>Ga0114974_10000678_pt1 | contig 28123 bp, 25 predicted proteins | sample S_130206_EF_Meta_FD_87318 | JGI IMG/M metagenome (GOLD analysis project Ga0114974, IMG submission 87318) | Freshwater microbial communities from Lake Simoncouche, Canada to study carbon cycling - S_130206_EF_MetaG | ecosystem: Environmental > Aquatic > Freshwater > Lake | place: Lake... | reverse complement strand
GACGCAATTGCGCACGCCGCGACTTCGACGGCGCGCAGCAGCCTGGTCAGCCAGGGACTGGCGGTTGCGAGCGGCTACTCCTGGGCGCACACGCATAGCCAGACCTTGGATGTTTACCGGAGCTTGGCCTGAAATGAAACGGCGACCTGCCACGGGGGGAATTTGAAAATATCGGTGATCACCGTCGCCTACAACAGCGCGGCGCATATTGTGGATTGCGTGCAGTCGGTCGGGGGTCAAACCCACCCGGATATGGAGCATATCGTCATCGATGGTGGCTCCAACGACGCCACCTGCGCGCTGGTGCGCCAGCATGGAAGCCGGGTGACTGCGCTGCTGTCCGAACCGGACCGCGGTATTTACGATGCGATGAACAAGGGGGTGGCCCTGGCGACCGGCGATATCGTTGCCTTTTTGAACTCGGACGACACCTACGCATCCGACACGGTTCTCGCCCAGGTCGCACAGGCCATGGTCAATGAACCGGAACTGGACGCCGTTTTGGGCGACGTGCTGTTCTTCGACGCCAAGAGGGCGGCCCATCCGCTTCGGCGTTACCGTTCTAGGCGCTTCAGCCCAAAAAGCCTGGGTTGGGGTTGGATGCCGGCGCATCCGGCGATGTTTGTGGCGCGCACTTTGTTCGAACGCGCGGGAGGATTCAAAATCGATTACCGGATTGCGGGAGACTATGAATGGGTTGCGCGGGCATTCGGGCCCGGAGATCTGCGCTACCGGCACTTGAACCAAGTGCTGGTGCATATGCAAACCGGTGGCGTCAGCACCGGCGGCTGGCGCAATACGCTGTTGCTCAACCAAGAGGTATTGCGCGCCTGTCGCGAAAATGGCATCGCCAGCAATTGGCTGAAACTGCTGTCCAAATATCCAGCCAAACTGGCTGAATTCATATGGCACTGACGCTGCATCCCTTGCAGCAGGCCGTGGAGCCCTGGGATGGTGGCACCTGACACCATGGATTCAACCAAGCGCGCGCTGGATTTGGGCCTGGCGCTGGCGGCTAGCATGATTCTGGCGGTCCCGATGCTACTGCTCGCTTGTCTGGTCAAACTCACTTCGCGCGGGCCGGCGCTGTACTGGTCTGAGCGGGTTGGAAGGAGGAATCGGATATTCAAGATGCCGAAGTTCCGCAGCATGCGCCTCGGAACGCCGACCCTGGCGACCCATCTACTCGCCAATCCCAAGGCGCATCTGACGCCGATAGGTGGCTTCCTGCGACGCAGCAGCCTGGATGAACTGCCGCAAATCTGGAGTATCTTGAGGGGTGACATGAGTTTTGTCGGGCCACGGCCGGCCCTGTTCAACCAACACGACCTGACAGAATTGCGAACGCAGTGGGGCATTGACCATTTGGTTCCCGGATTGACCGGCTGGGCGCAAATAAACGGTCGCGACGACTTGCCTATTCCTGACAAGGTCGCATTGGATCTCGAATACATGCAACGCAGGTCCTTTTTGTTCGACATCAAGATATTGACATTGACTTTTTCCCGTGTCCTCAGGCGCGATAATGTGAGTCACTGAATGCATATACAATATCTGGCAGCCAGTTTTGAAAATTGGCTGGACAACGCTTAGTTATTCAAGATTAAAGGGACTACACAATGAGCAATTTGATTGATATTCAGGGTCAGATAGAGAAGCTGCAAAAGCAGGCGAATGACATCAAGACCAAGGAGTTTGACAAGACGGTTCAGGAAATTGTCGCCAAGATGCAGGCCTTTGGCATTACCGCGAAACATCTGCAGGCGAACGTCTCCCGAGGCGGAAAATCCAAGGCCAAGGCGAAGACCGGCAAGGGCGCTGCTCCTGCCAAGCGGGGTCGCGGCGCCGCCAAAAAGGGGAGTGGTACGCCTGTGGCGGCGAAGTACCGCGGGCCCAACGGTGAGAGCTGGAGCGGTCGCGGTTTGACGCCAAAATGGCTTGCTGCGCTGACTGCGCAGGGTCAGTCCAAAGAAGAGTTTGCGATCAAGCACTGATTGCGGACTGCTGGATCAGAAATCCGGGTTGCGCGCCGCCCATCGGGCCCGGTTCCAGCCTGAGAGGGAGCGGCGACGCTTCATCCGCGCAACATTGAGTTTCCTGCCGGGATGATGTCGCTAACCTTGTGCGACCGGCACTGCCCTCGGCCGATGATCGGTCCATGCGCGATCGCCTGAAGTCCTGGCCCCGTCTGGGGAAGCAGGCAAGCGCGATCGCGCTCGACTTGTTGCTGGCATTGCTGGCCACCTGGCTTGCGTTCAGCCTGCGGCTTGAAACCCTGCACTGGCCAGGTGGACTGCAGTGGTGGATCTATGCGCTGGCCCCGACACTCGCGATACCGGTTTTTGTCCGGTTCGGGCTTTATCGGGCCATATTCCGGTACACCGACCTTGCGGCGCTGATGGCGGTCACGCAGGCAGTCGGAGCCTACGCGATCGCGTTTTTCCTGGTTCTGCTTGCGCAGCACGCGCTGTGGGCGTCACGCAGCCCGGAATTCCTGCCGCGCAGTCTTGGCATCCTGCAGCCGTTGATATTCCTCCTGCTGGTGGGCAGCAGCCGGCTGGTGGCGCGATTCTGGCTGGCTGGCGGGCGTCGTGCCGACCCCTCGGCAAGGGGGCGCTTGCTGATCTACGGCGCTGGCGATGCGGGGGTACAGACCGCTGCCGCAATTGCCAACGCGCGCCAGTTCGTTCTGGTGGGCTTCGTCGACGACGATCCGGCCAAGGCCGGACGCAGCATCAATGGTGTCACGGTGTACCCGCCACACAGGATCCGGGATTTGGTGGAGCGCAGCGCGGTGAGCGACATCCTGCTGGCACTGCCCAGCGCAACCCGCGCCCGGCGCAATGACATCATCGCGAGCCTGTCGACAGTAGCGGTCCATATACGCACCCTGCCGGGCATGTCCGATCTGGCCAGCGGTCGCGTCAGCCTGCGCGACTTCACCGAACTCGACATTGAAGACCTGCTCGGACGCAATCCGGTGGCACCGCAACCGGCCGTTTCGGACCGCAGCATCGCCGACCAGGTGGTGCTGGTCACCGGGGCGGGTGGCAGCATCGGCAGCGAACTGTGCCGCCAGATCGTTCGCGAGCGGCCGCGCCAGTTGCTGCTGCTGGACCACAGCGAGTTCAGCCTGTACAGCATCCACCGCGAACTGCAGGCGCTTTGTCTTGCGGGCAAGCTCCAGGTCGATTTGCTGCCGTTGCTCGGCAGCGTATCCAACCCGCGCCGGCTGGGCGAACTGCTGGGGGGTTATCGCCCGCACTGGGTCTACCATGCCGCCGCCTATAAACATGTTCCGATGGTTGAAAGCAACCCGGCCGAGGGCATTCTCAACAATGTATTTGGCACCTTGAACTTGGCGCGCGCGGCGATGGATGCGGGTGTCGCGAACCTGGTGTTGGTCTCCACCGACAAGGCGGTTCGACCGGCCAATGTGATGGGTGCGAGCAAGCGCATGGCCGAACTGGTCTTGCAGGCGATGGCACAGGGAGCTGGGCCCACGCGGTTTTGTATGGTTCGGTTCGGCAATGTGCTGGGCTCCAGCGGCAGCGTCGTCCCCCTGTTCCGGTCGCAGTTGGCGCTGGGCGGGCCGCTTACGGTGACGCACCCGGATGTGACGCGCTATTTCATGACCATCCCCGAAGCGGCCCAACTGGTACTGCATGCCGGCGCGATGGCACATGGGGGCGAAGTCTTCGTTCTCGACATGGGGGAGCCGGTCAAGGTGATGCAATTGGCCCGGCGCATGATCGAGTTGTCGGGCCTGCGCGTGCGCGATCCGGCCACACCCGACGGCGATATCGCGATCGCCGTCACCGGCCTGCGTCCCGGCGAAAAGCTCTATGAAGAACTGCTGATTGGTGACAACCCCCTGCCGACGGCGCATCCGCGCATCCTGAAGGCGCAGGAAGAGTTTCTGCCCTGGCCGGAACTCGTGCTGCAACTCGACATGTTGAGGTCGGCGGCCGATAACGGCGACGTTGCTGCGATGAAATCGGTGCTGCGATCCTGCGTCCGCGGCTACGCCGAACCGGTCAGTCAGACGAATTAGGACCTGCGCCCGGACGATGCTGCACAATCCGGCATTCCCACCGGGTCAAGCCGGCCTCGATCCCCTCCCCGCATCGACATGACCGATCTCTCTACCATCGCCCCGCTGGCCCAGGCCGAGATTCTGGCTCGGGCGCTGCCCTATATCCGCAAGTTTCACGGCAAGACCATGGTCATTAAGTACGGCGGGAACGCGATGACCGACCCTGCGCTGCAGGCGGCTTTTGCGGCCGACGTTGTGCTGTTGAAACTGGTCGGTATCAATCCGGTCGTGGTGCATGGCGGCGGTCCGCAAATTGAAAATGCGCTCAACCGCCTGGGAAAGAAGGGCGAGTTCATCCAGGGAATGCGGGTCACCGACGCTGAAACCATGGAGGTGGTCGAATGGGTGCTCGGCGGCGAGGTCCAGCAGGACATCGTCGGATTGATTAACCAAGCCGGCGGCAAGGCGGTAGGCCTGACCGGACGCGACGGCGCGATGATCCGTGCGCACAAGCTCAAGCTTGTCGATACCCATGACCCTAAGAAGCAACATGATGTTGGCCAGGTGGGCGATATCGACAGCATCGACCCCAGCGTCGTTCGGGCGCTGCAGGACGACGCATTCATTCCGGTTATCAGTCCGATCGGTTTTGGCGAGCACAACGAAAGCTTCAACATCAACGCCGACGTAGTGGCCGGCAAACTCGCGACGGTGCTGGCGGCCGAGAAACTGGTGCTGCTGACGAACACGGCCGGGGTTTTGGACAAGCATGGGAAATTGCTCAAAGACCTTTCGGCGCGGGCGATTGACGCGATGTTTGCCGACGGCAGCATTCACGGCGGCATGCTGCCCAAGATCGCGTCGGCGCTGGACGCCGCCCGTGGAGGTGTTCATTCGGTGCACATCGTGGACGGTCGCGTGCCCCATGTGCTGCTGCTGGAGGTGCTGACCGATCAGGCTTTCGGCACCATGATTCGTTCACACTGAGGCTTGCACGCACCCGGCAGCAGCCCCGGAAAAACCCTGATGCGCGCTGTGAGAGAATAAAAAAAGCCGATTTTCGCCACCATGCCCGACGAACCCACCCGCCCCAGCGACACCGATTCCGGGAGCAGGGCGCCCGCTGTGGTGCGAAAGAGGCCCAAGCCGGGAGAGCGACGGGTTCAGATCCTGCAGGCTCTGGCAGCGATGCTGGAGCAACCGGCGACCGACCGGATCACCACTGCGGCGCTGGCCGCGCGGCTGGATGTCAGCGAGGCGGCGCTCTACCGCCACTTCGCCAGCAAAGCGCAGATGTTCGAAGGCTTGATCGATTTCATCGAGCAAAGTGTTTTTTCGCTTGCCAACCAGATTTCCGATCGCGAGCAGGGGGCGGACCTCGCCGACCCGGGGTCTGGCGCGCGGCAGGCGGGCAAGGTGGTGGCCATGCTGCTGCAATTTGCTGAAAAAAATCCCGGCATGACGCGGGTGATGGTTGGTGACGCGTTGGTATTCGAGAACGAGCGCTTGCAGCAGCGCATGAACCAGTTTTTCGAAAAAATAGAGGCGACGTTGCGCCAGGGTCTGCGCCTGAGCGCCGATGCCAGCGGGTCGACGATGCCCTCGGTCGATGCGCATGTTCGTGCCGCGCTGCTGACCTCATTCGCACTGGGCCGCCTGCACCGCTTCGCGCGCTCGGGCTTCAAGCGCCTGCCCTCGGAGCATCTCGAAGCCAGCCTCGCGTTGATGCTGTAGGACCGCGCGCGGGCGTCCCTACGGGACGCTGGGGTCAGAGCGTGACGCCGACTTTGAGTCCCGCATCGACGATCTCCTGCCAGGTCTGCTGGTCGACCTCGATTCCGCCTGCGCTGCGCTGCGCGCGCATCGCGCGCTCGGGGTCGCCGGCGATCCGCACAGCGTCGAAACCCGGCGCGACCGGCCCAGATTGCAGCCAGTCGATGAACGCCGATGCCTCCTGCTCGAAGGTGGTCTGTGTGCCTAACTTGGCGGGATCGATCAGTATCGTTAACATGCCATTGACGATGGCGCGCGCTTCGCTGGTGGGTTGGTGCCAGGTGCCGCTGCCGGTCAGGGCGCCGCCCAGCAACTCGCAGGCTACGGCCATGCCGTAGCCCTTGTGCTCGCCGAAAGTCATCAGGGCGCCGAACAGCGCGCCGCCCGCCGCAGCCCCTGGCGGCCGGGTCTGCGCAACGACCACCACGCCGGGGTCGGTGCTCGGGTGGCCCTGCGCGTCGATCAGCGTTCCGGGCTCGACCCGTAGCCCCTTGTTGTGCGCCACCCGCATCTTGCCCTGCGCGACGCGGCTGGTTGCGAAGTCCAGAATAAATGGCGCCCTGCCGGCCAGCGGTATCCCGATGCAGCAGGGGTTGGTGCCAAATCGGCCGTCGGCCCCGCCCCACGGCGCGACCACCGGGCGCGACAGCACGTTTACGAAATGCAGCGACACCAAATTCTGCGCCACCGCCATCTCGGCGAAGTGGCCGATGCGACCCAGGTGGTGCGCATTGCCCAGCGCCATGATGCAACTGCCGTGCTGCCGAGCACGCTCCATGCCCATGTGCATGGCCTGCTCGCCGACCACCTGGCCATAGCCGCGCTGACCGTCGAGCGTGAGCATGCTGCCGATATCGATTTGGACACGCACTCCCGCATCGGGCTTGAGCCCGCCTTCAAGCACCGCGTCGACATAGCGTGGCAGCATGCCGACCCCGTGCGAGTCGTGCCCGCTGAGGTTAGCGAGGATCAGATTGGCCGCGACCTTGTCGGCCTCCGGCCCGCTGCTGCCTGCTGCGCGAAGCACAGCCACGACCTGCCTTTGCAGTCGTTCTACCGGTATGGTTTTGTCCATCGGGAGCCTTTCCTACATCACCGCGCCGAGCTGCCAGGGAACGAATTCATTCTGGCCGTAGCCATGCTGCTCGCTCTTGCTCAGCCGGCCCGAAGCGGTCGCCAATACGAGTTCGAAGATCTTTTCACCCATCTGCGCGACCGATGCGGTGCCGTCGACGATCTCGCCGCAATTAATGTCCATGTCGTCTTCCTGGCGCTGCCACAGCCTGGTATTGGTCGCCAGCTTGAGCGAAGGCGATGGCGCGCAGCCATAGGCCGATCCGCGCCCGGTGGTGAAGCAGATCATATTGGCGCCGCCGGCCACCTGCCCGGTGGCGCTGACCGGGTCGTAGCCCGGCGTGTCCATGAAAACGAAGCCCCTGGTGTCTACCGCCTCGCCGTATTCGTAGACCGCCTGCAAGTTGCTCGTTCCGCCCTTGGCCACCGCGCCGAGCGATTTTTCCAGGATCGTCGTCAGCCCTCCAGCCTTGTTGCCCGGCGACGGGTTGTTGTTCATCTCGCCCTCGTTGACCGCCGTGTAATGCTCCCACCACTTGATGCGCTCGATCAGCTTGTGCGCCACATCGGGGCGCACTGCGCGTCGGGTCAGCAGGTGCTCCGCGCCATAGATTTCGGGCGTTTCCGACAGGATGGCGCTGCCGCCGTGGGCAACCAGCAGGTCGACTGCTGCGCCGAGGGCCGGATTGGCGCTGATGCCGCTGTAGCCGTCCGAGCCACCGCATTGCAGGCCGATCGTGATCTGAGACGCGTCGCAGGGCTGGCGCCGGCTTTGATTGGCCAGCGGCAGCAGTTCCTGGATCAGCGCTACGCCCTTTTCAACCGTCTTGCGTGTTCCGCCACTGTCCTGGATATTGAACACCTTGAGGCTATCGCCTTCTCGCAGGCTGCTGCGGGCCAGCCAGGCGTTGATCTGGTTGGACTCGCATCCCAGTCCCACCACCAGCACCGCCGCGAAGTTGGCGTGCGTCGCATAGCCCGCCAGCGTGCGCTGCAGGACCCGCAGGCCCAGGCCCTCGCCATCCATGCCGCAACCGCTGCCGTGGGTCAGCGCGACGACGCCGTCGACATGGGGGAAGTCCGCCAGCGCCTGTGGATGGTTCTGGCGCGAGAACCGGTCGGCGATGGCGCGTGCGGCGGTGGCGGAGCAGTTCACCGATGACAGCACACCGATGTAATTGCGCGTCGCCACCCGGCCATCGCTGCGCCGGTAGCCCATGAAGCTCGCCGATCGCGTCGGCGCTGACGGTTTGAGATCGGCGCCAATCGCATAGTCGCGCGCGAAGTCGCCCTTGGCCTCTCCCATGCAGAGGTTGTGCGTGTGCACATGCTCGCCGGCTCCGATCGCCTGGCTGGCAAAGCCGATGATCTGGTTATAGCGCCGCACCGGGTCACCAGCGGCGATGGCGTGCGCCGCGATTTTGTGGCCGGCAGGAATCAGTCCCCGGGCGGTGACCGACTCCACACGGGCACCTCCGACCAGTTGTGAGCGTGCAATCAGCACGTCGTCGGCGCTGTGAAGGCGAATGAAAGGTGTCATGGCATTTCTCGAAGCGCGGTAGGCAGGGCCGCCAAGGCCAGGCGATGGACGGGTAGGTGCCAAGGCTAATCGATAATCGGGTCAAATATTCCGCGCAGGTATCGGGCGAAACCCTGATCCGGCTGGATTCGAGCCATGAACTCACCAGGAGATGCGATGCGATTAAAGGGAAAAACCGCGCTGATCACAGCGGCGGGCCAGGGGATTGGGTACGCCAGCGCGCTGGCGATGGCGCGTGAGGGGGCGCAGGTGCTGGCGACCGATCGCGACCCGGTCCTGCTTGACCGATTCGCAGGCATCGCCAATGTCCGAACGGCCGTGCTGGATGTGCTCGACAAGGCGGCGATCGTGCGGCTGACCGACACCTTGCCCAGGCTCGACGTGCTGTTCAATTGCGCCGGTGTCGTGCACAACGGCAGCATCCTTCAGGCGACCGATGCGGACTGGGAGGCTGCCTTCTCGCTCAACGTGCGCGCCCAGTACTGGATGATTCAGGCGGTTCTGCCAAAAATGCTCGCCGCCGGTGGCGGCAGCATCATCAATATGGCCAGCGTTTGCGGCAGTCTCAAGGGCCTGCCCAACCGTTTTATTTATGGCGCCAGCAAGGCGGCGGTGGTCGGCCTGACCAAAGGTGTTGCGGCGGACTTTGTAGGCCAGGGCATCCGCTGCAACGCGATCGCGCCGGGCACGGTCGACACGCCGTCGCTGCACGAGCGCATCAACAGCTATCCAGACCCGGTGCAGGCGCGCAAGGACTTCGTCGCGCGCCAGCCAATGGGGCGCCTGGCGCAGGCCGACGAGATTGCGCCTATCGTGGTCTATCTTGCCAGTGACGAGTCGGTCTTTGCCAGTGGCCAAGTGTTTTCCATCGACGGTGGAATGACCATCTGAAGCAAAGTCTAGAATGCGCGCGTCTACCAGCTTCCGCTCGGATCGCTGGGCTTCCCGTGATACCCAACTAACCGAAAGGCAAAAATGAAACTCGTTCGTTACGGCAACCCCGGCAAGGAAAAGCCCGGACTGATCGATGCCGAAGGCAAACTGCGCGATCTGAGCGCCGTCGTCAAAGACATCGGACCGGAGCAACTCGGCGACACCGCGCTGGCCAAACTGCGCAAACTGAGGACCGACAAGCTGCCACTGGTGCGCGGAACCCCGCGCATGGGCTGCCCGGTGAGCGGTATTGGAAAATTTGTTGCCATCGGCCTGAACTATTCCGACCACGCCGCCGAGACCGGCATGGCGATCCCCAAGGAGCCGATCGTCTTCATGAAGGCCATCAGTTGCATCCAGGGCCCTAACGATCCGGTGATGCTGCCCAAGGGTTCGGTCAAGTCCGACTGGGAGGTCGAACTCGGCATCGTGATCGGCACCCGCGCGCGCTATGTGTCGCAAAAGTCGGCGCTCGACTTTGTCGCTGGTTATTGCACTGTCAACGACGTCAGCGAGCGCGAGTACCAGATCGAGCGGGGACCGCAGTGGGACAAGGGCAAAGGCTGCGACACTTTTGGTCCGATTGGACCCTGGCTGGTGACGCGCGACGAAGTTCCAAACCCGCAAAAGCTTGCGCTGTGGCTGGACCTCAACGGCAAGCGGGTGCAAAACGGCAGCACAAAGACGATGATCTTCGGCGCGGCCAAGCTGGTGAGCTATGTCAGCCAGTTCATGACCCTGATGCCCGGCGATGTCATCACCACCGGCACCCCTCCGGGCGTCGGCATGGGAATGAAGCCGCAAGTCTTCCTCAAGAAGGGGGACGTGATGGCGCTGGGTATCGAAGGTTTGGGCGAGCAGCGCCAACTGGTGGTGCCATTCAAGCTGTAGGGCACTGCGCCGGCGCGGCGCCAACCCGACTGCGCGCGGGCGGTTCATCGCCCGAAAGAAAAAAGGGCGCAGCAGTTCGAAAATAAGGCAGAATAGAACGGTCGTTCTATTATTCTGGTATTTTCGAATTCTTCATGCCGACTGCCGAGCTGCCGCCAAAGTCCTTCGCCTTGCCCGATGCGCAGGAAAGGCCGCCGCCCAAAGGGCAGCAGACCCGAGCGGCCATTGTGCAAGTGGCCTTGCGACTGGCGACGCAGGTTGGACTCGAAGGGCTGAGCATCGGGGCGGTGGCGGAAGTCGTGGGCATGAGCAAGTCGGGCGTGTTTGCCCATTTTGGCGCGCGCGAAGAACTGCAGATTTCGGTCGTTCGCGAGTATTTCCGGCAGTTCGAGCAGGAGGTATTTGCACCGGTGTTGGCGCTGGAGCGTGGACTGCCGCGGGTACAGGCGCTGTTTTCCAACTGGATGGACCGCGTCGCGCGCGAAATCCAGTCAGGCTGCATTTTTATCAGTGGCGCCGCGGAATTCGACGACCGACCCGGCGCGGTGCGCGACGCGCTGGTGACTTCGGTAAAGACCTGGTTCGCCGCGCTCTTGCGCGCTATCGTGCAGGCCCGCGAAGCCGGCCATCTGCGCGCCGACGTCGACTGCCAGCAGATGGCGTTCGAAATTCACGGGCTGATCTTGGCGCTGCATTTTGAGGCGCGTTTTCTTGACGATCCGGGCGCGATTGACCGCGCCAACAAGGGCTTTTTGCACATTCTTTCGCGCCACGCTGCTGCCGTTGGCCCGCCCGGCGCTGCGCCTACCCCACCATACGCCGGATAGGCGCCACCGGATCAAAGGAGACCCATCCCATGCCAAGCTACACCCCTCCGCTGCGCGACATGCAGTTTGTGATGCACGAATTGCTGACGGTCTGCGCCGATTTCAAGGCGATCCCGCAGCACGCGGACATCGACGCGCCGACTATCGATGCGGTACTCGAAGCGGCCGGAAAATTCGCCAGCGAGGTCGCGTTTCCGCTCAACATCAGCGGCGACACCGAGGGCTGCACGCTGGACCACAGTACCCACGCCGTCACCGCGCCCCGAGGTTTCAAGGAGGCCTACGCCCAGTTTGTCGCCGCCGGCTGGGCCGGCCTGAGTTGCGACCCGGCATTCGGTGGCCAGGGCTTGCCGCTGGTAGTGAACCAGTGCCTCTACGAAATGCTGAACTCGGCCAACCAAGCCTGGACCATGTACCCCGGACTCACCCATGGCGCTTACGCGGCGCTGCGCGCGCACGGAACCGACACACAGAAGCAGACCTACCTGCACAAGATGGGCAGCGGCGAATGGACCGGAACCATGTGTCTGACAGAGGCCCATTGCGGAACCGATCTGGGCCTGATGCGCACCAGAGCCCAACCGCAGCCCGATGGAAGCTACCGCATCAGCGGCAATAAGATCTTTATCAGCGCCGGCGAGCATGACCTGGCCGGCAACATCGTCCACCTGGTGCTGGCACGACTCAGCGATGCGCCCGCTGGCATCAAGGGCGTAAGCCTGTTCATCGTGCCGAAGTTCAATGTCAACGCCGACGGCAGCCTGGGCCAACGCAACGGGATCTACTGCTCGGGGCTGGAGCACAAGATGGGCATTCACGGCAACGCGACCTGCCAGATCACGCTCGACGACGCTGTCGGCAGTCTGGTGGGCGAGCCGAACAAAGGCATGAACGCGATGTTCGTGATGATGAACGCAGCGCGTCTGGGCGTTGGAAACCAGTCCCTGGGGCTGACCGAAGTGGCCTACCAGAACGCGCTGGCCTATGCCAAGGACAGGATCCAGATGCGTTCGCTTTCGGGAACCAAGGCGAAGGACAAGCCAGCCGACCCGATCATCGTGCACCCGGATGTGCGCAAGATGCTGCTGACCGCCAGGGCCTACGCCGAGGGCGGGCGCGCGCTGGCAATCTACTGCTCGGTGCTGCTGGAAAAGGAGCACTACCATCCGGACGAGAGGGTCCGCAAGGACAGCGGCGAAATGCTGTCGTTGCTCACGCCGATCGTGAAGGCTTTCCTGACCGACAACGGCTGGATCGCGACTTCGGGGTGCCAGCAGGTATTCGGCGGCCACGGCTACATCAAGGACTGGGGAATGGAGCAGTTTGTACGCGACGCGCGGATCAACATGATCTATGAGGGCACCAACACCATCCAAAGCCTCGACCTGCTGGGGCGAAAGATACTGGGCAACAACGGCGCGACCCTGAAAAAATTCGGCAAGCTGGTCGCGGCGCTGGTCGACGAGGAGGGCGTGAACGAACAGATGGCCGAGTTCATCAACCCGATTGCCTACCTAGGCGACAAGATGGGCAAGCTGACGACCGAACTCGGCTTCAAGGGTTCCCAGAATCCTGACGAGGTCGGTGCCGCCGCGGTCGACTACCTGCGCGTTGCCGGGCATCTGGTGTTCGGCTACTTCTGGGCCCGCATGGCGCAGGTGGCGCTGCGCCAAATCGCCGCTGGCAACACCGACCCCTTTTACCAAGCCAAAGTGCAGACAGCGCGGTTTTACTTTGCCAAATTGTTTCCCGAGACCGCTTCGCTGATGCTCAGCGCACGCGCCGGATCAGGGGTCCTGATGGACACCGAAGCCGTCTTTGCTTAGTCTGCGTCGCCCCCACCCTCTCATCAACAAGGAGCCCACCATGGTCCGATTTTCTTTCGCCGCCGCCCTGCTGTTCGCCGCCGGAGCATGCTTCGCGCAGATGACGCCGGTAGGCAGTTGGCACAGCTTTGACGAAAAGACCAAGGAGCTGAAATCTGAAATACAGATCATCGACAGCCAAGGCGTCCTGAGCGCAAAGGTCACCAAGTTGCTGCGTAAGGAGGCCAAGCAGGACGCCATCTGCGAAGAGTGCAGCGATGACCGCAAGGCAAAGCCGATGCTGGGACTTGAAATCATCCGCGGCGGGACGAAGACCGAAGGCAAGGACATCTGGGAAGGTGGCAAGATCCTGGACCCCGAAAACGGCAAGAGCTACACCCTCAAACTCACGCCTATCGAAGGCGGCGCCAAGCTAGAAGTGCGCGGATCCTTCGGCCCCTTTGGCCGCACCCAGGTCTGGGTGCGCGTGTCCCAATAGCCCGTGCGCTGGGGTCCTGGGACCTCGATGCAGCGCTTTACGAACCGGAATTTTCTATGCCGCGTTTCCAAGTTAGACAAGTCGCCGTTCTCGGCGCAGGCGTCATGGGCGCGCAGATTGCTGCGCACCTGGTCAACGTCGGGGTACCGGTCGTGCTGTTTGACCTGCCAGCCCAAGAAGGGCCCAAGAACGGCATTGTCAGCAAGGCGGTCGAAGGCCTTAAGAAGCTCAAGCCCGCGCCCTTGGGTATGGTGCAGGACGCCGAACTCATACGCCAGGCCAACTACGAGGACGACCTGGAGCAGTTGCGCGGCTGCGATCTGGTGATCGAGGCGATCGCCGAGCGCATGGACTGGAAACTCGCTCTGTACCAAAAAATTGCGCCCTTTCTGGCGCCGCACGCGATCGTCGCTTCGAACACCTCGGGGCTTTCCATCACGCGTTTGAGCGAAGCTTTACCAGAAGCGATCAAGCCGCGTTTTTGCGGCGTCCATTTCTTCAACCCGCCGCGCTACATGGCGCTGGTGGAACTGATCAATACGCCGACCACCGGCGCAGCGGTCCTGGACTGCCTGGAAGCCTTCCTGGCCAGCGGCCTTGGAAAGGGAGTGGTGCGTGCGCACGATACGCCCAACTTCATCGCCAACCGCATCGGCATCGCCTCGATGCTGGCGACGATGCACCAGGCGGACCACTTCCATCTGGGCTACGACGTTGTGGACGACCTGACGGGCAAGAAGCTGGGTCGCGCGAGCTCGGGAACCTTCAGGACCGCCGATGTGGTGGGGCTTGACACACTCGCGCATGTGATGAAGACGCTTCAGGACAACCTGAGCCTGGAGTCCGACCCTTTCTACGACAGCTTCAAGACGCCGGCGGTACTTTCCAGCCTGATTGCCAGGGGCCAGCTGGGGCAAAAGTCGGGCGCGGGTTTCTATAAAAAGGACGGTCGCGACATCCTGCGCTTTGACCCGGCTAGCGAGCGCTATGTTCCCGCAGGCGCCAAGTCCAACGAGGTGGTCGCGCGCATGCTCAAAAAACCGGCGCTCGAGCGGCTGCAATTGCTGCGCGGCGCGCAGGGCGCACAACCGCGCTTTCTGTGGGCCATCCTGCGCGACCAGTTGCACTATGCCGCGGTGCACCTGCACACGGTGGCCGAGACTGCGCGTGACGTCGATCTGGCCATGCGCTGGGGCTTTGGCGTCAAGCAGGGGCCTTTCGAAATGTGGCAGGAGGCCGGCTGGCTGCAAGTGGCAACGATGATTCGCGACGACATCGACGCCGGCCGCGCGCTATGCAAGGCGCCGCTGCCGGACTGGGTTTTCCGGGGCCCGGTGGCGCAGGCAGGAGGCGTGCACACTGCGCAAGGCTCCTGGAGCGCTTCGGCGCAGCGCTTTGTCGCGCGGCGCACGCTGCCGGTGTACGCGCGCCAGCATTTTCGCGAGGATGTGCTGGGCGCTGGCGCGCCGGACGCGCGCAGCGCTGGCCGGACGTTGTTCGAGGACGGCGCGATTCGGCTGTGGACGATCGACGATGCGGTGGTCATTGCCAGCATCAAGACCAAAATGCACGCGATCAGCCCGGACGTCGCCGAGGGGCTGGTGCGGGGGCTCGACATCGCTGAGCAGGACTATGAAGGTCTGGTGATATGGTCACCCGACGACATGTTCTCGGTGGGTGCCGACTTGCAGGCGATGCTGCCGGCCTTCGTGATTGCCGGCATTTCAGCCATAGAGGGCGCGGAGAAGGAGCTGCAAGACGCGATGCTGCGACTGCGCTACGCAAGCGTTCCGGTGGTATCGGCTATCCGCGGTCTGGCGCTGGGCGGTGGCTGCGAACTCGCGCTGTATAGCGCCCGGCGCGTGGCGGCGATGGAAAGCTATATCGGACTGGTCGAGGTCGGCGTTGGCCTGGTTCCAGGGGCCGGTGGGCTGACCTATATCGCGCGCCGGGCGGCCGAGAGCGCAGGTGCCAGCACCCACAAGGACCTGATGCCCTTCCTGACCGAGTCGTTCACCGCGGCCGCGATGGCCAGGGTCGGCACCGGCGCGATTGATTCGCGCCGGCTGGGCTATCTGCTCGACAGCGACCTGATCGTGGCTAACAAGGACGAGTTGCTGTTTGTTGCCATCGGGCAGGCGCGTGCCATGGCCAGCGCCGGCTACCGACCACCGCACCGGCGCGCATTCCCGGTGGCCGGACGCAACGGCGTGGCCACCATCAAGGGTTCGCTGGTCAACATGCGCGACGGTGGCTTCATCAGCGCGCACGACTTCCATATCGCCAGCCTGATCGCCGGCGTGGTTTGCGGCGGCGATGTGGACGCAGGCACCTTGGTGAACGAGGAATACCTGATGGCGCTCGAACGCAAGGCCTTCTGTTCGCTGCTCACCAACGCCAAGACGCAGGAACGCATCATGGGAATGATGGGAACCGGAAAACCGGTGCGCAATTGAAACGCGCTTCGCACGCAGCCTGTTCGCCGGTCAGGCTGCACACCATTTCGAATCGGGGGAAGCCATGAGACAAGTGCAGGAAGCCTTTATCGTTGCGGCTACGCGAACGCCCATCGGCCGTTCGCAGCGAGGCTTCTTCCGCAACACCCGACCGGACGAGTTGCTGGTCCATGCGATCCGTGGTGCGCTGGCTCAGGTGCCAGGGCTCGACCCGAAGGCGATCGAAGACCTTGTCTGCGGCTGCGCCATCCCGGAAGGACCGCAGGGTCTCAATGTGGCGCGTATCGGCGCGGTGATGGCGGGCCTGCCTGACAGCGTGGGCGGCGTCACCGTGAATCGTTTCTGCGCTTCGGGTCTGAGCGCGATCCAGATGGCCGCAGACCGTATCCGCGTCGGTGAAGCCGATGTGATGATCGCTGCCGGAACCGAGAGCATGAGCATGGTGCCGATGATGGGCAATGTGCCCTCGTTGTCGCCGCTGATATTCGAGCGCGACGAGAACGTCGGCATCGCCTACGGAATGGGGCTGACCGCCGAAAGGGTGGCCCGCCAGTGGAAAGTGTCGCGCCAGGCGCAGGACGAGTTTGCCGTTGCCTCGCACGCCAAGGCAATCGCGGCCATGCGCGCGGGAGAATTCAGCGCTGAAATCACGCCGGTCGAAGTCAGCGAACGCAGCCCCGACCTGACAACCGGTACCGTGTCGGTCCGTCGGCGAACGGTCGCGCTCGACGAGGGCGCTCGCCCCGATACCTCGTTCGAGGGCCTGTCCAGGCTCAAGGCGGTATTCGCCGCGCGGGGTTCGGTCACGGCGGGCAACAGCTCGCAGACATCGGACGGCGCGGGCGCGCTGGTGCTGGCCAGCGAAAAGGCCGTGCGGCAGTTCGGTCTTGTGCCGCTGGCACGCTTCGTCAGCTTCGCCAGCAGGGGCGTTCCTGCGCACATCATGGGCATAGGCCCGATTGAGGCCATCCCGGCGGCGCTGCGCAGCGCCGGCCTGAAGCTGGGCGACATCGATTGGTTTGAGCTGAACGAGGCTTTCGCTGCGCAGTCGTTGGCGGTCATCAACAGTCTGGGGATGGATCCGGCCAGGGTCAATCCGATGGGCGGTGCGATCGCACTGGGCCATCCGCTGGGCGCCACGGGTGCGATCCGCGCGGCGACGGTGGTCCATGCGCTGCGGCGCAAGCAGCTGCGTTACGGCATGGTCACGATGTGCGTGGGCATGGGTCAGGGCGCCGCAGCTATCTTCGAGCGTGTCTAATTGCTTCGTTCGGCGATCGCTGCGGTGCGCAGGCCGCGCCGGTCCGCGATAATTTCCCCGCTATGTCAATAGGGCCTGCATGATGTCCAGCACCGTAGATTTCTATTTCGATTTCGGCAGCCCGGCTGCGTATCTGGCTTTTACCCAGCTGCCGGCGCTCGCGGTCGCAACCGGCGCTGGGATCGTGATGAAACCGATGCTGCTTGGTGGGGTCTTTCAGTCCACCGGCAACCGTCCGCCCATCAGCGTTCCGCTCAAGGGAGCCTACCTGTTTCAGGATCTCGAGCGCTACGCCCGGCGCTACGGTGTCGCGTTCAACCTCAACCCGCATTTCCCGGTCAACACCGTCACCCTGATGCGCGTCGACATTAGTCTGGCCATGCAGGGCGACGAACGGCTGGGCCAGTACCGCGAAGCGGCGTTTCGGGCGATGTGGATAGACCAACAAAATATGGGCGACGCTGCGGGTATCGCAGCGCTGCTTGACGCCGCCGGGTTCGACGCCGCGGCGACGCTTGCAGGCGCCAGCGAGCAACCGGTGAAAGACCAGCTCAAGGCCTGTACCCAGGCGGCGGTCGACCGAGGCGTCTTCGGCGCGCCCACCTTCTTTGTGGGCGAGCAGATGTTCTGGGGACAGGACCGGCTTGACTTTGTGCGTGATGCCCTGACAGCTTGATCGGAAAACCGAATATGAACGACATCCTGATCCATATCGAATCCGGCGTCATGACGATCACGCTGAACCGGTTGGAAAAGAAGAACTCCATCACCTCGGCGATGTACGCTGCGATGGCCGGTGCGATCGGGCAGGCCGACACCGACGCCTCGGTGCACGCCGTCGTCATCCAGGGCCATGTGAGCATCTTCAGCGCCGGCAACGACCTTGGCGACTTTCTGAACGCTCCGCATACGACCCAGGACGCGCCAGTGCACCAGTTCCTGCACGCCATCAGCGTTTTCCCGAAGCCTTTGGTTGCTGCGGTGTGCGGGCCTGCGGTGGGTATCGGGACGACGATGCTGTTCCATTGCGATCTGGTCTATGCGGGCGACAACGCGGCCTTCTCGATGCCTTTCGTCAACCTAGGACTGTGCCCTGAAGCGGCGTCGTCCCTGCTGGCGCCGCAGATGATGGGTTACCACCGAGCGGCCGAGGCGCTCTTGCTCGGTGAACCCTTCATGGCCGAGGCGGCGCTCGAGCTGGGTCTGGTCAACCGCATCGTTGTGCCGACCGAAGCCAATTCGCTGGCGCAGGCGCAGGCGCGAAAGCTCGCGGCCAAGCCGATGGGCCCTCTGGTGGAGACCAAGCGGTTGATGAAAAGCGGCCAGGCGAGCCGTGTGGCGCAGCAGATGGGCGACGAGGCCATCAGCTTCGCGCGCATGTTGCGCGAACCAGCGGCGCGCGAGGCTTTCAGCGCGTTCATGGAAAAACGCAAGCCGGACTTCTCCGGGCTATGAGCGGCCCTAGGCAGGCGCGATCCGGATGATCCGGCAGGTTGCAGTGGCTGCAGCCGTGGTCTTTGAGCCCGAGTTCGTCGACGGGTTGAAGAAGATATTCGAGGAAATGGTGGTCTTTAACCAGTTTCTTGGGCTCAAGGTCACGTCGGTCGGTTCCGACCGGGTCAGCGCACGCATCGTGATGCGTCCGGCGTTGGTGGGCCATTACAGCTTCAATCGGGTCCACGGGGGAGTCGTCAGCGCGGGACTAGACAATGTGGGCGCATTGGCCGTGATGGCAGCGCTTGGTGCCCGCCATATGAACGAGTTGCCCGAGGCGCGCTTGCAGCGCTTCGGCAAGCTCGGCACGATAGACCTTCGCGTTGACTATCTGCGCCAGGGCATCGGCCCGCATTTTGACCTGCATGCGCAGGTGATGCGCCTTGGATCACGCGTTGCGTCGACCCGCATGGAGTTCTGCGCCGCCGACGGAGCCCTACTGTCTACCGGTTCGGGCGTCTACATCGTCTCCTGAGCCCGGGCTTCCGCGCTGGGCCAGCTTGGCTATTTCGCGCGGCCGGCCTTGGTCGTCTATCGCTACCCAGGTGACCGACGCCTCTGTGACCTTCAGGGATTCCCCTTGCGACAGCCTGCGCTGCGCGTACATCCCCACCTGCACGGTGATCGCGGTACGACCGATGCGTGTCGATGAGGAGAAGAACGACAGTATGTGTCCCATGCACACCGGTTGTTTGAAGACGAACCGGTAGACGGGCACCGTCGCCTGCCTGCCAATGGTGTAACGCGCGGGGATCACCGTCCCCGCCATCGTGACCTGCGCCATCACCCAGCCGCCCAATAGGTCGCCGTTGGCATTGCAGCCCGCACGCTTGGGGATGACCTTGAGTACCAACCCCTTGTCGGTCGGCAAGTGGACGGTGGGGCGCGCGGACAGGGTCACAATCTGGGCCTGTTCACGTTCCAGATTGCCCCCCATGCGCCCCGGCCTCCAACATGCTTCCCAGTCCAACCCACTGCCCTCGGACACCAGCGCAAAAATCGAGCGCTCCGACTGGAGCACCCTGAAGCGGCTCTTCCCTTATCTGTGGGCCTACAAGTGGCGGGTCTTGGCCGCGCTGAGCTTCATGGTCGGCGCCAAGGCGGCCAACGTCGGCGTTCCGTTGCTGCTCAAGGAGCTGGTCGACACCATGAGCCCCAACGGTGGGCGATCGCTGGCGGGCCTTGCGAACCAGGGCGAACTGCTGCAGGCGATGCTGGTGGTTCCGGTGGCGCTGCTCATTGGATACGGCCTGCTGCGCCTGTCGACATCGCTCTTTACCGAGCTGCGCGAACTGGTGTTTGCCAAAGCGACTGAGGGCGCTTCGCGCAGCATTTCGCTCGAAGTGTTCCGCCACCTGCATGCCCTGAGCCTGCGCTTTCACCTGGAGCGTCAGACCGGCGGCATGACGCGCGATATCGAGCGCGGAACCCGCGGCGTCCAGTCGCTGATCTCCTATTCGTTGTACAGCATCATCCCCACGCTGATCGAGGTGACGCTGGTCCTGACGCTGCTGGCTGTTAAGTTCGACGTCTGGTTCGCCTGGATCACAATCATTGCGCTGGTGTTTTACGTCAGCTTCACCGTCACCGTCACCGAGTGGCGGACCCAGTTCCGCAAGCAGATGAACGAGCTCGATTCGTCGGCCCACAGCCGCGCTGTCGACTCGCTGCTGAATTATGAAACCGTCAAGTACTTTAACAACGAGGAGTTTGAAGCCCGCCGCTACGACGAAAACCTGGAGCGCTACCGCCGCGCCGCGGTCAAGAGCCAGACCACGCTTAGCATGCTCAACACCGGGCAGCAGCTGATCATCGCAATTTCGCTGGTCGCCATGTTGTACCGTGCGACGCAGGGCGTTGTCGACGGCCGCATGACGCTGGGTGACCTGGTGATGGTCAACGCCTTCATGATCCAGCTCTACATCCCCTTGGGATTTCTCGGCGTGCTGTACCGCGAAATAAAGCAAAGCCTGACCGACCTTGACAAGATGTTCCGACTGATGGAGCGCGAGCGCGAGGTGGCAGACAGGCCCGGCGCACAACCGTTGCGGATCGACGGCTCGCCGGCCGTTCGTTTCGAGAACGTCCGCTTTGCCTACGATAGCGGCGCCCACGGCAGCGCGGCGGCAGCGCGCACCATCCTGCACGATCTCAGCTTTGACATACCTCCTGGAAAGACGGTGGCGGTGGTGGGGCCATCGGGCGCGGGCAAGTCGACGCTCTCGCGGCTGCTGTTTCGTTTCTACGACGCACAGCAGGGCCGCATCACGATCGCCGGCCAGGATATCCGCGACGTGACGCAGGCCAGCCTGCGCCGTGCCATCGGCATAGTTCCCCAAGACACGGTATTGTTTAACGACACCATTGAATACAACATCGCCTATGGCGCGCCGGGCGCGAGCCACGCGCAGGTAGAAGACGCTGCGCGGGCGGCGCGCATCCACGACTTCATAGCCGGCACGCCGGCTGGATACGGCGCGATGGTCGGCGAGCGCGGCCTGAAGCTGTCGGGCGGCGAGAAGCAGCGGGTTGCGATCGCGCGCACGCTGCTGAAGAACCCACCGATCCTGATCTTCGACGAGGCCACGAGCGCGCTGGACTCTGCCAACGAGCGCGCCATCCAGGCCGAGTTGCAGAGCGTCGCGCAGAACAAAACCACGCTGGTGATCGCGCACCGGCTGTCGACCGTGGTCGACGCGCATGAGATTCTGGTGCTGGAGGCCGGACGCATCGTTGAACGCGGTTCGCATGCCCAACTGCTGGCGGCCAACGGCCGCTACGCGCAGATGTGGGCGCTGCAGCAGTCGGCCGAATAGCGTCTAGCGCATCGGCTCAGATCGGCTCAGGAACTAAACAAGAAGTTCATGACGTCGCCGTCTTTGACGATGTATTCCTTGCCTTCGGAGCGCATCTTGCCGGCGTCTTTAGCGCCCTGCTCGCCTCGGTAGGCAATGAAATCGTCAAAGGCGATGGTCTGGGCTCGGATATACCCCTTCTCAAAATCGGTGTGGATCACGCCGGCGGCCTGCGGACCGGTGTCGCCCACATGGATGGTCCAGGCGCGCACTTCCTGTACGCCGGCGGTGAAATAGGTTTGCAGGCCCAGCAGCTGGTAGGCTGCGACGATCAACCGGTTCAGGCCCGGTTCGCTCTGACCCAGTTCCGCCAGAAACATCCTTTTGTCTTCTTCTTCCATGTCGGCCATCTCGGCCTCCATCTTGGCGCAGATGGCGACTACCGGCGCGTTCTGCGCCGCCGCGTACTCGCGCAGACGGTCCAGAAAAGGGTTGTTCTCGAAACCGTCTTCGGCGACGTTGGCGACGAACATCGCAGGCTTGGCGGTGATCAGAAAGAACTGCTTGAGCAACGGAAGCTCTTCCTTGCTGAAGTCCAGCGTGCGCACCGGCTGGGCTTGGTTCAGAGCCGCCTGACATTTTTCCAGTATCCCGACCAGTTTGATCGACTCCTTGTCCCCCGATCGCGCGGTTTTGGTGACGCGGTGCAGCGCCTTTTCTACCGCCCCGAGATCGGCCAGGCAGAGCTCGGTCTGGATGACCTCCATGTCGGAGATCGGGTCGACCTTGCCGGCCACATGAATCACATTCGCGTCTTCGAAGCAGCGCACCACATTGACGGTGGCATCGGTCTCGCGGATATGCGCGAGAAACTTGTTGCCAAGTCCTTCGCCGGTACTCGCGCCGGCGACCAGTCCGGCGATGTCGACGAACTCGACGATCGCGCGCTGTATCTTCTTCGGCAGCACAATGGCGGCTAGCGCATCAAGCCGCGAGTCGGGCACCTCGACGATTCCCACATTGGGCTCGATGGTGCAAAAAGGATAGTTTTCGGCGGCTATTCCCGCCTTGGTCAGCGCATTGAAAAGCGTGGACTTGCCCACGTTCGGCAGGCCTACGATGCCACACTTCAAGCTCATGCAATAACCCCAAAAATACGGGTGCCAAGTGTAAGCGATGTACCCCGTGCTGCTCGGCGAGGCTCAGCCGAAACGAAGGCTTGCGCTGACGCGCTGGCCAAGCCGCAACCACCTGTCGACGCCATCGACCACGATCGCGTTCATGCCGAATGTCACAGCGCCGCCGAGATGCGGATTCTGACGGTAAGCTTGCAGGGTGTCGCCCACATCGGCGCTGCCGAGGGCGGTAAGCGGGTCAATATTCGGAATCGGGCATCTCGGGCACGGCTTTACCGGTCGCAGTTGAACCGCGCCCTCGTCGGTCGTGACGTGCAGGTCGCCGGCGCGATCTTCATCGTGCTCGTCGATACCGCTGAGCACTATATTGGGCCGGAAGCGCTCGATCCCCACCGCCTGCCTTCCTGCCGCCAACAGGCGCTTGTTCAGGCCCTCAAGCGAAGCCGTGCTGATAACCAACAGGGGAAAGCCGTCGCTGAACTGGTTCGGGGCCTCGACGCCGGCGGTCCAAGCGAGCTTCGACAGCCGGCGCTGCTCGGGGTCGAAGCGCACCAGGCGATAGGGCTGGCTAAGTCGGATCTGGCCGGGCGGTGCGGGCGCCAGGAAGTCGCTGAACCATTGGGCCGCGAGTGGGCCCATGTCAAAGGCGTTGACCGTGTCGTCCCAGACCTCGACCCGGGTCGCGTCCTCGACCGTATCGATTTGCAAATGCAGCGCGAGCATTCCCGGCGCCCGCAGCACGACTTCATCGGTCTTTATTTGCGGCCGTATCAGCGCCATCCGCGGCAATTCCCGCTGCGTCACAAAGACACCCTGCTCGTCGACGACCATCCATGCTCGATCTAGGTCGAACCCGGTCTCGGTGATCAGGGCCTCCCGCAGTTCGACCCCCGCGCAGGACTTGATAGGGTAGACAAACAGGCGCGCTATCGTCGCCTGCAAATCGGGAGTGGTCGGGCTGTCGTTCAAAGTCATGGAATCCCCAAGTCGGTTTGCAAGCGGGCTTTCGAAGGTCGATTTTGCCCTTTCGAAACTGTGGCGCTGGACGCCATCGCCGTTCCCGGTCCGGCTTCTGGTTACAGACGTTGCGGGCGAGGGGGTTTTACAATCGGTTTTATGGCAGAAAAATTCGATGTGTGCGTTCTCGGTGGCGGTATTGTGGGCCACACGCTGGCTTTGCTGCTGGCGCGTGAGCGACTGCGGGTGGGGCTGGTGTCGAAGGCCGTTGCGCAGGGGAATCAGCGAGATGACGTGCGCGCCTACGCATTGAACCACCAGTCGAGGGAGTTGCTTGAAGGCCTGCGCTGCTGGCCTGACGATTCCCATGTCACAGCAGTGCTTGACATGCATGTGCAGGAAGCGGGCGCCGCCCGGGTGCATTTCAATGCGGCCGGCAGCGGCGCTGGCGCGCTGGCCTGGATTGTCGATGTGCCGGCCCTAGAGTCGCAGTTGGCGCAGGCACTGCGCTTTGAGCCCCGGATCGTATTGCTGGCGGGCGCAGTCCCCGCAGCGCTTACGGTGGTGTGCGAAGGACGATCCAGCGCGGCGCGCACCCGGTTTGGTGTCGAGCAGGACCTGACGCCCTACGCGCAATCCGCGATTGCCGCCAGGGTTCGATGCGAGATGGCGCACCAGCAGGCCGCGCATCAATGGTTCGCAACTGGCGATATCCTGGGCTTGCTGCCGTTGGACGGCGCGATGGGAAACACCATGGCGCTGGTCTGGTCGGTCGACGACAGGCTCCGCGACGATTTGTTGGCTTGCAGTGCAGAGTCTTTCGCACAAAGGCTGCAGCTAGCCAGCAGTGGCCAGTTGGGCCGCATGGAACTGGTCAGTGAGCGCCAGAACTGGCCGCTGCAGATGGCCGTGGCCAGGCAATGGTCCGGAACCGATGAGGGAAGGGCCTGGGTGCTGGCGGGGGACGCTGCGCATGTGGTTCATCCGATGGCTGGACAGGGATTGAACCTGGGCCTGGCCGATGCGCAGGAACTGGCCGCGCAGGTGCACGCGCGCGATTACTGGCGCCCCGTCGACGACCGACACATGCTGCGACGCTATGAGCGCGCCCGAAAGGCTGATGCCCTTACCATGGCGACAGCCACCGACGGGCTGCAACAACTTTTTGCCCGACCCGGAGGGGGCTGGCACCGGGTGCGAAACTGGGGGATGCGCGGTTTTGATCGCAGCGATACGCTCAAACGCTGGGTGGCCAGGCGCGCCATGGGCATGGGCTTTGGCGCCACCAGCCACACCGCGGATAGAACCATATGAAGCTGTTACGAAGTCTCTTGGTGGCGTTGGCCATGTCAGCGGGTCTGTCCGCCATTGCACAAGAATCGCTCATCCGGAAGAACCTGGCCGAACGCATGCCGCAGCTTCCAAAAATCGACGAAGTGAGCAAGAGCGCGGTGCCAGGTTTGTACGAAGTGCGGGTCAACGAGGCCGAGATCTTCTATACCGACGCTGAAGGAAATTTTCTGATTGAGGGCACGATCATCGATACCCGACAGCGGCGCAACCTGACCGAAGAGCGCATCGACAAGCTGCTCGCTGTGAACTTTGACGCATTGCCGCTGAAGGACGCATTCACCATTGTTCGCGGAAAAGGACAGCGCAAGCTGGCGGTGTTTGAGGATCCGAACTGCGGCTATTGCAAGCGCTTTGAGCGCGACCTGCAAAAGGTCGACAACGTGACGGTCTATATGTTTTTGTATCCGATTTTGGGACCCGATTCCGCTGAAAAATCCAGGTCTGTCTGGTGCGCCAAAGACCGCTCGAAGGCCTGGATGGACTGGATGGTGCGCGACCAGGCGCTGGCGCCAGTTGCCGCTCCTGGCTGCGATCAGGCCGCGATTGCCCGCAATGTAGAGTTTGGCCGCAAGCACAAGATCAGCGGAACGCCGACGCTGTTTTTTGCCGATGGAACCCGGGTTCCAGGAGCTATAGCCGCCGCGCAGATTGAAAAACGTCTGGCCGATGCCAAGTAGCCCCACGGCGGGCCCGGGCGCGGCAGGCGCCAAGGGCCGCATGGCCTCCAAAGCCAAATCCCCCGGCGGCGGCACAGCACCAAAACGGGCTTCGCCGATCTCCTACAGGGTCGAGATGCACGACCTGCATGCGCACCTGTTTGAGCTCACGCTGACGGTCGCCAAGCCGGCCCTGTTGCAACGGCTGAGTCTGCCCGTCTGGATTCCGGGCAGCTATCTGGTACGCGAGTTTTCAAAGAACCTGCAGCGGCTGAGTGCGCGCCAGGGTGAGCGTGTCCTGGTGCCTGCACAGATCGACAAGTGCAACTGGGAAGTGGCCTGCGTCGACGATGAGCCGCTGGTGCTCAGCTACCAGATCTATGCCTTGGATAACTCGGTGCGCAGCGCGTGGCTGGACGCCGGCCGTGGTTTCTTCAACGGGACGAGTTTGTTTTTACGGGTGCACGGCCAGGAGTCGCAGACCCACGCGATGCAGTTGGTAGCACACAAGGCGTTGCCACACTGGAACGCTGCCTGTGCACTGGCACCAGTGGAATTGGACCGTGGCGGTTTTGGCATCTACCGGGCGAATGACTACGACGAACTGGTTGACAGTCCGGTCGAACTGGGGCCTTTGTGGAGCGGTTCTTTCACCGTCGGTGGCGTGCGCCATCGCTTTGTGGTGGCCGGGGCGACGCCCTCGTTCGATGGCGCAAGGCTGCTGGCCGACACCCGCCGTATTTGTGAGGCGACGATCCGCTTTTGGCACGGCGCTGCAGGCGGCAAGCGCTCCGTCAGCCGGCCGCCGCACAAGAGCTATCTCTTCATGCTCAATGCCGTCGACGAAGGCTACGGCGGACTCGAGCACCGCAACAGCACCGCCCTGATCTGCGGACGCAAGGACCTGCCGCGGCTGGCCGATGCTGCGCTGGGAAATGGGCCGTCGCCTGCGGCGTCCAGACAGTCCGATGGTTACGGCACATTGCTGGGGCTAATTTCCCATGAATATTTTCATACCTGGAACGTCAAGCGCCTGCGTCCCGCAGAATTCGCCCGTTACGACTATGGCCAGGAAAACTACACCAGCCTGCTGTGGTTTTTTGAAGGCTTCACCAGCTATTACGACGATCTGTTGCTTCGCCGCGCGGGTTTGCTCGACGATGCGGCTTATCTGAAGCTGCTGTCCAAGTCGCTCAATCAAGTCCTTCAGACACCCGGGCGGCTGGTGCAGACGGTGGCCCAGTCGAGTTTCGATGCGTGGGTGAAGTACTACCGCCAGGACGAGAACTCGCCCAATCTCACGGTCAGCTACTACACCAAGGGCGCAGCCGTTGCACTGTGCCTGGACCTCAGCCTGCGCCTGCACGGAACGACCAGCCTCGATGAGGTGATGCGCGGGTTGTGGCTGCGATGCCGTGGCGGCCCGATGCGCGAGGACGACCTGTGCGCTGTTTTGCGCGAGCTTTCGGGGCGTGCCTGGACCGCGGAAATCCGGCGCTGGGTGCACAGCACGCGCGAGCTGCCGTTGAAAGGGTTGCTTGAGAAGAGCGGCGTTGCCGTTCTGAGCGAGCTGGCGCAGACGGCGCAGGCGCTTGGCCTTCGGGTGTCCGAGGCTGCCGGGCTGCACATTAAGACCGTATTGCGCGGCGGCGCCGCCGAGCGCGCCGGCTTTGCATCGGGCGACGAGTGGATTGGCGTTGAAGTCGGCGCAGGAAGGTCCGCCACAGCATGGCGCATGCTGCGGCTGGACGATTTGTGGCTGTATGCAGGTGCACGCCGCTCACTGACGGCGCTGGTTGCCAGGGACAAGCGGCTACTGCGGCTGGAACTCGGCTTGCCCAAGACCGTGACGACCTGGCGGCTTGCATCGCGCGACGCAAAGAAGTTGGCGGCTTGGCTTGGCGGCTGAGGCTGCGCCGTGCGTAGCCATTGAATTTCACTAACCTGAACCGGAGCAATTGGCATGAACTTTGAAAATATCAAGGTGCGGATAGAGGCGCAGCGGGTCGGCGTCGTGACGCTTGATCGGCCCAAACAACTCAACGCGCTCAACGACCAGTTGATGGACGAGCTTGGCGCTGCCGTAGCCGCATTTGACGCCGATCCAAGCATCGGATGCATCATCATCACCGGCAGCGAAAAAGCGTTTGCTGCCGGAGCCGACATAGGTGCCATGGCCAGCTTCAACTTCGCCGACGTGTACAAGGGCGACTACATCACGCGCAACTGGGAGCATATTCGCAGGGTCCGCAAGCCGGTCATCGCGGCCGTCAGCGGCTTTGCGCTGGGCGGTGGCTGCGAGTTGGCGATGATGTGCGACTTCATCATTGCGGCCGACAACGCGCGCTTCGGCCAGCCAGAGATCAAGCTCGGCATCATTCCCGGCGCGGGCGGAACCCAGCGCCTTCCGCGTGCCGTGGGCAAGGCCAAGGCGATGGACATGGTGCTGACGGGCCGGATGATGGACGCCGCCGAGGCCGAGCGCGCCGGGCTGGTGAGCCGCGTGGTCGCGCTCGACAAGTTGATGGAAGAGGCTTTGGGCGCGGCGCTGGTGATCAGCGGCTTTTCGCAAATCGCGGTGATGGCGGCCAAGGAGTCGGTCAACCGGGCTTTTGAGGGCAGCCTGAACGAGGGCGT
>Ga0114974_10000676_pt1 | contig 28152 bp, 23 predicted proteins | sample S_130206_EF_Meta_FD_87318 | JGI IMG/M metagenome (GOLD analysis project Ga0114974, IMG submission 87318) | Freshwater microbial communities from Lake Simoncouche, Canada to study carbon cycling - S_130206_EF_MetaG | ecosystem: Environmental > Aquatic > Freshwater > Lake | place: Lake... | reverse complement strand
CTGTGCCTGCCGAAGCCACTATTTTATGAAATAGCTCGGCGCAAATTCCGCCCGAGCAACTATAAGTAAACAAAGCACCTCCTGGCTCTAAGAGCTTAAAAGCTAATCGGTTGATGTCTTTGTAGGCTCTCGCAGCTCGATCGGCATGCGACGAAGTGGGCGCAAACTTCGGCGGATCCAACACAATAGCGTCAAATGTCCGGCCTTCCTTAATAAATTGACGCAAACTGGCGTTGACGTCGAAGTCCATCCATTCGGTGTTTTCTGCAGAAAATCCATTGAGAGCGATATTAGCTTTGGCCCGCTCGATTGCTGGGCCCGATGAATCAATCGAGGTGACCAAGGCGCCAGCACCCAACACGCCCGCCGCTCGCATGCCGCAAAGCGTGGCCACCGTAAACCCACCTGTGTAGCAATAGCAATTGAGGACTCGTTGAAAACCCAGCCTTTTTGCGTAACTCAAAAAAAGATGTCGCGAATCGCGTTGATCCAAATAAAAACCTGTTTTGTGACCTTGCGCAATATCTAGCGAGAGTTTCCATTCGTGTTCTTGAATCGTAATTTCTGTTGCGCCCGTATCGTGATTGGGTTGCCGCAACCAGCCTGTTGCTGAAGTCAAGCCTTCTAACGCACGCACACCCGAATCAGATCGTTCATACAGACGTTGCAATCTCGTTACAGTTAATAGCGCGTCTGAAATCGTTGACTTCCATCGCTCGGTACCGCTTGATAAAAACTGTGCAACCAAGGTGTCTGCATATTGGTCAACAATCAAACCTGGTAAGCCATCGGCTTCGCCATGAATCAAACGAACGCCGTTGCTTTGAATATCAAAGCGTGATCGCGCATGAACAGCACGCTCAATCGAAGATTGAAAAAAACCTTCATCAATGCGTTGATCTTCGTCAAAGCTCCAAATTCGCGCGCGAATTTTTGATGCGGGACTGAACGACGCCCATCCCAAAAATACGCCAGCAGAACTCTCCACTCGCACTGTCTCACCAGAATCAGCTCCACCTTTGGCAATCGCAGTATCAAATATCCAAGGATGCCACCTCAATGCAGATCGTTCTTTGCCCTCTTTTAGGCGAATGCTTTTCATAAATCGTTTCAGTCTTCTTGTGAATCTTTGCGATGCGCTCGCGGATGTGCTGCATCATAAGTTTGTGCCAAATGTTGAAAATCAAGTCGCGTATAAACCTGCGTGGTGGTAATACTTGCGTGTCCCAATAACTCTTGCACACCACGCAAATCGCCACTCGATTGAAGCACATGACTGGCAAATGAATGACGCAACATGTGCGGATGAACAGGCGTTGATAAACCCGCAAGCAAGCCACGCTTTCTGAGTCGTTGGCGAATATATTGCGGCGTTAAGCGTGTACCCTGCGCACCCACAAACAATGCCAATGCGTCTTGCGCAGAAGGTTTTAACAAGACAACTCGCAAATTCATCCATTGATGAACCGCTTCAATGGCTTGCCTTCCAAAGGGCACGGTTCGGCGTTTGCTCCCCTTACCGAACACATGCGCTTCACCTTCTTTTAAATCAAGCCAGCCTTTGGCTTGAGCGCTCGCAGCGATATCCAAACCCGTGAGTTCTGCAACTCGAAGCCCGCTTCCATACAACAACTCAATAATGGCCACATCACGCGCTTGCATCCAATCGGGCTCGTTGTTGTTTCGATACTCGCTCAGTTGCACCGCATCATCAACAGGAAGGGCCTTAGGCAAAGGCTTAGCCGCCTTGGGTGAGCGCACACCATTGAGCGGATGCGTCGCCATCAATCCTTCACGTCCCAACCAGTGATAAAAACCACGCCATCCCGAAAGAATCAACCCGATACCGCGTGCACTGCGACCCGCACCGTGCATTTGTGCAATCCATCGACGCATGTGCGTGGGTTGCACATTCAAAAAAGTGATCGATGCTTTTTCTGCAAATGCTTTCAATTTAATTAAATCTTCGGTATACAAGGCCAATGTTCGGTCGGCCAATCGCTTTTCAAACTGCACATGCGCCAAATAACGCTCAATAAGTGCAGCATCTTCCATGGTTTAACGTAAACGCGACAAAGCAGCACTGGCAATGAGTCCAATGCGCTCGAGCAAATCGGTACCCATGGTGGCGTGATAGCGTTGCGGATCGGGTGACGCCAAAATCATCAAGCCCATCGATTGCGTCGCCACAGGCGCATCTGGATCTGTGCTTAGTGGTTTTAATGGAATGCATGCAATTGATTGAACTTCGCTAGGGTGCGCCAGCCATTTGACACAATTAAAGTTTGAATTGGCACCACAGTAAGGTGTGACCAATGAGTCTGCCCATTTCTGATCTTCTTCTGTTGCGCCCAACACATAAGGCTCCATCTCGTATGCTTTAGCCACATTCCAAATTTTGAGTGCCACTTGTGGAACTAAAAATTGACGCTCAATGGATTGCGCCAACTCCATCGGCAAATTGGAAGGATTGTGCGACAGCAATAAATTTTGCGCCCACTGATACATGCGTTGCGATAAGACATCGTTTTCATTGCCGTGACGAATCATCTCCATGATGCGCATCTCTAAGGCACGAATTTTTTCTCGCAACATTTCTGCTTGACGCTCTTGCAAACTCACCGCGCGATTACCATGCGGACTCGTCATTCTAATGGTTGATAAAACCTCAGCGTGTCGCACAAAAAAATCGGGCGTATTAACCAAAAAATTGGCAATGTCGTCTTCAGTGATGGGGTTCATTGGAGTTGTTGTCATACAGGAATTTCGATTTCACCTTTAAAAACGGTTGTAGCCGGGCCACTCATCCAAACTGGAGATCTACCGCCTTGCCATTCAATTGTCAACAAACCACCACGGGTTTGCACTTGCACCACGGAATCGAGCCAATTTTGCGCAATACCTGCCACTACTGCAGCGCATGCGCCTGTGCCGCAAGCCAATGTTTCGCCCGCACCGCGCTCAAACACTCGCAGTTTAATGCGTTGACGAGAAATAATTTGCATAAATCCCGCATTAACGCGGTGTGTAAATGCGGGGTGACTTTCAATTTGCGGACCCTGCGTTGCAACGGGTGCTTGATCAACATCATCCACTCGCATCACCGCGTGTGGGTTACCCATGGACACAGCGCACACCTCCACTGATAAGTTTTGCGCCAACATCAGCTTCCATACACTGGGTTGATTGTCTTGAATCAGTTGCGCGTGATTTGCATCAACGGGCACATCACGCCATTTCAAAATAGGTGGGCCCATATCGACTTTGACGTTGCCATCTTCCAATTCGTTCAATTGAATGACGCCTTTTTTGACTTGAACGCGAATTGATTTTTTTTGTGTTAAACCTTGCTCACGCACAAAACGCACAAAGCATCTGGCGCCGTTACCGCAATGCTCCACTTCGGAGCCATCGGCATTGTGAATTACATAAGAAAAATCAATATCGGCCTGCGTGGCTGCTCGCACCAACAAAATTTGATCCGCGCCCACACCCAAATGTCGGTCCGCTAAAAATTGATATTGCCTGGGGCTTAAATGAAAAAGACCACGTGTTTCGTCTAAAACCACAAAGTCGTTGCCAGCACCTTGCATTTTTGTGAATGGAATACGCATCGTGCGATTATCGGGCCTGTCGCCATGGATTCTGCAAAAAATAATCATTTGCAGTTAAGCTTTGGTTTTTTCAACCCTTTTGGATACATCACCATGAGAATTCCTGCTTGGACACCCGCACAACACTCCCAGCCCGACGATTTGACTCAAGCCATTCTTGAGCGACGTGGCGGCACCTACCTCAACCTAGATTTAGCCTTGCTGTGGAGTGAGCCTGTCGCCAGAGGATGGAACGTCTATCTCAAAAATATCAGAACAGGATTGTCCGCTTCTCGCAAACTCTGCGAATTGGGCATTTGCACCGTGGCCTTGCTGACAGGCGCGCATTATGAATACCACCACCATGCGCCCGACTTTTTAAAGGCGGGAGGAACGCAAGCCGAATTGGACGCGCTTAATCGAATCGTCAAAGGTAACGCCAGAGAAACCATCACTGACGCGTCACTGGGTGAAATCGAAAAATTAGTGATTCAATATGCAGCGCAAATGACCTTGGATGTACAAGTACAAGACAAGGTATTTGGCGCATTAAAAAATCATTTCAGCACAACCGAAATGGTGGAGTTGACCACTGCGATCGCAACCTACAACATGGTTGCAAGATTTTTAGTGGCCCTGCAAATTACTCCCGAGCATTGATTATTTTTAATCGGGCTTGATATTGTTGGCGCTAACGACCTTGGCCCATGTGTCAATTTGGACCTCGATAAAGCCACGTGCTTTTTCTACGGATCCACCCGCAATATCAATGCCTTGTGCATGTAATTTATTGGCAATCTCTGGATTGCGAAGCGCTTTATTGAGCTCTTCGTTCATGCGCTTGACGATATCTGGTGGTGTTTTGGCAGAGGCCAACACCGCCCACCATGCAGGCGCTTCAAAGCCAGCAAATCCCGCTTCAGCCACTGTGGGCACATCGGGCAACTCAGGCGATCTTTTGTTGGACGTCACGGCCAAGGGACGCAATCTTTTGCTATCAATATGGGGCTTGGTCACAAAAATGGAAGCAATCGACAAAGGCACATGGCCTGCAACGGCATCATTCATCAAAGGACCGCCGCCTTTGAATGGAATGTGATTGAATTCCATAGCGTTGTTTTTACCCAGCAAAGCCATCGCCAAATGACCCAAGCTTCCGTTGCCAATCGTTCCATAGCTCACATTTTTTTTGGCCTTTGCAGCGGCCACCACGTCGGCAAAGGTTTTAAATTCGGAAGATGCGTTAGTAGCGAGCACCATCGGAGATGTTCCGACCAACACTAAAGGCGTTAAATCTTTTTTGGTGTCATAAGGCATATTGGGCATCAAACTTTGATTAACACCATGTGTGTCAAAAACCACAGCAAAGGTGTAACCATCGATAGGCGCGGCCAACATGGCCGAAGTTCCAATCACACCTGAGGCGCCGCCTTTGTTTTCAACAATCACGGTTTGACCCAATTGCTGAGACAAAGGAATGGCCAAAATTCGCGCTACCTGATCCACAGAACCCCCAGGCGGAAAAACCGCGATCAACTTAATGGGTTGCTTGGTCGGCCAAGCCTGAGACCAAGATAAAGCAGGCATCAAGGCAATAAACAATACTAGAGTGAGACGTGGATATAAATAGTACATAAAGATTTACTTTCATTGAAATAAGAAATAACCGTATATTCTATTTCAATCGATAATCTCATTATGGCTAGAACCTCACAATTTATTCATCCCCAGCGTGAACCCGCACCTTTACTCAAAGCAGCAACGGTTTTGTTATTGCGTGATGGGCCCACAGGTTTAGAAGTATTGATGACTCGCAGATCAACAACTGCAAGTTTTGCACCTGGTGCATATGTATTTCCTGGAGGGGGCATCGACGAAACCGATGCCCAATCGCATGCATTAGCCAAACACAGAAGCACACAAACCGATACTGCACTCACCCAAGCCATTGCGGCGATACGTGAAAGTTTTGAAGAAGTGGGTATTTTGTTGGCCACGCACGCAGATGGTCGACCCGCAGACGCCAACGACATATCGCAAATGGATCGTCACACGTCATTGTTTGATCAATGCAAGTCAATGAAATTACATCTGCGTGCCGATCAAGTCTTTGTTTGGGCACACTGGCAAACCGATCGTGACATGCCTAAGCGCTTTGATGTCCCATTTTTAGCTGCACGCGTCCCGAGTAATCAAACGCCCATTGCCGATGAAAAAGAACAATTTGCTCCCGAATGGATCAAGCCCGCCGACGCATTAAAGCGTCACCACGACGGTGATTTTTTTATGATCTTTCCAACCATTCGAACCTTGGAACGAATGAAAGCGTACGCAACCGTCGATGATGTCATCCATGCATGTGCGAGCGAACATCCGCTATTTACAAGTTGCCCCAGGGCCAGCATCAATACCAAAGGTTTGCCATTTAGACACATGGAAAGCGATTTGGCGTTTGGAGAGTTGGCTTTGGTTTGTCCGGATGGACAAATCCTTCATGACTTAACCTGGCAACACGAAAAACCCGTTGCGCTACTTAAAAATTTGCAAAGGTTAACAGCGCCCAACCCCAGCATGATGACCGGCCCTGGCACCAACACCTACATCATTGGCACTGTTGCCAGTGGTTATATCGTTATCGATCCAGGTCCACATGACCCGCAACATGTGCAACGATTGATAGATGTTACCCAAGGCAACATTAGTTACATCATCTGCACTCATTCGCATGCGGATCATTCACCAGGCGCGATTCTTCTCAAAGAATTATTTAAGAGCAACGCACCGCCCCTACTCGGTCTGCCGTCCGCGCCCACCGCCAACGTCAATAGTTTTTTTGTGCCCGATCGTGCATTAGCAAACGATGAAACTGTTTCCGTGACTGACGGCCACACAACACACACATTGCGTGTGATTTACACGCCAGGACACGCGGCCAATCACGTGTGCCTGATCATGGAAGAAGACGGTATTTTGATCAGTGGCGATCATGTGCTCAATGGAAGCACGACGGTTGTTAATCCACCCGATGGACACATGGGCGACTACATGCGTTCACTCGATCAACTCATTGAAGCTTGCAAAAAATATCACGTTCAATTTATTTTGCCCGCGCACGGACACGTCATGGGCAATTGGGGCGATGGCGCTTTTAACGCCATCGAACACATTCAAAAATTAAAAGAGCATCGTTTAAAACGAGAGGCAAAAATCAAACGCGTCATGGATTCAATGCCAGGCGCGAGTATCGAAGAGTGGCTCAAACATGCCTACGACGATGTGCACCCCAACGTGATGGGCTACGCGATGCGCTCGTTGATGGCGCATGTGGAACATCTAGAAGGTCGTTAAATTTCAATATTTGCAATCGGCAATGCTTTTTGCAATCGCTCATTGATGGTTAAGTATGCTTTTTCAAGACTTCGCACAAATAAAGGCGTATCAAACAGTGGGAAATGTTTTTTATTTGAAATTAATTTATTCTTAATTTCTAAACATTTTGTTGGCGAGCGCGCCAACTCTATTGCGATTCGCTCATATTCAGATAGTTGATTTACAACCAACTCGGAAAGACCCACCGCGTGAAGCAAACTCCCAGCCATTCTTGACGCGTACGATTCGCCCTGACATGTCAACACGGGCAAATCAGCCCACAAGGCATCACTAGCAGTTGTTCCACCATTAAAAGGCAAGGTATCTAAAAATAAATCAGCCGCCTTGTATCTAGCCAAATACTCTGCCAGCGGCAGTTGATTTGCAAAGATGATTCTATTTTTTTCAATGCCATTTTTTTGTGCGCAGTTGAGCAAGTTGTCTTTGGCAATTTGATTTTCAACGCATAACCATAAAACACTTCCGTCAACCGCCTTGAGTATGCGCATCCAAGATTCAAATATGCGTGGTGTTATTTTGTATGCATTATTGAAGCAACAAAAAATAAATTGATTAGTCGGTAAGCATAATTCGTTGCGGGTAAAAACTTGATTTGATATTTTTTTAGTTCGGTCGTTCGCTTGAAAACACGGAAGATATATTATTTTTTCTGAATAAAAACATGCATATTGAATTGGAATTAATTGGTGATCGGCAATGATGTAGTCAATATAACTGGCACCCATTGTTCCAGGAAAACCAATATAGTTGATTTGAATTGGCGCCGCCCTGTTTGTAAAAATACCCGTTCTTGATTCTTGTGTATGACCCGTCAAGTCAACGGCAATTGTGATATTGAGCCGTCTAGAAAGCTCAACAATTTCTATATCAGTTTGATCTTGGCAATCGATTAAATGATCAAAGGCATTCTCAAGCCGATTAGTCATTGCATCTTTCTTTTTCCTTCCAAATGAAAACCCATATATTTCAAATTTACTCTTATCATGCAACTCAAACATCTCAGCGGTTAAAAGTGACACGGCATGATTTCTAAAATCAGATGAAAAATACGCAACTCTAATTTTTGAACTGGCATGATTGATTTTTAAGTTGGTTTCTACATAAGGAAAATAATCATCAATCCAAATCTTTGCACATTGTTGTTGAATGGTCATATTCGCCGACATGGAGAGAATTGGAAAAACACTGGATTTTTTTTCGTTATTCTTGATGCCTTGTTCTATGTCGGCAATACTTATTTCTAAATTATCCCAATCACAAATTTTCATTTTGGCGTGTACAATCACACCCTGCAAGTAAGCATATTGAGGATTAATCAATCGGGCTTTCTCATAGCACTCAACTGCCTCATTCAACCGCTGCATTGAACTCAAAATATTGCCTTTATTGATCCAAGCCTCAGTAAATTCTGGATTAATCAATAACACTTTTTCAATTGACAAAAGCGCGTTGACGAAATCTTCATGGTCTTCTTCAATCACACTTTTGTTAAGCCAAGCTTGATAATGTTGCGGGTCTTGCTCTAAAACTTTTTGCGTCAGCACGTGGGCCTGATTATATTTTTTTAATTTTATTTTGACGGCTGCTAAATTGTTAAGCGTTGAGATCCGATCAGGTATCCAGTCAAGGGATTTTTCAAAGTGTATTTCTGCAGATGCAAATTGCTTTGCCTCTAAATCGGCAAGGCCGTTTTGAAAGTATGTCTTGGCTTTTTCAAATGCGTTCATTGCATCGGTTGGTTGATATCAAAAAAGTGAAGCCCACCGATACGCCGGATTTTGTGCACGAAGTTTCCTTCATGTGACCGTCATTCCTCTGGGCCGTGGGTCACCCACACGGCTCGGTGCTACCTACCCGCCAACACAACCTGCGGATCACAGGTGAATGTTTTGCAACATCCCGAAGGCCTACTTGGTATTGCTGCGCGCAGAGATTGCCCGTTTCACCCGACAAAGTTGCCCTTGTCGACTCGTCTCTGTTGCTCTAATCCTCACCTCACGGTGGAGAGGTGTTACCTCCTGCGCTCTCCTTTGCAGTCCGGACGTTCCTCCAGTGCGGTGTTTCCACCCCATGTTTTGCAACACAGTCCTTGCAGATTGCACCAGCGACGGCCTAGCGGACTTCACAGTATCAATTATCGTCTACTAAGTATTCAAATTTAAAGCGTATATTTTTTGAAAAGCTTCTTCAAGTTTTTTTGTAAACAAGGGTGAGTCAAACAAAGGTTTGATTCGCTTGTTTTGATCCAGCTTAGTCTTGAACTGGTTTGCAAGTGGTTCATTTTGGCCAATTTTTATAGCCATACTTTCGTATTCAGAAATAGAGTGCGTCACAAGTTCCGGCATATCCACCGCGTGTAATAAGCTGCCAGCCATTCTTGAGGAGAACGCTTCTCCAGCGTAGGTAAGTACGGGTAAGCCAGCCCAAAGTGCATCACTTACAGTAGTGCCACCATTAAATGGGTAGGTATCTAAAAAAAGATTGGCTAGGCGATAACGCGCCAAATACAAGTCCAATTGTGTATGTGGCGCAAAAATGATTCGAGAAGCATTGACGCCAGACTCAATTGCTGACTTTTGTAAATTATCTTTTGCCCAATTGTTGCTTGCATTGAGCCACAAAACGCTATTATTTACATTTTTTAAAATGCGCATCCAACTTGAAAAAATAGAAGGCGTTACTTTGTAGTTGTTATTAAAACAACAGTACACAAATGCAGGCTCTGGCAAATGCAAATCAGCACGCTTAAAAACATTCTCCGCTATTTTTTTCTTTCGATCATTTGATTGAAAACAAGGCAGGTTGATTATCTTTTCAGAATAATTGACGCTCATCTCGTCAGGAATTAAAAACGCATCTGCAATGATGTAGTCTATGAATGGTGCGCCCATGGTCGAAGGAAAGCCTAAGTAGTTTATTTGAATAGGTGCCGCCCTTCGCGCGAAAATACCCGTTCTTGACCCGCCCGTCAAACCCGTTAGATCTATTGCGATATCAATACCAACTTGCCTAGCAAGATCAACCACGGCTTGATCAGACATCGATTGACATTCATGAAAAAAATCAAACGATCGCATCAAACGACTCGTCATTTCATCTTTTGGTTTTTTGCTGATACAAAATGCATGAATTTCAAATTCTGATTTGTTGTGTAACTCAAATATTTCAGCTGTTAAAAAAGAAACAGCATGCTGATTAAAATCAGCTGAAAAATAACCTATACAAATTTTATTTTTGTTGGGTTTTTTATACGAATCAGCTCTTTGCAAATGCAATGGAAATTTGTCTTCAACATATTTTTTTGAGGCCTTTAACTGTAACTGAGCCGATTCAATAAAGCTCAAACAAGCAAAGGGTTCGCTCACCTTCTGATCTAACGCAATTCGATTTTTAATATTTTCAACACTTAAATCAAAATTAAACCAATCACACATTTTCATTTGCGTATTTAATAAAAGACCACCCAAATAGTCTTCGGAATCGCTCAAATCAGCAGCCTTTTTAAAGCAAACCAGGGCTTCATCTAATTGAGAACATTCTTGTAGCAGATTACCTAAGTTAACGTAAGCCTTTACCGATTGCGGATTGATAGAAATTGCTTTTTGATAGGCGGCTATTGCTTCATCTATTTTAGATAAGTCATGCAAAACATTGCCGCGATTGATGTGCGCCTCAATAAAATCATTTTTAACTTCAATTGCGCGGTCATAATTATCAAGGGCCGCTTGATAATTTTTGAGTTGACATTCGATATTTGCGTAATTCAAATAAGCTTCCGCAAAAGTGGGATCACACACAATAGCACTTTGATAGCAAGCCAACGAACGATCGATGGCATCTAACTTTTCAAAAAGCAATCCTAAGTTATAGTGCGACTTGGCATATTGCGGATTAATTTCAATCGCTTTCTCATAACTGCGTACGGCATCATCAATGCGCTTCATTTTTTCTTCTGCTACACCTTTATTAAAATAGGCATGCGCATCATTTTCGTTCAACTGAATTGCAATTGAAGCAGACTCTATTGCCTGATCAAAACGCATGGTTTGATTTTCTGCGATGCATCGATTGACATAGGCTTGTACAAAATTGGGACTCAATTCGATCACACGATTAAATCCAGCAATTGATTGTTCAAAATCTTTTAGCTTTAAATAAGTAGTACCCATTTCAAAAATTGCATCCACTAAATCGGGTTGAATATTTAAAATATTTTGATATCTTTCTAACGCCAAATTAAATTGATTGCTATCTTGGTATAAATTTCCAAGCATAAATAATGCTTCAATATATCGATTATTGATCTCTACAGCGCGCAACAAATGGGGGATGGCATTTTCAGGTCGATTGAATTCAATATCAATTAACGCCAAGTTATAAAACGCTTGGTAATTATTGGGCTCGATTAGCAAGGTTTTCTGCGCAAGAGTCTGCGCCTCATCCAGTTTTTTGAGCCCGATTTTGCACGCGCACAAATTAACCAGCAATGAGGGACGATCGGGGACCCATTCAAGAGCAGAAGTCAGCAAATGCTCTGCGGATGAGAAATCACCCTGACTAATTTTTTCTATGGCACTGACAAAAAGTTGCTTGGCCTTTTCAATTGGGTTTTCCATCTTGAATGAGAATATGTATTGTTATCCGATATATATGTTCAGTAGTTTATTCGAATTGGCCAAGATGGCGTAATTCTAGGATAATAAGCAGATTACTACTTGCCTGATAAACACAGGCCACTAGCCGCCATGATTCGACTCAGCGAACTCAAAATTCCATTGGATGCATCATTCGATACATCAGATACCTACGCACCCTCGCATTTATTTACCCATGCACTCCAAGTGCTAATTCAAAAAACGCTCAACGTTGCTGTATCCGATATTGCATCGTGGCATATTTTTAAACGCAGTTTTGATGCTCGCAGAAAACCCATTCAAGTGGTTTATATCGTAGATGTCAAACTACAAAGTTTGGCACTCGAACAACAGCTATTAATTAACTTCAAGGAAAATTCGCACATTCAAGCCACGCCCGATATGCAGTGGCATGCGCCCATCCACGCTCCAGCCGATTGGTCGCCGCCACAAGGCATGCGCCCCGTCGTCGTTGGATTTGGTCCTTGCGGAATTTTTGCTGCATTGGCTTTGGCACAAATGGGACTTAAACCCATTGTGATTGAACGAGGCAAATCGGTGCGGCAACGCACCAAAGACACCTGGGGTTTGTGGCGCAAACATCAACTCAATCCACAAAGTAACGTGCAATTTGGTGAAGGCGGTGCGGGCACTTTTTCTGATGGAAAGCTGTACAGCCAAATCAAAGACCCGCGTCATTTGGGTCGCAAAGTCATGCATGAGTTTGTGAGTGCAGGCGCACCGCCAGAAATTTTGTATGAAGCGCACCCACACATTGGCACATTCAAACTCGTCAAAGTGGTTGAAAATTTACGCGCGCAAATTGAAGCACTGGGGGGTGAAATTCGTTTTGAGCAACAAGTCACCGATTTATTGATTGACGGCTATTCAGCCACTCAACGTCAATTGTGCGGACTGGTTGTGACCGATTTAAAAACTGGCACACGACACACCGTTTTATCGCGTCATGTTGTGATGGCATTGGGACACAGTGCACGCGACACATTCAGTTTATTACACCAACACGACGTTGCCATGCAAGCCAAACCTTTTTCGATTGGTTTTCGAATTGAGCATCCGCAAAGCGTGATTGATCGAGCGCGTTGGGGCCAACATGCGGGCAATCCTATATTAGGAGCAGCCGATTACAAATTGGTTCATCATGCGGCCAACGGTAGAGTGGTCTACAGTTTTTGTATGTGTCCTGGAGGCACGGTGGTTGCCGCCACTTCAGAACTCGAGCGTGTTGTTACCAACGGGATGAGTCAATACTCTCGCAACGAGCGCAACGCAAACGCGGGAATTGTGGTGGGCATTGATCCTTCAGATTTTTTAAACGATGGCAGCACAAAAGACGTTCACCCACTCGCAGGCATTGTCTTGCAACGTCAATTAGAAAGTCATGCCTATGTTTTGGGTGGAAGCGATTACTGCGCACCCGGTCAACGCGTTGAAGATTTTTTAAATCATCGCGCGTCCACTCAATGGGGTGATGTTGAGCCTTCTTACAAACCGGGCGCCTTGCCCACAGACCTCAGCTCAGCCTTGCCGACCTACGCCATCGATGCAATACGCGAGGCATTACCCGCATTTGGGGGAAAAATAAAAGGCTTTGATATGGCCGATGCCGTTCTTACTGGCGTTGAAACCCGCACCTCCTCGCCATTAAAAATTGACAGAGATCCGCAGTTTCAAAGTCCCAATTTACTTGGTCTTTATCCCGCAGGTGAAGGCGCAGGCTACGCAGGTGGAATTTTGTCGGCGGGTGTAGACGGCATTAAAGTGGCCGAAGCATTGGCCAAGTCAATTTACACCGCCAACTAAAAATTTTAAGTAGACGCTTGCAACGCCGCAATGCGCTCTTCAATCGGCGGATGCGTTGAAAATAATTTTCCAATATCGCTGGTGATACCCATTGCCGCCACACTACTTGGCAGTGCACCTGCATGCATACCGCCCAAGCGTTGCAACGCATGAATCATGGGATCTTTGCGGCCCAACAAATGCGCAGCACCCGCATCGGCTTTAAATTCACGCTGACGACTGAACCACGCCACAATCATGCTCGCTACAAAGCCAAGCACAATATCTAAAATAATACTGGTGATGTAGTAACCAATTCCAGGTCCCGTATTTTCTTCATCGTTTTTACGCAATGCACTATCAACCATATAACCAACAACGCGACTGAGAAACACCACAAAGGTATTGAGTACACCTTGAATCAATGTGAGCGTGACCATGTCACCGTTGGCAATGTGCGCCACTTCGTGACCCAGTACGGCTTCTACTTCTTCACGCGTCATGCCTTGCAACAAACCTGTTGACACCGCTACCAATGCAGAGTTTTTAAATGCGCCCGTTGCAAACGCATTGGCTTCACCTTCATAAATAGCAACTTCGGGCATTTCAATGCCTGCTTTCTCGGAAAGACGTCGCACGGTGCTGAGCAACCATTCTTCGTCGGCCGATTGCGGTTGCGTAATGATTTGCGCACCCGTGCTCCACTTGGCCATGGTTTTGCTGAGTAACAATGAAATAAATGCACCGCCAAAACCCATTACCATTGAAAAACCCAACAACGCAGTAAGGTTGAGTCCGTTGGATGTTAGAAATTGATTGACACCGAGCAAACTAGCGACAACGCCCAAAACAAGCATCACAGCCAAGTTGGTAACAATAAAAAGAAAAATTCGTTTCATGATGTCCTTTGTACTAAGCCAAACCGTAGCTTTGATAACTACAATAGTAGAGGCGAACCACGCAATTTCAAGAGATAGCCCTACTAATCGACGGAGAATCTAAATCGAAGTGAGTTCGTTCTTAAGCGGTCTGAATACTTTGGTATCTTCATAAAAACCAGCGCCTTTATTTTGCTCATACCAATTTGGAATACCCAACACGGGCAAAGGGACAAAAGGTTTTTGTTTTAAATAATCTTGACTTAAAAGTTGACACACACAAGCGTCAACCATTTTTTCATCACGTGGGTTTGAAAGATCGACCCTAACTGCATGCGCAGTAATCGCTTTGTAGGGATTCATCATTTTTTCGAGCAATGCGTGCCCAAATAAAATCAGATGAGAATTTTTCCAGTCTTCTTTGTGCGTGATAAAAACTTTTTTCCAATCGCGCTCGACGAGTGCTTGCCAAATCGCATCGCTGGTTTGTAGCAATACCGAATTTTCATCCCACAAAGTGAGTGCGTCGCGCACGGGCCCTCTGACAGAGCCGACACCATAGGTTTCAATTTGCTGGGCCTGCAATTGATTTAATCTTTTTTTAATCAATGGAAAGCGCAACCAACACAACCCATTCCAATAATCGTGAAAGTTATTGCGCGTTGGAATTTGTTGTTGCTTAAAAATAAAAGCTTCATAGGCTTGTGCGTCAGGCATTTGGTTTTGTGCAACAAACGGATAACAAATTGGGTAAGTTTGCATGGCGTTGGTGCGGCAACGATTAAGCGCAATTTCTACAGCACCTGTTTTCGCCCAATCATATGCAACTGGCACGCCCCATTTTTTCCAAGGGTCAAACCAAGGCGTGTTCCAAAATTCCGTTTCATTTAAGGGATCATGCGCCACGGCAAGGCCTCACCCGAACGCAAGGGTTTGAGGTCTGCCTCACCAAAAGCAAAGCTCTCGGGCGGTGTCCAAAATTCTTTTTGCAAAGTGATGGTGGACGTGTTGCGCGGCAATCCATAAAAATCTGCACCATTAAAACTTGCAAACTTTTCTAACTGATAAATAGCACCTGCATTGTCAAACGCTTCTGCATACATCTCAATTGCAGCATGCGCTGTGTAACAACCCGCACAACCCGACGCATGCTCTTTGAGTTGTGCAGGATGAGGAGCGCTATCGGTTCCCAAAAAGAAACGCGCGTCGCCACTGATGGCTGCATTGATCAAAGCCAAACGATGTTTTTCTCGCTTTAAAACAGGCAAACAATAATAGTGAGGCCTGACACCACCAATAAAAATGGCGTTGCGATTAAACAGCAAATGATGCGCAGTAATAGTTGCTCCCGTATAAGCACCGTTGCAACTACTTACATATTGTGCGGCCTCTTGAGTGGTGATGTGCTCAAACACAATTTTTAATTCGGGAAAATCTTTGCGCAGTGGGATGAAGTGTTGATCGATAAACGCTGCTTCGCGATCAAACAAATCGATATCGGGTGACGTGACCTCGCCGTGCACCAACAACAAAATACCCAAGCGTTGCATGGCTTCGAGCGTGGCGTAAGTTTTTTTGATATCAGTGACACCCGCGTCGCTGTTGGTGGTTGCACCTGCAGGATAAAGTTTTAGAGCCACAACACCCGCTTCTTTGGCGCGTTCAATTTCAGACGCTGGTAAGTTGTCGGTCAAATATAAAGTCATCAAAGGCGTGAATTCCAAACCAGCGGGCACCGCTTTGAGAATTCGTTCTTTGTAAGCCAATGCTTGTTGCGCCGTGGTGATGGGCGGCTTGAGATTGGGCATGATGATGGCTCTGCCAAATTGCGCCGCGGTGTGAGGCACAACCGTGTGCAAGGGCGCCCCGTCACGCACATGCAAATGCCAATCGTCGGGTCGGGTGATGGTGATTGCGTCAGTCATGCCCTAATTAAATCACTATTCCAGTGTCAAATTGTTTTCTTTGGCCACGCGCTGGTATTTTTCTATTTCAGATTGCATAAATTCATTGAATTTTTCGGGCAACATTGGGTTGGTGCGGGTTCCCAACTCGTCCAAACGCGTCTTCACGTCGGGCAAAGTCAAAATTCGATTGATCTCGACATTGAGCTTGGAGATAATTTCTTTGGGCGTGTTGGCGGGAGCCACGATGCCATACCAATTGGTGACGCTGTAATCTTTTAAACCCAACTCTAACAAAGTGGGCACTTGCGGATATTGCCTGTCACGCTCCATCGTGGTCACCGCCAAAGGACGCATCTTTCCTTGGTCAATGAAATTAACCACTGAGGACATGGCGTCAAAATTCATGGTGATGTGACCTGCTAACAAGTCGCTGATTGCAGGCGCACTTCCTTTGTAAGGCACGTGAACTAACTTTACACCCGTTGCACGTTGAAACATTTCACCCGCCAAGTGGTTGGTGCTGCCCACACCTGGTGAAGCAAAGGTGAGTTTTTCGGGTTGCTCTTTAGCCAATGCAATCAATTCTTTAATGCTCTTGACGTTCATATTGGCATTGACCACCAAAACATTGGGCACATAACCCACATAAGAAATCGTTGCAAAGTCGGTGCGGTGGTTGTAGAGCGGTTTTTGTGCAAGCGCAGGCGCAATCGCTTGTGAATTAACGTGCCCCATCAATAAGGTGTAACCATCAGCAGGCGATTTTGCAACCGCATTGGCGCCAATCATGCCTGTACCACCGGGTCTGTTTTCAACCACAAACTGCTGGCCTAAAGATTCACTTAATTTTTGCGCAATCATGCGCGCGATGATGTCGGTGCCGCCTCCTGGTGGAAAGCCCACAATCAATTTAACAGGCTTATTGGGATAGCCTTGTGCAACTGCAAAGCCACACAAGCACATCGCCCACACCATTAACAAACGTTGAATAAACTTCATGATGTCTCCATTTAATTTTTAGGCAAAGTCATACAAATGCGCAGGATTAGTTACCAATATTTTTTGCAAATCTTTTTCGTCTCCCGCCCACTGCGCCAACAAATCAGCCAAGTCACCATCGTTGGGCATGCGCTCACGCGCACTTGGGTGCGGCCAATCGGTGCCCCACACCAATCGGTCAGGTGCCACTTGAACCATGGCACGAGCAATAGGCAACAGTTCTTGATACTTTGGATGCGCCGTCGACGTGAAATAAGGTCCCATCAATTTGGCCCAGCAATGATCGTGCTCTAACAAATCTAACAATGCCTTACAACCCGTTGAATCCAAACCAAGCGATGCGTCAACACACGCAAAGTGATCAATCACAATATTGATGGGTAATTTTTTTAACTGCAAAGCTAGTTCAGGCGTTTTTCTAAAATTTACAAAATATTGCAAATGCCAGCCCATGTGCTTGATGCGTTGTGCCAATCGTGGCGCATCTTCTATGCGCAAGCCTTGCGTTGCCGATGCAGTGTTGATCCGAATACCTCTAAAGCCCGCCATGTGCATTTTTTCTAATTCTTGATCGGTGATATCGGGTGACACCACAGCCACCGCGCGCAAATCAAACACGCGCGATTCCAAGGCTTCAAAAATAGCTTTGTTGTTGGTACCGTAGACACTGGGTTGAACCAACACTGCGCGCTCGCACCCCAATGTATTTAAAACCTTGACGTATTCAGACCAAGGATTTTGATTGGGAATAAAGTGCGTTTGCGGCAATATCGGGTATTGATCGAGAGGTCCAAAAATATGCGCGTGACTATCGCACGCCAACTTGGGAAACATCACGTCGGGTTTTCGCGTGGGCGAAATCGGCATGGGGATTTGCAAAGGCAGATTCACACGCAACTCCTATTAACGAGACATTCTTTTTTCAACGGTTTTGGCTTCAATCTCATAGTGCTCTTCCAAATCAATCAAGTCCTCGACTTGTTGACGTGCGTCCACATACTCTTGTTGAGTGATGCCTTTGAACTCCCCCGTCTCACGCAACTCACCCAACACTTGTTTGAGGTAATGAAACGCACTACACAACACCACTTGCGCTTCAATACAAGCCGCATACCCCATGTCCATTAATTCTTTGCGAGAAAAAATCGGACGCCCGTCGCGGTTACCCCTGCTTTGCACGTACACCAACGGCAACTTGCAACGCTTGGGCGCTTGCTTGGCATCGTCCAAATTGCGAGGAAACAAAAGACCCATATCAGCTCCAACTTCGGCCGCTTTGTTTAAACGCATCACTGCTTCATCGAGGCCCATCGCCCTGCAAGTATCCGTGCGTGCAATGATCACAAAATCAGGATCAGACATATCACGTTGTTGACAAGCAAAATCAATCTTCTCAACAAACTCTTCAACCGGTACACCGTGCACCACATACTTGTGATAGTGCGCACGCTTGGGGTACAACTGATCTTCAATGTGAATGCCCGCCACACCTGCATTGATAAATTCTTTAACAGTTCGCATGGTATGCAAAGAATCGCCCCAACCCGCACCTGCATCGGCCAACAAAGGAATTTGAATTTTGCTCGCGATGTTTTGTGCCAACTGAACTTGCTCGGTCATGGTGAGCAAGGGTTCTGTAATTGTTGTGGACGCGCCCGACACGTAACCGCCAATGTATGCAGCCTCATAGCCAATCGATTGAACCAAGCGACCCGACAATGCGTCGTGCACCGATGGCATATGCAAAAACGTGTTGTCTTTGATTAGCTGACGTAAAATCTTACTGGTACGGATGGTAGACATTACAAACCTTTTAAAAAAGAATTGAGGCGATGATAGGCCTGCATTTAGCAAACGCCAAGCACCTACATCGCTGCATGTCGCTGTGGTGACGGCAAAGCGGTTTTGTACCGCACTTGTTTAAGGGCAAAGCTTGATCTAATTTTTTCGATTCCAGGAATCGGTGTCAATTGTTCCAAAATAAATTTTTCTAAAGCGCCGATGTCTTGCACTGCCACGCGAATCAAATAATCCGAGTCGCCCGTCATCAAGTAACACTCCATCACCTCGTCGTGCTCGGCGATGCGCTGCTCAAAATATGCCAAGGCCTGTTTGCTTTGCTCTTTAAGGCTGATATTGATAAACACATTGAGCCCCAAACCCAATGCAGCCGCATCGGCCAAGGCCACGTATTTTTTGATGACACCACTGTCTTGCAAGGCCTTGACTCGTTGCAAACAAGGCGATGGCGACAAATGCACACGTTTGGCCAGCTCCACGTTGGATAAAGACCCATCCTCTTGCAAATGGGTGAGTATTTTGAGGTCGGTGGCGTCCAAATTAAAATTCTTCATAAATCTACTTTTAAAGCATTAAATGCTGTATTTTAGTATTTAAACGGCTAAATAGGTATGAAATACGGTACTAACTAATCTATTATTCGATTCTATGAATGCATCCATACCCCCCCATCTACTCCAAAATAATTCGTCGATCGATATCGACCCCCTCGAGACGCAAGAGTGGCGCGAGGCGTTTTTGAGCTTGGTCCAAAGCCAAGGCCCACAACGCGCGCAATTTGTGTTGGATGCACTCACACAAATGGCGATGAAACACCAAATCGGTTGGCAACCCAACACAGGAACGCCCTACGTCAACAGCATCAGCGTCGACAAGCAACCTGTTTTTCCTGGCGACCTTGCCATCGAAGAAAAACTCGCCGCCATCATGCGATGGAACGCATTGGTCATGGTCGTCAGAGCCAATCAAGCGTATGGTGAACTTGGCGGGCACATCGCCAGCTATGCAAGTGCTGCTGATTTATTTGAAACAGGGTTTCATCATTTTTTTAAAGCACGCGATCAACAACAACTCGGCGACTTGGTTTTTTTCCAACCGCACAGCGCGCCTGGCGTTTATGCACGCGCATATTTAGAAGGCCGACTCACCGAACAAGACCTCTTGCACTATCGACAAGAAATACAAGGCCCAAAAAACGGTGCACGCGGTTTATCGAGCTATCCGCATCCTTATCTCATGCCCGATTTTTGGCAATTTCCAACAGGCTCGATGGGCATAGGCCCCATCAGCTCCATCTATCAAGCGCGCTTTATGCGTTACCTCACGCATCGTCAATTGATCGATTGCACATCTCGCAAAGTATGGGGCGTGTTTGGTGACGGTGAAATGGACGAGCCCGAATCCATGAGCGCACTCACCTTGGCCGCACGCGAAGGATTGGACAACTTGGTGTGGGTGGTCAATTGCAATTTGCAAAGACTCGATGGACCCGTACGCGGCAACGGTCGCATCATTGACGAGCTCGAAAAATTATTTTTAGGTGCAGGTTGGCGCGTCATCAAACTCATTTGGGGTAGTGATTGGGATGGATTGTTTGCGCGCGACGCGCACGATGCATTGGTCAACGCATTTGCCAATACAGTGGACGGACAAATGCAAACCTTTGCGGCCAAAGACGGTCAATACAACCGCGAACATTTTTTTGGACAAAACCCACAACTCGCGCAGTTGGCGCAAGGCATGACCGACGAACAAATCGATCGACTCAAACGCGGCGGCCACGACCTCGTCAAAATACACGCGGCCTATGCAGCGGCCAACGCACACACAGGCCAACCCGTTGTGATACTCGCGCATACCAAAAAAGGTTATGGCATGGGCAGCGCTGGGCAAGGCAAGATGACCACACACAGTCAAAAGAAATTAGACGATAAAGATTTATTGGAATTTAGAAATCGATTCAATTTACCGCTGAGCGACGAGCAAGCCACAACGTTGAGTTTTTATAAACCCGATGCCAACAGCGCAGAGATGCAATATTTACACGCGCGCAGGCAAGCATTGGGTGGCTATCTACCCAAAAGAGATTCCACTTGCGACATAGTTGAAATTCCTGCAATCGACGCCTATGCACAATTTGCATTAAAAGCAGACAACAAAGAGATGAGTACCACCATGGCCTTTGTGCGCATGCTGGGCAACTTGCTCAAACACCCATCGCTTGGGCCACGTATTGTTCCGATTGTTGCCGATGAGGCACGCACATTTGGCATGGCTAATTTATTTAAACAAGTGGGAATTTATTCGAGCGTTGGCCAACAATACGCACCAGAAGACATTGGCTCGGTATTGAGTTATCGCGAAGCGCTCGACGGACAAATCTTAGAAGAAGGTATTTCTGAAGCAGGTGCCATTGCCAGTTGGACCGCAGCAGCCACCAGCTACAGCGTGCATGGCTTGGCGATGTTGCCTTTTTATATTTATTACTCGATGTTTGGATTTCAACGCGTCGGCGATCAAATATGGGCAGCGGCCGATCAACGCGCGCGCGGATTTTTATTGGGCGCAACGTCCGGCAGAACTACACTGGCTGGGGAAGGATTACAACACCAAGACGGCAGCAGCCATTTGGTTGCGTCCACCATTCCCAATTGCAAAGCGTGGGACCCCGCATTTGCAGGTGAGCTCGCCGTGATTGTTCAACACGGCATGCAAGAAATGTTGCAAGATCAACACGACGTTTTTTATTACATCACCCTAATGAACGAAAACTATCCGCAATTGGATTTGCCAGATGGTGTTGAAAAAGATTTATTAAAAGGCGCGTATCAACTTAAAGAGTACACCAACAACAAGGCAAAAGAGTACGTCACTCTCATGGGATCGGGTGCGATATTGACCGAGGCCATCAAGGCAGCCGAAATATTATTCAATAAAGGATATTCTGTAGATGTGATCAGCGTTACCAGCTGGAGCCAATTGGCACGCAATGGGCACGATGCAAAAGATGGAGCACTACCTTGGATAACGCAACTGCTCTCAAAAAATAAAGGGGCTGTGATTGCAGTGAGCGACTATGTTCGTGCAGTACCAGAATCGATTAGAGCCTTTGTACCCAAGGACAGAAACTTTAAAACGCTTGGTACTGATGGCTTTGGCAGAAGCGACACGCGCGCAACGCTTAGGGAATGGTTTGGCGTGGATGCGGAGAGTATTGTGGGGGTAGTTTGAATTTAGGATTTAATGCACTAAATTTTGTGTTCGCGATCTGCTGCGTACGAAAGAACAGCCAAAATATCTTCTGACTCCAATTCAGGAAAGTCTTCCAAAATTTCTTCTTGTGTTGCCCCTTCAGACAATTGACTGAGCACGTCATAAACCGTAATTCTCAGGTCCCTAATACATGGCTTTGCGCCGCGCTTACCTAACTCTAATGTGATTCGATTCAATTTATATTCCGTCTAATTTTTTATCTGGAAAACGGACTCGTTTTTTTCTTTACTGATCTAGAAGTGTAATCCGAAGGTTTAAACGAACGACGCTCTTTTAACAGCTCCTCACCATCGATGCGGTCTGACAAACTATTTAAATCAGACTCACAAACTCCACAACTTACAAAATGTTTTTTCCAACCATCCACAACATCAATCACACGCACAACCTGTGACACAGCTTCATCCGATGTCATTCCAAAAAGGTTGAATTGAGACATTGCGTTTTCAAGCGTTGAGTCTCGTTGATTGATTCCACAAACAAATTCTTGATATCCCTGTCCAGAATTTGTAGTTAATACATCGTATGCTGGGGACAATTTATATTTGCCATGCTTGTTTGGGCTCTCCACAAGTAAGGCATGATTTTTTTCATGATCGTCGGTGTTATCAATCAAAATGTTAAAAACCATGCGACGAAATAATTCCTTCATGTCTTCGCTATTGCGTTTATTTTCTTGATCACCTGCACTTCTTAGCAATTGAGCCAATGCGGGATAGCCAAAGTTAGGCTCTTGACCTGCAGGCGTTATTGCCCTGAGTGCTGTGCCTGCAGAAACTGAGTGAATACGTTTTAACCCCTGTCGATCAAACCGACGCACCAACAAGACGTGTTCACCAATCAGTCGAATTACTTTTGTCTCTGCTACTTGTATACCTGCTTTGTTTGCAAGCGTCATCGTTGCATGTTCAACCAAAGGAACGTCAATAGGTTCATTATTAAAAAATTTGATGATCCATTGCTCGCCATTAATTTCAATCAGAGCTTTTGGCTTTGCACCGCCAAAACTTCCGCCTGTTGAAAGCACCTTTCGTTCAAGTTCGTTTAGCTTTTCTTTTGCATTGACTTTGCGTACAGCTTCGCTCAACAACTGAGCGTCATCAAGTCGTGGCAATGGGCTTCCAGGTCGTGGTATGTATTGACTCGCTGAAGTTGAAACTCCCAATGCGCCAAAACGATCATCTCCTGCATAAAACAAAAATTCCATAATGGACAAACGCTCAGGCTTATCGACATATTGAATAACTAATTCTCCCCACCGATCAGGTCGTGCATCATCAACAGCACCCACTGCTGTATTTTTAATTGGAGGAAAAAATTCAATATCGACTAAAGGCAGATCGTCGCTGAGCATAAATCCGTGCTTTAACCATTCTTGCCCGTATTTGAGCGATACACCCTTTCCGGCATCTACCAAATGCAACTCGCCCACATATCGGGGCGTTTGGGGTTCCCCAACATACCAAAGGTATAAATCATTGAACTTCACGCGTCGCCCTTATTGGCCCGTGCTAGTTTTGCCTGCTTTGTTGCAAGCACACGGTTTTGGCCCAATGCCACCGCCTGCCTCACATCTAATTCAAGCGCTCCCCGATCTTCTTTGGGCGTTGCTAGCTTGGCCAACTCACTGTCACGACCAATAAGCCATAAGGCTGTCGTTAATACACCGAGACTCACGCTTGGCTCACCCGCTTCTAACCTGATGAGAGTTGGCACACTAACACCTAATCGACGAGACCATGATTTGAGAGACTCTTTACGCCTCAGACGAGCAATAGCCAAATCAGACCCCAGTTGCTCAAGAGCTGAAATGGTGGCTGGCGGCATTTGCGCAAGGGCAGAAGAGGCTTTTGACATAACATATACTTTATCAATATATATACTAACAGTCAAGTATATGTTAATAAACATCCCTATTTATGAACTTTACCCTTCAACCAAGCTTTATCGGCCCAATCCAACAGCGGCACATCGCCAGAAGAGTCCCCATAGGCATAAATAGCCAAGTTTTCTCTTTTTAGCTGTTTTTCGTATAGCCACGACTCCAGTCGTCGCAATTTTTCAGGGCCCTGGCAGTTGGCGGTTTTCCACTTCCCCAAACAGACCTCTTCTTGCCAAGCCAATTCGGTACAAATTAAATCTTGCACAGCTAATTCTTGTGCCAAAGGTTGAAGGTAAATATCAAGTGACGCACTCAACAACAAACACGTATGCCCCGCTGCTTGATGCTCTTTTAACTTTTGAAAGGTCCATGCATTTTGGTGACGAGGCCACCAATGTTGAATCAGGCCATTGGCACTTTTTTGCAATGATGAATATTGCTGACCCTTGAACGCACTACGCAACAGGGTTGATTTAGCCTGATGGTTGCTGATCGCACCCAATGCATACAAAGCCAATTGCAAAGAACACTGAAACAATATTTTCACAAACCCTATATTGCCATGATGGATGCGCAAAAAAGCAAGCAAACTGTCGCTGGTGGTGAGCGTGCCATCGACATCAAACACCGCAACCACGCGTCGATTGTCGATCAAAAACTGAGGGATTAAAGAGGCTTGGTGCATCTCATTGCATCGCAATAGCGCCTACAAAACGGACAATCCGTTAATGGTAGCCACAAAGGGATCCGATAGTAATGGTCAGCGATTTCATTGATGATTTTTTCTTTGTAATTTTTGAAAATAAAACCAGTTCCGTGCACCACATAAAAATCAGCGCCATCTTGATTAAAGGACAAAATCTCTATTGTTTCAAAAAAATCTTGGTAGTCACTTACATCGGGTTTGGCAAAAGTAATGACGCGAATGGTTTTTCCGTTGTACGCAGAAAAATCAATCAATACATCGTCTTGACGCGAATGATATTTTCCAACGCCAAAGGTTGGCACATATTTTTTGAGCGTATGCGCATAAATAGCCGATGGCGTATACGCATTTCCCATGATGACTGCGCCCTCTTTTTCAACCTGCGCCAATAATTCTTGTGTGCGATAACTGCGAACCACTTCTGGATATATTTTGAAAGACTTCCAATAAGGCAGTGAAGTACTGTATAAAAAAACCAAAGCCGCCAAGTGCAAAACTGTAAACGCGCCAATAGCAGTCGCGCATTTTTTTAGTGTTTGCATTGGTAATGCCAACGCAATAACAGCAAAAATAATAGGGTAAAAGCTAAGCACCCAATGCAGGCCCACTACTTTTTTAAGAGAAATCAATGCAAAAAATATAAATGGCACACACACCAAATACATCAAGATTGACCAACGCTTGGCTACAACACCCAAAGCATTTGTATTTTTGACGGCGTACCAAACCACGCCCGGTGTCAAGAGATAAAAATAAGTTAACAAATAAAGTGCGGGCTTGCGCAACTCAAACACCTCACCTTGATTGCGATTAAAAACATTAAACATGACATTAGGCCATCCATTAGCCATGTTCCAAATAATATTAATGGCAGGACCCGGCAATGCACACGCAATTAAAACCAATAACGCCTTCCAACGACTGCGACGATGCAACAGTACATAAGCCACATAGCAAAGACCCAAGACCACAGAAAAATATTTAGATAAAAAAGCACAGCCTAAAAAAATACCGCTTAGTGCATAAAGAGCCAGTGTTTTTGCGTCTTCATCTTTGCGCAGTTCTGCACGAACCATAGCTGCAATTGAACAAACTGACCAAAATATAAGCGGAGTGTCTGTTGTAATCAAAGTGTTGAGCCAATTTAGCGGCACCAACCAAAAAAACAAAACCGCCCACGCCGCACGCACTCGATCAACAGCGGACAGCGCCCACCACAACAATGCGCCCAGCGCCAGAGGCAAAATAATGATGGGCAATCGAATTGCCAATGTTGAGTCGCCAAACAAATACAACATCGCTGAAATTAACCATCCCACCATGGGTGGATGATCGTAGTAGCCCCAATCTAAATACACACCCCATTGATAAAAATAAGCCTCATCACCCGTAATTGGAAACGTGAAACCAATCCATAACCTGATTGCCAAAGAAAGCGAGCCACATATCCATAATGCTTGCACCAAGCGTCTAGGGAGTGAGTTGTTTGACGGGTACGATATTTCCATAGAGAGGTTTAATCGTTTATAAGTAAGGGACTTTGTCTATTCAATGAAAATTGTAATAGCAGACAGACAAAACCAATAGCAACCGCCAACCAAAGCGTTACAAGTCGTATTTGAAGCGTTAGCGCAAGCGCCAAACCCGCGCTCACACCGCTGAGTATCAAGAGGCCCGTCAAACTGGCCTCTGTGCTCACCAAGCCAGCTGGTATTGCAGAAATTGCACCAACCACCATCGACAGCGCATAGACCGAACTCGCTTGAATCAAAGTCAGCGACAAGCCCTCAGCATTACACAGCAACATCACGGCAACGCCTTGGCACAACCACGCAATGATCGATAGCGATAAAGTTAAAAAACTTTGATGCGACAAACATTGCCGAGTTACCTCTAAATCAATTTTAGTTTTTATCCAAGTTGGCAGCTTATGAAGTGGCAGTCGATGGAGGTTTTTAATAACAACGTAACCAACCACAACAAAGCAAACAATTGCAAACAACCAATACCCATCATTAGCAAGCACAGGCCATATAAAATATAACGCAGGCAAAGCCAGTACGAGCAATGCAAACAAGTCGAGCAAACGCTCAGCCGCAAAAATGGCCAAACTATTTTTAAATTCAAGTGGCCTGGGCTTAATAAGAATGCCTCTTACCACCTCACCAAAATTACCAGGCGTGGGCGTAAATGTGTACGCGCTTAAATAAACTCGCATACCAGCAAGCCATGTTGTATGGACCTGTTGGCTCTTGACCCATATGAGCCATCGCTGCCCCCGTAATAAATAGCTCAACAGGCATAAAACAATGACATACACACCCGTTGATGTGCCAAACACATCAGTGATCGAGACGCTGATGCCACCGCCCCAAATTTGAATTGCGCCTTGATAAAGACCCACCGCGGTAAACAGCACCAACAGCAAAACCAGCAATTGATATTTGAGCGACTTTGGCGCTCGCATCATGGACTGGGAATTAGAAAAATAAGCAGCCAAGCAATTACCGACCCCACAATCCAAGCGTCCTTTAAAAGATCCTTTGCAAAATCTTCAGCCTGACCGCGATGCACTTGGTATAGATTGCGAAGCAAGGCAAACACAACTATTGGCACCGTCATCCAAAGTTTTTGTCCGTGCCTTGCAATCGACTCTGCAGACGTGGCAAATAAACTGTAAGTCATGAGCGTAGCCGTTACTGCAATGGCCAAAAATGTATCGAGCAAAGCCACTGAGTATTCTGACAACACCTGCCTTTGCTGTGACGTTTGCATCAGGGCTTCAGAGCGGCGCTTAGAAATAGCCAACGACAACGCCAAGAAAAATCCGGTTAGCAAAAACCAATGCGTGGGCCCGATACCCACTGCCCAAGTGCCTGCGAGCAATCGAATGACAAAACCAATGGCGATGATGAACACATCCACAACGGGAACTCGTTTGAGCTTGAGGCTGTACGCAACATTGATGAGGTTGTAGAACAGAATCATTGCAACTGCTAATACAGAAACTTCAAGTGCAATGAGCAGTGAAGCAATCCAACACGATAAGCCGAGGGCTAAGGCCTGGGTACCGGTAACTGAACCACTGGCTAATGGACGACTTGATTTTTTGGGATTGAGCGCGTCTTCCCTGCGGTCGAGCCAGTCATTGAGTATGTAGACCGAACTTGACGTGAGGCAAAAGGCAATAAAAAGCTGGCATACGCTTACTAAAGTGTCCAACTGCGTCCACTGACGACTGAACAATAGACCAGCAAATACGAAGAGGTTTTTGACCCACTGGTGTG
>Ga0114974_10000675_pt1 | contig 28171 bp, 41 predicted proteins | sample S_130206_EF_Meta_FD_87318 | JGI IMG/M metagenome (GOLD analysis project Ga0114974, IMG submission 87318) | Freshwater microbial communities from Lake Simoncouche, Canada to study carbon cycling - S_130206_EF_MetaG | ecosystem: Environmental > Aquatic > Freshwater > Lake | place: Lake... | reverse complement strand
CGACGCTCTTCAGGCTGACCATTTCGTGGCCGGCCAGAAGGTGGACGTCACTGGCGTCACCATCGGCCGCGGTTTCACCGGCGCGATGAAGCGCTGGAACTTCCGCGGTCTGGAAGCCTCGCACGGCGTGTCGATCTCGCACCGCTCGCTGGGTGGTACCGGTGGTCGCCAGGATCCGGGCAAGACCTTCAAGAACAAGAAGATGCATGGCCATTACGGCGACGAGAACATCACCACCCAGAATCTGGAAGTGGCGAAGGTCGATGTCGAACGTGGCCTGATCATGGTTCGCGGCGCGGTGCCGGGCTCCAAGGGCGGCTGGGTGATGGTGCGCGATGCCGTCAAGCGTCCGCACAAGGACCTGCCGATGCCCGCTTCCGTGAAGAAGCGCGCTGGCGCTGCGACGGCGGCTCCCGCCGAAGCCGCTCCGGCCGCTGAAGAACCCACGGCTGAGGCATAAGTCATGAAAAGCAAAGTCCTCAATCTCGACAACAAGGCCGCCGGTGACGTCGAACTGAACGACGCGATCTTCGGTCTCGAGCCCCGCCAGGATCTGATCCAGCGCGTCGTGATCTGGCAGCTCGCCAAGCGCCGCAGCGGCCAGCACAAGGTGCTGACCCGCGGCGAGATCAACCGCACCAAGCACAAGCTGGGCAAGCAGAAGGGCGGCGGTACCGCTCGTCACGGCGCCCGTTCGGCTCCGCTGTTCGTCGGTGGCGCCAAGGCCATGGGCCCGGTGTCGCACAGCCACGAATTCGACCTGCCCAAGAAGATCAAGGCGCTTGGCCTGCGTCACGCGCTGTCGTCCAAGGCCAAGGCCGGCTCGATCATCGTGCTGGACGAAGCCAAGTCCAAGGACGCCAAGACCGGCGCCCTGGCCAAGCAGTTCGACAAGATGAAGCTCGGCCGCGCGCTGGTGATCGACGGGGAGTTCGACAAGAACTTCCAGCTTTCCGCCCGCAACCTCGCCGATGTGGCGCTGCTGCCGGTGGCCGGCATCAACGTCTATGACATCATGAAAAGCGACAAGCTGGTCCTGACCACTGCCGCCATCAAAGCGATCGAGGCGCGCCTGTCATGAGCATCAACTATGATGTGATCCTGTCGCCGGTGATCACCGAAAAAGCGACGCGCATGACCGAGGCCAACCAGGTCGTGTTCCGCGTCACGCTGGACGCCACCAAGCCCGCGATCGCCAAGGCGGTTGCCGACCTGTTCAAGGTCAAGGTCAAGGCGGTGAACACCATCGTCGTGAAGGGCAAGCGCAAGGCCGCCCGCGGCAAGGCGTATACGCGTTCCGACATCAAGAAAGCGATCGTGACCCTGGAAGATGGTCACCAGATCGACATCACGACGGGTCTGTAAGCCATGGCACTGAAACATTATAAGCCCAGGACTCCCGGCACCCGCCAGCTGGTGCTGATCGACCGTTCCAGCCTGCACAAGGGCGGTCCGGTCAAGGCGTTGACTGAAGGCAAGACCTCGAAGGGTGGCCGCAACAATACCGGCCGCATCGTCGTTCGCTATCAGGGCGGCGGTCACAAGCAGCGCTATCGCCTGATCGACTTCAAGCGCGACCGCTTCAATGAGCCCGCGACGGTCGAGCGTCTGGAATACGATCCCAACCGCACCGCCTTCATCGCTCTGGTGAAGTACAAAGACGGCACCCAGACCTACATCCTGGCGCCGCAGCGCCTGAATGTCGGCGACACCATCGTCTCCGGCGAAAAGGTGGACGTGAAGGTCGGCAATGCCATGCCGCTGGGCGCGATGCCGATCGGCACCATCGTCCACAATATCGAAATGAAGCCGGGCAAGGGCGGCCAGGTGGCCCGTTCCGCCGGCGCCTATGCCCAGTATCTGGGCCGTGACGCCGGTTATGCGCTGATCCGCCTGAATTCGTCGGAAGTGCGCAAGATCCCGCTGACCTGCATGGCGACGGTGGGCGCGGTGTCCAATCCCGACCACATGAACGAAGTCATCGGCAAGGCCGGCCGCAACGTCTGGAAGGGCAAGCGCCCCCATGTCCGCGGTACCGCCATGAACCCGATCGACCATCCGCATGGCGGCGGCGAAGGTCGCACCAAGGGCGGCCGTCATCCGGTCACGCCGTGGGGCAAGCCCACCAAGGGCGCCAAGACGCGTAAAAACAAGCGCACCACGAAGTTCATCGTGCGTACGCGCAAGGGCAAGGCACAAGGGTAAGACACATGACTCGTTCCGTTTGGAAAGGCCCGTTTGTCGACGGCTACATACTGAAGAAGGCCGAAGCGGCTCGCGCTTCCGGCCGCAAGGATGTGATCAAGACCTGGTCGCGCCGCTCCACCATCCTGCCGCAGTTCGTCGGTGTGACGTTCGGCGTTTACAACGGCCACAAGCACATTCCGGTGCTGGTGACCGAAGACATGGTCGGTCACAAGCTCGGCGAGTTTTCGCCGACCCGCACCTTCCACGGCCATACCGGCGGCGGCGACAAGAAGGCGAAGAGGGCCTAATGGGTAAAGAATCTCGCGCGCGGGTGCTGGCCAACCATCAGGCGATGGCTGTGGCTCGCAATATCCGCGTCAGTCCCCGCAAGCTGAACCTGGTCGCCCAGCAGATCCGTGGCCAGAAGGTTGATCGCGCCTTGAACGTGCTGACCTTCTCGCCCAAGCGCATCGCCGGCGTCGTCAAGAAGGCGCTGCAGTCGGCCATCGCCAATGCCGAGAACAACCACGATCTCGATGTCGATGATCTGGTCGTCAAGGAAGCCAGCGTCGGCAAGAATTTGGTGATGAAGCGTTTCCATGCCCGCGCCCGCGGCAACGCCGGCGGCATCGAGAAGTTCTTCAGCCAGATCACGATCATCGTCGAAGAAAAGCGCGAAGAAGCGTCGGCGAAGGAAGACACCAAGGCTGCGGCTGGCAAGGCTGACGGCAAGACCAAATCCTCGGGCAAGTCCAAGGCGGCCGCCCCCAAGAAAGCGGCGGCCAAGAAGCCCGCGAAGGAGAAAAAGTAATGGGTCAGAAGGTCAATCCGACCGGGCTGCGCCTCGGCATCAACCGTACCTGGGATTCGCGCTGGTATGCGGGCAAGCGGGAATACGGCAAGCTGCTGCAGGAAGACATCAAGATCCGCGAGTATCTCAGCGACAAGCTGAAGGCTGCGGGCGTGTCGCGCATCGTGATCGAGCGTCCCCACAAGAAGTGCCGCGTTACCATCCACTCGGCTCGTCCGGGCGTGGTGATCGGCAAGAAGGGCGCCGACATCGAAAAGCTGAAGAGCGATGTTCAGAAGTACACGACCGATGAAGTGCACCTGAACATTGTGGAAATCCGCAAGCCGGAAATCGACGCCAAGCTGGTGGCCGAGAACATCGCCCAGCAGCTGGAACGCCGCGTCGCGTTCCGCCGCGTGATGAAGCGTTCGGTGCAGACCGCCATGCGCCTGGGCGCGCTCGGCATCCGCATCACCTGCTCGGGCCGCCTGGGCGGCGCGGAAATCGCGCGCGTGGAATGGTATCGCGAAGGCCGGGTGCCGCTGCACACGCTGCGCGCCGACATCGACTACGGCATCTCCACAGCCTTCACCACCTATGGCACCTGCGGCGTCAAGGTCTGGATCTTCAAGGGCGAGATCATGGAACACGATCCCTTCGCCACAGAGAAGCGCCAGGCCGAAGCGGCTGAAGGCGGCAATCGCGGTCCGCGTGAGCGCGAACGCGCTCCCGCCGCCGCGGAGTAAAGAGAACAACCATGCTGTCACCCAAGCGCACAAAATTCCGCAAGCAGTTCAAGGGCCGCATCAACGGCGCCGCGAAGGCTGGCACCCAGTTGAACTTCGGCGCCTATGGCCTGAAGGCGCTGGAGCCGGAACGCCTCAACGCCCGCGAGATCGAGGCGGCCCGCCGCGCCATCACGCGCGAAATGAAGCGCGCCGGCCGCGTGTGGATCCGCATTTTCCCGGACGTGCCGGTGTCCAAGAAGCCCGCCGAAGTCCGCATGGGCTCGGGCAAGGGCGCGCCGGAATTCTGGGTCGCCAAGGTCAAGCCGGGCCGCATCCTGTTCGAGATCGACGGCGTCGATCTGAAGACGGCAAAGGAAGCGATGCGTCTGGGCCAGGCGAAGCTGTCCATCGCGACCAAGTTCGTCACCCGCACCGGCCTGTGAGAGAATAGAAATGGCTAAGAAAGCAGCAAAATCGGCGAAAGCCACCAAGGCCAAGAAGACGACCGCCGTGAAGGCGTCGTCGAAGGCCGAGGACTTCCGCGCCAAGAGCGGCGACGAGCTGAACACCCAGCTCACGAACCTCAAGAAAGAGCAGTTCAATCTGCGCTTCCAGCGCGCCAATGGTCAGGTGGAAAACACCGGCCGCATCCGTGTGTTGCGCCGTGACATCGCACGCATCCAGACAGTGTTGACCGAGCAGCGCCGCGCTGCCCCGGCGAAGGGTTAAGACCATGCCGAAACGTATTCTCCAGGGCACCGTCGTCAGCGACAAGAACACCAAGACCGTCGTCGTGAAGGTGGAGCGCCGCTTCATCCATCCGGTGATGGGCAAGACCGTGCGCCGTTCGAAGAAATATCACGCCCATGACGAAAAGGGCGAGTTCAAGATCGGTGATGTCGTCCGTATTCAGGAATGCCGGCCTCTTTCCAAGTTGAAGACCTGGGAAGTGCTGGAACGCGTCGGCAAGTAAGCGGCGCGATAGGGAGTTGAAGTCATGATTCAGATGTCCACCGAACTCGACGTCGCCGACAATTCCGGCGCCAAGAGCGTGATGTGCATCAAGGTGCTGGGCGGTTCGCATCGCCGGTATGCCGATGTCGGCGACATCATTGTGGTGTCGGTCAAGGAAGCCATTCCGCGCGGTCGCGTGAAGAAGGGCGAAGTGCTGAAGGCCGTGGTTGTGCGTACCGCCAAGGGCGTGCGCCGCAATGACGGCAGCCTGATCCGCTTCGACGGCAATGCCGCCGTGCTGGTCAATGCCCAGGGCGAGCCGATTGGCACCCGTATCTTCGGACCGGTCACCCGCGAGCTGCGCAACAAGGGTCAGATGAAGATCATTTCGCTCGCCCCGGAGGTTCTGTGATGAGCAATATCCGCAAAGGCGACAGCGTGATTGTCATCACGGGCCGCGACAAGGGCAAGAAGGGCTCGGTTCTGAAGGTGTTCCCGGATGAAAACCGCGCCCTGATCCAGGGCGTCAACGTGGTCAAGCGCCACCAGAAGCAGACCCAGTCGCAGCAGGCCGGGATCGTGACCAAGGAGTCGCCGATCCAGCTTTCGAATATCGCGCATGTCGATCCCAAATCGGGCAAGGCGACGCGCATTGGTTCCAAGACGTTGAGCGACGGCCGCAAGGTCCGCTTTGCGAAGAAGTCGGGTGAGGTCATCGATGTCTGACGCAGGCAGCAAAAATCCGCAGGAAGCCGCCAAGGCTCAGGCGAAGGCTGACAAGGCCGACAAGGCCGCCAAGCGCCGCGAAGTGAACGCCGGCACGCAGGTGCAGCTTGGCGAACATGCGCGCGAGGCCGGTTACGTTCCGCGCTTCAAGAAGCGCTACAACGAAACCATCAAGCCGGAGCTGATGAAGAAGTTCGGTTATACGAACGCACTTCAGGTTCCGAAGCTGAACAAGGTCGTGCTGAATATCGGCGCGGGCGAAGCAGCGTCGGACGGCAAGAAGATCGTCCAGGCGGTGAACGACCTGACCGCCATCGCCGGCCAGAAAGCCATTCAGACCCGTTCCAAGAAGGCGATCGCGCAGTTCAAGATCCGCGAAGGCCTTCCGATCGGCGCCAAGGTCACTCTGCGCGGCGATGTGATGTACGAATTCGTTGATCGCCTGATCACCATGGCGCTGCCGCGCGTGCGCGACTTCCGGGGCGTCAACCCCAAGTCGTTCGACGGCCGGGGCAACTATGCGATGGGCATGAAGGAACACGTCGTGTTCCTGGAAATCGACTACGACAAGACGGAATCGGTGTGGGGCATGGATATCGTGTTCAACACTTCTGCGAAGACCGATGAGGAGGCCAAGGCGCTTCTCGAAGGCTTCCAGTTTCCCTTCACGACGAATTGAGGCGCTAGACAATGGCGAAGACGAGTCAGATCAACCGCAACAAGAAGCGCGAAAAGCTGGTGGCGCAGTATGCCGGCAAGCGCGCGGAACTGAAGAAGATTGCCGAGGACATGAAGGTCCCCGCCGAAGACCGCTTTGCCGCGCGTCTGAAGCTGGCCAAGCTGCCGCGCAATTCTTCCAAGGTCCGCATCCATCACCGCTGCGAGCTCTCGGGCCGTTCCAAGGGCTATTACCGCAAGGTGAAGATGTCGCGTATCGCGCTGCGGTCGCTTTCAAATTTCGGCCAGATCCCGGGCATGACCAAGGCGAGCTGGTAAGGAGAAGACATGATCATCGATCCGATTGGCGATCTTCTGACTCGCATCCGCAATGGTCAGATGCGGCGCAAGGCCAAGATCAATTCACCCAACTCCCGTCTGCGCATCCGTCTTCTCGACGTGCTGCAGGCCGAAGGCTACATCCGCGGCTATGCCGAGGTCGAAACCAAGGGCCAGCGGGAACTGGAAATCGAACTGAAGTACCACGAAGGCCAGCCGGTGATCCGCGAACTCAAGCGCGTTTCCACCCCGGGCCGCCGCGTCTATTCCTCTGTCAGCGAACTCAAGCCGCATCGTCAAGGTCTTGGCGTGTCCATTCTCTCCACGCCCCAGGGCGTGATGACGGACACGTCGGCCCGCGAGAAGAATGTCGGCGGCGAAGTTCTCTGTCAGGTGTTCTAAGGAGCCGTCATGTCCCGTATCGGAAAGAAACCCGTCGCGCTTCCCAAGGGCGTTACAGCCTCGGTGGAAGGTCAGACCGTCAAGGTCAAGGGTCCCAAGGGCGAACTCAGCGTCAAGCTGGTGCCGGAAGTCTCGGTGTCGATGGACGACGCGGGCATCACCGTGGCGCCGCGCAAGGAAATGGAAAAGGCCGCACAGATGTGGGGCCTGTCGCGCACGCTGGTCAACAATCTGGTCAACGGCGTCACCACCGGCTTCACCCAGAAGCTGGAAATCCAGGGCGTCGGCTATCGCGCGGCGGTGCAGGGCAAGGTCCTGAACCTGCAGCTCGGCTTCAGTCATGACGTGCCGTATCCGATCCCGGCGGGCATCACCATCGTCACCGAAAAGCCGACCATGATTTCGGTTTCGGGAATCGACAAGCAGTTGGTTGGCCAGGTCGCGGCCGAAATTCGCGGCTATCGTCCGCCGGAGCCCTATAAGGGCAAGGGCGTGCGCTACGAAGGCGAATACGTCCGCCGCAAGGAAGGCAAGAAGAAGTAAGATGACAAACGCTCTTTTCAAAAAGCGCCAGTCGCGCACCCGTCATCGTCTGGGCACCCACGGAACGCGTCCGCGCTTGTCGGTCTTCCGTTCGGGCAAGCACATCTATGCCCAGGTGATCGACGACACCCAGGCCGTCACCGTCGCTTCCGCTTCGACCAACGAAAAGGAAGCCAAGGGCAAGGGGTACAACGTTGCCGCCGCCAGCGATGTGGGCAAGAAGATTGCCGAACGCGCCAAGGCAGCCGGTGTCACCCAGGTCATGTTTGACCGCGGCGGCTACATTTATCATGGGCGCATCAAGGCGCTTGCAGATGCGGCCCGCGAAGGCGGCCTCGAGTTTTAAGGATCAGAGATATGGCACGCGAAGGACAACAGCGGGATTCCAAGGACGGCGGACGTGGCCGTGACGGCGGCCGTGGCGGCCGTGGCCGTGACAAGGAAAACCGCGACAGCGACCTGATCGACAAGCTGGTGCACATCAACCGTGTCGCCAAGGTCGTGAAGGGCGGTCGCCGCTTCGCTTTCGCCGCGCTGGTGGTGGTGGGCGACGGTAATGGCCGCGTCGGTTACGGTCATGGCAAGGCGCGTGAAGTGCCGGAAGCCATCCGCAAGGCGACCGAAGACGCCAAGCGTTCGCTGATCCGCATTCCGCTGAAGGATGGCCGCACCATCCATCACGAAGTGCGCGGCCATCACGGCGCCGGCAAGGTGCTGGTGCGTCCGGCTCCGGCCGGTACGGGCATCATCGCCGGCGGCCCGATGCGCGCCGTGTTCGAAGCCCTGGGCGTTGGCGACGTGGTCTCCAAGTCGCTGGGCACCTCCAATCCCTACAACATGGTGCGCGCCACCTTTGACGCGCTGATGAACCAGCAGAGCCCCCGCATGGTGGCTCAGCGTCGCGGCCGCAGCGTTTCGGAAATCCTCAGCCGCCGCGAAGACGCAGCCGTGGCCGAAGCCACCGCCTGATACAGTAAGAGAGAAAAGTCATGGCCGAGAAGAAATCCGCCCCCAAGAAGGGCAATGAAGGCAAGACGGTTACCGTGCGCCAGATCAAGAGCGCCAACCGCAAGCCCGACATCCAGGCGCAGACCCTGCGCGGGCTCGGCCTCGGCAAGATCCGCCGCACCCGCACGCTGGAAGATACCCCGTCGGTCCGCGGCATGATCAATGCGGTCAAGCACCTCGTCGAGATCGTCGAAGAAGGCAAATAAGATGAAGCTCAATCAGATCGCCAACAATCCCGGCGCGCACAAGCACAAGCACAAGGTCGGCCGCGGTTCATCGTCGGGCCTGGGCAAGACCTCCGGCCGCGGCGTCAAGGGCGCCAAGGCCCGTACCGGCACCAAGGTATACGGCTTCGAAGGCGGCCAGATGCCGCTGCACATGCGCATGCCCAAGCGCGGCTTCCGCAACATCTTCGGCACCGATTTCGCCGAAGTGAACGTCAATCGCATCCAGAAGGCGATCGACAACAAGAAGCTCGACATCAAGGCCAAGATCACCGAAGAAATCCTGCGCAAGGCCGGCGTGGTGGCCAAGAGCCGCGACGGCGTCCGTCTGCTGGGCAAGGGCGCGATTACCGCCAAGATCGACATCGAAGTGGCCGGGGTTTCGGCCGGCGCCAAGGAAGCCATCGAAAAGGCCGGTGGCTCCGTCACCACGACCTATTCGAAGAAGGTCTACAACAACAAGAAGGGCGAGCCCGGCAAGCGCCAGACGCGCCGCGTGGAATCGGCCAAAAAGCGCGAAGCCCGCAAGGCCTGAATTTAGGGCCGTCCCGCTCGCAAGGGCAGGGCGGCACCCCTATATAAGGCCGGGTTCATTGACGGCACCGATGCGGTACATCGGGATGTTTCTGGGAGCAGCCTGATGGCATCTGCAGCCGAACAACTGGCAGCGAATTTCAACTTCCGCTCCATCTCCAGGGCGAAGGAGCTGCGCAGCCGCATCTTCTTTACCCTGGGCGCGCTGATCGTGGCGCGCGTCGGCACCTATATTCCGATGCCTGGCATCGACCCGGCGGCGCTGGCGCTGCAGATACAGCAGCAGGGCAGTGGGCTGCTCGACGTCTTCAACACCCTGGCCGGTGGTGCCGTGAACCGCATGGCGATCTTCGCCCTCGGCATCATGCCGTACATCTCGGCCTCCATCATCATGCAGCTGATGACGACGGTGTTTCCGGAACTGGAAGCGCTGAAGAAGGAAGGCGAGGCGGGCCGCAAGGTCATCAATCAGTACACCCGCTATTTCACCGTGGCGCTGGCGATCGTCCAGGCCTATGGCATCGCCATCGGTCTTGAGCATTTCGGCGGCACCGGCCAGATCGTGATGAACCCGGGCTGGTTCTTCCGTATCGGCGCCGTCATCACCCTGACCGGCGGCACCATGCTCTTGATGTGGATCGGTGAACAGATCACCAGCCGCGGCGTCGGCAACGGCATTTCGCTGATAATTTTCGCCGGTATCGTGGCGGGCTTTCCAAAGGTCATCGCCCAGACGCTGGAACAGGCGCGCACCGGCGCCATGAGCCCGCTGCTGGCCCTGTTCTTCTTCGTCGTCGCGGCGGCCCTGGTGGCCTTCATCGTCTTCATGGAGCGGGCGCAACGTCGCCTGTTCGTCACCTATCCGAAGCGGCAGGTCGGCAACAAGGTCTATGGCGGGGATTCCTCGCACCTGCCGCTCAAGCTCAATGTCTCGGGCGTCATCCCTCCGATCTTCGCCTCCTCGATCCTGCTGCTGCCCACCACGGTCGCCAGCTTCAACGCCCAGAATCTGCCGGGCTGGCTGGAAGTGATCGTCACCTATCTCAGCCGCGGCCAGCCGCTCTATCTGTTCGTCTATGGCGCGCTGATCATCTTTTTCACCTTCTTCTACACGTCGGTGGTCTTCAATCCCGAGGAGACAGCGGAGAACCTGAAGAAGTATGGCGGCGTTTTCCCCGGCATCCGCCCCGGCAAGCGAAGCGCCCAGTTCATCGACTACACCCTGACCCGCATCACCGTGATCGGCGCGGCCTACCTGACCTTCGTCTGTCTTCTGCCGGAATTCATGTTCCTGGAATACAATCTCAGCTTCGCGCTGGGCGGTACTTCCATCCTGATCGTGGTCAGCGTCACCATGGACACGGTGGCGCAGATCCAGAGCCATCTCGTGGCCCAGCAATATGAAGGGCTGCTCAAGAAATCGAAGCTTCGGGGAACGCGCCGGTGAACCTGGTTCTGTTCGGGCCGCCGGGGGCGGGCAAGGGCACACAATCCAAACTTCTGACCGCGCAGCGCGGTCTGCCGCAGCTTTCCACCGGCGACATGCTGCGCGCGGCGATCGAGGCTGGCACCTCGCTGGGCCTGGCCTGCAAGGCCCTGATGGCCAAGGGCGAGCTGGTGCCGGACGAAACCGTGATCCGGATCATCGGCGAACGCTACGACCAGCCCGACTGCAAGAAGGGGGCGGTGTTCGACGGATTCCCCCGCACCATTCCCCAGGCCGAGGCGCTGGACCGGATGCTGTCCGAGCGCGGCCGCCAGATCGACCTGGTGCTGGAACTGAAGGTCGACGACGCTGTGCTGCTCAGCCGGGTCGAGGCCCGGATCAAGGCCGGGGGCGTCCTGCGTTCCGACGACACCCCTGAAACCCTGGCCCACCGGCTGGAGATCTACTACCGCAATACCGCCCCGCTGATCGGTTTCTACCGCCAGCAGGGAAAATTGAAGACCGTGGACGGCATGGCCCCGGTGGAGGCCGTAACCGCCCAGATCGCAGCCATTTTGGATGCGGTTCCGGCCTAATCGAAGCACTGCGACAATAAATCCCGGCCAGCAGTTGACGGCAGGGGGTCCATTCCTATAATCCGCGCCCTCGCGACAGTTTTTCCTGTCATTTCAGGGTTTTTGGGGCGTTTTCGACATTGCCCGGGCCCTGGTTTGACCGGTTTGGTGCCGCTACGAATTTTGTTAACACGTTCAATGGCTTAAAAGCCTCGGAGAAATACCCAGTGGCACGTATCGCCGGCGTCAATATCCCGACCCAGAAGCGAGTCGAAATCGGACTCACCTATATCCATGGAATCGGGCTGCACACCGCCAAGAAGATCATCGCCCAGCTCGGCATCGATCCGACCCGTCGCGTCAGCGACCTGACGGAATCGGAAACCATCCAGATCCGCGAAGTCATCGACCGCGACTTCCTGGTCGAAGGCGACCTGCGCCGCGACGTCGCCATGAACATCAAGCGTCTGATGGACCTGGGCTGCTATCGCGGCCTGCGTCATCGCAAGAGCCTGCCGGTCCGCGGCCAGCGCACGCACACCAACGCCCGCACCCGCAAGGGTCCCGCGAAAGCGATCGCCGGCAAGAAGAAAGTGACGAAGTAAGTTATGGCTGATGACAAGAAGGCCGGCGGCAAAGCCCCCCGCGCCCGCAAGAAAGAAAAGAAGAATGTCGTGGTGGGCGTGGCGCATGTCGCCGCCACCTTCAACAACACCATCGTCACCATCACCGATGCGCAGGGCAACGCCATTTCCTGGTCGTCGGCGGGCATGATGGGTTTCAAGGGTTCGCGCAAATCCACGCCGTATGCGGCGCAGATGGCCGCCGAAGATGCCGGCCGCAAGGCGATCGAGCACGGCATGCGCACCCTGGAAGTGGAAGTTTCCGGCCCCGGTTCGGGCCGCGAGTCGGCGCTGCGCGCGCTGCAGTCGGTTGGTCTCGTTGTCACCTCGATCCGCGATGTGACCCCGATCCCGCACAATGGCTGCCGCCCGCCCAAGCGTCGCCGCGTTTAAGTTTTTTTCGGACGTACCACTAACCCGTCGAACGTATGGGCATGGTCCGACATGTCCGGGACACGATGAGGAAAACATGTTTCAGAAAAACTGGCAGGAACTGATCAAACCCGGCAAGCTCAAGACCGAATCCGGTCATGACGCGGGCCGCACCGCTACCATCACCGCCGAACCACTGGAACGCGGTTTCGGCCTGACGCTGGGCAATTCGCTGCGCCGCGTGCTGCTGTCCTCGCTGCAGGGCGCCGCCGTGACCGCCATCTCCATCGAGGGCGTGCTGCACGAATTCTCCTCGATCCAGGGTGTGCGCGAAGACGTCACCGACATCGTGCTCAACGTGAAGATGATCGCGCTGCGCATGCATGCCGAAGGCCCCAAGCGCGTTTCGCTGCGCAAGCAGGGTCCGGGCGAAGTGAAGGCCAGCGACATCCAGACCACCGCGGACATCGAAATCCTCAATCCCGACCTGGTGCTTTGCACCCTGGACGAGAAGGTCGACTTCCGCATGGAGCTCACCATCGCTTCAGGCAAGGGCTATGTCCCGGCCGACCGCAACCGTCCGGAAGACGCGCCCATCGGCCTGATCCCGGTGGACTCGCTGTTCAGCCCGGTGAAGAAGGTTTCCTACAAGGTCGAGAACACCCGCGAGGGCCAGATCCTCGACTATGACAAGCTCACCCTGACAGTTGAAACCAATGCCGCCGTCACGCCGGACAATGCCGTGGCCTATGCCGCGCGCATCCTGCAGGACCAGCTCCAGGTCTTCATCAACTTCGAAGAGCCGCGCGAGCGCGCCGCCGAAGAAGCCAAGCCCGACCTGGCCTTTAATCCGGTGCTGCTCAAGAAGGTGGACGAGCTGGAACTCAGCGTCCGTTCGGCCAACTGCCTGAAGAACGACAACATCGTCTACATCGGTGACCTGATCCAGAAGACCGAAGCGGAAATGCTTCGCACCCCGAACTTCGGCCGCAAGTCGCTGAACGAGATCAAGTCTGTTCTCGCGGAAATGGGCCTGCACCTCGGCATGGAAGTGCCGGGCTGGCCGCCTGAGAATATCGAAGATCTCGCCAAGCGTTACGAAGACCAATACTGATCTTTTAGAAAGTCACTCCCATGCGTCATGGCAATCAAGGCCGCAAGTTCAACCGCACCGCCTCGCACCGCAAGGCGATGTGGGGCAACATGACCGCCGCGCTGATCAAGCACGAGCAGATCAAGACCACCTTGCCGAAGGCGAAAGACCTTCGCCCGGTGATCGAGAAGCTGGTGACCCTGTCGCGCCGCGGCGCCAAGGATCTGCACGCCCGCCGCCAGGCGCTGGCCCAGATCAAGGACGCCGATCAGGTGACCAAGCTGTTCGACGTGATCGGCCCGCGTTACACCGGTCGTCCGGGCGGTTACACCCGCGTGCTGAAGGCCGGGTTCCGTCACGGCGACAATGCCCCGATGGCGATCATCGAGTTCATCGACCGGGACGAGAGCGCCAAGGGCCAGGATTCGGGTCCGGTCGAAGTGGACGCCGAGGCGGAAGCCTGATTTTTGCCAAAGTCGGCACTAGATTAAGGGGCGGCAGCGATGCCGCCCTTTTTCGTTCCGGAACGTTATCTGTCTGATTTGAAACGTTTCGAGAGGTACTGCCGATGCGCAATTATCTGATTTTGCTTCCCCTTCTGGCGGTTGCCGCCTGCGGCCCCCGAGATGCTTGCGAAGCCCCGCCCCAGCCCAAGCTCCTGGCGGTCAAGGACCTGACCCTGGTGCAGAAGGCCGATGCCATGGGCGTACCGCCGTCCCAGGTGCCTGAGGACGCCGCCGGCGGCCCGGCCTTCGACGCCTATGTCGTCCGCCAGAACGAGGCGGTTCAGATCGGCTATTGCGTCGACAACGAGGCCTACAAGGCGCGCGCCATGAAGGACGAGATGAGCACGGTAACCCGCGCGGTGATGGCGACCTGCAAGGTCAGCAACGAGTCCGACGTATTGGCGACCGTATTGAAATATCGTAACTGCGCGCAGGGTAACAAATAGAGCAGAGTATTGGGTGCGTTTGAGACTGTCCGAAGGCTGGGTGTGATGAAGAAGATTTCGATTGCCGTGGGCGCCGCCGCCCTGGTTGCGGTTGCGATTTATGCTGTTCCCGCTTTGACGCAGGGCGCGCCGCGCCAGCAGCTGGAAGCGCCGGCGCCTCGCGCGCTTCCAGCAGCGCCAGCCATCGCGCCATCGTCGATGGGCCAAGTGCAACTGACCTTCGCGCCGGTGGTCAAGCGCGTCATCCCGGCAGTGGTGAATGTCTATGCCCGTACCGTGGCGCAGGTTCAGGCCAATCCCTTCGCCAACGATCCCTTCTTCTCGCAATTCTTCGGCGCCACGCCGGAAATGCGCCAGCGGGTGCAGCAGAGCCTGGGCTCCGGCGTGATCGTGCGCGCCGACGGCATTATCCTGACCAACAATCATGTGGTGGCGGGCGGCACCGATATCGTGGTGGCGCTGTCGGACAAGCGCGAGTTCAAGGCCCGTGTCCTGCTGTCGGATTCTCGCACCGATCTGGCGGTTCTCAAGATCGATCCCAAGGGCGAGCGTTTGCCGGTGGTGCCCTTCGCCGATTCCGACCGCGTGCAGGTGGGCGATCTGGTGCTGGCGGTGGGCGATCCTTTTGGCGTCGGCCAGACCGTCACCATGGGCATCGTCTCTGCTCTGGCGCGCACCCAGATCTCGGCGGGCGACTATCAGTTCTTCATCCAGACCGATGCGGCGATCAATCCCGGCAACAGCGGCGGCGCACTGGTCACCACCGATGGTCGCCTGGCGGGCATCAACACCGCCATCGTATCGCGCAGCGGTGGCAATGTCGGCATCGGCTTCGCCATTCCTGCCAATCTGGCCCGCCGGGTAGTGGAAGGTGTGGACGGCGGCGTGAAGAACGGTTCGACCAGCGTACAGCTGGCATGGGTCGGCGCCAGCGGTCAGGCGGTTACCAGCGATATCGCCACCAGCCTTGGCCTGCCGCGGCCGGGCGGCGTGCTGATCAAGGATGTCTATCCCGGCGGACCCTTCTCGCGCGCAGGCATCAAATCGGGCGAGGTGGTTCAGTCGATGGACGGCACCCCGGTGGATGACATGCAATCCCTGAATTACCGCACCGCCACCCACCGGGCAGGCGACAGCGTGAAAATGCGCGTCGCCGCCGGCAAGTCGGTGCGCGATGTGACCGTGATTCTGGCGCTGCCGCCGGAAACCCCGCCGCGCGAAGCCACCACCATCGCCGGGCGCAATCCCCTGACAGGCGCGCGGGTGGTGAATCTTTCGCCCGCCATTGCCACCGAGCTGCAAAGTGACGTCATGGCCAAGGGCGTGGCGGTGCTGTCGGTGGGCAATACCGGCTTTGCCGCACGTTACGGTTTCCAGCCGGGTGACATTATCCGCAGTATCAATGGCGCATCCGTTGGCCGAGTGGGCGATCTGGTCCGTCTGCTCAACGGCACCAATAGCTGGGACATGGTGATAGAGCGTGGCGGTCGCCGTCTGTCTCTCTCCGTAGACGGATAATCATCACATTTGTTGCTATCGTAATGTTTGCGGCAGGAAAGTGTCTGGCGCTTTGTTGCCGTTTGTTGCCCTGATCACTTCTTGCGCACTTAACCGCTTGTAACGCGACCAAATTGGGTGCACCGCGTTAGGAACTTTGCATGGGGGGCACATGCAAAGGGACTGATCATGAAAAAGTTTATTGTTGTGTCCGCAGCCGCGTTGCTGCTTTCCACTGCCGCGGCCAGCGCGGAATCTTATGTTTCCGTTTTGGGCGGCGCGACCTGGATGCCGGACATCAATGTCGCGGGAACCAAGCGCCCCATGGACACCGGCTTCAATGTCGGCGCGCGCTATGGCTACTACCTCGACAACTGGAACCTTCCCAACTTTTCGCTGGAAGCGGACGGGTTGTTCAGCCGCTCGACCTTCGCAGCCAACAATGCGGGCCGGATTGAATCCAGTTCCTATATGGGGAACCTAATCTATCACGCGCCCTTGAACCCCGTCTGGAGCCTGTATGGCGGCGCGGGCCTTGGCGCGGTGCAGACCAACTTCGACAACAATGCCGGCAATCACGGTGGCAGCGTGGTCTTGGGATGGCAGGCGCTGGGTGGTCTGGAATACCGCGCTTCGGAAAGCGCCAGCCTGTTCGCCGAATACCGCTACCAGAACGCCCATAATGTGAATGCGGGCGGCATCACCGGTATCGGCAATACCAGCAACAACGTTTCTATGGGCGTGAAATGGCATCTTTAGGCTAGCCAAGCATCAAAAGGCCCTGCGGGAACCCTCGCGGGGCCTTTTTTTGTTATAAGGCGGCATGAGTGACCTGTTCGAATCCGGCGGCCTTGCTGATGATACGCCGCGCCCCCTGGCCGACCGCTTGCGCCCCAAGGCGCTGGCCGAGGTGGTGGGCCAGGCCCACCTGCTGGCCCCCGAAGGCCCGCTGGGCCGCATGGTGGGCAACGGGCGTCCTACCTCCATCATCCTGTGGGGGCCGCCCGGCACCGGCAAGACCACCATCGCGCGGCTGCTGTCCACCGCCTTCAATCTGCATTTCGAACAGCTTTCAGCGGTGTTCTCCGGCGTCGCCGACCTGAAGAAAACCTTCGAGGCGGCGCGCCAGCGCCGGCGCATGGGGCAGGGGACACTCCTGTTCATCGACGAAATCCACCGCTTCAACCGCAGCCAGCAGGATTCCTTTCTCCCCGTGGTGGAAGACGGCACCGTGGTGCTGGTCGGTGCCACCACCGAGAACCCGTCCTTTGAGTTGAACAGCGCGCTTCTCTCCCGCGCCCAGGTGCTGGTGCTGCGGCGGCTGGACGATGCGGCACTGGAACTGCTGCTGCAGCGCGCTGAGGCTCATTACGGCGAGCCCTTGAAGCTGACCGACGACGCCCGCGCTTCGCTGCGCGCCATGGCCGATGGCGACGGCCGCTATCTGCTCAATCTGGTGGAAGAACTTTCCAGCGTGAAAACCGTGGCGCCGCTGGATTCGGCGGCGCTGGTCTCGGCAGTGCAGCGGCGCATGCCGCTCTACGACAAGAGCCGCGAAGAACATTACAACATCATCTCGGCGCTGCATAAATCCATCCGCGGCTCGGACCCGGACGCGGCGCTTTATTGGCTGGCGCGAATGCTGGCGGGCGGCGAGCAGCCGCTCTACATCGCCCGCCGCCTGGTGCGTGCGGCGGTGGAGGATATCGGCCTGGCGGATCCCGAAGCGGTGCACCAGGCGCTGGCTGCCAAGGATGTGTTCGATTTCCTGGGCGCGCCGGAAGGCGAGCTGGCGCTGGCGCAATGCGTGCTCTACCTGGCCAGCGCCCCCAAATCCAACGCGGTCTACAAGGCACTGGGCGCGGCCCGCCGCGCGGCGCAGGAGCATGGCTCGCTGATGCCGCCCGCCCATATCCTCAATGCCCCGACCAAGTTGATGAAAAATCTGGGTTATGGCGCGGGCTATCAGTACGACCATGACGCCGAAGGCGGCTTTTCAGGGCAGAATTACTTCCCCGACGAGATGGACCGCCAGGAATTCTATCGCCCCAAGGATACCGGCTTTGAGCGCGAGATTGCCAAGCGGCTGGATTATTGGTCAAAGCTGCGCAGCAAACGGCAGGGGGGCGAGTAATGGGCATGGTCTTTGCCGTGGGCGTAGGCGGCGGCATCGGCGCGCTGGCGCGCTATTACATTGCCGGCTGGATTCAGGCCGCGAGCTCGGCGTTCCCCTGGGGCATTTTTGTCGTCAACATCACCGGCGGATTGTTGATGGGCATGATCGTGGAAGCGAGTGCGCTGAAACTGAACCTGTCGCCCGAACTGCGCAGCTTTCTTACCGTGGGTATTCTGGGCGGCTATACCACCTTTTCCACCTTCTCGCTCGACAGCGTGTTGCTGTTGCAGAAAGGCGAATATCTGCAGGCCGCCGCCTATGTGATCGGCTCGGTGGTGCTTTCCATCCTGGCGCTGGTTGCCGGCCTTTGGATCGTGCGTAGTTTCTATGGCTGAGCTTCGCACCATTGATGCCGACGATGACGGCATCCGCATCGACCGCTGGTTCAAGCGGCACTATCCCAATGTCACCCATGTGCTGCTGGAAAAACTGCTGCGCAAGGGCGAAGTGCGGCTGGACGGCAAGCGGGCCAAGGCTGCCGACCGTATTGTCGCGGGCCAGTCGATGAAGCTGCCGCCGCAGGTGGTCCATGCCAAGGCTTCTGAGAAGCCCAAAGCCGCAGCCGATGCACCGCATCCGCTGGCGACCAAGGACATGGGCAGCCTGGCCGACCGCATTCTCTACATGGACAAGCAGGTCATTGTGATCGACAAGCCGCCCGGCCTTGCCACCCAGGGCGGCTCCGGCCTGACCAAACATGTCGATGGCATGCTCGACAGCCTGCAATATGAAAAGCCGACACGTCCCAAGCTGGTGCACCGGCTCGACCGCGACACCTCCGGCGTGCTGCTGATTGCGCGCACGGCGCAGGCGGCATCCGGCCTGTCCCAGTCGCTGGCGCTGCGCGATACCTCGAAAGTCTATTGGGCGCTGACACGCGGCGTCCCCAAGCAGAAGAACGGCGTGGTCAAGGGCGCCCTGGCCAAGGAAGGCGGCCATGGCCCCCATGGTCGCGATGAGCGCATGGCGGTCACCGAAGAAGGCGAGGAGGGCGCCAAGTTCGCCCTTACCGAATATGCCGTGGTGGGAACCGCGGGCACGGAATTCGCCTGGGTGGCGGCGCGCCCCATCACCGGGCGCACCCACCAGATCCGCGTGCATCTGGCCAGCTTGGGCACGCCCATTGTCGGCGATTTCAAGTATGGCGGCACGGATGCGCGGCCCTCTGGCGCGATCGCCGACAAGCTGCACCTGCATGCCCGCAGTATCGATATCGGCCGTCCCGATGGCGGGCGGCTGCAGGCCACCGCGCCGCTGCCGCCGCACATGCTCAAAAGTTGGAAGCTTCTGGGCTTCGATCCCGACGACCGCCGCGATCCCTTTCCGCCGAAGAAGATCAAGAAAAAGCGATGAAGCGTTTCTACAAGGCCGTCTCCATTGCGCCTTCCGGCAACGGCTTCGCGGTGCTGCTGGACGGCAAGCCGGTCAAGACCCCGGCGCGCCATGGCCTGGTTCTGCCCACCCAAAGACTCGCCGCCGCCATCGCCGCCGAGTGGCAGGCGCAGGGCGATACGATTGTCGCCACGTCCATGCCGCTGCTGCGGCTGGCCAATACCGTTATCGATGGTGTCGCGGTCAACCGCGAGGACGTCATCACCGCCATCCTGCGGTTCGGCGAGAATGATCTGCTCTGCTACCGCGCCCATCACCCGCCGGAACTGGCGATGCGCCAGCGCGAAGGCTGGGACCCGATGCTGGACTGGGCCCGCCAGCGCCTCAGCGCGCGCATGACGGTGGCGGAAGGCTTGGGGCATGTCGATCAATCACCCGAAACCCTGGCGGCCCTGCGCGAAGCCCTGACCAACTACGACGCCTTCATCCTGGCGGGGCTGCATGTCATCGCCTCCATCACCGGCAGCCTGGTGCTGGCGCTGGCGGTGGTGGAAGGCCAGACTACCGGCGTCCATGCCTTCATGCTGTCGCGGATCGACGAAAGCTATCAGGCGGAAAAATGGGGCGAGGATGCCGAAGCCCAGAAACGCACCGCCGCCCTGGCGCATGAACTGGACAAGGCCGTCGAGCTTATCGACGCCGTTCGGTAATGCAGCGCAAGCGCCCGCTCCAGGCCCGCAACACGTTGGACAACCGGCTGTGGGCGCGGCTGCGGACACTGGAAGGCACGCGCTTCCGCCGCAAGTCGCCCTTCAAGACCTTCACGCTGGATTTTGTCGAGCATGATCGCAAGCTGGTGATCTCCCTCGAGGGTGGCGAACCCGGCCGCCGCTCCACCACCATCATCCGCGATCGTCTGCTCAGCGAGCAGGGCTATACCATCCTGCGGCTCTGGCGCAGCGAACTCGAGCGCGATCTGTCCATCGGCCTGCATCGCATACACGCGGTTCTGGAAGACCTCTCCACCGACTCATAGTAGCGTCCCGGCGGGCTTGTCGCAGGGGTGTTTGATGGCTGAGAAATCCGGTCCGCAATGGTGCAAGCGTTTCCCCTGCACCACATCGCTGGACGACCTGCTGCCGCCATTCGGCGATGCCTGCCGTGCCTTCATCTCGCAACTGAAAAAGGCCGGCGCCACCGTCTCCGTCGCCACCACCTACCGTCCGGTGGAGCGCGCCTATCTGATGCACTGGTGCTGCATGGTGGGAAACAGTGGGCAGGACCCGCACTCGGTCCCCCCAATGCAGGGCGTCAACATCGACTGGACCCATGGCGGCTCCACCCTTTCGGCGCGGGAAGCGGCCAGGAAAATGATGGCGGCCTATCAGATCGCCTTTCCGGCCGCCCTGACCAGCCGCCACACCCAGCGCCGTGCCATCGACATGACCATCAGCTGGAAAGGCACCCTGAAGATCACCGACTTCAATGGCCAGGCCCACGCCATTTCCACCGGCCCGCGCAACGGCTCCAATCCGCAGCTGATCATGGTGGGCAAGACCTTCGGTGTCGTGAAACTTGTTTCAGACCCGCCGCACTGGTCCGACGACGGGCATTAAACGTCCTCGATTACCGGCCGCTGCGCCAGCCGCGCCACCTTGCGCGCCGTCTGCTCGATATGCGCCAGCCGCCGTCCCAGCACCTCCATGGCGCCGCTGCCATGCAGGTCTGCAAAGCCGCTGCGCTGTGATGCGTCCCCATTCGCATGGTCCTGCGCCGCATCGGGTTGCAACAGATGCAGGACCCGCTCGCGCACCTGGGCGATGGCCGCTTCGGCGCCGGGCTTGTCCAGTTCCTTGGCCCGCAGTTTCATCAGCACCGGCATGGACGAAAGGTCCGAAGCCAGCAGGTAATTGGCCCCCAGCAATTCGCCCAGCGAGGCCAGCACCCGCCGGTTGCTGTTGGGTTCGTCGGCCAGCCGCCGGATGGCGCCCGACAATTGCGCCACCGCGTCCAGCGTTTTCTTGCGCGCCAGCCGGTAACGCTGGCGGCTATGGTCCAGCCGCAGCGCCGCATCGGCAAAGGCGGCATCGGCCGCCAGCAAGCCGCGCACCGTGCGGGGCACGTCCTCGCGTTCCCAGTTGGGCAGCAGGTAGCTGAAAGCCCAGCTCAGGCCGGCGCCGATCAGGGTATCCACGATGCGCTCGAAGAACTGCGTGTGCTCGCCGGGGTCCACGAAATGCAGCAGCAGCAGCGCCGAGATCGAGGCACCGATGGCAGTGATGCGATAGGCGACCAGGCCATAGGCATGGCTGGTGCCCACCGCCAGCACGATCAGCAGCAGCAGTGCGGGCGCGGGCAGGGTGTTGATGAAGGTGACGGCCAGCGCGCAGCCGATCAGGGTGCCGGTGACACGGTCCCAGCGGCGCTGGCGCGTCACGCTGTAGTTGGCGCGCATGATCAGGGCGATGGTCAGCAGCACCCAGTTGGCTTGTGCGAAACGTGGAAAGGCGATGGTGAGCATCAGGCCGGCGGTCATTGCCAGCGACAGGCGCACGCCATAGCGGAAGGCCGGCGCGCGCCAGCGGAATTGCCGGAGCAGCAGGCCGATGCCGCGCGGCCCGTCCTGGCGGAAGAGATCGAGGTCCAGGCCCGCCGCCACACTGCTGGGCGGCGTCGCATCGTCCAGCGCCGTGGCCAGCGCGGCCACATAACCATCGGCCAGCACCAGCTTGTTGACGGTGGCGGCGAAGGCATGGACCACCGGATCACCGGGCGCGGCAGCCTGGGCGGCGCTGATCATCTCCAGCAACTGGCGGCTTTCCTCGGCATGGCGCAGCGGCGCGGCGTGGCCGTGGTGGACTCGCAGCGCCAGCGTCAGCCGTTCGATCTCGTCGGCCATCTTGTGCACAAAGGCGTTGAGCCGCCATTGCAGGTCGCGTTGCGGCGCGTTGCGCAGGCTTTCGAAATCCGCGTCGCTGGACAGAACCGTTTCGAACGCATCCAGCAGCGCGATCAGCGTATCGATGCGCTTGAGCTGCATGCGGTGCGTGCGCCGCGCGAACAGGCTGTCGCGGGCGGCCTGCAGCCGGTCGGCCAGCGCGGCATGGGCGTCGATCAGGGCGCGGAAGGCGGCGGGACCTTCGACATCGGGATTGTAGAGCGCGGCCTTGGCGCGCAGATAGTCGGCAAAGGCCCGCATCGCCTCGGCCAGCAGCAGCCGCCGCCCGCGATCGTCGAACAGCCAGGCCACTACCACCGCATAGGTCGTGTAGGTGAGCGCGCCGCAGACAAACAGCATCAGGTGATCGGCGGCATCCGAAAGGCTCGGAAAATATTCGCCCATGGCGAAGACGAAGGCCAGCACGCAGGTCATGGCCAGGCTCAGCACCCATTTGCCATAGGCCGAGATCAGCCCGACCCACAATCCGGTAAAGGCGACGGCCGCGATGAAGACCGGCGGTGAAAAGCGCGAGAAGGACGACAAGGCGGTGAAGAAACAGGCGCTGAGGAACGCCAGTCCCATGATCCAGACCTTCTGGCGCAGGGGATCGGTGCGGTCACTGATGGAAACGCAGACGGCGCCGGTGGCGGCGGCGATGGCGGCGGGAAAGCCAAGCGCGAAGCCGACGGCCAGCCCGGTCAGGCCGACGCCGATGCCGACCGACAGGCCATTCTCGATATGGGCGCGAAATACGGCCAGGGACACGGAACGGGGGAGGGTGGCCATCTTGTTTTGAGGGTATAGCGGTTTATCTTAAGCGCAGCTTTTCATTTTGCCGCATGGAGACTGATTTGAGCGACGATATTACCTCCCTGCGGGTGCATGTGCATGGTTTCGTGCAGGGCATCGGCTTTCGCGACTTCCTGATGACGGCGGCGCAGCAGCAGAAGCTGGACGGCTGGGTGCGCAACCGCTCCGACGGCTCGGTGGAGGCGCTGGTGTCCGGCCCCACCAAGGCGGTGGAGACCTTCGTCTCTTTCGCCACCAAAGGTCCCGCCGGCGCCAAGGTCAGCGCCGTGGACCTGCACAACAGCGAGCCGCCCGCCGAAAAGGGCTTTGTGCGCCGGCCTTCGCTCTAGGGGCGCTTGCGCAGCAGTTCGTGTCCCACCGACACGCCGAACACCAACAGGCCCAGCACCGTGGTGATTTCACCGATCATCATGCCGGGAAGATATCTGGTGTCGCGGGCAGGCAGGAACAGCGACAGGAACGGGATCATGAAAACAACGCCCGTGGCCGACAGGGCGAAATTGATCCAGGCCAGGCGCGGCGACAGGGTGCCCGCCGTCAGGGCATAGAAGGTGCCGTAGAGCGCCAGCGTCACCCAACCCAGCAGGTTGAGATGGGCATGGGCCGGCATCATGGTGAAATCCTCGGATGCACCCATTTGCATGCCCCAAACCATGCCCAGCAAAAGGCACAGGGCGGCGGCGGCAAAGAAAGCGGCTGAAACACGCGGCATGAAGTCCCCCCAGTTGGAAATCTATCCGAATATTTTTTGGAAACTCTGCTCCAAGGCAATATCCACATCGGCCATCGAGACCAGTATCCCCAGGTCTGCGAGGCTGGTGACGCCATGGGCTTTGACGCCGCATGGCACGATGCCGGAAAAATGTGACAGGTCGGGATCAACGTTCAGCGCCACCCCATGCAGCGTCACCCAGCGCCTGATGCGCACGCCCAGGGCGGCGATCTTGTCTTCCTTCAATCCGCGCTGCACCCAGATGCCGACCCGCCCCTCGCGCCGCTCGCCCTTCACGTTGAACAGCGCCAGGGTTTCGATCAGCCATTGCTCCAGGTCGCGGACATAGGCGCGCACGTCCGCCGTGCGCTGCCTGAGGTCCAACATGGCATAGCCCACGCGCTGGCCGGGCCCGTGATAGGTGAACTGGCCGCCGCGCCCGGTGCGATAGACCGGAAAGCGCGCGTCGATCAGGTCGGCGTCATTGGCGCTGGTGCCGGCGGTGTAGATAGGCGGATGCTCCAGCAGCCAGACCATCTCGGCGGCGCTTCCTTCCGCGATGGCGGCGGCCCGCGCCTCCATCTGCGCCAACGCATCGGGATAAGCGACCGGCTGGTCGCTGATCTTCCACTCGATCTGGGTTCTTACCGGGGCGTCCAAATTAAGCTTTCCGAAACCATAATCCGTCACCCTTGGCGGACAGGCGCAATGTAAGGGCTGGGCTTATGGCTTCCAATGTCGATAACGTGAAGGTCGAAATCTCGGTGGTCCTGGGCCGCTCGGTGATTCCGATGCACCAGCTGCTGCGAATGGGCCGCGGCGCCGTGATCGAGCTGGATTCCAGCCAGGACGACCCTGTCACCATCCTCGCCAATGACCGCCCGGTGGCAAAGGGCGAAATCCAGATTCAGGGCGACAAGATCGCCGTTTCCGTGGTCGAGCTGCTCCGCGGCTACAAGTAACACACCTGTTTGACCGTAGAATTATATATTCCCCACTCAATTCTTGCATTTTAGCTTCCTCGGGCATACCTCTTCAGCTCTGAAGAGGTTTCATGCTTCCCATTGTCCTGAATCCCGTAAATCTGAGGGTCGGCCTCCTCGGCCGAGGGCCTGAAGGCGACCGCAGGGCGGCTTTGCTGGCCGAGGCGGGGGTGGAAGTGCGCCTGCTGCCCGAACCCGTCCCGGACGCCCTGCTGGCCTCGCTGCAGGTCCTGTTTGTGGCTGGTCTGCCTGAGGGCGAGTCCCGCGAGCTGGCCAAGCGGGCCCGGGCCGCTGGCGTGCTGGTCAATGTCGAGGACGTGCTTCCCCTTTGCGATTTTCATGTCCCGGCCATGGTGCGCCGGGGCGACCTGCTGCTGACCGCTTCAACCGGGGGGCAGGTGCCCGGCTTGGCCCGCGCCCTGCGCGAGGCCCTGGCCGATCAGTTCGGTCCGGAATGGACTGCCCGTTTGAAGGAGCTGGGGCTGGCGCGCGCCAAATGGCGGGCCGAAGGCCTGTCGCTGGCGCAGGTTTCCCAGAATGTGCGCGACATGATCGCGGCGATGGGCTGGCTATGAACAACGTCACCGTCATCGACACCAAGCGCGGTCTGCGGCCCCCGGCCGCCGATGATGCCGTGGTGGCGGCGCACCTGGCCGAACTTCAGGCCAGGGCGAAGGACCGCGACGCCCACGGCATCCTGGAACTGGCGCTGACCGGCGAGTTCAAGGGCAAGACCGCGGTGGTCTCGTCCTTTGGCGCCGAATCCGCCGTGCTGCTGAGGCTGGTGGCCGATATCGATCCCAACACGCCGATCCTGTTCCTCAATACAGGCAAGCTGTTCGGCGAAACCCTGCGCTATCGCGACCGGCTGCAGGACGTGCTGGGGCTGGGCGATGTGCGCAGCCTGTCGCCGTCGCTGGACGAGCGCACCGCCAAGGACCCCGAAGGCACGCTATGGTCGAAGAATGCCGATGCCTGCTGCGATTTCCGCAAGACCATTCCGCTGGCACGGGCGCTGGAGCCTTTCTCTGGCCAGGTGACGGGCCGCAAGCGTTTCCAGACCCGCGAGCGCGCCGACATGCAGCCGGTCGAATATTCGGGCGGCCGCTATCGCTTCAACCCGCTGTGGCAGTGGGACCTGCACCAGCTGGAAGCCTTCACCGAGCGCAACAATCTGCCCCGCCACCCGCTGGTAGAGGACGGGTATCCCAGCATCGGCTGCATGCCCTGCACCCGCCGCGTCCAGGCCGGCGAGGACTATCGTGCCGGCCGCTGGTCGGGCATGGACAAGGACGAGTGCGGCATCCATCTGACCGATGGCGGCGGTATCTGACGGGCTTTTTGCCCGCCGGAACGAGGCTTGTTTTAGCCCCCCTTGCTTGCTAAACCCCCGGTCTTACCGGGAATTTTTCCAGGACTGTGCGGTCGTGGCGGAACGGTAGACGCACTACCTTGAGGTGGTAGCGGGGCAACCCGTGGAAGTTCGAGTCTTCTCGACCGCACCAGACCTTTTCCCAATCGCTGGACGCACAACGATTATTTTTCCGGTGCGGGAAAAGACGGAATCGCATTTCCAACCGGCCTTGCCACACGCCGGCACATTCGCATTCACCGGAATATCCGCTTTGCGCCAAAAAGCTGACATTGGGTGTGATCGATGAGTTATGACTGAATTGCCTGTGACTGCCTCCCATCCGGCAGCTAGCCAGCGTGCCGCTTGAGGAACGCTAGTGAAACCTCGTTGAAGGCGGCGACATTTTCATAGATCGGTGCATGAGAGCAGTCTGCAAATACATGCAGCTCGCTTGTCGGGATCGCCTGCGTCAGCGGTTGCGCAAAGCGCGTTGACGTCACCAGGTCGTGGCGGCCAAACGTGATTTGGGTGGGCGCGGCAATGGACGACAAAGCGGCGGTGGCGTCATGCTCGATCACCGCGCCCGATTGCAGGATAAATGCTTCCAGCGTCTGGCGCGGGCGCCCCCGCACGAAGTCGGCCAACGATTCAATGTATTCCGGCCTGGCCGCATAAAGTTCCGGCGTGAAGCACCAGGGAAAAATGCCCTGGGTCACCATGCCTGCCACGTCGCTCAAACCACCGGCCATCACCTGCCAGCCCTGCACGACCGTCTTCAGGAAGGGATCCGACCGGTCCCAGCCGCTATGCAGCGAAAGGGATGCAACCCTGTCCTGATGTTTCGCCGCGAGCCACATCCCCACCGCCGCGCCCAGCGACAGACCGAAGACATGGGCTCGCTCGATCTTGAGCGCTGCCATCACCGCCGCGACATCATCGGCCAGGTCTTCTGTCGAATAGGGGGCCTCTGAGCTTGCGCTCTCGCCGGTGCCGCGCAGATCGAGCGAGATGCAGGTGAAGTGCTTGGCATAATCCGCCACCTGGAACGCATAGCAGGCATTATCCGCAGCCAGATATGGAATGAGAATCAGCGGTTCGCCCGCACCCTGCTGCTCATAGTGGTGGTTGATACCGTTAGCAGTAATGTTGGGCATGGTGATGCCTCCTTCAAAATGGAGAAAGCATGGTCACGCGGCTCGCTCCAGTCCAGCCTTCCGCCAGCCTATTCGTTGGCGTGCATCCGGCCTATGCCGCGCCGCACTGTAGTGTCGTTAGACCTATCCCCTTAGATCAAGCTATCCGGTGTCAAATTTCCGCTATGCGCCAGAAGCAGGCATTCCGTGTTCTTTTAGGCGACCGGGCCTCTCTCCGACCGTTTCCAAGATCAATTACCGGATACCCGCCTATAACCGGGACCGCGCAGGATGTGGCCGGGCAGGGCATTGGTCGGCTTGCCATCCGCCACTACCGCCTTGCCGTTAACCAGAACCCAATCCACGCCTCGGGAATATTGGGTCGGATTTTCGTAGGTTGCCATATCCTTGATGGTGCCCGGGTCGAACACCACCACGTCGGCCTTTAGCCCCTCGCGCAGGATGCCGCGATCGGCCAACCCCAACCGGTTGGCGGGCAGAGAGGTCATCTTGCGAACCGCTTCCTCCAAGGTGAAGACATGGCGTTCTCGCACATACTCCGACAGCAGCCTTGTATGGCTGCCGAAGGAACGCGGATGCGGGCTCCCGAAGGAGGTGCGTACATCGGCGGGCAACGCGATGCCGTCCGAGCCGATATCCATCCAGGGATTGTTGAGCATCTGGGTGACGATCGCGTCCCGCTTGCCGGTGGGAAGCCCGATCTGAAAGCCCTCACCCTTCATGTTGACCAGGATGTTCAGCAGCGCCTCTTGCGGCGAGACGTGCATCTCGTCAGCGATCTGGGCCAGGCGCTTGCCGTCAAATTCCGGATTTACCGAGGCCACCTTCAGGGTTGAGAAATCGCGGTCTTTCATCTCGGCCAGGATGCGCGAACGGGTGTCGGGCTTTTGAAGTCGCGCCACAATGTCTGCGGAATCGCCTTCCTGCGCCCAGGCCGGCAGCGCCTGGGTCAGGTAGGTCCAGCCGGTCTCGTAAGGGTATGAATTGCCCGTGATGTCGACGCCGTCTGCGCGCGCCTGCTGGACATCCCGTATGAAGAGGTCGGGTTCCATCTGAGCGCTGGCACCGAGATGGAATAT
>Ga0114974_10000671_pt1 | contig 28248 bp, 24 predicted proteins | sample S_130206_EF_Meta_FD_87318 | JGI IMG/M metagenome (GOLD analysis project Ga0114974, IMG submission 87318) | Freshwater microbial communities from Lake Simoncouche, Canada to study carbon cycling - S_130206_EF_MetaG | ecosystem: Environmental > Aquatic > Freshwater > Lake | place: Lake... | reverse complement strand
TTGTGTTTTCACCGCCTGGCGCTACCCTCGACTGGCGCAAGCCGGGCGACTGGATGCGCGGCTATAGTGACATGGTGGCGACGGTGTCTGCGTGACATTCAATGACTATCTCCTGATTTGCGAGGTATCCATTGCGGTCTGTATGGCAGGGCTGTTTGTGCTGCTTTTTTTGCTTCGGCGTAATGGCCCCTCGTTGGCACTGCCCTTCGCCTATCTTTCTTTGCTGCTGCTCAATCATGTCCCCGGGGCTTTTGCGCCGATCATGGATGCCGACTTCCATCCACATCTATCCCAGGTGTCGGAAGGCATCTGGCTCACCGCTGTTGGCGTAGCCTGCTTTGTGATTGGGGTCTGGTACGCTCGCGTCAGGACGCAGGAGCAACGGCTCGCGCCGCAGGTGTCGTCACATCTGGCAGGTTTTAGGGAAGACAGAACTTTCTGGTTTTTCTGTTTGCTGGGAGGCTGGCTGTTCACATTTGGCCTGACGCCATTGCGTAATCTGCCTAGCGTAGGCGCCGTCGTTTACAATGGCGGGGCTGTATGGATGCTGGGCGTTCTGCTGGCGCTCCGTTGGTCCGTCCATAACAAGAAACATCTTTGGACGACTTTTTGGATGATCTGTCTGACGATCTACCCAGCCATGATTTTGGTGACGGCCGGTTTTCTCAGCTATGGCACCACCGCCTCACTGATCGTTGTCTGTGTTCTCGCCGTTGCAGCGCGAGGCTATTGGCGAGTCATGATTGCCATAGGACTGGTTGGCTATATGGGGCTCAGCCTTTTCTCGAACTATTTTCCAGCGCGTGACAGAATTCGCGAAGCGGTGTGGAGAGGTGCAACCATCGAGCGGCGCATCAACGCCATCTCGGAGATTTTCACCGAATGGAAGTTTTTTGACAGCAGCGACAAGCTGGTTCTGGCCGGCTTGGATCTCCGGCTTAATCAGAATTATTTCGTAGGCCTCGCGTCTGAAAATCTAGCGAACAATTCTGTGGAGTATCTTCGCGGCAGCTCGGTGACCGACGCCATTTTGTCAGTCGTGCCTCGGGCAATCTGGCCGAACAAAACTGTGTTCGGTGGTAGTCCGGAGATCGTTGCCAAGATGACGGGGCTGGTATTGCAACCCGACACCTCGTTCGGCGTCGGAAATGTGATGGAATTTTATATTAATTTCGGACTGGCGGGGGTGGTGATCGGCTTCCTGTTGCTGGGGTGGGCGCTTGGCCGTTTCGACCATCGGGCTGCGCTGGCGGAAGACCGGGGGGACCATGTCGTGGCGATGCGTTTTTTTCTGCCGGCCGTTGCTCTCATTCAACCGATCGGCTCACTGGTCGAGGTCGTCGGAAGCGCTTCCTCGGCATGGATTGCCGCCTATTTTTGGGCGTGGGCATGGAGGCGCTGGAGTGAAAGAAATGCGCAGGTACAGAGTGCCCCGGCCACCGAGATTTTCGCGAAGTGAAGGTTTTTCTTTCCTGTACCAGTCTTAAGCCACATTATGGGGGGCTGGCCTTTTCCGTTGCGCAAATGGCCGCAGCGTTGTCGCGCGCCGGCGTAAGGGTCGGGTTGTGGTCAGCAGACGGCTCCGTCATGGACACACCTCTCCTAGGCACCGAGGTGCCGTTCCTGCGCTTTGGCGGGAGCCTAGCCCATGCGTTGAATCGTTTTCAGCCGGACATCGTGCACGATAACGGGTTATGGCTGGCGCATAATCATCGTTTGGCACAGACATGCCGCGCTCAGCGATTGCCGCGCCTGGTCAGTCCGCACGGGATGCTGGAGCCCTGGGCCCGCAATCATAAAAAGTGGAAGAAAGATATCGCCTGGCATCTTTATCAACGCAAAGACGTCGCATCGGCCGATGCCCTTCATGCCACCGCTGTTCGGGAAGCAGAGAATCTGGCCAAGCTTGGTCTTGGTGTCCCGATACATTTGATACCTCATAGCATCAGTGTCCCGAGAGAACGCGTACTCTTTGCATCGCAGAGGGTCCGGACAGCATTGTTCATGGGCCGCTTGCATCCGGTAAAGGGTCTGCCATTGCTACTTGAGGCATGGAGCCGCGTGCGGCCGGAGAACTGGCGGTTGATTCTTGCGGGGCCGGACGAAGCCGGGCATCGCGCAGAGTTGGAAAAGTTGATCGCGGCGCGTGGGTTGGGCGAGGTCGTGACGTTCGTCGGTCCACTCGGAGGTGAGGAAAAAGAGGGGGCGTTATCGGGTGCAGATCTGTTTGTTCTCCCCAGTCATTCCGAAAGCTTCGGCATGGTTATCGCGGAGGCGCTGGCACATGGCCTGCCCGTCTTGACCACCACGGGTGCCCCATGGCCTGCCTTGACCAAAGAGGCGATGGGGTGGCGCACACCAATTACCGTCGACGGCATCGCGGCCGGGCTGATGACGGCAACGACCCGTGACGCGCAGGCGCTGCGCGAGATGGGCGTGAGGGGCCGTGCGTTCGTAGCCGCCGAATTCGGTTGGGAAAAGGTCTCTCAGCAATTCCTTTCCATGTACGATGGAATTCTCGCGACTGGCATTGGCTCTGCCGCTATGCGTGAGCGGCCCCGCTATTCCGACACTGCCAGTTTGAAGGTGCTATTGTGCGCGACCAGCCTGTCCCCACGCTATGGCGGTCCGGCATATTCCGTTTCTCGCCTGGCGCTGGCCTTGGTGGATGCCGGCGCTGACGTGGCGTTATGGTCGGCGGATGGGTCGGTCATGGATACGCCGCTTCTTGCGGACGACTGTCCTGTCACACGGCTGAGCGGTAAAGCGGGAGATGCAATCGTGCAATTTCGCCCCGATATAGTTCACGATAACGGGCTATGGCTCGCGCACAATCACCGGCTGGCACAAATCTGCAGAAGCTTGCTGCTGCCTCGGCTGGTCAGCACAAGGGGGATGCTGGAACCATGGGCCCGGCGGCACAAAAGATGGAAGAAGGATATTGCCTGGCTTGCCTATCAGCGTCGTGACATCATGACTGCCGACGGTCTTCACGCCACCGCCATACAGGAAGCGGACAGTCTGGTGCGGTTGAAGATTGGCGTGCCGGTGTATGTGATACCCAACTGCGTTGATATTCCGCCAGCGCCGTCAGTGTCCGCGCCGCCGGGCGGCGTACGGACGGCATTGTTTTTGGGTCGCCTTTATCCTGTGAAAGGATTGCCGCTTCTGATTGAGGCGTGGAGCAGGGTACAGCCTAAAGACTGGCGCCTGGTGCTGGCTGGTCCCGATGAGGCCGGCCATCGCCAGGAACTCCAGGATATTGTTCGCAAACACGGGTTGCAGAGCGTCGTCACCTTTCCTGGCCCGCTGGTGGGCCAGGAAAAGGAAGACGCGTTGTTCGCAGCGGACCTATTTGTGCTGCCGAGCCATTCGGAAAGCTTCGGGATGGCAATTGCGGAGGCATTGGCGCACAGCCTCCCGGTATTGACGACGATGGGAGCGCCTTGGCCCGCCTTGACGGAGAAGATCATGGGATGGCGCACGCCCATTTCTGTTGAGGGGTTAGCGCTTGGTCTCGCGGAGGCGACAAGCCGCGACACGGCTACCCTGCGCGCCATGGGCGCGCGCGGTCGAACTTTCATGGCTGCTGAATTGGGCTGGGATCGTATCGCAAGGCAATTTCTGGCGACATACGCCACGATAGTTGCTAAAAGCACCGCGCTTGGCGGTCAAAAAGAGAAATTCCATTGATAATTCTGGGGCTTAACGCATTTCACGGCGACTCGTCGGCCGCGCTGGTGAGGGACGGTGTTCTGGTCGCCGCCGTCGAGGAAGAGCGCTTTCGTCGCATCAAGCATTGGGCGGGGTTCCCCTCGCAGTCCATCGCCTATTGCCTGAAGGAAGCGGGGCTGACGCTCGCCGACGTGGATCACATCGCCCTCAACCAGGACAGCTCGGCGCATTTCGGCCGCAAGCTCGCCTATCTGATCAAGAGCCGTCCCGATCCGCGCTTCGTGCTGCAGCGCCTGACCAACCGCAAGAAGCGTTCCGGCACGCGCGAATTCCTGGCCGAAGCATTTCCAAGCGAAACATTCCGCGGCACGTTGCACAATATCGAACATCATCTTTGTCATCTGTATTCCGCCTACTATGTCTCGCCGTTCAACGAGGCGGTGACGCTGTCGGTGGATGGCTTCGGCGATTTCTCCAGTGCCGCCTGGGGCACCGGCACGGGCTCCAATATCAGCATCGACGGGCGGGTTTTCTTTCCCCATTCGCTGGGCATCTTCTACCAGGCGCTGACCCAGTATCTGGGCTTTCCGCATTATGGCGACGAATACAAGGTCATGGGACTGGCGCCGTATGGCAAGCCGACCCAGATCGACAAGCTGCGCAAGATCGTGCGCCTGAAGGATGACGGCTCGTTCGAGCTGGACCTGCGCTATTTCCGCCATCACAAGGAAGAGATTCCCCATCAATGGCTGAACGGTTCGCCGGAGATCGGCGACCTGTTCTCGCCGGCGCTGGAAGATCTCCTGGGGCCGCGCCGCGCCAAGTCTGATCCGCTGACTGCGGACCATCACAATCTCGCCCGTTCCGTGCAGGCCATGTATGAGGAAGCCTTCTTCCATCTGATCACGAAACTTCAGACCCGGACCGGCCGCACCGACATCGCGCTGTCGGGCGGCTGCGCCGCCAATTCCGTCGCCAATGGCAAGGTGCGGCGGCAGACCAATTTCAAGCGCGTCTATGTCCAGTCCGCGGCGGGTGATGCCGGCGGCGCCATCGGCGCGGCCTTTGCCGTCTGGCACAACCAGGGCGGGCCGCGGACATTCGTGATGGATCACGCCTATTGGGGCCCGCATTACGCACCCAGCGAGATTGCTGCCTTGGTGGACGCGCGCAAGGCGGACATCGAGGCGGCCGGCTGCGATGTTGCCGTCGTGACCGACGAAATCGAACTGTGCCGCCTTACCGCCGCAATGGTCGCCGACGGCAAGGTGGTCGGCTGGTTTCAGGGGCGGCTCGAATGGGGTCCCCGGGCGTTGGGCAATCGCTCCATCGTCTGCGATCCGCGCCGCGCCGACATGAAGGAAATCCTCAATGCCAAGATCAAGCGGCGCGAATCGTTCCGTCCCTTTGCGCCCTCGGTGCTGGATAGCGCCGTGCCCGAATGGTTTGAAGAGGACGATGCCGTACCCTTCATGATGCAGGTGTTCCAGATCCGCGAAGACAAGCGCGCGAAGATACCGGCAGTGACCCATGTGGACGGCTCAGGCCGGCTGCAGACGGTCAACCGCGATACCAATCCGCGCTATTACCGGCTGATCGAGGCCTTTTGCGACATTACCGGCGTGCCGATGGTGCTCAACACTTCGTTCAACGAGAACGAGCCTGTCGTGTGCCAGCCGCGCGAAGCGCTGGATTGCTTCCTCAGGACTAGGATGGACCTCCTGGTTCTTGGGGACACGATGATCACCCGCAGAAGCTAGATTTCACGAGGTCAGGGGGCGCCGGATGAAACCGGGCAGCCGCTGCACCCAAGCCGACCGCTGCAACCGATCCCGGTAGCGGTGGCGCAGGAAGGCGAAGGTCGTGCCGGCCAAGGCGCCCAGGATCATCCAGATCAGGAAGGCCTGGCGGGGCGAGGGCGATGCTGGCAGGTTGGAAGCCCAGGGGCTCTGAAAGACTTCCGCCGCGAACGGCTTTCCCGAACTTGCCACCATCGCATAACGTTCCTGCTCGCCCAGCGCTTGGGTGAGGGCGTCGCGATGTTCGGCCACCGTCACGGTGTTCAGCTTGGCGGTGAGGTAGCTGATATAGACGCGGGCGCGCTCCAGCGCTTTCTGGCGCAGTCGCTCGTCGGCGGTCTGGACCAGCAGGTTCAGAAAGCGAACCGAGAAATCGCGGCTGTTGGAGGTGAGCGTCAGTGTCACCATGTAGGTCTTGCGGGGGTCTTGGTTCACCCGGAGATTGTCGGAGAGGAAGCTCTGGATGTTTTCGCCGTTGGGCGCATGCCAGGGCAGGGTCGGCGCCAGGCCCAGAACGCCGCGCAGCCAATGCTTGGCTTGGGCGGCGGTCGAGATCGGCGGCTCGAACCAGGTTTGCGTGATCGGGTCCCACTGATTGCCATACAGCGCGACCATTATGTCCTGATTCTTGGCGATATCGTTCGCCAGGTCGCGCGACAGCAGGCTCTCGACAAAAAGCTGGAACTGGATCTCGTTCTGGGTCGATGGCATGGAAATGTTGGCAAGGCTGGCAAGCCCGCTCAACTGGCTGAGGCTTCTGCCGCCGCCGCCGCCGCTACCGCTGGTGGATTGCACAGTCGTAACCTGCATCTCCACCGGATAGGTGTAGATCGCGCCTTGCAGGCTGAGGGCCGCGATCACGAATCCGAACGCGGCGCAGCCCAGGATCAGCCGCCAGGATTGCTTGGCGACAAGTTCCAGTTCCTTGAGGATTGGCATCTTGGACACGGTCATGTCCGGGTTCAGCGATGAGGACATAGAGCGCGGCCGTTCCTGCTTTTTCTGCGCCTTCGGGCAAGGCGATCCGGCCCGCGCAGGGACGGGGCAAAGCCCGGCCCCGAGGGCCTTAGTAGCCCAGATCAACAGGAAAAGTGAAGGCGGCGCAAGTCCACGCCTGACCCCGAAAATGAACAATTTGAAACCGCTTCCCCCCGCTCGCGTGGCCGTGTTAAGCCTTTGCCCGTTAAGGGGTATGGTAGGTCGAATGCACCGTTTTCTGTCGATTTTTGGCCGCCTGGGCCTGAACCGCCGCGGGCTGACAGCCGGTGCCTTGTTCACAGCCGGCGCGGCGGTTGCCGTGTTCAGCGTCACGCCCATCGCGGCGCAGATCCTCCCGCCCCAGATGCAGCAGATGCTCAACCCGCGCGGCGGCCAGACCGGCAATAGCGGCTCAACATCGCCCTTCGGCTCCCCCAACGGCAATACCGACAACAATACGGTGATAATCCAGCCGGCGGGGGCGCTCGCCCGCCAGCCGCGCTCGATGCTGGAGCAGATTCTCAGCGGCCGCGCCGGAGTCCAGCTCAATCAGTTCGGCTATAACGACCTGGGCGCGGGCCGCGCCGTGGTGCTGCCGCAGATGGGCGGCGTACAGGAAGAATACATACTGGGTCCCGGCGACGAGATCGTCGTCACCCTGCGCGGGCAGGAAGCCGGCGAATACCGCACCTTCGTGGACCGCAGCGGGCGCGTAATCCTGCCCAAGCTCAATCCCATCAATGTCGCGGGCCGCAGCTTCGGCAGCTTCCGCGACGACCTGGCGGCCGCCGTGCAGCGCGCCTATGTGGCGACGGAAGCGTTCACGTCCCTGGGCAGCGTGCGCCAGATCCGCGTCACGGTGGGCGGCGAGGTCAACAATCCGGGCCTGCGCGTCATGACTGGCCTAGCCTCCGCGATGGACGCGATCCTGGTTTCCAGCGGCGTCAAGAAGACTGGTTCGCTGCGCAATATCCACATCCTGCGCGGCGGCAGGCGCATCAATGTCGACCTTTACGGCGTGCTGCGCGGCACCGGTAGCGCGCAATTGCCTTTGGTCACCGATGGCGACCGGATCATCGTCAATCCGCTGGGCGCCACCGTAGCGATCACCGGCCCGGTGCGCGTTCCGGCGATTTACGAACTTGCGCCGGGCCAGCCCGGCATGACGGCCGCCAGCCTGATCGCAATGGCCGGCGGCTATACGGTGCGCGGCCGCTATGACTTGACCCTGATCGGACTAGGGGCGGATGGCCGCACCAACATGTCCAACCTCTCCAACGACCGGACCCTGGTGCGCGACAGCGATGTGCTGATCGTGCGCAACACCGCCGATCAGACCGCCGACCGCGCCACCCTGCAGGCCGGCGCCAGCAACGGCTTCACCGGCACCTATGCGGCGCCGTCGACGCGCCTGTCGTCCATGCTTCGGGCGCCCGGCGTGCTGGGCGACGATCCCTATCCCTTGTTCGCTGTGATTTCCCGCCGCGACCCGGTATCGTTGCTGCGGACGCTGGTCGCCGTGACGCCGTCGGCGGTGATGGCCGGACGCCAGGATTTTTCGCTGCAATCGGACGACATCGTTCATACGTTTACCCGTGTGGAAGCGGTCGAGCTGATTCGCGCGATATCTTGGTTTGACGAGCGCCGGCGCCGCCTTCTCGACCGCGTCCAAAGCCCCGGTTCCATTCCGTTGCTGGGCCGTCCGGAAGAGCTGCCGCCGCGGCAAAACCGCCAAGACGGCAATGACGATCAGGATCGCGATCTCATGTCGGCTGATGCCGGCGGCAATGCGGATCCGCTGCGCAACAACGAGAACGGGTCCCCCAGCAACGATGGGGCCAACAGTTCCGGCAATCCCGCGAACGGCTACGAGCGCGGCAATTTCACCGAAAACAACGTCTACACCAGCGGTGCGACCTACAACAACGGCAGCGGTTATTACGACGGCTATGCCTACGATCCGGCGAGCCCGCAGAACATGAACGGCAATCCGGCCGCCCCCAATAGCGGGGCGGGTGATGCCGGCAATGCTGGCATTGAATCGCTGGCCCTTCAGCCCGGTGGAGGGTCCAACTTCGGCCGGTCGGACATTGTTGGCGGCGGGGCCGTCCCCGGCGCCAACAACGACCCGCGCAACGCCAAGCGCATGGCCCGGCCGGATCCCACCGCCCGGTACCGGCGCGAGCTGAGCCGCGTTCAGCGGCTTGCCGACGCGCTCAAGGTCGAGCCCGCGATAGCGGCCAATTTCCTGCAAGAACATCTGGTGACGCTGACCGGCGCGATTCGCGGGTCCGGCGATTATCTCGTCGGTCCCGATCTGCCGCTCAGCACCCTCGTGCAAGCCGCGGGCGGCACCGTGAACTGGTCCGACAAGACCGGGGTTGAACGTGTTTCGACGGTTGTTGACGCCGGTACAGGGCGCGCGCGCACCACCACGCAGATCCTAGATATCAACCAGACACAGTTTGCCACCACCATCGTGCGCCCAAAAGACAGCTACCGGTTCCCGGAAGCGTCTGTCCGGCTTCTTGCTGGCGTGGTCACGCTAAAGGGCGAAGTGCGGCGGCCGGGCATCTACAACATTCTGCGCGGGGAGCGTCTGTCCGATCTGCTGGTACGGGCCGGCGGGTTGACCGAAGTGGCCTATCCGTACGGCGCGGTGTTCCTGCGCAAGTCCGTGGCCGCGCGCGAGCATGACGGTTTTCAACGGGCCGCCAAGGAGCTGGAAAGCCAGCTGACGGTGAGCCTGACGCGCACGATCAGCGAAAAGCAGTCTTCCAATCCCGCGCTGAACTATCCCGCCATTCGCGCGCTGGTGAACGATCTCCGTTCGCAACAGGCGCTGGGGCGCATCAGCATCGTGGCGGACCCGGCGGTGCTGGCGACCCGTCCTGAGGTGGATTTCCTGGTTGAGGAAGGCGACGTTCTGTATGTCCCGCAGCGTCCGGCGACTGTGACAGTACTGGGCGAAGTGATGAACAGCACAAGCTTCCCGTCACAGGCCAACATGACCATCGAGGAATACATCAACCGGGCGGGCGGCTATGGGCGCTATGCCGACGAATCGCTGACCTTCGTCGTTCTGCCGGACGGAACGGCCCGCCAGGCGGAAAAGTCCTGGTTCGCGTTTGGTAGCCAGGCGATCCCGCCTGGAAGCACCATCGTCGTTCCAAAAGACGTGAATCCGCTTGAACTTAGGCAGTTGCTGGTCGACGGAACTCAGATTCTCAGCCAATTGGCGATCGCAGCGGCTTCGCTGGCGGTTCTGAACAAGTAACAGCGAATAGGGAACCATTCTTCGCAACAGTCGTTGCACTATTGTCGCGATCGCGTGATTTATCCCTAAATACAAGGGTTTGTGCCGCAGACATTGACGGGCGGCGTTTGTTTAGGGTAATAGTCAAAACTAAGTCCTGAGGGAGTATTCGTGTTCGGCAAATTTGGTGCGGCTATTCTATTGGCCTCTTTGGTTACGTCCCCAATGGCCTTTGCTGCTGGCCAAGAGCAGGCGTTGTCCGGCGGCAAGCCGGCTGGCGTCAAGGCTGCCCAGGCGGGCCCTGGCCTGACCCTCACGGTCGTCGGAATCGGCGTTGTGGCGGGTGGTATTGCCTTGGTTGCGTCGGGTAGCGACGATGCCAAGCCGGTCGCCACGACCACCGGCACGGCGCCTTAAGCAGGCGGCCGTAAGGTTTCGATCTCGATCGGATCCAGTTTGGGATGAATATGTTGGATCGACTTCCAGACCATTCCGGTTTGGGGGTCGGTCCAATATGTATTTTGGAACGACCATTTCAGTTGCGGCGCCTCGCACCGGATATTTGTCCTTCTGGTCGTGATCGGCTTGCCCAGGATGGCAATGCGTACGTTTCCGAACAGAATTTCCTCACATTGAATCGTGACGGAGAACGTCGCCAAGTCGGCGAAATCCGCTGAAGAGCTCGAGCGCCGCCGTCCGGCACGCCCCGGGGCAGATGCCTCGGGTCCCAGCGGCGCCATCCAGGACAGATTGTAGGGGAGCCCCACCGTGCGCTGGATCTGGCCTTCCCTGGTCGTGGCGATCATGACCTTGGCGCCGACGGCCCACAGACGCTGGGCGCCATCCGTCGCCAGGGTTCCTATGGCTTGGGGGCCTCCGCCAATGCGAATTCCGATCGTTGCATAGGGAATCGCGGAAGCCTGCTTGATGCTGACGCGCTGCGGCGGCGCAAAGGCCAGCCGGGCGACAGAGAGAAAACTGCGAACATCGCTACTCCCTTCCGAGCTGCAGCCGCCAAGCGCGCCGGACAGGACAAGCCCGCCCGCCATCAGGAAGATGCGGCAACCGCCAGGTCTGAGGTGGGAGGCGTGTCGCATTTTATTCCTTCGGATGCAGGACTTCATCGAGATGGCTTTCCATCTGGGGGCCGCTGCTGTCGAACAGCCGCCTGTACAGCGAATTGTCTCCCGCCAGGCGCGCGCCACCGTCGCGGGTGATGGACCGGATCTCAAGCGGATAGGCGGAGCGGGTAAAGATGGGCAGCCCCCATTCGAAGGGAATGTAAATGTAGATGCCCTTGTCGAAGCTGCCTTCGCCGAATCGCTTGAACGGCACGTCGGTAAAGGTGGCGAACGCGCCGATCTCGACGCCGGTCGCAAATTTGCGCCGGATCTCGAAGGTCGCGCCGTAGTCACCCGCAAGGTAGCGGCCGGCATGGACCGCCACGTTCAGGTCGTTCCACGGCAGCTGGTAATAAGCCGAGACATGGCCCGTGACGGTCTGATATTTTTGCAGGCCGAAGAGCCGGTTAAAGTCGCGCTGCCAGACCTGGTAAGCATCGGCGCCGAACGCCAGGCGGCCATTGCCCGGACGCCACAGCACCTGGCCGCCGGCGCCCGCGAACATGTCTTCCAGATAACCGACCTTGAGCTGGGCATACAAATCCGTGGCCAGCCGCGTGGTGTAAGTGGCGTTCAGGGTATTGATGCCGTTGGCGCCGTCCTTGAAATACTGCTGCAGGTCGGTGCGCACATGCGGCAGGACCGAATTGGACGGCACGCCGGTATTGAAATTGTTGACGACGTCCGCTTCGACCGCGGCCAGCAGGCTGAAGGAGGGCGTGATGTCGAGGCTTGCCAAAGCGAGCAGGTATATCTGGCCCTGCAATGGCACTTCGGGATCGAAGAACACCGTGCGGAAGGTCGGCCCGAAGCTCCAGTTGAACTTTGGCGAGAATTTGCGCCAGCTGGCGTTCAGCGCGCGAATGTCCTGCGGCGCGGAGGCGACGGAAATCGCCGAGCCCACTTCATCCGCGCCGCCATAGGCGGGTATCGCGCGTTCCAGCGCGCTGCGCGCGGCTTTGACTTCCACCAGCGGCAGGTTGTCCGTCAACAGTACGAAGCGGAAAATTTCCACATTGGGCGGCGCATAAGCCATCAATATCCGCGCCATGCGGCCGATGGCTTCGTCCTGCGACAGGTAGCGGTAATTGCGGTAATAGACGGTCAGCGATGCGGTCCGACTGTCGATGGTGACGAGTTCCAGGCTTTGCTTGCGCAGTTCGTTGCGCAGCTTGGCCAGCAAGGCGGGGCCGGAGAGGGCAGGCTTGGCCTTGGCGGCGGCAGGCCCATTTGCGGGGACATTGCAGAATCTCACCCGTCCCGATGACTGGTCGAGGTCCGTCACCGCCACCGACACGATATTCCCGCTCAGCGAGGCCGCCTGGGCATAGAGTTCGCAGCGCTGCGACGCACCAGTGAAATCGCCGCTATTGATCATCAAGGTGCGGTTGACGATTTCGTATTCGCGGAAATTTCCCACCGTGAACAGGGCTTCGTCCAGGTCGAAATTCGCCCGCCGCGCCAGCTCCTGGCGCCGCAGCGCGCGGCCAGCGGCCGGCCGACTTTCCGCCAGCAGGTTGATCAGCGCTTCATGCTGTTCCTCTTCGGTGCGATAGACCGGTTCGGGAATGGGTGGGCCAATGCGCTGCGGCTGGGCGTCCTGGGTGGGGTCCAGGGCGAAGCTGACCGACAGACCATACGTGCTGCCGTAGAAATAGCCGAGATTGAGATTGACCGTATCGTACATACGATATCCCAGCCCGACATTGAACGGCGATTTCACCACGAACCCGGAGCCGTTTTCCGCGAGATAGCGGTCGCTGCTGTATTCGGCCAGCAGGTGCAGATTGGGGATCGGGGTGGTCCAGTCCACGCCGCCGAATATTCCTGTTTTGGACCCTCGGAAGAATTGACCAAAATTGATGGTGCCGCCGGTATCTTCCCGGCCGCCGCGGATGCAAAGGCGCGCGGACAATTTGCAGAAGGGGTTTGTGACGGTGTTTCTGTCCGCCAGTCGTCCCCATCCGGCGCCGAGGGTGAAATCGAAATTCCCGAAACGCTTGGAGGCGGCCATGTATTCGGAGGCATAAACCCCGGTGCCCAGAAGGTCGCGCACGCCAACCGAGAATTCGGGCAGGATGTCGCCTTCCTGCAGCAGGCGGATTTTTATTCCCAGGCTGCGATCGAACAGCGAATAACCGGGCGGCAGGCCGGGACCCTGAAAATCGGAAATCTGGCTGTAGCGGAAAGAACCTTCAAACCAGGGGAAGGCCTGAAAGCTGAAATTGTAGCGCTGCGATCCCTGGAGCGAGCCGACCGTAAGGGCAATTTCCCCGTCGGGCGCCATGCGGGCGCTGGGCATGTCCAGCAGACCGATATCGCCATAGGTGGTGCGGGGCGTGAACGGAAGAACCGGATCCGCCCGCGCCGCGGAAACGCTGCAGCACAGCGCGATGACGGCGCCGGCGGCGGAACGGCGCGCAGCGCGCACTGATATCCGCAACAGCACGGCCCTTCCCACGGGTCTGTAACTGCGCTTTCGGATTGTCTTAGTCCCCGAGGTCCAGGCGCTTGAGGATGGGGATGAGCGCGGACGAAATGTCGGGTCTCGACAAAGCGACGGCGATATTGGCGTGCAGGAAACCGACCTTGTCGCCGCAGTCATAGCGGGCGCAATCGGTCTTGACGGCATGGAACGGCGTGGTGCCGATCATCTTGGCCATGGCGTCGGTCAGCTGGATCTCGTTGCCGGCGCCGCGTTCCTGCTTGTCCAGGATGCCGAAAATCTCGGGCTGCAGGATGTAGCGGCCGATGACGCAGAGGTTGGAGGGTTCCGTGCCGGTGGCGGGCTTTTCCACCACGCCTTTGACTTCGGTGGCGTTGCCGATGGTCTTGCCCGGATCGACCACGCCATAACGCTTGATCTCATCCCTGGGCTTTTCTTCCGCCGCCACGATGATACCGCCGCCGACTTCGTTGTAGGCCTTGATCATCTGGGTCAGGGCGCCTGGCTTGCCGACCATCAGATCGTCGGGCAGCAGCACCGCGAAGGGTTCGTTGCCGACAAAATGGCGGGCGCACCACACGGCATGTCCCAGCCCCAGCGGCTGCTGCTGGCGGATCATGCCGACGGAACCGGTCTTGGGCAGGGATTCCAGCAGGCTGTTCAGCTCGGCGGTCTTTTCCCGTGCGCTGAGCAGGGATTCCAGCTCGTAGGCGTGGTCGAAATGGTCGGCGATGACATGCTTGCCCCGCCCGGTGATGAATACGAACTGCTCGATCCCGGCCTCGCGCGCCTCTTCCACGGCGTACTGGATGACGGGCTTGTCCACCACGGGCAGCATTTCCTTGGGGATGGCCTTGGTGGCCGGTAGGAAGCGGGTCCCCATCCCGGCGACGGGAAATACGGCTTTGCGGACGGGTTTTGACGGGGACATGGCGTTTTCCGGGGATGCTTCAAAACAAGGCTGTTTCATCGCATGGGGCTACCGTTATTGTCCAGTTTCCAAAGGCTTTTTGGCGGATTGGTATGGGAAAAGCGGTCTGTCTCGGGCTTATCTTTTTGGCCGCATTGGCGAGTGTGGCGCACGCGGCGCCCGCGACGGATGCGCACCTGTCGGGCGCGCAGGCTGCGCTGGATGTCGGCGACGCCGCGCAAGCCAAGCGCCTGGTCGATACCGCGCTGGGCGAGGGGGCCGTTACGCCGCTGCAGCGCAGCCGGTTGCTGCACAATCGGGGCGTCGCGCAGCAGCTTCTGGGTGCGCACCAGGAGGCACTGGCCGATTTTACCGCCGCCCTTCAGGGCAGCGCCCTGCCGGCGGAGGAGCGCGCCCAGGCCCTGCTGCAACGGGGCTTCCTGCTGGACAGCCTCCAGAGGCTGGACGAGGCGACAAAGGATTATTCGGCGGCAGCAGCCCTGAAGACGACATCCGCCGCCACGGCTCTGAACAATCGTGCCAACATCTATCGCCGCCAGAACCGCCTGGTGGAAGCCCGGCGTGACTATCTGGCCGCGCTGGGGATAGGAAACGCCAGGCCGCAATTCAGCTATTACGGGCTTGGCCAGATTGCGGAGGCCCGCCACGACAAGGAGGCGGCGCGGGGGTTTTACGCCAAGGCGATTGAGGCCGATCCCGGCTACCGGCTGGCGGCGGAACGCCTGGCCGAACTGGGGGGCCCCTCCGAGGGCGTCATCGCCGACCCCGGGGTGGTGAAGCTGCGGCTCCCGCGATCGGCGGCTGTGGTGCTGAAGCCGCCGCCAACGACCGGCCAGATCGTGCTGCGTCCGTCCCCAAAGCCGGTGACCCGCAAAGCCGCCTCCGGGCCGGGGCTGCGGCCGGCCCTGGACGCTGCTGCGGCCGCGAAGCCCGCCAGGCAGGAGGTGCAGCTTGGGGCCTGGCGCAGCGAGGCTGAGGCGCAGACAGGCTGGAGACGGGCTGTAGCCCGATCCGCTGGGGCGCTGGATGGGCTGGCCCCCCATATCGTGACCGCGGACCTGCCGGGAAAGGGCCGTTTCTACCGGTTGCGGACGGCAACCTCAGATCCCTCCGGTCTTTGCGCCAGTCTGCAGGCGGCCGGGCAGGATTGCCTGCGCGCAAGGGACTGACCCTAATTTTGTCACAAAAGCGGGGTTGTTCGCATCTGCAATAAATCCCTATGTTGGGAACTTCGGGGGAATCGCGTTGGAGCAGTATGATAGTTCGCCATTTTTTGAAGGCTGCGGCAGTGGTCTTGGCCACTTTTGCCCCGCTGGCGACACCCGCTTTGGCGTCCCCCTGGGCCGAAGTCGGCGATAATCAGCTTCGCGCCGACATCCAGCTCCTGGCGGCGTCGGGTGTGGTGGACGGCGTCACCACCCACTGGCCGCTGCCCTGGCGGTCGCTGCTTGCCAGGCTTGGCAAAGCGGTGCTGGCCGACCGGCCTGCGGCGGTGCGGCTGGCGGCGGCGCGGGTGCTGGCGCGCGCCCGCAGCGAAACCCAGCAGGGATTTGCCGGCTCGGCGATGCTCGACATCACCAACCGGACTACCTTGGTGCGGGGATTTGACAGTCTTGGGCGCGGCGAGGGCCAGGCCCAGATGTCGCTGGGCTACAACCTGTCCAACATCTCCGCCCGTCTCTCTATGGGCGTGTTCGCGCGGGACTCCGAACGCAACCGCTACAAGCTGATGTTCGACGGCAGCTATATTGCCGCCGATTTGGGCGGCGCGCGGGTCTATGCCGGTTATCTCGATCACTGGTGGGGACCGGGACAGATTTCCGCGCTGTCGCTGTCCAACAATGCGCGCCCCATGCCGCAGGTCGGCATCCAGCGCTCCAGCACCACGGCATCAAGCTGGCCGGTGTTGCGCTGGCTGGGACCGTGGCAGGCGGAATTCCTGCTGGGATACCTCGACGGCCCGCGCATGGATCCCGACACCTATTACAATGCCCTGCGCGTGACGGTGAATCCGGTGCCGGGTCTTGAGATCGGCATCGCCCGTACCCAGCAATTCTGCGGCCAGAACCATCCCTGCGAGCCGATCCGCGACTATTTCAGTTTCGGTAACGACACGCGCGGCGCCAACAACACCAATGACCAGGGCCTGTTCGACATCAAGTACAGTCCCGTCATCGCCGGCGTGCCGACGCAATTCTACATGCAGCTTATGAATGAGGATTCCTCGCCTATCGTGCAGTCAGGCACCAGTCATCTGTTCGGGGCGTCGGTTTTTCTGCCCACGGGCGGCAATCCGGTGCGCCTGACGGCGGAATACACCGACACCGTTCCGACCCACAATATCTTCAGCTTCGGCGATGTGCGCCACGGCATCGCTTACAACAATGGCGATTATCCCGATGGCATGCGGTATCGCAAACGCAGCCTGGGCTTCAGCCTGGACAGCGATTCAAGGTTGTTCTCGCTGCAGGGCAGCTGGACCGACAGCGGCGGACGCTTTTTCGAGCTCAGCTACCATCACGCCGAGGTCTCCCATCCGCTCAATACTCTGGGCAATGTGGTGACGACGGCGCCGGTGCGCGTCAATCTGGGCGAGGCGCGTATGACCCTGCCGATGCCCGGGATGAAATTCGATCTTTCCGCACGAGCGCAGGACGATCAGACGCGTCCGCGCCGGGGCGCCGTCGTCGCCATTGAGGCGGCCCTGCGCATGGACCTCTGACGCGAGGCGGAGTCGCTAGTCGAGCTCATAGCTGGCCTTGTAATCGGCGGCCAGGTCTGGGGACTGGTCGGTTTTCCGCAGCAGGGCGTTTCCCACCACCAGAACATCCAGCTCCGTCCCCATGAAGCAGCGGAAGGCGTCTTCTGGCGTGCACACAATGGGCTCGCCGCGAACATTGAAGGATGTGTTCACCAGCACCGGACAACCGGTGATCTCCTTGAAGCGCTTGATCAGGCGGTAATAGCGCGGATTGGTCTCTTCATGCACTGTCTGGACGCGGGCGGAATAGTCCACATGCGTGACCGCGGGAATGACCGAGCGCGGGACGTTCAGCTTCTCAATGCCGAACAGCGCACTTTCTTCCGCCGTCATTTGCCGGCGCTTGTCCGCCGCGACATCGGCCACCAGCAGCATATAGGGGCTGTCGGTATCCATCTCGAACCACGCCGCCACATCTTCGCGCAGCACGCTGGGCGCAAAGGGGCGGAAAGATTCGCGGTACTTGACCTTAAGATTCAGCAGCTTCTGCATGGTGGGGGAGCGCGGATCGGCCAGTATGCTGCGTCCGCCCAAAGCGCGGGGCCCGAATTCCATCCGCCCGCTGTGCCAGCCCACCGCCTTGCCGTCGGCTAGCGCCTGGGCGGTCTGTTCGATCACCTCGTCTTCCGTGAGGGTGGTGAACACCGCGCCGCAATCAGTCAAGCGCCGCGCGATATCATTCTGGCTGTAGTGCGGGCCCAGATAGGAGCCTTTCATGCCGTCCAGCCCGCTGGCGGGCCTGCGCGGCTGGTTCAGCATGATGTGATAGGCGCCCAGGGCGGCGCCCAGCGCGCCGCCGGCATCGCCGGCCGCCGGCTGCACCCATATGCGCTCGAAGATGTTTTCCCGCAGTAGCTTGCCGTTGGCGACACAATTAAGCGCCACGCCGCCCGCCAGGCAGAGGTCTTTCTGGCCGGTGCTGCGGGCGACGCCGCGCGCCAGCTTGATCACCACCTCTTCGGTGACCGCCTGGATCGAGGCTGCCAGATCCATCTCCCGCTGGGTGAGGTTGGATTCCGATTGGCGCGGCGGGCCGCCGAACAGCGCGTCGAATTTCGCGCCCGTCATGGTCAGGCCAGTGCAATAATTGAAATAGCTCATGTCCAGGGCGAACGAGCCGTCATCCCTGATGTCGATCAGGTGATCCTTGATCAGACCCGCATATTTCGGTTCGCCATAGGGCGCCAGGCCCATGACCTTGTACTCGCCGGAATTGACCTTGAAGCCCGTATAGTAGGTGAAAGCCGAATAGAGCAGGCCCAGCGAATGGGGGAAGTGAATCTCCTTTTGCACCGACAGGCTGTTGCCGCAGCCCACCGCCAGCGAGGTGGTGGTCCATTCGCCCACCCCGTCCATGGTCAGTACCGCCGCCTGTTCGAAAGGCGAGGGGAAGAAGGCGCTCGCCGCATGGCTGAAATGGTGTTCGGAAAACAGCAGCCGCTTGCTCCAGTCCACATTATCGCCCCATAGCGCCGTCAGCGCCTTGGCGATCATGGATTTCTGGAAAAGCTTGTCCTTCAGCCATACCGGCAGCGAGGTGGCGAAGCTGCGAAAGCCGCGCGGCGCGAAGGCGAGGTAGGTTTCAAACAGCCGCTCGAACTTCAGGAACGGCTTGTCGTAGAAGACGACGTGATCGACCTGTTCAGCGGTGATGCCCGCTTCCGCCAGGCAATAGGCGATGGCCTGCACTGGAAAGGCGGAGTCATGCTTCTTGCGCGTGAAGCGTTCTTCCTGCGCTGCAGAGACGATCTCGCCGTCCCGGACCAGGCACGCGGCCGCGTCGTGATAATAGGCGGATATGCCCAGGATATGCATGCCGGGGTCGGCTTAGAACAGGGTGTAGATGAAGGGCGCCATGACAGAACCCTGGGCCAGCACCAGCAGCCCGCCGATGATGACCATCACGATGATGATCGGCATCAGCCAAAGTTTCTTGCGCACCCGCAGGAAAGCCCAAAGTTCCGAGACGAAGTTCATGGCAGTTCCCTAAAACTGGCGTTGAAAGGAGGCGGGGTCCGGACCCGCGGGATCCCGCTCTACCCAATAAGACGAAACCTTGCGTTTCTTCATCCGCAGGACGTCGCGGCCCGACAGTCGGGTGGCCAAGGCGACGGGTGTGATGAGAACCATGAAAATCAGGCCCAGCACAAGCGGACTGACAATTTTTCCCAGCAGCAGTCCAAACGCCATCCAGAGGCGGTTCAGCGGCGTCAGCAGGCCGGGGGCGACCAGCGCCAGCACTGCGATTGAGGCGGACAGGCAGGCAAATATAGCCGCGCGGGTGGAATGGTCTTTCCACAGGGCATGGAGGGCCAGCAGCGCCAGGGCGGCGGCGATGAGAGCGCCGAACTTGCGGTTGGACGGCAGCGGCGGCGGGGGAGAATGGGTCGTTTCCAGCATCGGCACAGCCTACAGCAAAGCGCCGGCGGAAACAGCTTGCCCTTTGGTAGCGCGGCCGTTGTGGCATACGCGTCATCTTGTCACCCAAAACACGCAGGTTTGCCCGGCCCGCCATATTTTCAGTCGGCGAGGTTGTTATCGCGAGTGCCGGGCACCATAAAACCTCGCCATGCGGGCATTGGACGGCATTATTTCCTGGGCGAAGCGGCGCGAGCGGCATCTTTCCGCTTTGTCGCTGGCGGGCGGTTTTGCCTTCGACAGCTGGGCCTTTGGCCGCATCGACCGGCCTGAAACCCAGGCGGTGTTCATCGTCTATTTGCTGATTGCGGGCATCACTATCGCCATCCTGCATGGCCTGGAATCACGTCCCGAGGGGCGCAAGCCTTCGGAACGGACCCGCACCATCCTGATCTTCATCACCCAGTTCGCGCTGGGCGCGCTGCTGTCGGGTTTCTGCGTCTTCTACATCCGCAGCGCCTCGCTCACCTCGTCCTGGCCGTTCTTGCTGGCGATGGCGGCGATTTTCATCGGCAACGAGTTTTTGCGCCGCTATCACACCAGGCTGGTGTTCGCGGCGCTGCTGTTGTTTTTCTCCATCTATTCCTACGCCATTCTGCTGGTGCCGCTGGTGATCGGGCGCATTGGCGCGGTGCCATTCCTGCTCAGCGGCATGATCGCGGTTGGGGTTTTCTTCGTTTACATGCGGGCCCTGGCGCGGTTGGGCCATGAACGCTATCGCGGCGCGCGCATGCAGGTTGCGGCCGGCATGGTGGTGATCACCATCGCGCTCAATGCCGCCTATTTCCTGCGCATCCTGCCACCGCTGCCCCTGGTGTTGACCGATGCCGGCATCTACCACGGCGCCAAGCGCGTCAATGGCGACTTCCAGGTGGCCGAGGAAGAGGAGCCGCCGGAATGGCAGGCCCTGTTCGGCAGCTATCCCATCATGCACATCCAGCCGGGCGCCAAGCTTTATCTCTACAACGCCGTGTTTGCGCCGCGCGGCCTGAACACCCGCATCGTGCATGAATGGCAGCGGATGGACCCGGCAAAAGGCTGGGTGACGCAGCAGCGTATCTCGGTGCCTATCGTGGGCGGACGGGCGGACGGCTTTCGCTATTACACGATCAAGACTGGGCCCCGGCCGGGTGACTGGCTGGTGCGGATCAATACCGCCGACGGCCGGGCCATCGGCCGGGTGCGCTTTGCCGTGAAGGAGCAGGCGGTCCCCCCCGCCACCACCCTTAAAACCCTCAAATAAAGGTCGGGCGACCCCGCCATTGCATCCGGGCCGGGTTAGGACTATTTCACAGCCCGGATTTGGGATACCCAGAATTGTCCAGTAATAAAACTGTTATATCGCATCTTCGGCGCCTGGAAGCCGAGAGCATTCACATCATGCGCGAGGTCGCGGCCGAGTTCGCCAATCCGGTGATGCTCTATTCGGTGGGCAAGGATTCGGCCGTCATGCTGCACCTGGCGATGAAAGCTTTCTATCCCTCCAAGCCGCCATTCCCCCTGATGCACGTCAACACGACGTGGAAGTTCAAGGAGATGATCCAGTTCCGCGACGAGACCGTCAAAAAGCTGGGCCTGGATTTCATCGAATACATCAACCAGGACGGCGTGGACCGCGGCATCAATCCGTTCGATTCCGGTTCATCCCTGCACACGCAGGTGATGAAGACCGAGGCGCTGAAGCAGGCGCTGGACAAATACGGCTTCGACGCCGCTTTCGGAGGCGCACGCCGCGACGAGGAAAAAAGCAGGGCGAAGGAGCGCATTTTCTCCTTCCGCACCGCCACCCATGCCTGGGACCCCAAGAGCCAGCGGCCGGAACTCTGGCGCGTCTACAACACGCGCATCAACAAGGGCGAAAGCATCCGCGTCTTCCCGCTGTCGAACTGGACCGAGCTGGACATCTGGCAATATATCCTGGCCGAGAACATTCCGATCGTGCCGCTCTATTTCGCCAGGAAACGTCCGGTGGTGGAGCGCGACGGCACCCTGATCATGCGTGACGACGAGCGCATGAAGCTGAAGCCGGGCGAGAAAGTGGAAGATCGTCTGGTCCGCTTCAGGACGCTGGGCTGCTATCCCCTGACCGGCGCCATCGAAAGCGACGCCGATACTTTGGAAGGCATCGTCACCGAAATGTTCACCGCCCGCACCTCCGAGCGCCAGGGCCGTCTGATCGACAGCGACGAAAAAGCCTCGATGGAGAAGAAGAAGAAGGAGGGCTACTTCTAGTGAACGCCCCGACAGACCTTCAGAAATTCCTCGCTGCCCAGGAAAAGAAATCCCTGCTGCGCTTTCTCACCTGCGGCAGCGTCGATGATGGCAAGTCCACCCTGATCGGGCGGCTGCTGTACGACACCAAGCTGTTGTTTGACGATACACTGGCGAGCCTTGAGAAGGACTCCAAGAAGTTCGGTACCACCGGCGAGGATATCGATTTCGCCCTGTTGGTCGACGGGCTGGAAGCGGAACGCGAGCAGGGCATCACCATCGATGTCGCCTACCGCTTCTTTGCCACCGACAAGCGCAAGTTCATCGTCGCCGACACGCCTGGCCATGAACAGTATACCCGCAACATGGCGACCGGCGCGTCCAACAGTGATTTGGCCGTCATCCTGATCGACGCGCGCAAGGGCGTGCTGGTTCAGACCCGCCGCCACGCCTATATCGCCTCGCTGCTGGGTATCCGGCACATCGTGCTGGCGGTGAACAAGATTGATCTGGTCGATTATTCGCAAACCGTGTTCGACCAGATCGTGGCGGACTTCCAGCAATTCTCCGCCCGCCTCAATTTCACCAGCCAGGTGGCGATCCCGCTTTCGGCGCGCTACGGCGTCAATGTGATCGAGAAGAGCAAGGAAATGCCGTGGTACAGCGGCCCCGCCCTGCTCGCCCATCTGGAATCAGTGGATGTCGATACCGCCCTGGCCGACACGCCGTTCCGCCTGCCGGTGCAATGGGTCAATCGGCCTGATCTGGATTTCCGCGGCTTCTCCGGCACCATCGCCGGCGGGCGCGTCAAGCCCGGCGACACCGTGGCGGTCGCCAAGTCCGGCAAGACCAGCAAGGTGACCCGCATCGTCACCATGGATGGCGATCGCCCTGAAGCGGTGGCCGGCGATGCCATCACCCTGACATTGGCAGATGAAGTGGATATTTCGCGCGGCGACGTGCTGGCGGATCCTCAGGCGCGCCCGGCAGTGTCCGACCAGTTCGCAGCGCATCTTCTATGGATGGCCGATGAGGAGTTGCTGCCCGGCCGCCAGTATCTGCTGAAACTGGGAACCGCCACCGTCCCGGTGCAGATGTCCGCCCTCAAGCACAAGATCGACGTCAACAGCCTGGATCATCTGGCGGGCAAAACCCTGGCCCTGAACGAAGTCGGCTATGGCAATTTCGCGCTGGCCCAGCCTTTGGCCTTTGATGCCTATCGCGACAATCGCGATACCGGCGGTTTCATCCTGATCGACCGCTTCACCAATGCCACGGTGGGCGCCGGCATGATCGACTTCTCTTTGATGCGCGCCACGAATGTCCATTGGCAGGCGCTGGACGTGAACAAGCAAGCCCGGGCTGCGATGAAAGGCCAGCGGCCCGTCATCCTGTGGTTCACCGGCCTGTCGGGTTCGGGCAAGTCCACCATCGCCAATCTGGTGGAAAAGGCGCTGGCCGCGGAAGGCAGGCACACCTACCTGCTGGACGGCGACAATGTCCGCCACGGCCTCAACAAGGATCTCGGCTTCACCGACGCAGACCGGGTGGAAAATATCCGCCGGGTGGGCGAGGCGGCCAAGCTGTTCGTGGATGCCGGCCTGATCGTGCTGACGGCCTTCATCTCGCCCTTCCGCTCCGAGCGCCGCATGGCGCGCGAACTGGTGGGCGAAGGCGAGTTCCTGGAAGTCTTCGTCGATACCCCCATCGAACTGTGCATGCAGCGTGATCCCAAGGGGCTCTATGCAAAGGCCAAGGCCGGCCAGATCAAAAATTTCACGGGTATCGACAGCCCCTATGAGCCGCCGGAAAAGGCCGAGCTGACAGTTCGTCCGGTGGACGGCTCGCCGGAGGCACATGCCCAGGCGATCGTTCAATTTCTGCGCGAAAAGGGCTATCTGGGCTAGGCTTCAGGCTGGCGCGTGGGGCGGCTTGCCGGTATACGGAGCACCCGAAAAAAGGCCGGAAAAAGCCCATGAAGACCGTCGCGAATTTTGACCGGATCGGCGAGGAAAACGCCTTCGCCGTGCTGGCCCGTGCCAATGCCCTGGCCGCCCAGGGCCGCGACATCATCAATCTGGGGATCGGCCAGCCCGACTTCCGCACCCCCGATCACATCGCCGAAGCCGCGATCAAGGCCATCCGGGACGGCCATCACGGCTATACCGCCGCCACCGGCATTCCGGTGCTGCGCGAGGCGGTGGCGGCCGACCTGTACAAGCGGTTCGGTGCCAATGTCTCACCCGACGAAGTAATGATCATGCCGGGCGGCAAGCCCACCATGTTCATGTCCATCCTGATGTTCGGCGAGCCGGGGGTGGAGATCATGTATCCGGATCCCGGCTTTCCCATCTATCGCTCGATGATCGAATATACCGGCGCCACCCCGGTGCCGATCCCGATCCGTGAAGAGAATGGTTTCGCCTTCTCGGCGGAAGAGACGCTGGCTTTGATCACGCCCAAGACGCGGCTGATCATCATTAATTCTCCCGCCAATCCCACCGGCGGCGTGACCCCCAAGGCCGAAGTCGACAAGTTTGTCGCCGGGATGGAGAAGTGGCCCGAAGTCGCGATCATGTCGGACGAAATCTATGACCAGCTGATCTATGACGGCCAGGAGCATGTCACGCTGCTGAACTATCCCTCGATCCGCAACCGCCTAATCCTGCTGAACGGCTGGTCCAAGACCTATGCCATGACTGGCTGGCGGCTGGGCTATGCGATCTGGCCGGGCAAGCTGTACGAAAATGCCCGCAAGCTGGCGGTCAACCTGCATTCCTGCGTCAACGCCCCGACCCAGTATGCCGGGGTCGCGGCCCTGACCGGTCCGCAGGATGCGGTGCACCACATGCGCGCCGAGTTCGACAAGCGCCGCAAGGTGGTGGTGGACGGTCTCAACAAGCTGTCGGGCGTCTCCTGCATCGTTCCGGCGGGTGCCTTCTATGCCTTCCCGAACATCAAGAACACCGGCTGGAAGGCCAAGCCGCTCGCCAATGCGCTGCTGGACGAGACTGGTGTCGCCCTGATCGGCGGGCCGGATTTCGGCGTGTTGGGCGAAGGCTATCTGCGCCTGTCCTATGCCAACTCGACCGAGAATATCCTCAAGGCGCTGGGCCGCATGGGCGAGTTCCTGGCCTCGCGCAAGGCGGCATAGACCTGTTCAAAGCGGTCATTTTCGATTGCGACGGCGTATTGGTCGACAGCGAGGTGCTGGCGCTGGAAGTCGAGCTTGTGATCCTGCGCGAGCAGGGGCTGGAGTTCGAACCCGTCGACTATATCAACCGCTTCATGGGGCTTTCCTATGAACGCTTTCACACGGTGATGGACGAGGAAGCGCAAACCCGCATCGGGCGGCCACTGTCCGGCCAGTTTCGCGAGGACCTTGCCAGCCGCCTGCGCCAGACCATGATCGCCCGCCTCACCGAAGTGCCGGGCGCCACCGAGGTGGTTGCGTCCGTCACGCTGCCCAAGGCCGTGGCCAGTTCCAGTACCCGCGAAGGGCTTGAGCGCAAGCTGCGCCAGGTCGGTCTGTGGGATCATTTCGCCCCGCATGTCTATTCCGCCGATCACGTTACCCACGCCAAGCCAGCGCCCGACCTGTTCCTTCATGCCGCCGCCGCCCTGGATATCGCGCCGGCCGAATGCCTGGTGATTGAAGACAGCGTGAACGGCGTGCTGGCGGCCAGGGCCGCCGGAATGCGCTGCTGGGGCTTTCTGGGCGGCGGCCATGCCCATGACGGCTTGGCGGTGCGCCTGACCGGGGCAGGCGCCGAGCACCTACTGACGGACTGGCCTGAAGCCGCGCGGCTGCTCCCCACGGCCTTCTAACTCAAAGAAGGGCGTCATCCGTTAAGCGGTAATATTAACGCCGCAGCGTGATTGGCGACTGTGCCAAAACGGGATAGTCCTCATGACGCTAGGGGATTTTGCAGCAATGTTGGCGCTTTTGGGCAATGCGAATCGGGGCGCGGGGCAGGTGGCATTCGCCGCGGTTGCCGCTGTGTCCCTGATGGCGATCTGCACAGCCGCCTTGGCCGTCACCCTGGTCTGTGCCGCGCCGCTGCGCCTGCTTCAGGCGCGGTAGTAGCCCTTAAACCAGTCCACGAATTTTGGGATGCCGACGGCGATGGGCGTGGCGGGTTCAAAGCCCAGGTCGCGCTGGCTGGCCGCGATATCGGCGTAAGTGGCGGGCACGTCGCCGGGCTGCATCGGCTCCAGGATCATCTGCGCCTTTTTGCCCAAGGCCTTCTCCATCCCGGCGATGAAGTCGGTGAGTTTCTCAGCTCTATGGTTTCCCAGATTGTAAAGCGCATGCGGCGGCGATCCGGTGGCGGGGCGGTCCAGCGCACGGATCACGCCATTCACAATGTCGTCGATATAGGTGAAGTCGCGCCACATCTCGCCGCGATTGAAAACCTTGATGGGCTCGCCGGCGGAAATCGCCTTGGCGAACAGGATCGGCGCCATGTCGGGCCGGCCCCAGGGGCCATAGATGGTGAAGAAGCGCAGGCCGGTAGAGGCAATGCCATAGAGATGGGCATAGGCATGCCCGAACAGTTCATCCGCCCGCTTGGTGGCGGCATACAAGGAGTTGGGATGGTCCACCGCGTCGCCCACCGCGAAAGGCGTCTTCTGGTTGGCGCCATAGACTGAAGACGAGCTGGCGTAGACCAGGTGCTGGAGGCCGGGCAGGGCGCGCGCCAGTTCCAGCGTCACCACCTGTCCCATCACATTGGACGTGACATAGGCGAAGGGGTTGACCAGCGAGTATCGCACGCCGGCCTGGGCGGCGAGATGGACAATGCCGGTGATACCGGGGAAGTCGGCGGCCAGCTTCAGCATAGGCGCGCGGTCGGAGATATCAATCTGGTGGAAGTCGAACGCCTTGTTCGGCGTCAACCGCGCCAGCCGCGCCTGCTTCAGCGTCACGTCATAATAATCATTGAGATTGTCGACGCCGATCACGGCATCGCCGCGCGCCAGCAGGGCCTGGGCCACGGCCGCGCCGATGAACCCGGCCGCGCCGGTCACCAGCACGATGCGGCCGCTGCCGCCGGTCATGCGCGCCCGACGCTGATATACCGGAAGCCGGCTTCCGCCATCTGGGCCGGGCGGTAGATGTTGCGCAGGTCCACCATCAGGGGCTGCTTCAGCGCCGCCTTGACGCGCGGCAGGTCCAGGGCGCGGAACTCATTCCATTCCGTCAAGATCACCACGCCGTCGGCGCCGTCCAGCGCGTCATAGGCATCCTTGCGGTAGTCCAGCTGCATATGCTTGGCGGCTTCCTTGCGGCCTTCCGGGTCATAGGCGCGGATGGTGGCGCCGGCGGCCTGCAGATAGGGCAGGATCACAAGGCTGGGCGCATCGCGCATGTCGTCGGTATTGGGCTTGAAAGTCAGGCCCAGCACCGCGATGGTCTTGCCTTTCACGCCGCCAAAGGCGGTTTCGATTTTTTTGGCCATGTCCTGCTTGCGCCGGTCATTGACCGCGACCACCGCCTCGACGATGCGGGTGGGAGCGCCGATCGATTGCGCGGTCTGCACCAGCGCCAGTGTGTCCTTGGGAAAGCAGGAACCGCCATAGCCGGGACCAGCATGCAGGAACTTGTTGCCGATGCGGCCGTCCAGGCCCATGCCGCGCGCCACATCCTGCACATCGCCGCCGACCTTCTCGCAGATGTCGGCCATCTCGTTGATGAAGGTGATCTTCACGGCGAGGAAGGCGTTGGCGGCATACTTGATCAGTTCGGAGCTTTCGCGGGTCGTGAATACGATCGGCGTCTCGCTGAGATAGAGCGGCCGGTAGATCTCGCGCATCACATCGCGGGCCCGCTCGGTGTCGCAGCCGACCACCACACGGTCGGGGCGGCGGAAATCCTCGATCGCCGAACCTTCGCGCAGGAACTCCGGATTGGAGGCCATATCGAACTGCGCATCCGGGCGCGCTTTCTTGATGATCTCTTCCACCTTGCGGCTGGTGCCCACCGGCACGGTGGACTTGGTGACCACCACGGCATAGCCGGTCAGCGCCCTGGCGATCTCCTCGGCGGCGGCAAAGACGTAGGAAAGGTCGGCGTGACCGTCGCCGCGGCGGCTGGGCGTGCCGACGCCGATGAAGACCGCGTCCGCGCCGGCTACAGCACGGCCCAGATCGGTATCAAACGACAGGCGGCCGGCCTTCACGCTGGCCGCCACGACTTCGTCCAGGCCGGGTTCGAAGATCGGAATCCCGCCGGCCTGCAGGGCGGCGATCTTTTTCTCGTCCTTGTCGACGCAAATGACGGTATGGCCAAACTCCGACAGGCAGGCGCCAGAGACCAGGCCGACATACCCGCTCCCGATCATCGCAATACGCATGAAAACCCCGCAAAATACGCTTCCTTCTGGCGTGAAAGAGGTCTGAATTCAAGGAGTTTGGGGGCCAGGCGGCGGCACAAATTGTCCCTTTCCTGCCATATGGTTATAACGTTCCATGATCCATATCAGCGGCCTCGTCTTCGAGTATCCCGGCCACCGTGCCCTGCATGGGGTTGACCTGACGGATATTTTGTACCATCGGCATAGAGAGACTATTGCATCGCCGCCGCCCGATCTAGAGGTTGTGGGACTGGGCTAAATGCCTGTGGTGCGGGTGGCCGATATCCTAGCGATGA
>Ga0114974_10000668_pt1 | contig 28266 bp, 37 predicted proteins | sample S_130206_EF_Meta_FD_87318 | JGI IMG/M metagenome (GOLD analysis project Ga0114974, IMG submission 87318) | Freshwater microbial communities from Lake Simoncouche, Canada to study carbon cycling - S_130206_EF_MetaG | ecosystem: Environmental > Aquatic > Freshwater > Lake | place: Lake... | reverse complement strand
TTCTTGAATCTTTATCTGGTTAGCATTGCTGTAATCATTGATCTTGCGGTTAAATATATATTTCTCAGCAACAGTCACATAATTCTTTGCCCATAGATAGAAAGTCTTTTCTTCAAATGGTGAGTAGCTGCTAACCCAGAACTGATGATATAGCTGAGAGTAAGACTCAGGTGATGGCGTACCAGATAAAAATATAATAGGAAGCTTACAGCATAGACTTTTTAGCTGCACTGTTCTAAGTGATGGGATAGCATACTGCCCTAAACTATGAGCCTCATCAATAATAAATAATTGTGGCCTTAAATCCTTAATCTTGTGCAATGCTTCAAAGTTTATTATGTGACATTTAAAATATGCAGCATAATTATCTAAGTAGTCTTTTTCTACTGATTGTATTGCCTTCTTTTTTGTTACAAAAACAATCTCTTTTACCCCTAACTTCTTTACGGTCTCAAATGCAGTAATGGTCTTACCAGTGCGCACCTGCATATTTAGGTATGCAATTTTATACTCTTTTAGCAATTCACAAGCTGCAGATGAGATATCTTGTTGGTATTGTCTTAATTCCATAATGATAATTGTTGATTTACTTCTTCAATGCTTTTGTTTTCTATTGGTATTCTTATGTCTTTGGTCTTTATTTTTATTATTTCTTCAATCATATTTGAATCACTAATTTTATTAGCATAAAGCAAAGCACATTCACAAGCTTCTTCCCAAGTAAGAGAGCCAATAGTAAAAAATTCTGAGATAATTTTAGTAGTATTTTTCATTTATTATTTTTTATCAGTTCAGTTAAAATATCTTCAATTTGATTTCGCTAATCAATGTCAAGCATCATTAGTCTATCATTATAGCATCTAATGCAAGTGAGTCAGATAGCTCTTTTTTGTATATCTCTCTAGTTTTATCGCCACCTTACCACATTTGCATTTGTATTTATGTTTTTTGTACTGGCTCATAATTTCATTCTTGTTTTTATTGGTGATGGATATCCTTGTAAAATAATATAATTATTGTCTCCAAGCATTTCTATCTGTTTATCATTTGCATATCTTAAAGTTACCTTAAAATCAAAAATAGTCCCCTTGCTGATGCAACCTAAACATCTCATTGTACTTTCTATGCGTTGAGCTTTATAACAATCATATTTTTTAAAAATATATCTTGCGACATGTATTTTATATTTAAAAATTGCAATCAGTTCTTTTTTCTCAGTATTGTATAATGCTACTGGTCTGTATCCTATATTCATGTATCCAGTAAGGGATTCGAACCCTTATCTATGAGCTACGATGCTCATGCGTTACCCAAGCCGATATTCATTTTCGATTACGCCAACTGGATGACCTACCTACTTTTTAGGCTTTGGTTTAGGTTTTGGAGAACAAGCCATTGTTTTCATATGTTTAGAATTAATAAAATTGTTGAAATGATAAGCAATATTATTGAAAAAATGCTGAGGATGTCAAGAAATGTCTGACGTTCTTTTATTTTCATATTTTTCATTGTAAAATTCAAGTGATGATTGTTTTGAAATAGAGTATTGCTGCATTCTGCCTGTATGATGTGCATCCATTATCTGCAACTGTTCTAATGAAATTAATTCACTAGCTTCTCTGATAAGTTTTAACAACAATCCGAATTTAACATTTGTAGACTCCATTGCTTTTAACTCCATTTTCATCATCTCGATATGAAGTTGTAGTGCTGTCTGTGATTTTGACATTTTAGTAGTTTTTTATTTTACAAAAAAGTACAGGCTGCTGATTGCAACAGCCTGTGTTTAATTTTTAGAACGGCATGTCACCTACACTAGCATTAAGCTGCGGCAGGATATCGTTGTTAACCATAGACTCAAGATACTCCATCATGTCTGAATCATCCCAAGTGTTTATACCCTTAACTTTAATTTGCTTCAAACCAGGACAGCCATTTGGATTGTCTTTAGTGTAGGCCCATTTAACAGCTGATCCGTTTTGATTTAAGAATAGCACTGTGCGCTTCTTTTCTCCATCAATTGTAACCTTTGGAGTAAAAGTAACTGGCTCTGATAACTTGACATTAGGCAAAGCCTTAAGAAAGCTTGCTGCGTAGCCTGAAGAGTACTTAAATGATAGAATTACTGTCACAGTTCCGTCATTAATTGTGACATTCCACTCTTTGCCATAATCTGACTCACGAGTAGTGATGTTGGTTATTATCCCCATCCAACCGTTGTAATGTTCTTCATTAACCACACGACCATCTTTAGTGGTGCGTTGGATTGAAGATGTTGTTGGAGATTGTACACGTCTGCAGATCCTACCATCACTGATGGTTAGATAGATGGCAGTAGAATTGTTGATTGCTCCCATTGTATTAAAACTGACTATATCGGTGTCACCGTTTAGTTTTTTACTTATAAATTTTAAATGATTGCCACAATCAATACATAAAGCTTGTATATGTGGACCATTAGTGCAAGTATGGTAATCTTTATCAGATTTGCAATGTTTGCAGTAAATCATAACTTATGTGTGATTTGATATGATTTTAATTTAGGTTGCATTTGACCGTTCTGAGCTAGCCATAACTTGTGAGTACATTGAAACAACTCCCAGTCATTTGCCTCTTCCGCCTTATCACGAACAATTAGCTGCCATCCTGCTCCTTGTACCTGGTCTTTCTTGCCTGCTGTTCTAGTTTTTGCATTAAGCCATAAAATAGCTACTTTATCAATTACATTGATTGAGCCGTATTGCTCTTGCATAAGCTTCTTATATGCCGCTAATTGACACCAGTAATGCTCATAAACTGTATTGCTAGTCTTTATATCTACCAATATATTAACTCCATCAATTTGTATAACTCTATCAATGGTACCGGCAAAGCCAAGCTTAGGAGATATCATGTTAAACTCAGAGTGAATTACATCAAACTGGTGATTGTTTCTGAACTCAACATAACGCTCAAACATTGTCCACTCATTCAGCTTGTAACCGATATTACCACCGTTATCTAATAAGTTAATTTCTTTACCTGCGTCATACTGCTCAGTAAGGCTGTGGACTACTGATCCCCTTCTGCCAGCTTCGTCACGAATTGCATCAGCTTCATCTCCCACTTGCTTAAGCCATTGGAAGAAATGTGCGTCTTTTGGATATGCGTTAAGGATTGTTGTGACTGATGGTACGTTGACTCCATCTTCTGTGGAGTAGAACCGGTTGTCTGTAAATGTGATTTGTCTAGTGTTGGTATCGATGAAATAGCTTGACATAATGTTTTAATTTTTTGTTGTAAGATGATTTGATTGGATGTGTGGTTCAGTTGTAATATGGATTCGATTATAGAACTCCATTTTTGTTTTTTCAAGTCTCGTTTTGTCATTTGGCTTCTTTTTTAAATTAGCAAAAGTGTACAAAATTGTAAGTATTGCTAATACTATCAATGGTATCATAAATGAAAGTATTTCATAAGTGATTGAATAGCATTATTAGTTATCTGATATGATTTATCAAAGTCAATGTGTCTGATGCTGATGTAGTCATACAAATCATCAACAACATCAGAATAATGCATATCATTGAAATATTCATCAATTGACAACCGATAAAATTTTGATTGATATTGACCAGTAGAGATATCATGAGTCTCATAATATAACCGGTCATGTCTGCTGAGGAAAGTTTCAAACTTGTATTCAGGAATTACGATAGTTGTTTCTGTGGTGTATTTGTTTTCATCTATTTGAACAACGATGAAATCATCATCACGCTTCCAGCTTAGTATTTCGAATAGTTTTTTCATTGATGTAATTTAAAAGTTTTTCTTTTGTTTTTGTTATGCCACCAAGTTTATCTACCTGGTACTGTTGGACATAAAGTTGAAGGTGTACTTTTTTAAGTTTGTCTTGTAGTGGCTTTCGCCCTCGTGTTTCGTTTACCATTTAATAAAGTTTTCGATGAATAATGCTATCATGATTATAATAGTTACAGTGATTGTGTCTTTAGTTGACTGTTTCATGTTTAGTAGTTTTAGTTTTGATTGATATAGCAAATCTATGGTGCCTTTATTTAATTTCCAAATTTATTTATAATTATTTTAAAATAAAGTTATTCACATAAAAAAACCCAGTGTAGACACACCAGGTTTAAACTACTAATAAAACTCCCGCTAAGTAAGACAAGACATAAATTTACGAGCATAAATTGATATAATCTCAGCTTTATCCAATCCATTTATTATTTTTCTTGCATTAACCCAATCTTCACGCTGATCATTAAAATATCTTGCTAAATTAACGCCTGTAAATAGGCCCTGAGTCATGCCTTTAAAAAGTATATCTATTGATATATCAAGCTTTAGTGCAAGCTCAGGATAATTTAATAAATCAATCTTTAAAAACTTACCAAACTTATCATAGTTTTCATACCAGGTAAGCTGCACAAAACCACGCCCATAATATAATTTATTAGGTGATTCGTATGGCTTAAGATTTTGTTTTATTTTTTTGCCATATAACCTACCGGCACCATGTCCATATTCTTCAATTGGCTCAAAAGTCTTTGCTGTTTCATGATATACTGTTGCAAGCATATACGCTAACCATCTTTTATCTGTAAGCAATTTATTAGCCTCAAATTCGTTAATAATGGCAAGCATGCCACGCAACTGGTACTTATTTACGTTTGCGTAAAGGTTGTAACTTTTTAAACGATTTTGAAAAGCTATCTCATTCATTTTTTTGTTGTAATAAAAAGAATATTAGCAATAAATGACAAGCAAAATGCAATTAACAACCAATTGATATAATCACCTTTCCGATCACACTTTTCCTTTGATAATTTGGCATCCATTACACTTTTGTTAAGGAGTATTTCGCAGCTGCTATCTTTAATGTATTTTGTAATAATCTTTGTTGTTGATGGGATTGCTACAAACTTATCTTTATAAATTATGTATGACTTTGGCTTTATTGGTTTTGTCAAGTATAGTGTGTCAATTACTTGACTTGATGTATCTGGGCATTTAATCTCGATGAAATCATACTCAGTTTTAATAATGCTATCGATAGTAGTTTCCTTACAAGGAAACTTATCACGCGCAAATGTTGCGACTGCCTCAGGATAATTCTCATAAGCCTTATTTAAATCTTTATTTGCTTTATTGGAACTATAACAGCTACTGATCAGTACTGTCAGTATCAGCAAAAGTTTCTTCATAAATTTCATTAATATAGTGAGAAATTAATTTTATTGATTGATACCTAATTTTCTTTATCATGTTCTCATCATCTTTATTCATTATAGCTGTGTCCATCTCAGCTATTACATTAATTGCATTAACTGCAGATGTAATATAGTCATGAGAACTAGATTGTAATGTTTCGCCATCATATTCTTGCTCTTCTTCTACAGGAATGACAATATCTGGTATTATTACTTTTTCTGACATAATTAATGAAGTTTGCCATTTACAATCTGATAATTCTTAACAGTATAATCTCCATTTTTCTCAACCATAATATGTGCAAAGCCATGCTGAGAATTGCTGACCATTGGCGAGTAATTAGGCTTTAGCTCACATAGGCAGCCTGTACTCCAACAGCTTATTATCTTGCCATCTAAGTCAACCTCAGGATGATGTGAGGCTCTGTGCAGATGACCAACAATAAGGCTCTGTTTTGCCCTTAAAAACGCTCCTCTTGATGGATTAACTGGAGTAAATACACCTTTGAAAATATGATGGCCATGTGTGATAGATAACTTACCTGCTTTGACTAAAGTTTTATCGTCTAGCAATTTTACTTTAACAGAATTCAACTGCAATCTTTCCTCAAGTTGAAAATACTCATCATCCCAAATTTCACGCACTTTCATCAACAAAAATTTCTCCCAGCGGATGCAATGGTTACCTTTTAGCCAATAAATAGCTGCATCAGGGAACGCTGTTCTAAGTGATACAAGAAATTGCTTTGTAGCATCAAACTCTTGCTTTACGCTTCTTTTCTTTGGATCACTTTCAAATCTACTCACCTGGTGATTATCGATAAGATCACCATTGATAAATATAGTATTGACATTATTTGCTTTGCCGTAATCAAGAGCAATTGTTACTGCTTGGATATTGTGATATGGGATATGTAGGTCAGAGATAAGCAATATATTATCGCAGGCTTTAGGCAAAATAAAAGCCTCACGCTTTTCTTCGTAAGACTCAGGAAGGTTGTACGGATTATATGACTTTGGTGATGTCTTAAATCTGTCATCAACTTCAATTCTTTTTTGCTTACCATTGTTACCAGTTAAATCTCTTACAATACTTCTAACTGCTTCTACATCTCTGAACAATAAATTATTCTCAGAATAGATTATCCTGGCTAATTTTAAATTAGGGTAGTTCGGATACTTTTTCAAATACCCTCGTACAAGATCGCGTTTATTCATTTATTTTTCCTTCTTTAGAAATTCATCACTTGAATTTGTAAGTAGGTTTTTCATGATATAGGCTAAAGCTGCAGACGCTGCTGCGGTAGATATTGCTTTCCAATCAAAAGTTAATGATCCAGTCTGTACTGTGTTATAAAGCAAAGTAATTACTGCAGTAATAACAGCAATAATTAATCCCTTAATAAAATCAGCTTTATTTAAAGTAAAAATAGATGAGTTCATTTTATTTTTTTTGTGGCGAAATAATAATATCTAATTGCGAATATACCGGAAGCAATCGCAATAATAGAACCGACTAAAGTAAAGTAAGGTTGAACATCAGAGGCTGTAATTAAGCAAAATGAAGCACTTGTAATTGATATAATGCTACTTACTGCAGCTAAAAACGGATGCGAATGATGTTCCATGATTACTAAGTTACTATTTTTTAGCATATTTGCAAAATTAAATAAGTGTCAAAGCAAGCTTTGTCGCTGCGATTACATACGCTTCATTATTTACATCAGATGATGCGCCCCAAGTCTGATATTCTTCGCCATCAATAGTCAAGTTTCCTTGTGCTAATTGCGTTCCATCTTCAGTTAATAACTGATAGTAAAGTGTTGCAAAAGATTGTAAATTATCATTAATAATTGATAATAATAATTGTGTTGCTTGGGAATTCACTCCATTTGCCCAAATTGATACTGGTTGTATTGCTTTCATATATTTTAATTTATTACGAAAAATCCTATTGATGTTTCTGCTGTTGCTGATGCTCCTAAATTTATCACAAATGAACCAGCAGCTGGTACTACGTTTTTTATCGTTGCAGTAGCATCATTTGTTCTTATAACTGCATAAACTATTGATGATGCTGATACAAGTGAATTGGTTACTGTTACTGTTGTTCCAGCAGCAGCAATGTTAACTGTTCCTGATGGCTTATTGATTGTTTGATTTCCAGTTGTTCCAGCAGCAGTATTAGTAGGATTGTAATTAACTGCACCTTGCAATCTTGTAGTACCATTTACATCTAACTTGTAACCAGTATTAGTTGCTATAGTTCCCCCAATAGTAAAGTTACCATCTCCAAATACTTGATAAGCTAATGATTCTGTATTACTTGCTATATTCCAATATGACACTGCAAGAATACTTGATGCATCTGTTGTTTGGCAAAATTGTGCTTGTCTCCAAGCTCCTCTTGTTGCATCATCTTTAACAAAAGCACTACCATTATACCTTATATTAGATGTCCAAAAGTAATGATTGGTATAAGTATTCCCAAGATATGTACTAAATGAAGTTCCAGTTTGTTTTATTTTAAAATAAGAATTAGCACCTACTGCTGGAAGTTCTATATGAAATGGGTCTGTAGGTGATGCTGTACCAATTCCTAAACGATTATTTACCTCATCATATGCTGATGTTCCAAATAGTATCTTTCCTTTAGTAGCGTTACTTGTTGATGATAATGTAAGGGAATTACTTGCAGCAGTTCCCCCAACAACAGACTGTCCACCACTAACACCAGTAGATAGATTGCTTGTAACTGTTCCTGATGAATTAGTAAGACCTGTTGAGAATGTGTAAGATGTTCCACTTCCCACACTATCTTTAATGGCATAACGTGTACTGCCTATATTAAATATTATTGAATCCTTTCCTACTGTTCGGGAAATGTTGTTAACGAATCTATTGGTAGTGTCTATCTTGCGTAAGTATGGGCTAAGCATAGAACTCGTATCTGCGATATTTAGCTTTAAATTTATTCTTGATGAAAGGGAAGCTGTATCTATCTTTCTTAAATAAGGCGTAAGCATAGTTGATGTATCAGTATATTTTACACGCAAATCTATTCTTGATGATAATGATGCAGTATCTATCTTACGGAGATATGGCGTAAGCATAGTAGCTGTATCAGTATATTTTACACGCAAATCTATTCTTGATGATAATGATGCCGTGTCAGTCTTACGGAGATATTTGCTTAACATAGTTGCAGTATCTGCAATATTTACTTTTAAATTTATTCTGTTAGACAATGAAGCTGTATCAATCTTTCTTAAGTATGGTGTAAGCATACTTGATGTATCTGCAATATTTACCTTAAGGTTGATACGATTAGAAAGTGAAACTGTATCAGATGCACCCAACTTACTATTAAATGTTGTCCAATTAGCCGATGATAATGCACCACGATTTGTAGCTGATGCAGTAGGTAAGTTAAACTTATGTGTTGTCCCAGTAGATACTATTTTAAAATCTGTGCTATCTGTTCCAGTTACCAATGTCTGTGCTGAACCTGTTAGGGAATTTATAGCAGTAATTCCCGTACCTGCCATAATTCCACTTTGCTGAGTAACAGTTAAGATTGCAGATGGTATTGCTGGATGAGGAGATGTAGCAGCAGCAGCTACTATCTCAACATTAGTATTACTTGTAGCCCACATCAATTGGACATAATCTCCAGCGGCTAAATCAAGCACATAATTCCAAGCGGCTACAATTGGAGAAGCGTTTGCACTACCAGTAAGAACAACTTTACCTGTAGTTGAAGGAATGTCAACACCATTTTTTCTAACCCAAATATCTGCAATCATGTTACCACTACCACCAGTTTTTTCAAGTTGTAATGAAAATTGGATATTGTATATTCCAGTATTCGCTAATGTTATTCTTGTTGGATTCCCACTACCATCATTAACAACACTTACACCATTTGTTAAATCAGTTGTATTTAATTTTACTGGATAAGCAGTATTAATAGATGCAGCAGTTTGTGATGTATTATCTTGAAAAGCTCCGTAATAACCTACTGGTGCTGGATTAGTTCCCACACTATCTTTAATAGCATATCGTGTTGAACCTATAAAGAATATAATTGAATCTTTACCTAAAGTTCTTGTGATATTATTTACAAATCTATTTGATGTATCAATTGCATTATTTCTTATGTCATCTAATGTAGCAAGTGTATCAATACCACCTTTCATTAATGGAAAGTGTGTTGTTTGTGTAACGCTACCTGAAAGTTCATTTTGAATTATTGTTCTTGTAGACAACTCATTTTTAAAAATAGATTGTTTATCTGTTATCTCAATATATCCAGTTCCTAAGCCACTTGTTTCACCAAATTTTATTTTAGCAACATTATCACTAAATCCTGAATTATAACTAAAATCTAAAATATTAGTAGGTTGACCACCATATTGGTCATTAGTCCAAAGAATAGGATGTTTGTTATTCCCATCAATACTATTTAATCTTAAAGTATCAACATTATCATTAACATAAAAATTGCCTACAGTTGCAACATCGTTAAGTGATGGATAAGTAGTATTCTGCCACACTGCAGCACCGCTAGTACTATCAGTACATGTATATAAAGTACCATTATCAAGCACCCATCTACTACCAGGATAAAAGCCTTTAGAGCCATCATCTGTAGCAGTTGGTATTGAGCTAAACTTGTATCTAACCTCTCTAACAGTAAAGCCTTGATCATTCATTATGTATAGGCTACCACCTTCCCACTTCATTTCATATCCTACAGCACAAATTAAAGCTATACCTTTTGATCCTCCAGTCTGTGCATCTATTGCACCCATTCTTAGCTTTGAACCATTGTCTAGCAAAACCTCACCACTATCTCCAAGTATTACTCTAGCATGGTTAAGCAACTGAATGTCATTTGTTGTAGTGTTACCGCTATCTGTCACACTTTGTAATGTGCCACCACCACCGGCACCTGATATAATGCTCCATCCTGCTGCATGTGTCCACTGATACAGCTTATTTGCACAGGTATCCATTGCTAATGCGCCATTAATCGCCGTAGAATTGCGTAGATTAGGAACGCCACAGAATGATGGTATGTGCAAAGTAGAGTCAACCTTAGCACGTTTGTACTGATAGCCAGCCGCTGTCATTGGCGTATATTGCTGCGCATAAGAAAAGCTAACTATAAAAGTTAGCACTAAAAAAGTAATAAATTTATTACACATCTCCATAAGTTATAGTTATTTGTCCGGTTCCTTTAATATTTGCTGTAAATGTAACCATATTGTCAAATGATGAAGTCTCATTAATTGACTCAATGTATGCTGTGCCTGTTTTATTTAAAAATGTTACTCCATCAACATCAACCTCATAATAATTTATTGTTATTGCTGTGCCATTGATTATCAAATCATATAATTGGCCTAACCCATTATAAGGATTATTCTCTTTGTATATAAAAACCAAACCTTCTATCGTTCCATTCCAATCCAAAGCACCTGGTATATAAGTTCTAAAGTTACCATTGCCAGTAATAGATGTCTCAATCATTTCATTTTGTATGTCAAAAGTAATAGATCTTGCGCATGCTATTGGAGTCAATACATCTGCAACATTTATGCTTACAACAACATCCTCTCCGCTAACTTTTGCCATTATTAATACTTTTCGTAAAGATAATTAAATTCGTACAACTTACTACCTGCAAATAATAAGAATTCTAATGTAATACCAGCCCCTCCAGGCTCAAAATCTGCACTATCTAAAAGCTCAACAAGTAACAAATCAGCCTGAGCATTTTTATAGTCTATAGTCATCTTACCTGGTACAAATCTAAAGGCATTATTCAAATTATCTTTAAATACTGCAAGAGGTGTAAGCATCAAATCATCTTGCTTTATATAAAGCAATTTACCTTCATACTTTGACCTCATTTTATAATTAGTAAAGAATGACTCTTCTGTTGTGCCTTGCCCAAGTCTCGCAAAAGTATAAGATGCTGATGGATACTGCCATCTAACTGTTAAATCACGAAGTAACCCACTATATGATTCTAGATATAAAGCTCCAGTTATGCTTGTTCTTGGTACATCATCAATAAATATCTCTTTATCAATGTTATTTTTTATTTGATTTGCTTGTGAATCTGTGTGAGTATGTCCAATGACTTTACCTGATCCATTAATTAAATAACTTATAACTAATGTTAAATCATTATAAAGTGTTTCATCTGTTGAAGGTGTTGCACCATTAGGTGTAGCCTCTGCTAAGTAAATATTAACTATCCCACTAATTGGCGCAGGATCACTTTTAATAGTTACATTTTGCCAGTCAATTGTATTAGATCCTGCTGGTGTATTATAAGTAAATCCTAAAGTTGTAGCCCATGAGCCATTAGTTTGGACAAAGTAAGTTGTTGTGCCATCTGTTATTGATACTGCAAATACATTATTAATTGAACCTGCTTGACTTACACTTGTTCTAAATCTAAAACTATATTCTAATGAGTCCCCTTCAGATAATGGTATATCACAACTTTTTGCAGACCTAGCTGAATCACCTGTGCTATTTACAACTACAGCTGTTCTGTCAAGCTCTTGTCCGAAAGTTTCTGATGTGACATCATTGTCAATTGTAATTCTTATAAACCTATCAGGATATGGTGAGAATGGTCCATTAAACCAACTATTTAGTACATATTCTCTTATAGTGTATAATCCTGAATTGTACTCTTGAATAATTGGTCCTAAGTCTTGCAAATCGTGATTACAAAGCAATGACTCAGGCTGCACATAATCAAATGTCTCTCTTACAAATTGGTTAGCACGATTGACAGACTTTAATACTCCAACCTCCATATCACTGCCGTCTCTGAATATCCAATTGTCATTAGTATCACTTGTAGCAGAATAGACAAAATTATTAGAGTATGTATGATACTGCATATTTACTCCAGCAGTAGTTGTATAACGATATAACTCATCCCATCTAACTGCCACCCATGTACCATGAGCTTGAAACAAAGAAATATTAAATCTGCTATTTATTTGCTCAAGTATTGTGTAGCAATCCATCCAATCTCCATTTTTTAAATATGTCTCAGCTTGCACAAAAGTATCATCAAGCAATCTTTCATTATTGCCTCCTACCGGATACAATCTTGAGTAAAAATATAAGCCTGTATCAATATAAGTTGCCTTTAAACAAAGCTTGTAAATATCTAAAAGTGGAATGTAACCAGTTAATGGATATGGTGTTGTTATAATTACATTTGTTGTGTAAGATGCTGTAATAATAAAATTATTATTATTGGTCTGTATGTAATAAACCCCTGACAAAAAGTTAATACCTATAACTGTATGTGTACCTTGAAAACCTCCTGATGTAATTGTAAAAACATCACCAGGTCTAAGTTGAGCAAATACTGCATTACTAGACTTTATTGTACTTGCAAAACTAGGGATATAACTCTCAACAGTAACTGATGAGTATGTTGTAGGCACTCCTGTAATAACTGCAGCTTGGCCAATTGTTACACCTTTAAGCAGTCCCAATCCATCAGTAAAAGTAAGTTGAATCTCATGAGTAAAGTCAACTTGTAATTCAGTAGAATCATCTTGAAGCAAATATCCTTGAAATAATACTTCATCAGTTTCTTTTCTTATAAACTCACAAGCAAAGCCATAATCATCTTCAGAATAAAAGTCACTAAGCTCAACATTATATGAATCAGTTAAAATGCTAACTTTTAATGTAGAGCCTTTTATTGGAGCCTTTGGATCATCATCTTGCCACTCATGAATAACTGGATTGCCACTCAATAAAATATTAGATATACTACCAGTATAATCTTTCTTATAAATTTTTAATCTATAAGTAAGCAACTGCTCAAATGAATCAAAATCAGCATTATATATCTCACCGTAACTCATTAAGTTGTGCGTTTATAAGTTTGATTGTACTTTTTATTGCTAAAGAATATATCTTGACCTCTGAGCATTCCAAATACTTCAATTGCTCCTCCAATTCCTCCCATCATCTGTGATGTCTGTGCTGCAGGTATTACCTGTGAACCACGAGGCAGATTAATCATCTCTGGACCTCTCTCACCTACTAAAGCCATACCACCAGGAGCATTTCTTGTACCTACTGCAAATGCTGGCGTTCTTGTAGCATTTCTTATCAATGTGCCTATAGCTATTAACGCTACTGCTCCAGCAATTGCCAAAACTGGATTAGCAAGAACAAACTTTTTTATTGTTTCAACTTGTATAGCAAACTTTATCATCAACTTACCAAATGAAATCATTGCGGCACCAACCTCTTGAAATACACCTTGAAAGAAATCTCCTATACTTGCTTGACCTGATAAAGCTGCTCCTAAAGTTTCGCCAAATCCTACCGCTATATTTTGTGCTGCATTTTGAAATACTGCATTTAACTGATCAACTTTATCCTGTGACAACTCAAAGTTTTTTTCAGGCATAAACTCAATCGGAACTGAAACAATTAATGGTTCAGTTATTTTTGCTAAACCCTTTTCAATTTCAGCTTGTATCTTTTTATCTGAAATTATTACTTTGTCAACTTTAACAGGCTTGAACTTTAATTCTCTTTCAAACGCTGGTGCTGCTTTTCTTCTTTCATCTGCTGCTCTTCTTTCCTCAATAGATGCTAGTCTGTTTGCTGCTGCTTGTTCCGCCCTAGCTTGGGTTAATCTTGATACTTCACCAATTGCTTTATTAACTACATCAGTACTTACTCTTAATTTCTCCTGATAATCTTTCTCTGTTTCATTTACATCTTGAGTAAGATTTAATCTATTTTGTTGAGCTATTTCTAATGCTTTTTCAGCTGCAACTAATTGCTCTGAAATAGTAATAAACTTTGCTTGTCTTGTTAAAACATCTTGTGTGCCTTTATCATCAAATCTCGCCTTAATATTAATATCATTTAGTCTAGCTGCAGAATCAGCTACATTAATAAAATTCTGCAGTTCTTCAGTAACAGCCTTTAATGATTCTTTTGTATTTTCTAACTCGTCACTTAGATCTTCTGTGCTTTTTTTAGCTTTTTCACTACCTCTACTCCACATGCTAAGACCAATCTGAGCAAATGTAATAGCTGATGTAATTGCTGCAAAAGCAATACCTAAACCACCACCTCCAGCTAAACCACCAACCAATGACTTTAATGCACCACCAACAGAACCACTCTCAGCTTTTAATCTGCTGAATGATTCTATCAATGGGTTAATGTTGTTGGCTATACCAATAAATCCAAATGGAGCATCTTGTAAAACTCTTGATAAATTTGTAATGGATTGAGAAGCTTGTGAAGATCCTGTCTTTAATTCTGTATTTAAAGCTTTACCAGCCTTAGATGCCGCTTCTGATGTTTGTGTAAGTGTTTTGGATGTACTATCTAACGCCTTATTCACCTGGTCAAATCCAACCGCAGACGCTACTATCTTTATTTCTTCAGCCATCCGTTTTCATTTTTATATTGTGACGATTCATTATTGCCTCGTATCTATCCTTTGTCATTGGCTCAACTTTAGTCTCTTCTTTATCATCACTACGCATTGGCCAAAACCTTTCTATTGAGCCAACAGCCTTACTTCCTGCCATACTCTCTGCTATACGAAATGAAGCAAACCGAATGACTTTCGCCTGTTCAGTTTGCTTCTCTAAATATCCTTCAACAGCTGCGCAGAACTCAATCGGTAAAGATGTGTAGTACTGGTATGCTGACCATCCTAGTTTACCTAAAGCAAACTTTAAATTGTCGAAACATTGCTCTCTTGTACTTTTTTTTTCTCCTCCATTATTTCTTCGCCAGCTTTCACAAGATTCTTCCATACTTGCGTTGATGTCAATACATCAGTAACTTTTGCAATAGCCTCAGCTTTATTCTCCATCACATCAACCCAATCACATACATCTTCAAAGCTGTAATCTGACTCCTCACGCTTAACGTAAGTATTGCCCATCAATCCACCATAAATCATGGCATACATAAAGCCTGATTGCGTTGCAGTATCATTGTGAGTACTGATAATCTCAATCGCAAGTTGATTAAACTTTAAACCCCTAAGCTTGCCGCCTAGTTCTAGTTGTAGATAACTCATATTTGTTGTGGTTGTTGGTTACGCGAATATTTCAATAGTACTTGTGCCATAAGGCTGAATAGTGCCGGTAAATGTACCTACAGAATCAAAAGCATAAGTACTGCTTAATTCAGATATGTAACCAGTGCCATACTCAATCTCATCTCCAACTACTGGATTCTCAGGCTCAATGCTCCATCCTATTGTGGTCTTAGCCATCAATAACTGACGAAGTGAAGTTCCTGAAATCTTGCCGCCTGCAGGATCTTGCAAGTGCTGACCTTCGAAGCCATAAGACAATTCAACTGTACCAGGTGATTTATCTGGTCCACAAGCTGATGACGCATCTACAACTGTTACTGATGCTGATTTACTTACTGAGGTTAAACAAACAACTGTATCATAATCATCCCCTCCTGTTGAGTCAATGAATAATAACATTGTGCCACCTGCGACTTTGTGTTCTGCCATTTTATTTGATTTTTTATTATGTTACTAAATTACGAAAATATTTTGTTTTAATATCAATATTCGAGATATAAATATCTTGCCGCCAAGCTCGCCAAATCTTTCTGTTCTATCTGTCTGAATGCTTAGATTCATCATCTGTAAACCAAATGATGACAAATCAAGTACAGATGTAGATGTAGGCTTAATGGCTTGTATTATATCATCAACCGCACTATTTAATGTTTTACTATTGTTGTATTTATATTCCCATGAATGTACTGAGATTTGTATCGTTGATGTATTATCTGAGGAATTGCTTGTCGATGACTCAATATTAATCACATCAGATAAAACCGCATAAATCTTGTGCTTTACATCATCAGGCTCCTCACCTTCAAAAACAGGGATATCCAAGTCATCAATAACCTCGTAATATGCTTGCAATAACGCGCTGTTTATGTCTCTCATGAATATATTTCTTTTATATCTTTAATTAATTGTGGTGTATTTTTTATGACTGATGGATAAAGAAATGGTCTTTGTTTTATTCCATCTCTTAATATTTTTAATGCTGCAACATAAGCATATTTAGGATCTAATTTGCCTGTTCTTTCACCCCATGCCATAAGTGATTTTACAAATTCTTGAAATGTTCCTCCTGCTGGTCCTTTAAATGTTGCCGCATATGCTGCCCAATTCTGAGGAAGTGATGAAACATAAGTAGTAGCAAACTTCCTTGTCCCAAATTCAATATATGCAGCATATTTTGCTGTTGATACTACCGCTGCATTACCTTGACCATAAACTGGACTAATTGACCTAAGCAATGCTCCTTCATCTGAACTATTGCTGCTTACTAATGACTTTGCATCTGATGCAGTTCTATCAGCCCAATCATTCAAAGCACTTTGCACCTCTGCCTTCCCTTCTTTAGATAAAGTATCAAATTTCTTTTTAAGTCCATCAAATCCTTTAGCCTCTATCTTTATCATAATTAGTAATATAATACAGTTGCATACTCTCCATCTTCAAATTGCAATCCCCATGTAAGCTCACCAGTTGTGCTATCAACTAACACCTCTTTGCCTACCGGTGAACCAGATGTTATAATCACAAACTGAATGCCATCCTTAAAGCAATTGAACACATGCCTACCAATGAATCCGTTATAAGTAAATGTAGTCTCACCACCTATACCTAAGTAGTTGTACACTTGTATTTGATTTAAGTCCATTGGTGCATCTGAATTAATTGATTCATCTAATTTAATTGCTTGTATGTATTCCCATTCTTTATTTCCTTCGTTTCTAATCTGAACGCTGTTAATTTTGTAGAACTCACCTTCATAGTTAATCACATCATTACTCCTTGTTGGTCTCTCAGTCTCATAACGCATGATGAACACCTGATCATAAGTCCACTCCCTTTGCTGATAATCATTTCTTGGTGTTCCCTGCCTATCTCTAGCCTCTGCCCACTTTGTCCAATTGCCAGTCTCAACAGCAACAAGGCCGCCAAACTCATTCCTTACAGTAGTATACCTGAATATTGTGATTCTACGATTTAATTTATACACGTCTGTATGGATTTAGTAGATTCTTTGCAATTGGTGCCACATCATCAACCCCTATACTTCTATTGTCATACAAATAATAAATCTGATTTAATACCGCTGTCCTAAGTATACTAGGTAAATCAGCATATCCAGCAGTATAATCTATTGTTATGTTTTTTTCTCTAGGCGTTAATAGCCTCTTAAATTGATTGCCGCTTAACGTATAATCTGTATCTAATACTAACACATCACCTGCTTGATCAGTTACCTGGTTGATTGCAATCATTGGACCATACGGAATGTAAATCTCACCATTGGTATTATTTACAATTGCAACAATATCATGAACTACAAATCCTACAGCAGTATACGCCTCACACTGTTGTCTTGCTGCAGTAATAAGAGCAGTGATAAGATCATCATCTGTTCCGATGTCAACCTTACAAAAGTCTTTAGCCTCTGTTAGTGTAACTGGTTCAGTTATCTCACCATCATCAAACTCAATATCCAATACAGAATTATAACTAACGCCTTCCCAATTATATAGATTCATAATTTATATTTAAAAAAAGCCCCTCCCAAACGAGAGAGGCTTTTCATTATCTACAATAAACACCCACAACAATTACTATACGTTACCGAAATCAGCATATAATGCAGACGCAGGCATCATTAAGTTCACATCTTCCAAACACTCAATTCTCGCTGTAATTAAGTTCTTAGTGAAGTTGTCAGCATCTTCCATTGAGAACTCAACAGTGATTGCTTCTGTTTCAACACGCTCAAGATAATCTCTATCAATGATAAGAATCTTATCATCAGTTACCCATGAAGCTGGCAAGATTGGAGTACCGCTTATAGCTACATTTCCGTTAACACTTGACAAGATACCACCCGATCCCTGATAGTAACCATTTACATACAAAAGCTTATTTAAACGAGCTAATTGTGTATGGCTAACCAAAGCATAAGATGCATTGTAATTAGCTGTCATCTGAGCAGCAATTGCATCAACAATGAATTTGATATCATCAGTCTCAGCAGATGCAGTAGAACCAGTTGCAGCAGCACTAACTGTACTGAAGAAAGTAGCATTCTCAACTTTGTAGAAATCTCTTAACAACAATCTTGGTAAAGTTGTTTGCATGAATGGTAATTGCTTAGCCATTTGCTTAGAGAATCTTGCAAAACCTGCGATATAATCCTCAACGATTTTAATCTCAGATAAATCGTAATCTACTTGACCTTTGCTAGCTCCTTCAGTCTGAACTGCAATAGCACCCTCACCACCAGTCTCACGATACTGAACATATAATCCAGTTGGACTGATTGCAGTAGGCATCAAATCTCTAAAGTTAATCTTCTGAGAAGGTAATAAAGCTTGAGTAGCTGCATAAGATGCAACACCATCACCAGTCAAATTGTTTGACAAAGTCATGTTTGCTACCGCCTTTAATTCCATTCTAAATGGCTTACCCTTCTTTACGTTTTGGATTTGGTCAAAATTCTCTGACAAACCCTCGCTAAATAATTGACCAAAAGACTTCTTCTCCATGTTAGATGCAGATGATGACTTAACTCTTGTTTGTAACAAATCAAAGCCTTTCAAGATTGCAGCTTGCTCAGCCTTCAACTTATTAAACTCGTCAGTCATAGCTTTTACAGCCTCAGCTGAATCACTACCGTTACCAAATGCGTTGATTTTCTCATCAACCGCTGTTACTACTGATTTCAATTGATCAGCAATCTCAGACTTAGTTTTCTCAGATATTGAAGTTTCTAACGTTGACTTCAAACCCTCTAATTCCGCCATTAATTCTTTCTTTTCCATTATTGGATAAATTTATTTTTTAAGATTATTGTTAAACTGCCTAATTATATCTGTGATGCTTTCTTCTGGCTGAATGGCTTTAACCGGTTCAGTAGTACTCTTCATATCTAAGATTAATTGTGCTAATTGTTTTGAATGTAAAAGCAACATTTGAATAGTATCATCTGTTGCTGTTGTGTTTCTGCAAAACTTATCTATAGCCTCATGCTTAGCTATTAACATATCTACATCATTCATTGATTTAAGTGATGTGATTGGTGTTAATGGATTTGCTCCCCATGCTGTAAGTGATGAGCCTTCGTAAAGTTTTATCTCAGTTATCTCATACTGTCCTGCAGATGGATTCTTAAGATAGTTTTCATAGGTCTGGATTAGGTTTCTCTTGATTATCTTAAAGCCAATTGAATGCTCCGTTATAAGTCCACTCTCAACCATCTTAATAAAATCCTCACCGCCCTCATGACTTCCTATCTGTGACTCATAAGCCAAACCATAACTATCTTCAGTTAACGAAGTAAGCACGCCTAATGGCAATGATGGATCATGATTCAAAAGATGCTTGATTCTTGGTAATGCAGATTGTGGCCCCTGCTCTCTGATAGTCTTTGTAAATGCACCTGGTCTGATGATATCTCCATCACCATCCACATTATTAAACTTGGAGAAGTAACCAGTAATGATCCCTTGCTTAGGATTCATATCCATTATCTCTGCTGATAATACTTCCGTCTTTATGTTAAATATATTCTGCACGATATAAAGTTAAATTAATTTGATTTAATTACAAAAATTTATCTTCTGATAATTCTGCCCTGTCTATCTCGCTTAGCTTGGAACGCCACAACACATCTGCAGTTAACAATCTGTGATGCTGGAACCGCTAAGCCATTAGGCTGTGTTCTGACACCAGGCTGCATCATTAAGATATCTCCTAGCTTCTGTGACTTTAAATTAAATGGTTCATTGATATCTATTGTTGTGCCATCTATAATTTTATGATTTGCCCATGCGTTATGCCTTGTCCTTTTATCCTTTACAGATATCCATACCTTCTCCATCACATTACCTGATGTCTGAGCATATATCATAGCCGCACCATTGGCAGCTGTAACCGTCTCTGTCCTAGCTATTCTTCTCGCTCTCATTGGACCTAGTTCTGATGATGTTGTTAGTTGTCTGACTATATCATCAAATGAGGCACCGGTTATGGCTGCATCTGATAGTATCTTTTGTATTACTTGTTTTGTGTATGCTGTAATATCCTCAGCATCATTTAGCAAATCAATACCATAATATTGACGCATAAGCTCTACTATCCTTTCATTGAAACCCATCTGTCCTGTTGCCTTTGTCATTGATAGCTTGGATATCCTTGCCCATCTTGGACCAACAGTCTTATACAAATTAACTAATACCGTATAAATGGGAAATGATGGAATAGCCATTACATCTTGTGTCTTTATAAAAGCAGCTACTTGTACTTTTAATGCAGCAATAAATTTCTTCTCATAGTATTTCTCATACCGTTGTTGAAATTTATGCCACTCGTAGAAATATTTATTTTGTTCCGCTTGTGTCATTTAATCTAGCTGCTAATGTTTTTTTTACTTGCTCTATCTTCCAGTTGTTGTGGTCCCTCTTTCTTGGACAATCAGGCTTTGGTAACTGCTCCAATATCACAAAAAGAATCTTCTTCTCAATGATGCTCACTATCTGTTCTATTGATTTCGTTTCTGTCATCTTGACTTTTATCTATAAAGTATACCCACACTACTGATATAATTACCACGCAAATAAACTCTATTAAATATATCCTCCACATTATTCTCCAGGCATTGTGACATCAGGAACCATTCCTAAGTCTGTTATCAATTGCTTTCCCGAATCAATTATTATCTGGTCCATCATTGGCTCTAGTAATTCTTCAAAGCCCATCATATCTCTCTTTTCATTAGGTGTTGTCCACCACATAGCATTAAGAGCATCAGCTTGCATCTTCATATCTTCCTGCAGTGCAGGTATCTCCGACAAATCAATCTCTATCGTTCTCTTCAAGCCATCAACCGCATACATAGGAATCACACCGTTAACAATGGCATCTCTAAACAGATAGATATTCGGCAATATTGAATTAGTATAGAGTAACTTTTCAGCTGATGCTACATTGTTATATGTGCTACTGTCTTGATTGTTTAAAAGTATCTCAGGGAACTTGTAAGCATTACATAACTTAGTAAAATCAACACCAGACAAATCACTAACATCCATATCGGCCAATGATAACCCAAGAGCCAAGTAACCCATCTCACCAGCTGCAAAATATGGCGCACCTTTATTTGAACTATTACGAAGATAACTAGCAAAATCATTCTTTCTTTGTCCTAAAGTTTCTATTGCAAAATCGCTCTTTTCATACACTATACCTGGTACGCCTCCGTTCTGCATCTGCGCTACTGACGCATCCATCCCAGCATTCAATCTAGTAAGTCTTTTAGTCAACACCTGCAATGGACTTAACCCACGCCACTGCTGACCATTGGTGATTGATGGATTGTAATATTTAACGTGAATCACCTCATCAGTTGACAAGTTGCCATCAAAGCCCATATCAAAGTATCTGTAGCTAACTACTCTCTGAGGAAAATTGTCGCTGATATTAACAATAACATTGGCACCCTTCATTGGATGCAGGATTACCTTTCCAGCATTAGGCCCCAACTCAATAACCTCCTTATACAAGAACAGCTCACCAGTCACATAAAGGATTGTATAATACATCACCTTATCTTCATATGACATGCTATTTAAGAACTCCACGAATCTATCTTGCTGTGGTAGATCCTGCATTGCTTTTGTCTGATAATGCTTCCCTAGCAATGATGTTTTTGAATACTTCTTCATTGACTTCAAAGCCGAGTCATCAACTATCTCATAGCCATACATTGGAATCCTAGCCGCTGTCTGCGCTAGGTATGATACAATTGAGTATACATCATCAACAGTTACATAGGTATTGATATTCTCAACATCCAACCATGATGGATAAATACTTGTTGATACATTAACTGCTGTTGATAGGTTTGTTCTCTGAAGTGCTTTGACTTGTTGTTGTAGATTCTTAACCGTCTTTGTCTGTCCAAAGAGTCTGTCAATCATTCCCATATGCAAATACCATTTTAGGTTTTAACTCAAATATTTCTCGCATCATAAACATATCAAGTAAATCTGGTGAGTCACCGTTTAGCTTCACCTTCATTTCATCCTTGCCTATGATCCTCAGCTTACCATCGTTGTCAGTCTTATCCCTTCTTATTGCTTTTCTCTCGTACATAAACCTTTGACGCATTGTCATCTGATTATCATACATCTTATCTGACACCTTCTTATTTATCTTCATCTGCCCATCACTAACCCTACCGCCTGAACGATAATAACACTGTGTCTTTAAGTTCATGTAGTTCTCCTTTATCAACCTTCCTGATGCCTCATCCTTAACCGCCAATGGTGCAGCACCACCGTTAAATGGAACAGCACCACGAATGAAACCATCGACATAACTTCCCACACCATCTGCGTCATAACAAATATAACGATTTTCTACTGAATACTTTTTAGCCATGTTAGAAATTAATTCTATCACTTGCTTACCATCACTTTTATCCATCAACTCTATATCACACAACTCCATACCTTCCCAATAACCAACCACAAGCTTATTGCTTCCTTTCATCGCAATATCCGCAGTGATATACTTGCCGGTCTTATTCACGCCTTTAAGGTTTTCAAACAATCCCATGAACACATCATGCTCGTAGATATCCATTGGACTGTTGCTTATTTTCCATCTTCCCTCCAACAACTGCCTTCTGGTATCTTCATCTTGTGACAACAAATTACCAGGATAAGATGGATCATACTGTAACCCTTTCTTATTATCGTAGATGGAACCGGAGACAAATGTAATAGACTTGATAAAGTCTTTAGCTTCTAACCCTGATGAATCCATCATTGGCTTTATGATATGCTCAGCTTTGTCGTAAACTTCTCCATAACTATCCCCCCAAATGTAATCATGACCATACTTAATAAAGTATCTGATCTTACCTCTGCGCTCAAGAATTGGAAACCCATCATCAGTATCTATCCACCAACTAATTAACTTATACACCCATGACTCAGGATCAGGATTGCATGTGGCCCTAACATATGGCTTGACACCACAACCTGAACGATTACGAGATAGCAGATAAAAAAACATAGACTCAGTAAAGTGAGTAAGCTCGTCAAATCCTAAGAAAGGTATCTGCGCACCTTGCCAATCATACTTATTCTTTTCGAACTCCAAATGTCTGAATGAAATCTTAGCACCTGATGGGAACTTCCAATCAAGACTAGATTCTCGTGGCTCACCATTAACCAATGGATAAAGCTTTACTGATGTATCCCACAGACCGCCCTCGTTCCTAATTTGTACGCTAGTACGTCTAAATATCACACCACCAAAGCCATTAATTGCAATATGTCTTAGTGGATCAAGGAGCAGAGCGAATGTCTTGCCAACAAATGCTGCTGCTCCTCCAATCACGATATCAGCTTTACTACTAAGCGCAATCTGTTGATAGCCCACTTGTGGCTCAATATATGTTATCTCTTGACTCAATTAGATGAGGGTAATGTATGATCAATATCTAATTCATCACGACCATTGTCAGGCAGTCTAATTATCTGCACATGTTGTACATCTGCATCTATCTCTATGTCAAACTTCTCACGAGGTTTACCTGCTGCATGTTCCCAAACAAACTTTACCAGTGATGGCTCATTTGTTTGAATTAATGCTTTAAACCCATCAAGAAGAGATCCATAATGTTCAGTAATAGCTTGTATGGCAATCGATTGAATGCCTAGCTCTTCTGCCCTAGATTTACGTCCTGCGCCTAATCTTGCGCCGCCTTTTCCTGCCATTGATTTGATTTGAATATTCGTTAGTAAAATTACTCTTTTTTATCATTCCACGAATATTTCTTTTTTCTACCCAATTTAAGACGATTTAAGACCTTTATTTCTTCTCCATTGCAGAATATACGCACCACGCCTTTATCTGCCTTGTATCTGTCTATTAATGTGTTTAAAACGTATTCTTGGTCTTTCATTACAGATGTACATCTATAAACTTCATAATTATTTCGCTTTACGATATAATTAAATTTAGGTTTATCGTAAAAATGTGGCTGTTCTATCTCACTAATCGATTTATCCATTTTTTCGCTATTATCTTTATATAATTAATATTTATTTATTTATTTAGAAAAATACATAAAATAGGTTAGATAGGTTAGGAGATTACGTAACTAATTGATAATCATAGCAAATTTCACTAACCGATTTTATGAAAAATACGTTAGGCGCTAAAATAAATCGGTTGAATCAGTTAGTGAATTGTCTATCTTATTATCTTTTTTAATAATCTTAAACATTTTGATATTACCCATTTGCCAGTTTTTCTCATCGATTAAATCGTTTCCGAACACTTCCGAAGCTATCACTAAACCCTTTTTAAATCGTTTTAAAGAGTACTCTTTTTTGTCTAATTCGTTCCTCATTAAATAACCTTTCCACTCATCAGTAATTGGCATCAATCTACCTAATTCTATTTCATCATAATAGTCCAAGAAATCTTCTCCAAACTGCTGCTTAATTTGTTTACGTTTTAGCTTAGCAGAATTATCAACAGCAAGTATCCCATGCTGCATGTATTCCTTAACACAAAAAAACATAAAGTTGTAGAACTTAGACCATTCATCATTGTCCCAGTCATCAAAGAACTTATGACCAAAATAGTCCAGTGGTGTATTCTTGCTATTAAAGTATGGCGCAAATTCTAGCACTCGCTGCCTTCTTTTGCTATGTTCTGAATTATTACTGATTGTATAATTAGTTGTAAATGCAATCTTTGGAGACTCAGCAAAGTTTAAGAACAGCTCGTCCTGGTTCTTCTTCTCAATGGTGATACCTTCAGTTATTGTTGGATAATATTTCTCAAAGTCTACATTCTTTGGACAATCCTCAATAATTACAAGCTTGGTGCCAAGTGTAACACGTTGAAATGCAAAGGTCTTGTCAGGCTTAAAGTTCTTGCCATCTATTCTTACTACAGGTATCAGCTTACCAATTGCCTGAAAAAATAAACCTTTACCGGTACCACCACCCTTAGACTCATCGTCAGTCTCTTCAGCAAGTATGGGAGCGAATGGCTTTGATGGATCTTTATAGCTGTGAAGTATGTAACCTATAAGAGTCATTGCATACTGGACACGCTGCAGATCATCACCGCTAATCTTCATTAAGAATTTAAAGAACACAGCAGACTGTACATCAAAATCAGGATTAATCTTGACATCTCTGTCAATGATCTGCGACTCCCATATGTATTCATCAACAGAGCCATAATTAATTACATCAATTGAGTCTTTGCTTATGGTAATAATATTATTACTAAATGGGAAGTAGCATTTGTCTTGTTTATCGTGTAATATCTTTACTTCAGCTTTGTCAATATATTCAAAAAATGCATCAGTAAAAATGCTTGATGTTTGTTTCATGATTGCCTCCATTACGTCAAGATGTCCATGCTTTACAAGTTCTTTTTTTACAAACTTCTTTATGTCCTCAGCATAAACCTCTGATATTTTCTTATTATCAGTGTGTACAAGACGATATGCGCCACTTTTCTCATTGTGGAAGTATAACTGTACATAATTATCATGCAGCCACTCTTGAAGCTTATAACGAGATATTATGATATTGCCTTTATCAGATGTATGCCAAAACCATCCATCAGTATTTTTATCACCATATACATCAGATAACTGTTTGCAGGCTTTCTTCCAGTCTCCATTACATTCCAGGTGAGCATATACTGCAAATGGGTTATATCCTCTGTTTTGAAATGATGTTGATGTTGTATGAGGATAAAATATACGCTTGTCTTTAAATATTACGGCAGATGTTACACTTGATGTCTGTCCTGGTCTAAGCAAATAATATCTGTCATTATCTTCACGAACAACTGACCATCCATGCTTAGTCATTAAAGGAATTATATCTGCTCTCATGTTATAATCATCCCAAACAGTCAGATTGCTGCCAGTTGTAGGCATAACCGGTTGTTTGATTTGCTCAATAATCTGAGTAAAACTTCTCGCTATAGTGAGTAATATATCGCGCTCATCAACACTTATGATGGGTATTATATTACTATCTAGTGGCTCATATCCCTCAGTTGGCGGAGCAATGACATAACCTGCTTCGCCTCTGGTCTCAATAAGCACAAACTGCTTTGCATTTGGATTGATGAATTTCTCATCATCTGTTGCAGGTCTCTCAGCTAGCTTCTGATTTCCTTCTATAACTTCGCATCTGTAGTAGATATGATAGCCATTTGACTTAGTTCGAATAATCTTTAGCCTACCGTACAGCTCAGGATGTGCGTCTAATATCTTTGCTTCATAATCTTCCCATTTAATGCCGTACTTACAGTCAACATCTATTACCTCTAGATTGCCACTAACGGCACCGCATATGACAGCAATGCCTTTTGCCTTTGGTGTGTTAAACATCTGTTCTAGCTCCTTATCAGTGGCGATATTTGTTTGATACTTTTTCCATGCAAAGATGGATGTCTTGCTATTGTCAGTTGAGATTACCGACAAGCCTTTGTTGGCGTAGCTTTTCGCTGATGCTAATAAATTCATGTTGTAGGTCTTTAAGAGATTTAGTGATAAATACGAAGAAACCAGCCTCCGTTAGTTGTTTATGTCGATAATGTTGCAGCTCAGATACGATGCCTTTTTCTGATTTTACTTCTATAAAAATTGTAACGCCAAGCTTGTGTATTTGTATGTCTGGCCAACCGTTCTTATTAGTTTGAATAATTTTGACAACAAGCCAGCCTTCTTTCTCTAGCCAATGTATAATTTGAGATTGGATTTGTGATTCACGCATAGAACCACAATATTAAGAATTATTTTGTGAGTAAACGATCTTCACCAGGTATGAAGTTGGTTCCGGTACCACCGACCTTATTAATAAAGTCTATTTCAACTTTGGCTGAATTAATAATGACTTGTGATACTTCAGCTATTGCTTTTGCTCTGTCTAAATCCATTGGCTTTTCATCATCTTGTAGTGCTTCAAGTGTTGCAAATAAATGATTGCGGAGATCTTCAATTTTGTTTCTCATTTAATGTAGTTTTTAGTTTGTTATTTAATTTGATTAATTGTTGTAGTTCTATTGGATATTTGGTAAGAGTATTACGAAGCATATTCTCACGAAGTGTAACCATCTGCAAGTTATCTATATTTAAGTTTAATTTGTTTTTGTCTTTAAAAATAATGATGTGACATTTAGGTATTGGACCGTTATGCTGTTCCCAAACAAGCCTATGCTTTAATACATATTTACCTTTTGCAATTCTAATATAAACATAACCATCTTTAGCGCAGATTCGTTCATGACCATCATATTTCATATTATGTGGCTCATTGCCTTTCTTAAACATAGATACCTTAACCAACTCATAAACTTCTTTGGACATTTTTTGTCCTTTATTATAAGTTGAATGACCAGCTTTAAATCTTGTATTAGTGCCAAGTATCTTTAACTTTTGTGATTCACGTTCTAAAGCAATTTGCATAAATTCTTTAGTTTTTTTAAGTCCCAAAGTATTAGCAGCTTTATATACTGACCTAACAGATCTATTTAATTTAGTAGCAATTTCTTTGGTGTATTTGTTACAATAATTCTCTTTTATGTAACACAATTCATCATTTGTCCAGTTTCTTTTCATCTTTTCTAAAATATGATAATGTATAATTTTCTTTGTTTTGTACTGCTTTGTAAATGCGGTCCTCAATGCCGCCATCAGCAAACACCCAGTGTACTTCTGCTGTTCTAGTTCTGTCCTTGCTTTGCAGCCTTGCACGCACCTGAAAATAAGTGATGGCAGAGAAGTCAATGTTTATGCAGATTAAAGCATCAGCACTGGATAGGTTTACTCCTTCTCTACCAGATACAAATTGAGATATGTAAATGCATGATATATCAGACTTATTAAAGTGTTCTGCA
>Ga0114974_10000665_pt1 | contig 28293 bp, 28 predicted proteins | sample S_130206_EF_Meta_FD_87318 | JGI IMG/M metagenome (GOLD analysis project Ga0114974, IMG submission 87318) | Freshwater microbial communities from Lake Simoncouche, Canada to study carbon cycling - S_130206_EF_MetaG | ecosystem: Environmental > Aquatic > Freshwater > Lake | place: Lake... | reverse complement strand
GAGAGAGAGGGATTCGAACCCTCGATACGGCAAAAACCGTATACCGGATTTCGAGTCCGGCGCATTCGACCACTCTGCCATCTCTCCGGCACGTCAAAAATAAATTCTATCAGTGTTACGTTTTAAGCACGAAGCTCAATCAGATTTCCCATGTATGGCTTTAAGGCGTCTGGCACACGAATACTTCCATCGGCTTGCTGATAATTTTCTAAAACCGCAACGAGTGTGCGGCCAACAGCCAGTCCTGAGCCATTAAGCGTGTGCACCAACTCGTTTTTGCCTTGGGCATTTTTAAATCGGGCTTGCAATCGTCTGGCTTGGAATGTTTCGCAGTTGGAGACAGAACTGATTTCGCGATATGCGTTTTGTCCTGGTAGCCAAACTTCAAGGTCGTGTGTGCGTGCTGCACCAAATCCCATATCTGCAGTGCACAAAGCCATCACACGAAAGGGAAGCCCCAGTTTTTTTAATATCGCTTCAGCGTGGCCCGTCATTTCTTCTAAGGCCTGATAACTGGTGTCGGGGTGAACAATTTGTACCATCTCGACTTTGTCAAACTGGTGTTGACGAATCATGCCTCGTGTGTCTTTGCCGTGACTGCCTGCCTCTGATCGAAAACAAGGCGTGTGAGCGGTAAGTTTGATGGGTAAATCATTGATGCCCAGCACCGTGTCGCGCACAAAGTTGGTGAGCGTGACTTCACTGGTTGGAATGAGATACAAGGTTTGAATATCATCTTGCCCATCTTGTCCGCCTTTTTTGGTGGCGAACAAATCTTCTTCAAACTTGGGCAATTGACCTGTGCCGCGTAAAGTTTCTGCATTGACGATGTATGGCGTGTAACACTCGGTATAGCCGTGTTCTTGGGTTTGTACATCCAACATGAATTGCGCCAAAGCGCGGTGCAAACGTGCAATCGGGCCTTTCATCACAGTAAATCGTGAACCGGACAACTTAACGCCAGTTTCAAAGTCCATGCCTAAAGGCTCACCCAATGCCACATGGTCTTGCGCAGTAAACGCTAATACAACAGGATCTTTGCCAGTCGGTGACCATCTGCGCAATTCAACATTATCTTTTTCTTCAGATCCAACGGGTACGCTTTCGTGGGGTAAATTGGGTACAGCCAACAAAAGCGATTGCATTCGCTCTTGCAATGCTTCGAGTTGAATTTCCGAAGAATCAAGCTCAGTTTTAATCTTTCCAACTTCGGCCATCACTTCGGCGGCGGATTGGCCTTTTGATTTGAGTTGACCGATTTGTTTGGATAATGTGTTGCGCAATGCTTGCAATTCTTCAGTGCGCGTTTGTAATGTTTTACGTTGCGCCTCTAATGCTTGGAAGGCTTGTACGTCCAAATAGGGTTGAGGATTTTTCCGTGTTTGAAGTCGCGCAACCACCTGATCGAGTTCGCGTCGCAATAAATTGATATCGAGCATGAGATGATTTTATATTTTTAGGAAATGGATTGATCGAGTTTAAGCCCTTTGGGCAACGGAAATTTGATGGTTTCTTTGACGCCATCTAAATTTTTAATGGTTACAGCGCCAAGTTGGCGTAATTTGGCAATCACTTCTTGCACCAAAATATCTGGGGCCGAGGCGCCAGCAGTAAGTCCAACACGTTGCTTTCCAACCAACCACTCTTCTTTGAGTTCGCTGGCGTTGTCGATCATGTAACTGTTGGTTCCTTGTAACTGCGCAACATCGCGCAATCGATTACTGTTGGAACTGGATGGACTGCCGACCACAATCACAACGTCAACTTGTGGACTCAGCAATTTAACTGCATCTTGTCTATTTTGTGTGGCGTAACAAATATCTTGTTGCTTAGGTTCGCGTATTTGTGGAAAACGAGTTTTGATCGCTTTCATAATGTGCGCTGCATCATCCATACTCAGCGTGGTTTGCGTCACGACTGCTAACAATTGTATTTGTTTTGGTTTCACTTTGTTCACATCGTCAACATCTTGCACCAAATGAATGCCATCTGATAACTGCCCCATGGTACCTTCAACTTCTGGATGACCTTTGTGCCCAATCATTAAAAATTCATAACCTTCTTTGTGCAACTTTGCAACTTCAACATGAACCTTTGTAACCAAAGGACAGGTTGCATCAAACACTCGAAAACCACGACGCTCGGCCTCTCGCTCCACCGATTTAGGAACACCATGCGCACTAAATACCAAGGTTGCACCTTCAGGTACATCGTTTAAATCTTCAATAAAAATAGCGCCTCTCGATCGCAAATCGTCAACCACATGCGTGTTGTGAACGATTTCATGGCGCACATAAATGGGTTTGCCAAATAATTCCAAGGCGTGATCAACAATATCGATTGCACGATCAACACCCGCACAAAATCCGCGCGGCTCGGCTAACAACACTTCCGTGATTTCAATTGCATTCATTCAAAGTACCCCAATGATTTCAACTTCAAAGGTAACGGCATGGCCTGCCAAAGGATGATTGAAGTCGAACAATACAGCATCCTCAGCCACCTGCTGGACCGAACCCGCATAAGTTCCTTGTCCGTTGGGCGCTGGAAATTCAACGACTTCGCCAATTTGATAGGTCTCGAGCGGGTCCCCCATTTGCTTGAGCAATTGTCGACTCACCCATTGCAACATATCGGAATTGCGTGATCCAAATGCTTGGTCTTTAGGTATTTCGAAAGTGGCTCGTGTACCTTCGCTCAGACCCATGAGTTTTTCTTCCATGGCGGGTGAGAGCTCAGATTTTCCCAGCGACAACGTGGCTGGTTTTTCTAAAAATGTATTGATGATGTCGCCTTGTGGCCCCGCCAGTCTGTAATGAAGGGTGAGGAAAGATCCTTGGGTGACAAAGGGAATTTGGGATGTGGATGGATTCATGATGGATCAGGTGAATTGTGCCTATTGTAGAAAGGACCTGCATCACATCTTTGAAACCCCTTTTGGGGTGAAGATATCGTCCATGATGATGCACGACTTACACCACTCCCTTCGCCCTAGGGACAAATTATTAGCCATGGGGACTGAATCCCTCACCGACAGCGAATTGTTGGCTGTTTTGATGCGCACGGGCACTTTGGGGCAAAGCGTTTTAAGCTTTTCTCAACACCTTTTAGACCGATTTGACGGCCTTGCGGGCTTGCTTCAAACGACACCCAGAACCCTGCAATCGATCAAAGGCTTGGGCGGTGAGACGAGACGCGCACAAATGTGCTGTATTAGAGCTTTCAATGCGCGTTTGCTACCAACAGTTACGAACGCGTGATGTGATGACTTGCCCCGATACGGCCAAAAAAATTTTGTAATTACGCATCGGCAAAAGACCCCGCAAAGTTTTTGGCGTCATGTTTCACGACGCGCAAAATCGGTTACTTCAATTTGAAGAAATGTTTGTGGGCACACTGACCCAACCCAGAGTCTATCCGCAAGAAATCGTCAAATTAGCTTTGGAGTTGGGCTCGGCGACAGTAATCTTGTCGCACAATCACCCTAGCGGCCATTTAAAGCCTTAGCAAGCGGATGAAAAGTTAACATTCGCGCTCAACAGTGCTTTAGCAATGGTTGACGTCAAAGTTCTTGATCATGTGATTGTGGCGCCTGGACTCTCTTATTCCATGGCAGAAAGAGGTGAGTTGTGAAAGCAAAATCTTTACAAGATTTGGGTATGCTCAAAAAAACAATCGAGCAACAAGCACAAAAAGAAGCGGAAGAGAAAAAAGCCAAAGAACTCACCCTCAAAAAATCTCAAGCAGAAAAAAATTTATTCAAAAAAGCAGTTGGACATATTCAACCCATCCAACACGGTGCGCGCGTCGATCTGAGCCCTGATCCTCCCAAGCCCAAGGCTCAGCAACAACTTTTAGACGAGCAATCGGCGCTCAGAGAAAGCATGAGCGATGAGTTTGATGTGTCTACTTTGCTCGATACCGATGGTGATTTGAGTTACAGCCAAACAAGTATTGGTGCAAACGTAATCAAAAAACTACGCAAAGGCGATTGGAGCTTGCAAGGTCAAATTGATTTGCATGGACTGCGATCGGATGAAGCACGCGAAGCCTTGAGTCAATTTATCAAAGATTCCGTTCGCAAAGGTGTACGGTGCGTTCGTGTGGTTCATGGCAAGGGTTTGGGGTCGCCTGGCAAAACGCCCGTCCTCAAAAACAAGGTTTTGCGATGGCTGATTCAAAAAAATGAAGTCCTGGCATTTGTACAAGCCAAGCCCGCAGAGGGTGGCGCAGGCGCTTTGTTGGTTTTATTAAGAGGCGGCTAGTTTTATTCGGCGGCTTGTCGCAAGGTTTCAATCACAGGACGTTTTAATATGTCATTAAGACCCCACCAACCTGCAAGCCATGCCAATGAAGCGCCAGCCAACATGCCACCTAGCGGAAAAAGTAATGAGGGCTGCCAACTGAATTCAAAAACAAAATGCGTCAAACCCCAAGCCATTGCCATCGAAACAAGCGACGCCAAAAATCCTGCCAACACACCCACACCAATTAACTCGGCTCTTTGCATGTGAATGAGCAAGGTATTACTGCCACCCAAAGCACGAAGAATCGCGTATTCACGCGCTCGCTCTTCGCGCGTTGCAGTTACGGCAGAAAACAAAACCAACAAACCAGACGCCAAGGTAAATCCAAATAACAATTCCACCGCTTGAATCACTTGATTCAATACTTGCTGTACTTGATTGAGCGTGGCTCCCATATCCACATTGGTGATATTAGGAAATTGATTCACCAATGCGTTGTCAAATCCTTTTTGAGAAGGCGCACGATAGGCTGCAATGTAAGTCACGGTTGTTTCAGGCATTTGTGACACTGGAAACATCACAAAGAAGTTTGCGCGCATCGAAGTCCAATCCACACGCCTAATTGATGTGACGCGCGCATGCATGATCACTCCAGCCATATCAAACGTAAGCCAGTCTCCCAATTGAACTTGCAGTGTTTTGGCGATGCCCTCTTCGATACTGATGGATTGTTTTTCTTCTGGCAACCATGTACCACCAACGATGCTGTTATGTGCAGGCGCTTGTGCGCTATGGGATAAATTAAATTCACGCTCGACCAAACGTTGTGCACGCTCGTCTTTAAAGTCTGAAGACGTGATGTTTTTTTGATTGATGGCAACGAGTCTGCCACGAATCATGGGGTACCAATCGTATCGTTGCACACCCGCTGTTTGAATTGCTTTTAAAAACTCTTGCGATTGCTCAGGTTGAATATTGATCACAAATCGGTTGGGTGCGTCAACAGGTGTCGCATTGCGCCAACTTGAAATCAAATCGGTTCGAAGCAAAACCAATAACATCAAGGCCAATAATCCAACCGATAAAGCGCTCACCTGAACCATTGCATAAGCAGGTTTTGATAATATTTGGCGTGTTGCCATTTGCAACCAATGTGGAACTTTGTTTTGTGCGATAAATTTTTTGAGTAACCACAACGAAGCCCATGCAAACGATGCAAAAAGAAGTAATGCGAATGCAAAACCAACCACGACCATCGTTCCCAATAACAAGTCTCGACTGAACACAATCATCAAGGCGCTAAAACCCAAAAGACCCAAGCCCATCACCCCCCAAGAAGCTGGTTGAATACGACCGAGATGTCTGCGAATCACGCGAAGCGGCGGCACTTGCGACAACTGCAATACAGGTGGCAGGCCAAATGCGATTAACAATGTGAGTCCAGAACCCAAGCCTTGCCATATCGGCTGCCATGTGGGTGCTGGTAATTGTGTTTCTACGAGGCCCTCTAACATTGCAACAAATGCGTTATGAACGCCGTAGCCTATTAATAATCCAACTAAACTGGCTAATAATCCCGCACCAATAAATTCAATCACAAACACACCTGTCATATCGCGTTGACTTTGTCCTAAAACTCTTTTGATCGCGCAGTCGTCTAAGTGTTTGCTTGCAAAAGTTCGTGCAGACAATGCCACGGCCACTGCGGTTAATAAACTGGCTAACAACGCAACCAAATGCAAAAACTTGCTTGCGCGATCCAATGTTTGCCGCATATCAGGGCGCCCCATCTCTAAGGTTTCAACACGTACGCCTTTTACATCCGCTTGTTTGCTCCACGACTGCGCCCATGTGACCCATGCATCAACTTTGGTCGAATCGCCCACAACTGCAACGCGCCAATTGATTCGACTTGCTGGCTGAACCAATCCCGTTGCTTTAACGTCAGCTTCATTCATCAATACACGAGGCGAAAAATTCATAAAACCTGCACCGCGATCGGGCTCATACATCAGTACTTGTGAGATATGAAAAGTTTTTTGACCCAATTTCAAATCTGAACCCGGCTTGATATCTAAAGCCTCAAGCAATCCAGGCTCTACCCACACTTCACCAGCAGCAGGAATTTGGTTTGTTGCAACAGCAGGCCTGTCGTATTCACTCGCGTTATCCAATTGCGTGACCGTTGCAGGTCTTTGCTCAGGGGTATCAAGTGGCGCCATGATTTTGAGTTGACCTCTGAGAGGGTAAGACTCTTGCACCGCTTTAAGCGCAACGAGTTTGCTGGCTGATCCTTGTGCTTGTGTGGTTCTAGCCATCGTTGGAAAACTCATACTGGTATTGGCTTTCAAACCCAATGACTGAATTTTTTCAAACAAAACAGCGGGCGGTGGTTTGTCAGTCACAACAACTGCGTCACCACCTAATAGTTTGCGTGCATCACGTTGCAATCCGCCTTCAATGCGATCGGCTAAAAATGCAACCGACGTGAGAGACGCAACACCCAAAGCAACAGCAACAACGAGTAAACGCAATTCACCCGCACGTGCATCTCGCCAAGCAGAATGCAAAGCCAATCGAAATAATTTGATCATGTGATTTTGATAGAAGACTGTGCCAGATGCGGTTGATGAACCAATCGATGGCCAGCTGTGTAACATAAAAAGTGTTTGTTGGTAGCTCGCCCAATGGTGCAAACATTTAATTGTTCAGCCATGACAAAACCCATTTCTGTGATCCCACTTCTGGACACCACGATAGGCACATGCATTTGCGCTGATTTTAAAACCATCTCGCTTGTGAGTCGCCCCGTCGTATAAAAAACAGGCGCGTCAAATTGTATATCTTGCAACCACATCCATCCCGCCAATGTATCGATGGCATTGTGTCGTCCCACATCTTCAACAAACAATTGAAGCGATTGATGATTGAATAATGCGCATCCATGCACCGACCCAGCAGATTTATAGGTACTTTCTTGCAATCGAATGGCGTTAATGATTTGATACAACTGCTCTTGAGTGATTTGACTCTCGGGCATTTGCAAATCATCTAAATTTTGCATCAAGTCGCCAAACACACTGCCTTGCCCGCAACCCGTTGTCACCACACGGTGCTGTGTTTTTTCTGCAAGATTTTGAAGTCCATTTTTTGTTTTGACAGCAGCAACGCCCGCGCCCGCTTCACCTGCATCCCAATCGACGGTGATAGATTCCATCTCATTGAGTTGTTCGACTAATCGTTGATTGCGCAAATATCCCAACACCAACCACTCAGGGTATGCGCCCAAGGTCATGAGTGTGACGATTTCTTTTTTATCGACATACACAGTGAGGGCGCGCTCAGCTGGCACTTCAATGTTTTGGACTGCGCCGTGCTCATTGATTGCCGTGATCGCCCGGGTGAGTGGCGCTTTGGCTTGTGTGAGATGAGGTAATACTTTGTGCGTCATACCTTCAAGACTAACCGATGTTGGCGCTGTTTCATCAACAAATACTAAAAAACAAGATGTTTTTAGGGTTAAACACGGGTTCGCCCCAAGAGGCTAATGCTGTAAAACAAGCTCCAATTTGATTTTCATGTTTTGTTTTTAAGGGGAAGTTCATGCGCTTATCTTCAATTTCTAAAAGTACATTCCATTCGATTCTGATGGCTTCATGGATGCTCTTGTCGTTAGTGTCTGCAACGCAAGCTAGTGCACAAACATTTCCACAAAAGCCCATCCGATTGGTGGTGACCTTTCCCAGTGGTGGAGCTCCCGATATTTTGGCTCGATTATTCAGTGAAAAAGCGCAATTGGGTCAATCGGTGATTGTGGATAACAAACCAGGTGCAGGTGGAAATATTGGCGCAGATTTTGTCGCGAAATCTCCAGGTGACGGATACACCATTGTGATGGGCACCGTCGGCACACACGCAATCAACGGCGCCTTGTATGAAAAAATGCCCTACGACATGGTGAAAAATTTCTCATCTGTTTCATTGGTCGCATCGGCCCCTAATCTATTGGTTGTAAATAATGATTTGCCTGTTAAAACGGTTGCTGAACTTATCACCTACCTCAAAGCCAATCCCAATAAATTGTCTTTTGGCTCACCTGGTATTGGTAGTTCGGTGCATGTATCGGGTGAGTTGTTTAAATCAATGACCGGTACGACGATGGAGCATGTGCCGTACAAGGGCCGTCAATTTGCAATACCCGATTTGATCGGCGGCAGTATTCAACTCATGTTTGACAATATGCCTTCTGCCTTGCCCATGGCCAAGGAAGGAAAGATTCGTGCTGTTGCACAAACCACGGCCAAGCGTTCAAACGCGGCCCCTGACGTGCCCACCGTTGCAGAAACCATTCCTGGCTTTGAAGCGACAACTTGGTTTGCGATCTTTGCGCCAGCCAGTACACCCAAGCCCATTGTGGATCGATTGCAAGCAGAAGTTGTGAGAGTTTTCAAACTTCCCGATGTGCAAGAAAAACTCAAAACATTGGGCCTCGATCCAGTGCTCTCAACGCCAGAAGAGCTTCAACGCTATCAAGCGTCGGAAATTGTGAAGTGGGCAAAAGTAGTGAAAGAGTCTGGCGCAAAAGCAGAATAAATTATTGAGAGATAGACACAAACACACTGCAAGGCGATTCTTCAATCAAGGATTGAGAAACAGAGCCACTCCACCAGCGCTGCACCCAGCCTTCGCGGTGTTTGTGTCCTACCACAATCAAGTCTGCTTTCTTTTTACGAGCGCATTCGCAAATTTCATTGACGGGGTCACCGCTTAGCAATTCACCCGTTGCTTTGTAGCCATCAGCCTCCAACGCAGACAAGCCTTGTTCGAGTACAGCCTGATAAGACTCGCGTTGTAATTTTTCTTCTTGTGCCGAATAGACAATGCCTTCTGCAACCACGCTGTTGAGATTAAACGGCATGACAGCGACCAAATGCAAACTCGCCTGCCCCCAAGTGGCTAATTCTTTAGAGGCCAATAAGGCCTGCTGACCCACTTCTGAACCGTTGTATGCCAAGATGATGTTGTGGTACATAACGCCCCCTTGTTGTTGATCAATGGCGTATATCATGGGGCAAAAAAATCAAGAATGCCTTAGGGTTTTACTGCACGCTGGAGTTTTTAATTCAACATTTTTTTGAGCTATTAAGATCTTAAAAAAAATCCATAAAGAGTATAAAAGTACATATTTTTTCTAATACCTTGTTTTTGCCTATTGGATTGAGTTTGAAGACACCAAAAAGGAGGTTGTTTCGTCGCCACAAAATTTGACATAAATTGGGAAAAAGCTAATATCCACATCCGCTTACGAAATTTTGTTAATTTTATTTCTTGATTGAAAAAGTGCATGAAAGCCAGTTCGGCTGACATGAAAAAGGACAACATCATGGCATTCAAAATTCTCGTCACCAGTCAAAAAGGTGGCGTTGGAAAAAGCACCCTCTCCGCTAACTTGGTTGCTTATTTCTGCCAGCATCTGGGCCAATCCACAACATTGATTGATTGGGATCCCCACGGTTCTTCAAGCAATTGGCTCAGGCGTGCTCATAATGTGGGCGTTGATGTGCAACATTTGTCGCTACCCGTTGATCAAGGTGGTAATCGACCCATTTTTGAAGCACGACTACAAATGCGCAGAGCTGCAAGTGCTTGTGAAATTTTGCTTTGTGATTTAACTTGGTCAGACTCCATTGCGGGCGAATTAATGTTTGAATTTGATATGGTGCTTGTGCCCACATCGGTTTCAGAAATTGAACTCGTAGCGACTGCAGGATTTTTAAATCGTCAACGCTGGGTATTTGATTCAACAGCCGTTAGACGACCGATGTTGGTGGTTTGCCCCACACGCGTGTTGCCCGAACAAATTAATTCGGACGTGTTTTCAAAACAACGTTTTCCTGTGAGTTTTATGTTGGCCCCTCCCATCTTGGAAGGTCAAACAGCTCGCGATTTGTACGAGCGCGGTTATTTGATGAATTCCGACGACAAATGTGGCACCTCATTCAAAGAATTTGCGCAAGCCATTTGTGATGCAAGAGAAATTCGCATGAATCAATCGGCTGTACCCAAATTGGTACCGACTGCCACTGCATTTAATAAAGCGCAAATCAGTCTATCCATGCAAACTGGACATCGCAATGGTGTTTTAGAAACCCTACCAGGCGCGGCTCAGTATTCCATTTTAGGCCGCCATCGCCAACGAAAAATCCGTGAAGAGATCGATACCAATACATCACGCGCAATTAGCATACCTGATTTTCTAAAGCGTTTTACTCGCAGTGGCACTGCCAAGCTGGGATGATGGAGTAAACCATGCATCAAGAGAAATTTTTATCCTTTCGAGGCCTTAAACAATACGATCCAAGTGTGGGTTGGGCACAGGTACAAAAGTCTGCCGCTTCCACAGACGTCAAGATCAATGATCCTTTGCTTGATGAGTTGTTTGAGCAATTGGAAAAGCCAGCACCCGATGATTTAACGCACAACTGGCGCGTTATCGCATCAAGCGTTAATCGATTGAGTCAACGCATGAGTGAGCAAAGAGAGTTAAGAAATAAGCTCAATGAAATCGATCAAGAGCTTGATGGGTTGCGTCACACCATTTTGCACGATCTGCAAGATATTCAACAAGCAGCTGATCAACAATTATCTATGGCAAGATTGAGGGCTGAAGTTTCAGCTCTTGCGCAAGCACGACTTGCTTTCCACCTTAAAAAAGATCAGTCCTAGCCATTAGCGGTTAGGCCCTCAGGAGACCCAACCGTGATAGCCCAACTGAATCAATATTACCCGGTTCGATACACCGCTTTTTTTGCAAGTCTTGCAGGCTTGTGTTTAACATTTTTAATTTGGGTTGCCAGCGGGCATGGTTTTTTACTCTTTTTATTGTTTTTGTTTTTAAGTAGTGTTGGTGTTTTTGATTTATTACAAAAACATCACGCAATTTTGCGCAATTACCCCATCATCGGTCATTTGCGTTTTATGCTCGAATTTATTCGACCCGAAGTTCGCCAATACTTTATTGAAAACGAATCAGAGGCGACACCTTTTTCTCGCGCTCAACGCTCACTCGTTTATGCACGTGCCAAAGGTGAGTCGGATAAGCGCCCCTTTGGTACGCAACTCGATGTTCGTGCTTTAGGCTATGAGTGGATCACGCATTCGATTGCACCAACCACTATTGACAGTCATGACTTTCGCGCGCAAGTAGGAGGCACCGATTGCTTGCAACCTTATAACATCAGTTTATTTAACGTGTCAGCTATGAGCTTTGGTGCGCTCAGCGCTAATGCCATCATGGCCTTGAACGAAGGTGCTCGATTGGGCAGTTTTATTCATGACACGGGGGAAGGTTCTATCTCTAAGCACCACAGGGTTCACGGTGGTGATCTGACTTGGCAGATTGCTTCGGGATATTTTGGGTGCAGAGATGAAAACGGTCACTTCAGTCCAGAAAAATTTGTCGAGAATGCCAATTCATCACAAGTGAAAATGATTGAAATCAAACTCAGTCAAGGGGCTAAACCAGGTCATGGCGGTGTATTGCCAGGACCCAAAGTGACACCAGAAATTGCCCAAGCGCGTGGGGTACCCGTTGGCGTTGATTGTGTTTCACCTTCGGTTCATAGTCGATTCTCAACTCCCACAGGCTTATTGGATTTTGTGCAAGAACTTCGCACACTCTCCAACGGAAAACCCGTTGGCATTAAGTTGTGTATCGGTCATCCATGGGAATGGTTCGCCATCGTTAAAGCTATGTTGGAGAAAAAGATTCTTCCTGACTTTATTGTGATTGACGGTGCAGAAGGTGGTACAGGCGCCGCACCTTTGGAGTTTTCAGATCACATGGGTATGCCCATGCTCGAAGGTTTGCGTTTGGTCCACAACACTTTGATTGGTGCCAATTTGCGCGATCAGATTCGCTTGGGCGCCAGTGGCAAAGTCATCAGTGGATTTGATTTAGCAAGAACATTGGCTATGGGTGCCGATTGGTGTAACAGTGCACGTGGATTTATGTTTGCTCTTGGTTGTATTCAAGCGCAAACTTGTCACACGGGCAATTGCCCCACTGGTGTGACAACGCAAGACCCTAAACGACAACTCGCCTTGGTCGTATCGAGCAAAGCCCAACGCGTGAAAAATTTTCATCACCACACATTGGAATCGTTGATGGAATTGTTACAAAGTGCAGGGTTACACAATCCCGAAGATTTGGATTTGCATCACTTCTCGCGTCGTATGAGTGAGTTTGAGACCAAGCCTTTGTCAGATTTATTTCCAACACTTAAAGCGGGTGATTTACTCACGAATAAAAAAGATCTACCCGATGTTTTTCGCTTGTACTGGGACAAAGCGAGAGCCGATCAATTTCATTTGTATTAATTAGCATCGTTGGGTCTTGGAAAGTAAACCCGATTGTCTCTAGGCTTAGGTGCTGGTGCTGGTGTCTCGGCCACTTTGGGTTCAGGCTTGGATTCGGGTTTGGGTTCAGGGACAGCCTTCACCTCGGTGGCCTTTGCATCAGCGGGCTTTTTAGGTTCGGGCAATCGAACAGGTGCGGCCTTGACAGGCGTTGGCTCTGCTCGCTCCTTCATCAATTTGGCATTAGATGCTTCCATGTCTTTTTTGAGCTTTTGAATTTCTGCAATCACTGCTTGTTGATTGGTGTTGACCACAGGCGCGGGTGGCATTGGAATAGGTCGCGTCGCAACGGTTTGAACCTTGCCCTCTAATGCAGTCAATTGTTTTTGCAAGGTCACAAACTTATCATCCAACAACTTAACTGCTTTAATGGCATCCATGGTTGTGTCAGAAGTTTTGGTCGCAGCACCAGCCAAAGTTTTATTGATCTCTTCAAATTTGTGATCGATTTTGTCTTGTTGTGCGTCAACCGCTTCAAGCTTATCGCCCAACTCTGCAAAAGCGTTGCTGGTGTTTACAAATGTGCCCACCGTTGCATCAAGCTCAACAACTCGCTTGCCCACTGCCAATGCAATGGCGTCGAGTTGACGAATATTTTGTTGCATGCGCGTTGCGATGGCAAAAAATGTTCCTAATGCAATTAACAAAAAGGCCAACATACCAAACAACATCACGCGCGACTGCAACACATTGCTTTTATGATCGTCACGAATTTGTTTCATGGTTTGTCGCAATTCACGCGTCACATCAGCGGCAACGGCAGCAGAGCGGGTTGAAACTTCGGCAGAACTTAATACGACAGAGGTGAGTTCTTCTATATCTTTTGAAGATTGATTCTCATTGCCTGACTCAGGCTCAGAGTTTGACGCCTCCTCAAACATCGGCTCAACCGATGCTTCACGTTCGCTCTTTTGACTTTCATCGGAAGCCGATGTCAAATCAGGCGAGACGGCATTTTCATCGCCGGTTTTGACTTCTGGGTTTTCTTTTTCGTCAGCCATATGGTTCCTTTAAAGCTCAAGCCAATAGATTGAGCTTTTCATTGATTTGGGCTACTTGTTTTTGCAAAGCAGCCATCCGACGCTTAAGGTCTTCATCTAATTCTTCGACAGCAGGATTAGAACCTTGAGGCTTGGCGGTCGATTGAGTGGCATGCGGAATGGGATTTCGGTGCAATATGGCGTTGTTAGTTGGCTCGACATCTTCCGAAGGAGTGGCTTGGGATGCCCCATTTGTTAGGGACATATCCAAAGCGGGCTCTTTGAGTTCGTGCGGATCATCAGGAATGGTTTCACGGTGATCGTCGGCGATGGAAGTATCAAAAACAGGTTCCTTACGGTCTGTTAGTGGGCGCTCACCCTCCACTTCTATAACACGATCTTTTAATTCAGCGTGCGTTAAATGGTCTTGGTGATGCGTATTGAGTTCTGCCTCTAGGTGCTCCTTATGGTGGTAGCCTAGTGAGCTTGAATGCTCGGTTGCTACGTGATCGTGCAGGTTTTGTTTTGCTTCATGAACGAAGCGATCATGGACGCCCGATACTTCCATGTGCTGAACATTGTCATGCTGGGCGCCCGATCCTTCCAAATGCTGCACATTGTCATTCAACGCTGAAGTACCACCGATATACGCATGATTTTCTTGACCGATGTCATCGGTCGGTAAATGAGCCTTGTGATCTTCAATAGAAGATGCGTCCTGCAGATGGGCATTGTGATCATGAATTGAAGAGGAATCAGCCAAGTGCAGTTTGTGATTTTCAACCGAGGAAGAATCAGGCAAATGAGCTACTTTGTCATGAATTGCTTGATTTGACGCAGTGAGATTGCCATCGGTGATTTGCTGATCAGCCCCTGGATGAATGAAATTGGGTTCAGGCAAGTCCGAAGAATCCACATGAACGATTCGATCTTTAAAGGCATTACCCTCTTCGCCTACTACCTTCTCTTCATCTTTCTTATTAATGTCTTGAATATTCAAATAGGACTTTTTGGATTCTGCATTATTCGAGCCCTCTGGTATATGCACCATGTGCTCAGAAGTATTTCTAATAATTTGTTCACTCATGCAAATGTCCTCGTTTAAGGATTCGACACGAAAATGCTAGGCTTGAACGAACGTTTCTTATTCTTGAAATTGATTTTTGAGGGATTTACCGCTTCGCATCCAAGCTTTGGACAAAGCAGGATTAGATTGCATCACGGTTTGAGCTGCTTGCCGAGACTCAAAAGGCCCTGTTAAGACGATGTAATACATTTTTTTTCCTTTTCTAGGAGAAAAAAGTATTTTTGCATCTTTATAGTTTGATGAGGCTTGCTGAAAAGCCTTGGCCTCTTCCAAGGTTTCTAATGCAGCGTGTTGCAAGACCCAATTGCTATCGGACAGTTGATTGACCCATTTTTTATCTTCAGAAATATCTGCAGTTTTTTTAGCTGGCTTGGATTTGGGTGGCTCGGCTTTTTGCTCGATCTTGGGTTCTGGATTGGGTTCTGGTTTGGTTGGCTCGACCTTAGACTCTGGTTTGGGCTGAAAATTTACTTCGGGCTTAGCTTCATTTTTTGCCACAACCGCATTGGACTCTTCTTTGTTTGGCAATACCAACTCTTCTTTTTCGGGGTTAATAGATTCAGGTGGCTTGACAACAGCAGACGTGGAAGACGACATACCCAAAGTGGATGCAGTTGTTGCAGGTTCAGCAGATACAACTGCTTTATTTGATTTTCCAGACAAATAAGATTGCAAAGAATCAAACTCGTGATTCACTCGATCCCAATACAGAAAACAAAAAAGTCCTACTGTCAATAAAACAACCCCCAATAAACTAATGGCAATACGCGATTGAGGACCTGATTTTTTTTCTTGCGCCCAACTCGCGGCCAATTCATCACCTGACACATCAGCGTTGGAATTTTTAGGAACTTCATTCATTAAATCATCAGTGTTTTTTTGCTCCATATCAGAAGCAGCCTGTAACTTGGCGGCGAAGACTTCTGTTTTGCCCGCAAAGGGTTTGTTAGAGCCTTGCTGTTTATTTTCTTTTGCGGCGGGCCATTCATCGCGCATAGTCTGCTTGTCGTTATTTGCTTCTGGTGGATTTTCTGATTCCAATATCCATTGCAGTAAATTTTTACCAAAAGCACTCAGTTTTTTTTGATAGATGTCATTGCGATTGACCAACAAAATCACATTGATGTTGCTCGCAGGAAAACCGTTTACCAATCTGGCTAACAATTGAATTTCAAAGTCTTCAATCGAATTGGTATCAGGAAAAATCATGTAGCGCTTGGGCGCGGGGGGCGTTGATTTGTCTTGTGCTTCATTTAGTGAGAGTTGCGACAATATTTCATTGAAACGCTCGACTAATTTTTCGGAGTCGGCGGATGTCCACAACTCTACATTCTCTTCGCCCTGTTCTCGCAGATCCTGAAAAATACGCTTGCCATAGTAGGACAAGGCCGCTTCATCGTCTCCCAAAATCGATAAGTTGAGATTGCCCTCGCGCAATGACTTGAGCAATATCTCAAATCGCATTTTGTCAGCAGGGCTTTGGTAAAAATCATTCATAAGTGCTTAAGAGGGCTTTCATTGAAATAAAAAACCGTTTTCGTCATAACGCATATTGTCGGGTATTTTGGGATGTGGCTTATCCATACCGTCCTGACCAGAATACTTTTGATTCAAACTAAACACATACGCAATGACTTGCGCGACCCCATGATAGAGAGCCTCTGGGATGTGTTGCTCCAGTTTGGTTGTGAAATACAGTGCGCGTGCAAGCTCTGGCGCTTCAAAAATATATATTTTTTCTTTTTCTGCGAGTTCTCTGATTTGTCTGGCCAATTCGTCGGTACCTTTGGCAATAAGGGTTGGCGCACCATCCGCTGACGGGTCATAACTCAAAGCTACTGCAAAGTGCTGTGGATTGGTGATGACGACATCGGCGTCTTTAACCTTGGCCATCATTTTGTTGTTGGCCATCTCACGCTGACGACGTCTGATTTGCGCTTTGACTTCTGGACGACCTTCAGAGTCTTTCATCTCGTCTTTGACCTCTTGGCGAGACATTTTGAGTTTTTGATGCACTTGATAGCGTTGAATCGGAACATCTGCAACGGCAATCACCACTAACCCCATACTCATCCAAAAGCAAGCGTCAACAATCATCTCACCTGCGTGTTTGAGGGCTGTACCCAGATCCATTCTGTTGAGTGTGACCAAATCTTCAATGTGATTGGTGACTGCCAACCACAAGATGCCACCAATCACGATAACTTTAACAATAGATTTAACCAATTCGATGATGGCTTTAAGGCCAAACATGCGCTGCAATCCACTCAATGGATTGAGTTTGCCAAAATTAGGAAGAATTAATTTGAGAGAGAAAATAAAACCGCCCGACATACCTGTTGACAAAATAGCCACCAAATACAAAAAAAGCATGATGGGTAATACTAACAACATGCCATCCAAAACCGATTGTGCAAAGATGCCAGGTAAAAGTTCGGCCTTGTCGGCGATTTTGCGATCAAATTGAAGTTGAGAGATAAACAACGCCCCCAAGCGATTGAATAACCAACTTCCCGCCATCGTAAAAAATAAAGTGGCGGTCATCAATAAGGCAGCGGTAGAGAGTTCGACCGACCGCGCAACCTGCCCTTCTTCATGGGCTTTTTGTAAGCGTCGACTCGTCGGTTCTTCTGTCTTTTCTGCTGATTCGTCTGCCATATTACCCCGTTAATATTCCACGCATTTGCTGAAAAGTTTGTATCCACAGCCAATTGATACGAACCAAGATGCTCGGTGTTGCCATCCACAAAATCAAAAAGCCTGCAATCAACATCGCTGGAAAACCCACTGAGAAAATATTAAGACTGGGCGCGGCTCGCGTTACAAATCCCATGCCTACGTTGACAAAAAGTAAAGTAACTACAACTGGCAATGCAATCAGCAATGCAGCTAAAAACATCATTGAACTCCATGTCAACATTTTGCCCATCACATCTTGTGTCATTAAACTTTTGCCAATTGGAAAAAGTTGAAATGATTCCAACAGCATTCCAAACACAATGAGATGGCCGCCCACGCTTAAAAACACCAAGGTGCCCAACAAAGAAAAGAGTTGAGAGATAACAGGCACTTGACCATAGGTCGGATCAATCATATTGGCCATGGTAAGTCCCATCGAACCCGATACAGCTTGACCAGCCAAAACAATTGCAGCCGTCGCAATTTGCATCATCAAGCCCATCACAAATCCAATAAAAATTTGATTGGAAATTTCCATGAGCCCTTTAACCGTCAATGGGTCAATAGTCGGAATATCAATATGGAAAGATAAAAAAATCGTAAACGTTAATGCAATAGAGATCCGTATCCGCATATTGACCGATCGCATACTAAAGACAGATGTAAAAACTAAAAAAGCAGAAATACGCAACATCGGCCAGATCAAGGCATAAAACTTGTCCAGTATGTTGAGCATTTCAACGTTCATATTTTTTTATCCAAACAAGGTAGGAATTCGGCCAAATAAAACACGCGTGTAATCAACCAAGGTGTTAATCATCCATCCGCCTAAAATTGCCATGGTTAAACCCAACGCTAATAATTTGGGGATAAAACTGAGTGTTTGTTCATTGATTGATGTTGCCGCTTGAAACACGCCCACGATCAAACCTACAACGAGAGCAACAATGAGCAAGGGCGCCGAGATGAGCATCGTCATCCACAACGCCTGTCTTCCTAAATCGACCACCATGGCTGAATCCATTTGCTACCTCACTTAAAAATAAAACTAGACGCGAGCGAACCCATCAGCAGAGTCCACCCATCGACCAACACAAACAACATGAGTTTGAATGGCATTGAAATAATCATGGGTGAGAGCATCATCATGCCCATGGACATCAATACGCTGGCCACAATCAAATCGATCACCACAAACGGTATATAAATCATGAAGCCAATCATGAATGCACTTTTGAGCTCTGACGTAATGAATGCAGGAATCAGTGTTGTAAAGGGCACATCGGCAGCCGTTGCGACTTCCTTCTTTTGCGCAATTTGCATAAACATCGCAATATCGTCTTCGCGCGTTTGACGCATCATGAAATCTCTGAATGGAATCTCTGCTTTACCCAATGCTTTTTCAAAGGGCATTGATCCATTCATATACGGTGCAACTGCGTTTTGATACACATCATCAAAAACGGGAGACATGATGAAGAAGGTGAGAAACAAAGACAAACCAACCAACACGGTATTGGGTGGCGTTTGACCTGTACCTAATGCAGTTCGCAAAATAGACAACACAATGATGATACGAACAAATGAAGTCATCATCAATAAAATTGACGGAAGCAATGTGAGCACAGTCATCAAACCCAGCAGTTGCAATGTTAAACTGTATTGTTGTCCGCCTTTGGAGTTGCTTACCGTCACCATGGGCAGGCCTTGTGCAATGGTCACTTCGGGCAAGATCAAAACAACGATCAATAAAAGCGGAACAACAAATTTTTTAAATGACATCGGGGAATTCCTGTGTTGCAGACACTTCACTGTCCATGGACCATGCGTGAAGTTTTTGAATTTCGTTGGAATTAATAGCCAACAAAAGAAGTTGGCGATCGACTTGAACCAGCAATAACTTATTTTTTAAACCCAAAGTATTGGTTTCAAGTATTTGGATACGACGTGTTTCGTTTTTAGGTAGGAATCCATTCTTGCGACGTGACAGCCACCAGAGGGTAGCTGCCAACATCAGCAAGACAAAAGTAATACTGAGTGAGTACTGGGCCCAGTCTTGAATTGGCATACATGGATTATGTAACGCGATATAGTATTTGGATGAAAAAACGTTGCTTATTTCCAATATTTTTCGCACTGTTGTGCGCTCCACCCGTTTGGGCAGCCAATTGGGTGCCTATCGGCCAGTCTGATGCGGGGGTTTATTACCTTGATCGAGCCTCGGTGATTTCATCTGGGAATATTCGAAGGGCTTGGACCATGCTCGATTACCGCCAACCGCAAACCAACAAACAAAACAAGACCTATTTGTCGAGTCGAACCATGATGGAGTTTGATTGCGACAAAGAATTTGTCAGGCCGCGGTCTTTTTCACTGCATGCCCACAATCAGCTCAAGGGTGAAGTACTCACCAGCGAAGGCATTGTGCAAGGTTGGCAAGCCGCGCCTCCTGAAACTCCCATCTTCAAAATGTTAATCACGGCCTGTGAGAAGTAAAGGCAGACCAACAGCGACGGTGGGCTCTTGGCTGAGCGACGTCCTTCATGCGGGAGGCACAGGAGGACTCAACTGGCATATGCATGCTTGGTATTCGCTCAATCGATGGCAACCAACGATTGATGCGATTGAAAAATATTTATTAACCGTTGAACCCACACCATCCAAAGAATTGGTTTTGATTGGTGGCAGTGCGGGTTGGATGATGTCAACGCAGTGGTTGCAAAAATTTTCTCATTTACACACTTACGATATCGATCCCTCTGCGCATCGCTTATTTCAATGGCGTCACGGACAAGCTTTAAAAAAATCTGGAGTAACTCTGACGGCTCATCGACAAGACGCGATTGAAACCTTGCCACTGATTGCGAGAAATCATCCCGACGCTTTATTTTGGTTTGACAATGTTTTAGGGCAACATCGTTTTAGATTAGAAGACGAAGATCTGGCAGAAAAACAAATGCTTCAAATTCAAAGCATACTTGCTGGGAAAAGTTGGGGTAGTTTGCACGATCGGTACTCGGGTCCTTTAGAAAAACCGCTATTGGCGTTGCAAGTTCCATTGCTATGCGCAAATATGGTATTGATGAATGTAGAAGGTGGCATACGTTACAAAAATCAATTGTTATCTAACGACGAGGCCGCTCAACAAATGCTCGTGAACATCAATGCCACAGGAACTTGGCAAGACCATGGAACAACATACGTATTACCCATGGGCATTGAAAGAAAATGGATCCCTTGGGCCTTTAAACCCTTATATGGTCACTGGCTTGAAATCGCTTGGGTTAAGTCTTGATATTGAATAAGGTCACGCCCAATGCGTCCATGTTTTTTTGATCTTGCTTGCGTTCCCAACTTTTTACTGCCACTTGATCTTTTTCAACCAAGGTTTGCATCTTAAGTTTTTCTTGCTCGGCCAATTGAACACGCTTTTGTGCATCTGCCAAACGAGACTGAGCAGACTCCAAATCCTCGTTCACTCGTCTTAACAACTCGTGTAATTGCAAAATAAATTGCCGCATATTGGTGGCATCACCCATGCCTTGAAGTGCAAGTTGCTTTTGTTGAGCCTTATTTTGGTAATCGGCAAGCATAATAGACATGCGTTCACGACTTTGCAATAAATGATCGACACGTTTTCGAAATTCTGTGACGACTTGAATGCGTTCATTCACTTCATCTTGCGCCTTTTTAGCCAACACCGTCCAACAATTGCGAATTTTCATTTGAGTTTTTTAGTTTTGAACGATGGCACGAATTTGTTGTCGAGTGGTTTCGTAATCTTGACTGACATGCATGTCTTGTCTTAAAAAATGATTGATTCTGTCAATCATGACAATGGCTTCATCCAATTCCAAATTGGATCCGCCCTCATACGCACCCACTTGAATTAAATCGACGTTTTGTTGATACAAAGACCAAAGTCTGCGTAACTTATTGGCTTGTCGCATATCGTCAGCGCTGATTAAATTTTGCATGATCCGCGATATAGAGCCCGTGAGCTCAATGGCTGGATAGTGTGCAGAATCGGCCAACTTGCGCGACAACATCACTTGTCCGTCTAAGGATGCGCGCGCGATGTCAACAATCGGGTCGGTGGCGTCATCACCTTCAGCCAACACCGTATAAATCGACGTAATCGAACCAATACCGTGACGCCCGACACCACCTCGTTCAATTAAGTTGGGAAGTAACGCAAAGACCGAAGGGGGATAACCTTTTGCAGTGGGCGGCTCACCAATCGCCAAACCAATTTCACGCTGCGCATGTGCGACGCGCGTTAAGCTGTCGCAGAGTAACAAAACATTTTTGCCTTGATCTCTGAAATATTCTGCAATCACATGCGACATATGCGTTGCTTTGAGTCGCAACACAGGTGACACATTGGCGGGTGCAGCAACCACAACCGATTTAGCGAGGCCTTCTTCGCCCAATGATTCTTGAATAAACGCTTGAACTTCTCGTCCACGCTCACCAATCAAACCGATCACCACAATATCAGCTTTTGTAAATCGTGTGAGCATTCCGAGTAAGACACTTTTACCAACGCCAGAGCCTGCAATGAGTCCAATGCGTTGACCCCGACCCATCGTGAACAATCCATTGATGGCCTTCACACCGACATCCAAAATATCTTTTATAGGACCACGCTCCATCGGATTGAGTGGCTTGCCCATCAAACTCAAGGTGTCTGCACAATTAGGAATGGGTTTGCCATCCAAGGGCATGCCGCGACCATCAATCACGCGACCTAATAATTCGGGACCGAGTTGTACTAAAGGCGTATGACTAAGAACACGTACAGTATCGCCAGGGCCAACACCCGCGGGCTCACCCAATGGCATTAAAAACAAAACATTGTCACTAAAACCCACCACTTCGGCTTCGACACGATGACCATGCTTGCCCACCACTTCGCAACATGCACCCAAAGGTGCCATCACGCCGCGCGTTTCAAGAGTTAAACCGACGAGTCGAACCAGCGTGCCACTTCGCTGCGGCAAAGGCGCGCGAACATGGGCGATACATTGCTCGACCTCTTGTGCAAAATCAATCATAAAATTTAACTGCCTCGAATCATGTTGCGCAAGACGCGAGCCACACGGTCTTTGTCGTGATCAGCAATCATTCGCATCACCATCACCTTGTCTTCGTAGCTATTACCACTCAATAACTCAGGCGGTATAACAGGTGCTTTCTTTGTTTCTGCCTGCATGCGTTTACGCATGTCTGCCAAAGATTCGCCCGCATCCTCTTCAGTAGGTTGTGCTCTTGGCTTGTTAGCCTCCATCACTACTGCGTGCGCGGCGGCGGCGATTGCATCCATTCGTTCTTTTTCAGCTTGCGTTTCTTGCGCGATTCTTTCTTCTTCGATTCTGCGTTGTTCTTCTTCGGCAGCAGCAAGAGCTATTGCGGCCTCTTCTTCTTCGCGTTTGATTCTGGCTGCTTCTTTAGCTTGTTCTTCTGCCAACAATTTGGCTTTGAATTCTTCGAGGTCAGGCAACACCAAATCGGGATGGTTGGCCATGAACAATGCTAAATCGGGATTGTCATAAAAATGTTTGATGGGTGGATGATTCCAAGCGTCAAATGCAGCCTGACTGGCGGCCAAGGCCATTTCATCAATCGTCACTTGATTGACATCTTTTCGAACCAGTGCCATCAGCATCGGTTTGACGATAAAAAGTATAAACAGCAAACACATCACTGTACGCAATCCAACATTGAATAGATCAATCATTTGATCCCCCTGGATTTGACTTGTCAAATGAAAGAGGACGCGCTGCTAAGTCTTGCACGTCGGTCTCACGCTGAGACAAAGGTTTTTTCATAAGTGTCGATTTTTCGCGCCATACCTCGGGCTGACCCAGCAAGCGTTCAGCCATGGTTTGTAAACGGTTTTCAATTAAATCTTCAATTTGTGTTTCGTTGGCAATCACACGCACACTTCCTGATTGCAATTGCGACGATGCAATTACGTGTATCCCTTGAATAACGTCTTCGCCCATCTCTTCTAAACGCGCTTTGTCTTGTGGGTGCAATTCAACCGTGATCATGGATTTGCCATGGTTCTCTAATTCATCTAAACACCGTTGGACTAATCGAACAATCGATTGACCTGATAAATTGAGCTCACCCAAGACCAATTGCTCTGCAATATGAACCGATAAACGCTTGAGCGGTTCAAACATTTGGTGTGCGTTTTCAGATAAATTTTGTATCTTGCTACCAATCTCTTGAAGCATTTTTTTGTCTTTTTCTAACTGGGCAAGTAATTCTGTTTTTTGACTGTCAAGGGCTTGATTCAACTCTAGTGCGAATTGCTCGCGAAGTTCTTCACGAATGCGCATCTCAGTATCTGCACTGCCTTTGGCAATACCTTCTTCAATGCCTTGAGCCAGACCTTCTGCTTTGCCTTGTTCAATGCCTTGTGCTAAACCTTGTTCAATTCCCAGAGCAAGACCTTGCTCAATCCCTTGGACGACACCTTGATCAATACCCTGGGTCAAGCCTTGTTGAAACGATTCTTGTCGAATCTCTTCTAGCTTTTCTTCATCCATGGCATGTGCATTGGCTTGGGCATTGGAATCTGTTGAAGATTGACTTTCTATTACATCGCTTGGCATTAAATCAGTATCGTTGGCATGATGCTCATCTGTACTTGCATCTTGTTCGAATAGGTTTGTATCCGTCGATTGATATGCTCCCACGTGAATCGTTTCAATTTCAACGGGTCTCACGCCAAACGCTTCAATTTCAAATCCGTCATCAGTATCAAATACACGCGCTTCTTCTGGCTCAGACAAGGTGCGAAATCGATTTTGTTTGTAATCAACTTGGGGCAAACGATCCCACGCCTCGTTCGCATAAGACTTAGGCTTTTGCGTGGGTTGAAGCAATGACGAATTAGCCCACACCTTGACCGAATCGACAAAATCGCGATTAAACAAAGTCTGCACCTCCGAGCATCAAGTCACCCGCATCGGCCAACTTGCGCGCTTTGCGCATAATGAGTTTTTGCGCCTCTTCCACGTCAGACATGCGCATCGGTGGCAAAGTTTCCATTTCATCTTTAAACATACCGCGCGCACGCTCTGACATGTTGTCCAAGAATCTGGCGTTGACTTCTTCGCTGGCGGCCTTGAGCGCCTTCATCAACAAGTCAGGCTCCACATTACGCATAATAGTTTGAATACCCTTGTTGTCGACTGAAACCAAATTCTCAAATGTAAACATGCTGTCTTGAATTTTTTGCATCAATTCGGGATCGATGGTCTCTAGTTCAGTCATCACCGAACTCTCTACATCTGTCTTACTCATATTCATGATCTCTGCTGCAGCTTTAACACCACCAAAACTCGATGATTTAGCAGAGGAGTTTTTAGAGAACTGCATTTTCATAATAGCTTCGAGTTCGGCCATCGCAGAAGGTTGAACCGAATCCAAACTGGCCACGCGTTGAATCACTTCAGCACGCAATTCAAGAGGCAAATAAACCATCACCTCAGCCGCCACTTCACTTTCAAGCAATGACAAAATAATGGCAATCACTTGTGGATGTTCTTGATGAATCATCTCTGCAATGGATCGCGCATCCATCCAACTTAAAATTTCTAATCCTTTGGTGCCTTGTCCTGGGTTAATTCGATTCATGACTGAATTGGCTTTGTCGTCGCCTAGAGCACGTCGCAACACTTTTTCAACATACTCAGGACCACCCAAACTCAAACTGGTTTGTTTCTTCAATCCCTCAACAAACTGGTCAAGTACGATGTTGACTGCATTTTGAGATAAATCGGCAGCCTCCACCATCGCAGCACCCAAGGCTTGTACCTCTTTAGGATTTAAATATTTGATGATGTCTGATGCGGCGTCCTCGCCTAACAAAATCATCAGCACTGCTGCACGTTGCGTTGACGTCATTGCCGTCATTTCTGCACGCAACTCTGGTGACCAGGTTGCAGTATTTAAGCTATCGATTGAATCAGCCATTTTTATTCCTTATATCTTGATTCAAATTAATCTGGTTTGATCATGTTCTTCATCACTGCAGCAACCTTGCCAGAGTTGTCAGCGAAGATCATTCGAATCAGTGCAACCTTATCTTCATAAGTGTTGGCGCCATCAAGCAGTTCGGTTGGAATCGTTGGTTTCTTAGGTTTATGTACTGACATACGTGCTTTGATGTCATCCAATGATTCACCTTCTTGAGGCACGACTTCTTCAGCTCCAACCAATGCAGCGGCAGCTTCGGCGGCCTCTCTTGCAACTCTAGCTTCTTCTTCAAGTTTGCGTGCAGCGGCCATCGCCTCGTCTGCAATGCGTTGTGCTTCGGCTTCTGCTGCAAGGCGAGCTGCTTCTGCAGCTTCTTCGCGCTCGAGTTTTTCTCTGGCGGCTTGTGCGGCAACCAATGCCACAGCTTCTGAGATTCGCTCTGCTTTGAGGCGTTCGGCAGCGGCAGCTTCTCTGGCAGCGGCTTCTGCAGCTGCAGCAGCAATTGCAACAGGATCGAACTCGGGCTTTGTGAGCTTGCGAACCATGGGTCGCACCACAAAGAACAAGAAGAGTAAGAATAATAGTGCAACAACCAAACTATTGGCAATAGCTACTACGCCTTCATCTTTGTACCAAGGCACAAAGTCGGGGTCAATCTGTGGCTCAAAACGTGTAGCAACAACAGTCACCACGTCACCACGCTCTTCGCTAAATCCAACAGCGCCGCGAACCAACTGATTCAATCTGTCGAGTTCTTCTTGTGTATAAGGAATGGTTGTAGGGGGGGCTGAGCCGTCTGCAGGCTTTTCAATTTTTGTTCCTGCTGGAATGGGGCGTTCATTGATTAAAACACCGACGCCCAACTTTTGAATATTACCCATCGCGCTCTTGACATGACGGACTGAGCGATCGAGCTCGTAATTTTTTGTGCTTCGCGCAATAATTTGCGTTCCCTTTTCGGAAATACCTTTGGTGGGGTTCGATGATGTATCGCCCACAGCTGCAGGGTTTGCAGGCGGATTGGGCGGTGTATTGGATAAAGATCCTGGAATACCAATCGCATCTTTGAGCATGTTGCGATCTTCAACATACAACTCGGAACGTGTTTTGGGTCCTTTGTCGCGCACATCAAAATCTTCGGTTGTGATTTCTTGCTGATTAAAGTCAAGCACCAAACTCACTTGAGCTGTGACATTCACCTCACCCACAATTGGCGCTAGCAATTGAATCAATCGCGTACGATACAAATCTTCAATTTGTTGCTTTTGTTGTAATTGAGCGCCCGTTAAACCCAAAGGCTGTTCGCCCAACATTTCATTCATCAAAGTACCGTAGTTATCAACGACTGATACGTTCTCGGGCGCGAGATAAGGAACACTTGATGCAACCAATTGAATAATCGCCTGCACATTGGCGGACGACACTGAGCGACCCGGCGCGCGTTGAATAATCACGGATGCTTTGGTGGGTACGCGATCGCGCACAAACACACTTTGCTTGGGTGCGGCTAAATGTACGCGTGCACTTTTGATGCCACCAATTTGCGAAATACTGCGTGCAAGTTCTTGCTCCATCGCATTGTTGTATTTGACTTGCTCCATGAATTGACTGGTTGTCATTGCGGGCATGTCTTTTAATCCATCCATACCTTGCGCTTCAGTTTTCGGCAAGCCTTTGGATGCGATCAACATTTTTGCTTCTTGATAGCGTGAAGCGGGCACTGTTATTTGTCCAGAGTTTTGATCTACTACGGGGCTAAAGTCGGCTGCTTTTAAAGCTTCCAATGCCAACATCTTGTCAGACTCTGACAACATCAATGACAAAGGCCTGTAAGCAGGGGCCTTCATTGACAACGATGCCAATCCAAACGCAGCCACCACCACTAAAATAATGATGAGGGGTAACATTTTCCTAACGGTTGGTTGCTTAATAACGTCACGCAACATACCCAAAGGATCGTTGACCATTTGACGCGTCACGCCACTTGCAAAATCCGATCCTTTAAGACCTGTATTGCTTGTTGTGATTGCCGTGCTATTGGAGCCTTCAGACTCCGAACCACCACCAGGCAATGCCATCGGTGAATTCATAGTTGTACTTGCGGTCGCCATACGATGTCCTTAGCCTTAAACGGGCATGTTCATGATTTCTTCATAGGCCCTGAGCACTTTGTTGCGCACCTGCAAGGTGGCCTCAAATGACAAGGACGACTTTTGCATACCTAATACAACATCTGTCAGAGGAATATCTTCACCTCGTTGATAGGCCTCTTGTAATTTTGTTGCATTAGTTTGCGTTTCATTGACTTTTTCAATTAAGTTTTTTACCGATTCAGTGAAATTAGGTAAAACCTTTTGGGGCTGTTGAATGTCATTGGCAATGGGTGGCTTGATGTCAGCCGCCTGATTGGCACCATTCGCCGCTTTACTTTCATAAGAGCGAATAATATCCATCATGTTTTGCACGCTGGCAGAAGAAATTTTGTCCATCATGCTGCAATTCCTTCCATGGTCATGCCACGATCACGAAATTGTGCCAACTTGTAACGCAGGGTGCGTGGACTAATACCTAGTTTTTTAGCAGCTTCAATTCTGTTGTCGCTATTTTGGATGGCCAGCATGATGACGTGTTGTTCACTGGTTTTAACTGCGTCATCAAGATTAGTGGCTTGCGGAATGACCATTTGTGTTTGTGTGTTTTCTGCAATGATTTCTTCCACTTGGTTGATGACAGGTGATGCGGGTGGTTTTGCATGATCCATACCCATTGCAACACTTTGCATGCTTTCAATTTGTGATTCGTCAAACATCAAATGTGCTGGGGTGATGATGGAGCCAGAACTCAATACAACTGCACGTTGAACCACGTTTTCTAATTCGCGCACGTT
>Ga0114974_10000664_pt1 | contig 28295 bp, 38 predicted proteins | sample S_130206_EF_Meta_FD_87318 | JGI IMG/M metagenome (GOLD analysis project Ga0114974, IMG submission 87318) | Freshwater microbial communities from Lake Simoncouche, Canada to study carbon cycling - S_130206_EF_MetaG | ecosystem: Environmental > Aquatic > Freshwater > Lake | place: Lake... | reverse complement strand
TCATCCCAGTAGTTGTTGCTCATAGCAACCCACCCTTCTATTCGTTTGAATCGCAAGCCTCAGATTCTAGTCGGGGAACTAGCCTGGCTCTTACTACCAGTCTTCTACGCTATGTGGGCTGGTTGGTCACATAGGATTCTATTTTATATTTGTCCTGCTGCTGACGATCTTCTTAGATAACTAGTGCTATATGCACCAGGTGCATTACCTGCACTAGCGTCAAAAATAGCACGTTCTTTTGATGCCAAACGATTACGCTTTAATTTAGCCTGTGCATCTTGCTTAAGAAAATCATCTTCTGCTGCTGTTTGTCCATACTGAATATTTTCTTCAGCATAAATATTACTTAACTTTGTACCAGTTGGTACTGCTTCAGCAATATCTTGATAACCAGTAAGTGCTGTAGCACGGGTTACACCAAACTGAGCCAAGTCCATAGCACGTGCTTCTCCAATGCCATATTTAGCAGCACCTGCAACAGCACCAATTTCGGCTGCCGTTACCTTATTCTTGAGAACAGGTAGTGTTTCTTTAGGATTAAGAAAGTAACTAACTAAATCTGTATCTGTAAGTTGTGGATAGTATGCTTTAAACTGTGCTTTAGTATTAGGGTCCATGTTCATAACACGTTCAGATACTAATTCAATACGATTTTCAAATTCTGTTGGAGCAATTCCTTTAGCCATATAGTCTGCATACTTTGCTTGATTTACCGCACGATCAGTACTAATCATGTTTCCTAAACCATTTAAACGCAATGTTTCTTCGTAAGCATTCTCAACTGCAATATAAGTACGCTCATCATAAGCATTCATACCACCAGCAATACGTGCAGCATTACCAGCAAAACGTTTTGTATATTCTGCATTATAAGGTAAACCAGTTGAAGGATTAATTTCTTTGCTGTACTTAAGAATAGTTAGTGCTTGAGCAGCAGTCTTACCTTCTACCATAAGTTGAGTATATGTAGCCGCTAGTTCTTCAAGATTCCAACCCTTAAGAGTCATTCCTAGTTCTTCAAATGCATCTCTTGTTTCTGAACTTATATCTTTAGGAGTGGTATTTGAACTTCCGCTAGTACCCGTTCCCGTTCCCGTACTACCTGTACCACCCATTACGCCAGCAACTACTCCTGCGCCTAAACCACCCAATGGTCCAACTTCTTCAATAGAAGTCTTTGCAGCGGCAGGTGTTGCAGAAACTGCTGGTTTAGGTGCAAAGGCAGCAGTCATTGCTGGCGGCATTGTTATTGCAGAGTTAGGCGCAGGCGCTGGAGTTGTAGGTGACATATTAACACCAGCAATAACGCCAGCAGCAAGACCACCTAATGGTCCTACTGAATTTACAGCATCTGTTCTAGGTTTAGTTTTTGCAGTTTTTTTAATAGCCATGTTATCCCAATCCCCATGTTTCTAACATAGTATTAGCAAAATCATTTGCTACTTGTTTAGCCTCTGCAGAAAATCTCCACTCTGGCTTCTTCTGCATTTCAATATCAAAATCTGTTGTTGACATATTGTTAGCAACAGCACGCATAATGTCTGGGTCTTTTATAGACTCAGTAACAGTCACGCCTAGTTTTGCAGCCTTACGTTTTGCGTACTGATCTGCAACATCCTTAACTGTACCGCCTGCTGTAATATGTTCCTTAAGGTATGGATGCATTGTCATAGACAATTGACGCAAACGTTCTTGCTGCTTAAGAAGATAATCTTTTTGACCAATACCAGCAATAACATACTTAAGTGCTTCTGCTGCTGGCATATCAATGCCATACTCATTAGCGGTTGTTTGTAGGTCTGCAATATCCATAGCAACCTGACTACCTTGACCAGACTTAAGAAGTAAATCTAAATCTGTATTCTTAATAGCCTTCTTTGCTATCTTTGCAGCAATAAGTAATCTATCTGCATCTTGCAAATATCCACCTACGCCAACACGACCATCAGTTACTGTACGAAAAGCCTTGTTTTCTGCTGCGTTTAATTCTTTATAAAAAGCATCTTCTTGTTCTGGTGTAGCACCATAGCCAAGTAAATCATTAAAATATCCATCAAGCATACGGGTAGCATCACCACGTGAACTGTATTCACGATAAGTCTTAGTGCCACCGCCTGTACCAGTACCAGTCTTTTTTTCTTTTATAAAAAAATCAATAGTCATTGGTTGCTTTAAACCATTGATTTTAACGTCTATTACAGACTTTCTTGTGTGTGCAAGAATTAAATCATCTACGGAAAAAAACCAATTAGGACTGTTTTTATTTGACTCTTTAAGATAGTTTGATGCAATTAAATCTTTCTTTAATTGGTCAAGTTGTCCTGGTTGTGAATAGGCTTTGAGAAAAGCCTCTCTTGCGCTAGCAGTACTATTATATTCTTTAGGCTGAATATCGCCTTCTTTAGTTTTTGTTTCTACTAATAGAACCGCACCTCTAGGAGATTGAATATTACCTTTAGCATCTACGGTATAGTCGGCATAAATGTTACCAACTTCAGTAGCATCTGAAACAATAGGCGCACCAGAAGCATCCTTGGGCGCTTTAAGCGTAGCAAGTTCTTCTTCTTTTGCCTTAGCAGTTGCTTCATCATTACGACGGCGAGCAGATGCTGCTTGGCTTTCTAATAGTGCAATTGCAGCATCATCTTTTTTCTTTTGTGCAGCAGCGGCCTTTTCTTCTTTTGCTTTATTTTTAACAGATTTTTTTTCTTCAAATTCTTTTGTTGCCTCTACCTTTAATAAATTTAATTCAGCCTGCTTAGTGTCAAACTCTGTTTTTAATTTTTTGTACTCAGCACTTGTCTCACCTTTTTCAGCAGCAACATCATCTAATGCTGCAGCAAGACCAGAATTTCCATATAATCCATATAGACGAGTTTGTAATTTTTCAATTTTATAATCAATACTTACATCGTTATTAACTGCCATTATCTCAACTCCCTAGATGTAAAGTACGAATCGCGTGAATAGAAGCCAAGTATGGACCTAAAGATTGCACGGTTTGCTTCCGTAACATATAGGTCTCCCACCATTAACTCCTTAAGTCCTGCTTCAATTTGGTCTTTACGTGCTGCTTTTAACTCAACTGAATTAACTACGTTAGCCAATTCAGGATTACGTGCAAATGAAATAAAGTCACGGATCATCTTAACTGCCAAGCGCATACGCTCACGCGTAGCAGGTGGCATTGAAACATCTGGTGTGCTAATCATTTGTTCTAACTTACTAAGCATTACTTCTTCTCCACCAATGTTATTACCCTCACCAATCAAGGCTGGATTTAATAGTGGGTTACCATCTTTAAGCGCCTTACGCGCTTTAGTTGCTTCAATAATAATCTGTGAACGTAACTCTGGATCAGACTCATTAGATAGCATTTCTTTCTGTAGTTTTGCTATCTCATAGTATGATTGCTTATCTTGGGCTACTAACAAATCTGTATAGTACTTTTCTAGAGTCTTGTTTTCTACAAGACCAGCAGCCTTAATCCAGTTGTATGTAGCAGCATTAAACTTACCTACCTGTGGAGCAAAGATATATGCTGCCTCACCATAAGTTTCAATCATGCCCTTGTTACGAATAGCCCAGTCTTTGAGTTGTTCTGTATTCTTAATAACAACCTTTGATTGTTTAGTTGTTGGTGATACTGTATAAACTAACTTACCTCGGTTTTCACCAATAAATGTAGCCAAGGCTAGTTCATATGGATCTTCTACATCACCTTGATTTGTTTTAATAACACTGTTAAGAATGTCAAAGAACTCGCTGCGTAGACTTGTAATACCAGTATCTTTAATGTAATCAGGTACACCTAGACTATCTTGTAGCGTAGGTGCAACTGGTGATATAAGACCAAGTAGATTGCGAAGTATAATAATATTATGTGCAGAAATACGAATATTATTTAGATAGTCAGACTTCTCTTGATCTGTAGCATCTGCATTTAAATAATAATCATGTGCTGCGTTGTATGCCATAGCCTGCTGTGCAGCGGTAGCCTCTTGACGGCTTTTTTCATCAAAAGGAAGAATTGCATATATACGCTGAAGACTTGATGGCACTATAGCACGAATAAAATCTACATTATCACCAATGTTACCTAATGCAAATGTATCAATACGTTCAGCAACTTGCTCCATTGTAGGATCAATCTTCTTACCAATAAACGGTAAACTACCTGGTAATGATCCTAAAAGATTCTTCATTGCTATAACAGATAGTCCTGCAATAGGACCAGATAGTGTAGGTGTACCAGCATCCTGCGAGAATGATGGATTCATCATACGCAACTTAAGAGTAAACTCATTAAACTGTGGCTGACTATATCCACTCTGTCCCGTAAGGGCACGGATAGTTCCATCTGTAGCCTTAAAGATAATATTATCCATAGGCATAATTACATATGGATCACCCTTAGCATCTGTATGAACCATACCGCTAGCATCTAATCCAAGGTGCATTAAACGAGCACGATATAGAACACGTGGTGCTACATCCTTCATGCGATAAATACGACGATAAAAGTCTTCTGTAGCACGGTAGTAACGCCCCATTGTGCGTGATGCAAATGCAAAGTTAGAACGAATAGCAGGGTTATCTGCAAACTTAAGAATAGTATCTGCTGCCTCACGGGTAGCAATTTCTGTAAAACGTTTTTCTGCTAAATTAAGCGCAAACTTAAGGTCATCATCTTTAACTACTTGACCCATAGTATGTTCCCATACTTTACCAGTTTTTGACTGGTATAACTGACGTGCATATTCTGATTCTAAACCAGCATACTTCTTACGAAGTCCAGTATATGCAACCATAATAGCAGGCTGACGGAAGATACCATTTACCTGACGATCCATCCACTCCATCATAGTATTGCCATAACGACGGAATACATTTTCAGTATCTGCTAAGTTACCTACACCAAGTTCTGTAGTAACCATACCAGTAAGACGGAAACCATTACTAGCATCAGCAAAATCATCAATGCTTACTTTAGCAACTGCTTGATTCCATGTAGGAACAATGCCAGATTCAGCACCAAGTCTAGTTAAATCACGATAGTTCTTTGTAACCATATTAAACAGTTCATCATTAAACTTAGTTGAACTACCATGAAATGTTTCAAACATATCTGCAAAGATACGGGCTAACTGAACACGTGCAATCTCAGCATCTGTCTTACCTAGCGCACGAAGGCGCACAGCATCTGCTGTTCTTGTAGTAAATGTCATAGCAACAAGTTCATCATCAATAACCCAAGTTTTAGCAAACTCATCCCACTTAAAACCAACGTTACGCATGCCAGCATCTAATGCTAACTCAAACATTTGAACGCCGTTTTTGTCTACAGCACCTGGGCGTAGCCCATCATATCTAAAAAATATATCTGCTGGATTAAGTTTGGTGACTAATTCTCCATCTTTAACATACTTAACCTTAAACTTATTTCCAACAAAACGTTTTACTAATTTTTCAAAGTGAACTAATGCAGCATCACGATCTGCAAGACTAGCCATATCTACAGTTGCTGATTGTGGATTAAACTTTACGCCTGCTTGTGCTAGTGCAAGGTCAAGACTGCTAGGCGTAATTACAGCCTGCATAACTTCATCACCATATTGACCAGATAAACCACTTCGTGCAATAACTGAATTAGCAATTGAAGATAAAGCATCTGGTTGATGTATTAAAGCCTGACGAAGATACTCTGCACTCTTGGGATCAAGATAACGACCATAGATTTTAAAGACTTCATCAACAATTGCTTCACGCTTTTCAAGATTATCAAGAAGTCCAGCCTCAATACCACGCTCAGCAGCAATATCATCAAGAATGTTCATGCGTCTTTCAATAGATATGGCTTCTTCTGGATTAATTTTAATCTTTGTACCAAGTTTTTGTACAGTACCACTACGCTTGCCACCAAACTGAAACACTTTTTGCAATCCTTCACGGATTGGACCAGTAGCAGCCTTAGAACCTGTAGTAGTTTTAGACATATTAGCCATTTTGTAACCAACACGAAGTGCATATGATTGTAAATCACGCGTAGGTGCAGCAAGTACAAACATTGTTGCTTCATCAATAGCAGAACGAATACCTAGACGTGGAAACAAAGTTAAAATTGACCAAGCATCAACCATTTTTTTAGAAAAATTACCTTGTGTTGCTCCGCCAACTGCACCAATAACATTCTTTTTAGATTTAATTTCCCATATCATTGATCCAATTACGTCATATGGTAATGATCCAATTGCATCTGTTGCCTGGTATGGGTGCATTGCACCATCACCAGCAAGTGTAACACCAATACTTGTTTCACGAAGTGAACCTTCTGGCATAACCTTTACATGTTCTGGATTAATTCCAGTTTCAACCTTAGCGGCAAAGCCAGCCCTATCGCCATATTTTAATCCAAGTGTTTTTTCCATTAACTCAATACCACGTTGGCTTCCGCCAAGTCCCATTGAGTACATGGTTGCAGCATCAAGATTGCGCATAATAACAACTTGTTCATCTATAGTAGATTCTAGAAACTTAAATGTTAGTGCTTGTGCCATATCTTTTGGAAGAACCTGACGAGCACGTGCTGTAAAATTAGCCGCAGTAGAAGCAGCATTTCCGCCAAGACGAACTTCTAATCCTGAAGCAGAACGTGCTGCTAAACGACCAATACGCTTCCATCCAGCAATTTCAGCATTTGCATCAAGTAATACTTTCATATCAGAAAATGGATTTGCTAAACGCTCAAGAGAATCTTGTGAGTTAAGAAGCGTCTTATAGATTGGCTCCATTGCTTCATCAACTTCTTCAACGCTACGTCCTTTACCAGCAACAGTAGTTTTTGATGTAGCGTTAAATACACCATCAAGATAACGTATTAAGCCATCACTAAACAAACGACTTGTGCGTGCAACGGCTACACCATTACGTATATATGTAATACCATCAACACGACCAGCAAGCATAAGATTTAAATTAGATGCATTTTCAAAATACTTTTGTGCAGAGGCTGCGTCTACAACACCAAGTGGTAAATGTGCGTCTTTAGTTGTAAGTGCAATAACTGCATCAAGATTTGCATAACCTGGAAAACGCTGTGAAATATCAGCAAACGCTTCTTTCTTTGCACCAGCAGTAGTAGCCTCTGAAAATGTTTTAAGTGCGGGTCCAAGACCCTTTTCCCAAAACTCAGTTAACTTAGGTTGTGTTCTAAATACATGGTCAATTGCTTTTTCAACTGGTACACCGTTATCTATCATTTGAAGAACTGTGCCAGCAATACGTTCGCCCTTAGTAACACCCTTGCTAAATCCAGCAGTAAGCCATGTAAGTGGATCAATAGCAATCTGATAAGTAAAGTCAATATACCCAGAAATGTTTTTTGTTTTACCGCTTACATAGTCACCACTAATACCACCATTAGCAGGTGGACGTGGATCAAGCATACGCGCAAGGTCACGGCCTGGAGAAATCTGTGCGTACTTAACGCCATCCATAACTTGCTTAAAATAATCTGGATCATTGTATGCTTTTTTAATTGACTCAAGTAGGTTAGGGTCTACCTTGCCATTGTATTCAAGAATCTCGCCTGGAGTTTTACCAAGAAGTAAACCTTTTGCTACCTCAACATCAGATGCACCAAAATACTTTACGGCTTTATCCAATGCTCCGACATCATACATGTCAACGCCGCCCCAAGCGTCAGTCCATGTTTTGCCAGAAAATAAATCTTCACCCTGTGCAACCTGTCGTGCAACTTTGTAAGGTGTGTTAAGCAAGCGGTTGTACTGTCCGCCAAGTTTAAATAAACCAATAAGCGGCGAAGCCGCAATCTTTAGCGCTCCACCAAGAACGCCTTTAACTCTATCAGCAGCAGTATCTGGTGCTTTCATATATTCAGCGTCTTTAAAAAGAAATTCTAGTTGTGCTCTACCAGTTTCATCTAAACGATCAAACTGCTTACGTGCTACATCTACATCTAACTTAACAAGATCACGATGCTTTTTTATGGCATACGACATCTGTTCAACTTGGTTAAGTTGTGGTTGCGAAAGATTTGCAGTCTTTGCAGCCGTATAAAGGTTAGGCGAAACTTCCGCTACAACAGGTTTTAAATACCTGGTCATGCATTACCTTGGTCTGTAAGAGTTCTATAAATTAACTCTGCATCACCTGATGAATCAAATTGCACAAGATACTTAAGTGTATCAACAAGTGATGGCGCACGATTAGTAGGATTAAGTGCTTCACGTCCTGGACCTTCACCCATATTAACACCAGCAGTTAGTGGTTCATCTGGACGCTGTGTAGGTGCATCAAGTGTAACTAAATCAGCAAATGATGCTGAAAGTGAACCAGCCATAGGAGCAGCAGATTGTTGTTGCTCTAGTGCTGTATTTTGTCCATAAGGAAATCCAGTATAACTTTGTGCAGGTTGAGTCATTCCATCAACTGCTCCACCGTCTGTACGTTGTGATAACGCTCCAGGACCTGAGACTGGTGCTGGATTGCTAGGCTGTCGGTAGCCGCCTCTTTTTTCAACCATTACTAGTCCTCGTCTTCTTCAATATGATCTCTAAGATCATCTAATGTAATTTTTTGCATCCAATCAGGATGTGATTCTTTTGAAGCCAGTAACCATAATGCATTGTCTACGGAAAAACCAGCCTTACGTAAAGATTTATAATATTCATGCAAACTAATTGCGTATTCATCTAATTTTGAATAATCATTATCAGCAACAGTACGCACTTTACGTTTACGTGCTGCCATAATTTACTCCTTAGATTGCTCGTTCTCTAGTTGTTCTTACGGCTGAACGCCCTTGTCCTTCACTGGTTAAACTACTAAGCATTGTTTGTAAATCTGGTCTTCCTTGTGGTTGCTCTAGCATTGGAGGACCTCCTGCTGGCAAACCAGCGGGAGCAGGGGACATTTGCTCAACCGCATCAGTCGGCGCACCAGCAGGAGGAACTTCTTGCTGCGGAGCAAAGGTTGCTTCTATTGCATCTTCTAATGCCTGTCCCTTTTGACGAGCCTTTATTACCGCAGCAATCTTACGAACTACTTCTGAAGCATCCTGACCTTGAGTAGCCATCTGTGGAATTGCTTGTGTATATGCCGTAAGTGAACCAAGAAGTGCTGAACGCATTTCTTCAATTTCAATCTTTTCTAATTCTTGTGTAACGTTAACAGTAAATGGTAGTTCTCTCATAGCCATATCTCGGCTGATGAGTTTTCCTCCAAGTGCTTGAAGCATAAAGATAAGACCTTGTGCTGGGTTAAGACCAGCAAGCATGCCATAGCGAACATCAGCGGAATAATCGTTTTTGATGTCTTTAGTTGGCTTATAAGTAATTTCATAAGGTGAACCCGAATCTACTCCACGAATTGTTTTTTCTTCGGGATAAATCATTTCATCTACACAGAAGCAAAGGCTAATAATGTCCCGAAGTGTTGCAGCAAAGATTGCTTGTGCAGATTTAACTTGTGTATCAAAGGCTCCCATAAGAGCCTGTACTCCCTGACCAGTGACGATTGAAGCATCAATGTTTCCAGTACGGGATTCTGGGTAACGTGTACCAACACGTAGTTCTTGATTAAGAACTTCTTGTTCTGTAAATGCACCCTGTGGCAAAGTAAGTTCTACTCGGCGCACACCTGCTGGGTTGGCTGTACGGATAACCGCATCTCCACCAAGCATAAGTTCTTGCACATCTTGTGGTAAAACAATTGGTGCTTGTACTGACTTCTCTGCTGCTTCCATTGCAAGTAATGCAAATCTGTTACGCAGTAACTGAATACCAAGTACATCATCAAATTGTCCACGCATTTCACCATCAATAGATGGCTTACGTGCAACAACAACCATCATCTTGCCAAGCGGATTTGCTGCTTGAGAAAGAATTAGATTGCTTCTGCGCGGTACATAGATTACAGATTGGTCTTTATCGTAATAACGAATCATCTCAATTTGTGCATTAAGGTCTTGCTTGTAACCATCTGGTCCTAGCAATTGTCTATCATGCTCTGGGAACTGAGATACTAATTCACCAAGTGTCATAGAGTACCGCTTAGCAAATGCCACACAACGTCCATAGCGGTCAAATTCTGGGTAAGCCCCAATTGGGTTTTCTATGCGGATACGTGGCAGTTTTGCTTCATCGTCTAATTCAATAATGAAAGGGACGAATCCATATGTTAGATACCAGTCAGCGCCTGAGTACATATGTACCGCTAGGTCTGAGTGCTGGAAGTAGTTAGATGCAATGCGAGTGCGCTTGTCAGCAAAAGTACGAGCACGGTCAGATACCTGGTTGGCTGCAGAACAGTTAACCGCAGGAAGCGGAGCCATAACTTCGGATAAGTCACGTGCAACAATGTCAATAAAGTTTGCTACTACGTTGGCATCTACGCCTTCTGGAAAGAAATTAGGATAGACTTCAGCAATCTTTCCTTTACGGACAGCAAGTACGTCAAGGTTACGGGCATCACGTTCGTGATTACGGTAGCGCAGAGATTCAACTCTTGCTACTATTTGTTCTACTGATAATGCCATTGTTGTCCTAACGATTAAAGGGGAGAATTATTTCTTTTTAGCAATTTTACTTCTTCTTCTTCTTCTTTAGGTTTTGTCTATCAATTTCTAGTTGCTTCTGAAAAGAAATAGTTTCGGGAGACTCTATTGGAATAGTTCTAAATGCATACTTTAGTTTTTCCAAAAACGACTTTTGATTACCAGTTTCTTTGTAATCTTTAGTTACGTTTCTTCCTCCAGTGCCAGAAATACCACCTGTATTTCTTGCGACTAAATCGGCGCTGTAGCGTCTTGCTGTTGTCTTACCAGCAGCGCCAGCCTTAGCCTTAGCCCTTGGTGACATAGGCTTTGGTGAATATGATGTTGATGCCATTTTAATTCCTATCCATATATGTCGTGCCATTGATCTGCAAAGGCATCGTCTAGGTTGATTGAGTATCTATTATTCATCTGTGCTTTAGTAGTCCAACGATTGTTGGCATACATAGATGTGTGACTATTAGACTGCATAAGTTCGCGGATGCGAATAACTGCAAACCACAACGCCATAACAGTATCTGTCTTGCCTTTAGTGTTTGGCTTCCAAGTCAACAGTTGTTGAGTAAGAGCCTTTATGCCTTCACTACCCTCAGAAGAAGGAAGTTCTATAATGTTGTTTTTTTGGAACTTTTCTTCTCGGACTGTGCCAAACAAGTTAGACATTGACGCAACGCCGAAGGATGTGTCCCACTTGTTTTTGCCTGTAAAGTGAGCATCAAGGCGTACGCCGTATCCAGCAAGCCAGTTTCGTAACTCGTCATCAAGGGAGTAGGCTTTTTGATGGGCGTTGATTTCAACTCTAAACTCTTGCGGCTTATATTTAATAACCAGTTCTTCAATTGTCGCCCTAATTTTCTGCGGAGTTGGCTCCGTCATATTAATACAATCGTTAACGTAAATTTTGCCATCTGCACGGTTGTAAGTACAAACTACAAATGCAGCGTTACCTGCCATAGCAGGGTCAAAACCAACTACAATGTAAGGTTCTACGTGAGCAGGATGTCCAGCAGCCCCATCTCTTAGTGGACCTCGCTTCCGCATCCCGTTAGTTGACCCTTGCACCAACATGGGTGGGAAGATGGAATCTTCTTGTATATCTTCTTGCTGGTATACAAGTGCCCAAGTTGAGGGTGTGACTTCCGAGCGACGCTTAAATAAGGCTTGCCCGTCCCACTTGGGGTAGAAGCCGTTTTCCTGAGGAGTGTCATCATCGCCATCCCACGGGACGTCCGACTCTTTCCAGAGAGTAACCCAGTCTTCTGGCTTCTCCGAATACTCCAGTACAGCAGGCATGCCCATATAACTAAACGGAGTCTTGCCACCTGACCAATGCTTTGGATTACGAAGTTCTTTATATAAATCATTTGCTGCAATTCGGGTCCCCACCACTAACAATTTACCGTTCTTACCCAAACGGGTAATAACTTCCTTCTGCAACCAGTTAATCTGTTGTTCCCACTCATGAGCGTTGGCTGTAGTTATACAGTCGTCAAGAATAATCAAGTCTGCACGTGCGCCGTAAATCTGACCACCCATACCTAGTGCCTGAATGGTTGGGTCTTTCTCAGATGAATTACGCGCATCGCCCCCAAGATAGACGGTATCGGTACGCCAAGTATCTGCGTCTTGTTTCCAACCGCCTTCTGGACCATATGCGGTCTGCAGTTTAAGCCAGCGTGGATGGGACAATCGTTGCTTGATAGCGTATACGAACTCGCGTGCCTTAGTAATCGTCTTTGATACCACAATGATGCGGATGTTGGGATTGAGGGCAATGCGGTAAGTTGGGTAGTTCACCGTGATAACAGTGGACTTAGCGTGCTCAGGAGGCACGTTGATTAGGAGGCGGTTAGGCTCTCCAGGCTCATATATAATATTAGGGTGGTCCCAAGAAGGCTCGCGTCCCTCCAGAAGGTCAATCCAGTTCTGGTGGTGAGGAAAGACCATTTGGTCAAAAAACATCTTAGAAAACTCTGCAAAGGGAATAGACTCCTTTTGGACACCAAGGGCATCAAAGGATTGTTTACTTCCTTCTTCCTTGGCTTCTTCAAGTGCCGTTGCAAATAATGGGTCTCTGACCATCCATTGACGGATAGTATCTGGCTTCTTGCCTATGGCAATCATAGCCGCCTGAGGGGAGACGCCCACCCGCACCTTCTCAAGAACTTGTTCTTTGGCTTGAGTGACACCTTTTACTAGGTGGTGTTCGCCGCCTGATTTAAACCCTGCCATACATTATCCCCTTGCCGAAGGCAGAGTTATCCCGCCGTATAAAAGTATATCTGTACAGCAGTCTGTCACAGTATGAGGAAGGCTCTAAAAAGACTTCCGAATATATTTTACTGTACATATATACTTAATCCGTTCAAACAGGTCAAACGAACTATTTACTGGCAAATAGTTTATTACTTAATAGAAACAGACAGATAACTACCCCCAGTCACTATATACAGAAATATTTATAGGTAGAGATACAATACATATTACAGCCGTATATTTAACAATAGGGGGTCAAATAGAACAGAAAGAGACTACTACAGCAGTACAGACTGCACAGTGTGGACTGTGTATGTAGAGACAGTCTGCCTGACTGACTGAGGCTCAGTCTAGAGTCTACTATAAAAAATAATACTACTACTGGAGAAGTATCTCCAGACCTCTCAGTCTGCCAATGGTAAACCCTCAGACCTACAACTATCTACCAATGGTCGTAATCTGTCCTATGATTTGGAGTCAAAGGCGACGCTCCCGCTCTGTCGCCTTCGCCTGTCAAATCAAAGGCAGACCAGCCGCCGATACAATTCAATTGAATTGATATCGCCGTCTTTTACTTATGATCCCTCTGATTTTATCGCCACCAGCAGAATGTCAAGCAGACTGTAACCATGAGCCTCGTCACACCTTTCAGGCATGACAAGCCTCACAGTCCCAGTCTGTGCTTGCACATTCCAGTCACATAGTTCTACGAATGCATGGTTGCTGTGCTGGTGACGGCATCTCGATTTCTTCCTACTCACAGACGCTATTCCGCTGCGCTCCATGGTCTGCTCGTAAGCAGTCAGAAATGCTTCGCCTGCTCGATGCCTGCGATGTCAGGGCGTTGCCCTAAAATCTAGGGGTTGGTTAGCAAGGAGAACAACATGAACGAAGTACAGTACACAGAAGGCGACTCACTCACAGTAAACAATGTCTGCCCAGAATGTATCGCACAAGAAATGCTATGCGTTGACTGCGTAGAAACAGCAGACGCTCGACTCACCGACAAAGCGTATGAGTCAGCGTCTGAAGGCAACCTTCAGTACAAGCGTCAATGGCTCACGACCACAGAGCCAAGTGGTCATGACTGGACAGACAGGGAAGGTGAGTACAAACTACCCGTAGTATTCCTACAGGACGGCGGAGTCTATGAGGAACTATGGGAGTTGGAAGACATGACCCAGCGTGCACGCGAGACAGAGTGCCAGTGGTGTCACATACTCACACCAAAAATGTACAACGATTGCCAGTCATGCGACAAACCACTAGAAAGTAATGTGAGATAATGCAGTTCCAGGTAGCCCTCTCCCCTACGGGAGGGCTACCTTCCACAGACGAAACAACTAACGAAAGAGAGAGCAACATGAAAAACGAAGTAATCATCACAGGTACACTCAAGAACATCAAACAGTTCACAGGTAGCAAAGGAACACTCGTAACAGGCTGGCTCAATCAACGAGACATCAGCCGTACATCTGACGGGGTGGCTGACCGTCAGGTATATGTTGCAGGTATGAACATCGTTGCCCTTGATGACTCATCAGTAGGTGACCTACTTGCACTAGATCAGGCACGACAGGGTGCAGAGGAGACAATGCCAGTCACAATTACAGGCCGTCTCGTTACCCGCTTTGATCGCCGTCCCAATGTAGCAGAGGGTGCCCGCCGTGCACCACAGTTACAACTAGAGGTGCTAGAAATCGCAACAAACTAAGGATCAGAGGGTGGGTGGCTAACAATAGTCACTCACCCTTTATCTTTATTTATTGATCGGGGCCACCGTAGCCTAAACGGATAACTACGAGTCCATTATAATCAAGGGAGATATTATGTTTATAGATTACACAGAACTACTAATCATGCTTATATGTGGTGCTATCAATGCCATCATGTTAGTACTACTATTCATAGCCAACTACAAACTATTAAACGACAATAGATTCTTGCGTAGTCGGCTATCAGTCTGGCGTAAACGATGCCAGCGTGAACATGTGGAGGTACCCTTCTAGTGAGCGAGCCAAGAGTTGATGACGACACAGCAATAGGCAAGCACGACGAGTGCGAAAAGTGCGGTTGTTTTATATGGGAATGTATATGCAGTGAACCCGATGTTACATATGATGAGTTCTATGGGAATGAGGACTAATGCACCAGCACATAGCAAAGTACATATCAGTGGGTAGTACAATCATACTAACAATTGCTTCTTTAATTGGTTTACCTATCAAGGCAGCAGCACTACACCCTAAAGTAGAACCAAACAAAGAAGTAAAAACTGTACATATATGGAATAAGTTTACACTCAAAGCATATACCCGTGCCTACATACATGAAAACTACCCATCATGGGGTAGAGGCGAGTGGGTAGCACTGACTAAACTATGGGGTAAAGAATCAGGATGGGATCATCTTGCAGACAACCCCAACTCTAGTGCTTATGGTGTAGCACAAGTCCTTAACACTGATCCCCAAACTCCAGCCCCTCGACAAGTCGAGAGGGGCCTGTCGTACATAGTACATAAGTATGACAAACCATCTGTCGCTTGGTCACACTGGAGAAAACATGGATGGTACTAGTATGAAATCATATTACATTATACAATGTGAAATAGAAGTCGAAGCATCAGATGATGATACGGCTTTTGCTTTACTGCAAGACACCATAGGATTCAGCGGATTTAAAATGGTCGGCTGGATAAGCACACAACTATCAGAAAGAGAGAGCACAAATGACACTAACAATGACAATCAATGACCACCTAGTAGAACTAGGTACACTAGTAAACAATGAAGATAAAACAGCACAGCGTGTAGGTGCACGTCTAGTTGATGAGTTCCTTGCATCAGATGCAACAAAACAAAGTGATGAAGTTATAGTCAATGTCTTGTATTATCTAACAGATATTCAGGTGCGTGACTATGCACTAGGGTTGCTAGACCCATCAACACCAGACAAGTTTAGACCTGCACTATCAGTGCTACTTGAGGCAGCACCAACAAATACTGACTATATCAATGCACCAGCATGCTTACTTGCTGCACTTGAGTATGAACAAGACAACAAAGAAGATGCATTAATTATGCTATCAAATGCTGATAAAAACTATAGCCTTGCCATGCTATTGACCCGTGTATTTGCAGCAGGCTGGCCAAAGGAAGCCTTCGGTAACATGCGTGCAGAACTACACCCTAAAGTAGTAGCAGGTATTTTCGGAGATGAGTCATAGTCATGGGTCTTGATATGTATCTATATCAAAAAGAAACACATGAAGTAGCGTATTGGCGCAAGGCTAATGCTATTCATGGATGGATTATCAATGCTGCTGGAATAGCAGATGATGGAACTCCAGTACATTTAAACAAGCGATTAGTTATTCAATTACGTGATACTTGTGCTGACGTACTGCGAGTAGGCACAACAGACTATGCAGAAGAAATGCTACCACCCACATCAGGATTCTTTTTTGGTAGTTCAGAAGTAGATAAATGGTACTGGGATAATATAAAAGAAACAGTTACAAAACTAACTGAAATTATAGACCAGTCAGTTGAAGATCAAGAGTTCGAATACTACGCTAGTTGGTAAGGAGAGAAATAAAATGGGAAGACAGACAGCAGAATCCATAGCAGCATTTGATATACCATTACTAAATCAAATAGAATTACATTTAACAACTAACTTCTACCCACCAGTGCCAAGGTTCATGGCACAAACATGTGTTGATGCACTCAATGCATACTGGGAAGAAGACATTGACCGCATGATTGACATGCCCAATGGCGTTAAATATAAAGGCTCGACTTCTGCCCCTGCGTGGGCTATCTTCGAGCAACACAGGCTAAGCGCATGGCTAAACGAGGAAGAAGACTATGACAACGACTAGAAATCGTAGTGCTTGGACACGTGGAGGTACAGCAGTTAATGCTACCTCTGCGTCAGAAGCAGCACGACAAGCAGGTCTTGACTGGGAAGTAACACTTGCACCATTGCAAGCCTATCTTACCAACCCAGTCAGTGACTATGAATCAGTAACAGATTACTACGAGGTACCTAAAAAACAAGGAGTACTACGCCTTGATGATAACCATACTGGTATCATAGGTGTAGTTGGTGACAAGTATAAGGTAGTACAGAACATGGAAGTATTCTCTGCCCTTGATACACTCGTTGACTCAGGTGATGCACGCTACTCAGCAGCAGGTGAGTACAATAATGGTGCTAACATCTGGATGATTATGGAACTACCTAATGGTGTGCAGGTAGCCAATGATCCACACGCTGCATTCCTACTAGTGCAGTCATCACATGATGGCTCATGTGCAGTACGCATTCGTCCTATTATTGAGCGTATCTTCTGCGCCAATCAAATCAATCGCTTGATTACAGGCAAGAAGACTAATGATTATACTTATGTCATGAAACACACCTCTAATTCAGAGTTGTCTATCACTGACATTCGTAACATCACACAACTTACATACACAGCAATCGAAGAGTATGAAGGTATCGCAGCCAATCTTATTGACCGCAAGGTAGATAACAGTGCGGCTAAACGTATCTTCAAGTCAGTATGGTCACTGCCATCTACAGTAGAAGACAAACCATACCATCTGCTCACACAAGGTGAGCGTAGACAACAGACAATTGCTGTTACTGCACGTGATAAAGCGTGGCAAATATACAGTGAATCAGAAACACAAGAGAACATCAGAGGCACAGCCTTTGGTGTATGGCAAGCAGTTGTTGAGTACGCAGATCATCATGCAACAGGTGGCGATGAACGCCGTGCTGTTGCTACACTAAGCGGACGCAACGATACAGTAAAAACCAAGGCACTCAGCCTTGTACTAGCATAGGAGAGAGACATGAATACAATCCAAATTACAATTGAATCAGGTGCAGTAATAAACTATACCGAAGCAGAAATCTTACGCTTCATTAACAAAGCGGAGGAAGTAAATGCAGTACAGCAAGTTGCAAACGAGTACAGAGCAACAGCCAATTCGATTCGTAATCAAGTACGTGACTTCTTTAGTGAGCGTGAATGGTCAGATCGTGAAACAACAGTCAATCTTGATGAGGTTAACGAGTTACTCAACAGTATCGGATCACACTCTATTCAAACTACATACTCAGGCAACATTACAATTTCAGTTAGTTTCTGCGATTTAGATGCTGATGATGCTGATGATGCAATCAGTAAAATTGAAGATGATATTACTGTAGAATTATACGGTGCTTCAATTTCTATTGACCAAGTAAGCGTAGATGATATTGAGGAAGACTAATGAGCACACCATACGTGCCATATAATGGTACTGCTGGATGGTCAGGTACTGATACATCTAAGGCTCGTGCTATAGATAATCTTAAATCAGGTCGGGAAAAAAACCACCAAATACTAGCGTTAACACATTTAAAACTATCAGGTTTATCTGGTGTTACGTGGAAAGAATTAGCAGATTCACAAGGTTGGCATCATGGTACTGCTAGTGGTATTTTATCAGTACTACATCAATCAGGTGCTATAGTGCGTACTATTAAAACACGTAACAGATGCAAGGTATATGTGCATCAAGATTACAAAGACCTAGTAATACATGAAGTATACAAAAAGAGAGAGAAATTTTGCCCACACTGTGGCAATGACATCAATGCATAGTCCGTCAACTATGCTATGATGGGATAGCCAGTGGGTGGTAGGTTTTGGCTCTCTCCTTGTCCTGCCCCCATTGGTATCTAATCAAAGGAGAAACATGGCAGAGTTAGAAATACCTAGAGATAAGTACGGCAGGCCAATGGTAGTTCCACCTAAAGGTGGCAAACCAGTAGCGTATACACGTACTACTACAGTTGCAGGTTCATTAGATGATGGCACTGCACTAGTAGCATGGAAGTTACGTATGGCAGCAGCAGGTTTAACACTACGCCCTGATTTATTGTTGGCTGCATCAGCAAATAGAGAAAACAAATTAGAGATGGACAAGTTAGTTGAAGATGCAATGGAAGCAGCAGGTGCTACCAAGCAAGCAACTATAGGTACAGCGATACATACCTTGACAGAAAAATATGACAGAGGTGAAGACCTTGGTGTCATACCAGAAGATTATGTTGCAGATATACAAGCATATGCAGATGCAACTAAAAACTTCAAGAACATATTCATTGAACAGTTCTGCGTTTTAGATAAGTATAAAATTGCAGGCACACCTGACCGTGTTGTCGAGTACAAGGGCGAGTTGTTTATTTCTGACTTAAAAACTGGTAGTATCTCCTACCCAAACAAGATTGCCATGCAGTTAGCAGTGTATGCACACGGCTTGCCGTATGACCCAGCCACGGCAACCCGTGGCGCTTGGGGTAATGTTAACCAAGAGAAGGGTATCATCGTACATCTACCAGCAGGTAGCGGTAAGTGTGAACTACACTTCGTTAACATCAAGCAAGGATGGAAAGGTATAGAACTAGCAATGAAAGTCCGTACCTTCCGTGATACAAAAAAATCCCTAGTAACATCAATCAAGGAGTAACATGCATACAGAAGCACCAATCAGTATCACAGTTAAATCAGCAGCAGGTTCACTTGTTACAGTTCGTGCTGCTAACGCAGATGAACTAGACCAGACAGTTGCACTGACACTAGCATCACTATCATCTGCAGTAGCAGAACTAGAAGCAGCAGTGCGTGGTAGCGCACCAGTTAATACAGCAGTACCACCAGAACCAGCAGTTGCATCAATAGCATCAGCATTTAATGCTAGTGAAGTTGTTACAACTCCAGGTGCAGGTGCACGTCAATGTCCTCACGGTACAATGACACGCATCCATGGATTAACAGGTAAGTTTGGCCCATACAAAGGCCACTTCTGCCCAGCCAAACAAGGCGATCCAACTAAGTGCACAACCATCTATGTTAAGGCAGGCTCAGGAGAGTTCGCTACATTCATGGCCGACCAAACAAAGGCATAGCATGTCAGGATTATGTATTTCTAATATGCATAATCAATGTTATGACGCAGTTAATGATTCATACAATTGCTCATGTCCCTGCCATTTGAAAGGCATAAATGAAAACACTCCGCCGTAGTATCGGTAAGCCAGATGTTGGGGGAGAACCATTGCCCCCACCATTTCAGGCTTTTCAACGTGAAGGTATCATTTTGCGTCGAGCAGAAGTTACAGTCATAGCAGGTACTCCAGGCGCAGGTAAGTCATCTATTGCATTACATATCGCAGCAAGGTTAAAACAACCAACACTATACTTCTCTGCCGATACTAATGCACATACTATGGCAATGCGTTTGCTTGCTATGAAAGCCAAGATAACTCAGCAAGATGCTGAGTACATGATTAAGACCAAGCCAGAATCAGCAGAGCATTATCTGCGTGAGTTCTCTGGTATGTACTGGTCATTTGAACCTAGCCCTACACTAAAAGATTTAGATGAAGAAGTATCAGCATTTGAAACTATGTGGGGCAGAAGTCCTACTCTTATAGTTGTAGATAATCTTATGGACATAGCCATTGATGGACATGAAGAGTTTGCAGGTATGCGTGCAGTTATGAAAGAGTTAAAATATCTAGCACGTGATACCAATGCAGCAGTACTAGTCTTGCACCATACCCAAGAAGGAGCACAAGGTTATCCTTGTCAGCCACGTTCAGCATTACAGGGTAAGGTTGCACAGATACCAGCAATGGTACTAACAGTAGGTCAGATGATACATGGAGTAGACAGTTACTTATGTGTAGCCCCAGTTAAAAATCGTTATGGTAAGGCTGACCCAACAGGGGCAACTTACCTAACGCTATCATTTGACCCAGCCAAAATGCATCTTGAAGATGTCATCAGAGATAGCACACAGATGGAGATGAAAGTATAATGCCAAAGTATGAAATTATATATGTAAAAAATAAACTAAAAGTTATTCGTGCATCTAGCCTTGAGATTGCAGAAGAACGTGCAGAACAAGGTGCAGCAAATGGATGGATAGTTGATGTAATTAGAGAACTACCAAAAAAATGAGTAGCGCAGCCAAAGCCAAAGGCTCAGGAGCCGAGCGAGATGTAGTCAAGTACCTCAAGCAATGGTTCCCTTATGTTGATAGGCGATTGGCTGGTGCTACGTTAGACAAGGGTGACATCTCAGGTATACCTGGATGTACAATTGAAATTAAAAATCATGCCAAGATGGACTTGGCTGGATGGACAGAAGAGTTGATAGTCGAAATGGCTAACGACAAAGCATGGACAGGCGTGGTGTGGCACAAACGCAAGGGTAGGGGAAGTCCTGGCGATTGGTACTGCACCATGCCTGCTCATGTATGGGTAGATTTACTAAGGAGAGCACTTGGAGAAGCCAAGCATTGAAGAGTATCTCAACTACATAGGCGCAGCCGTGCCTTCTATGAGCAGCGGCTGGCGCAAAATGAAGTGTCCGTTCCACAGTGACAGTCATGCATCAGCAGCAGTTAACTATGATAAGAATGCTTTTATCTGCCATGGATGTGGTGTCAAGGGTGACGTATATTCCCTTATAATGTACAAAGAAGGTGGTGATTATCGTGAGGCTCTCAAGTTCGCAGCGTCAGTTCTTACTACAGGCAACACAGAGATACGCGAGCAAGATAGAGAACGCAAAAGATTATCTGTTAAACCGTCATCTCTCGGTAGAAGAGGCAAGCATATTTCACTTGGGAGTGGTAGAAGACCCACTTCCAGGACATGAAGCATACAAAGGACGGCTTGCTATCCCATACATTACACCGTCAGGTGTAGTTGATATTAGATTCCGTAGCATGCATAACGAAGACCCTAAGTACATGGGCTTGATTGGTGCTAAGACAACCATGTTTAATACACAGGCTTGCTTTGTTGCAGATAAATATATCTGCGTCACCGAAGGTGAGTTCGATTGTATTATGATGTCAGTTAAAACTATGCATGCAACAATAGGTATTCCAGGGGCTAACAACTGGAAGCCACACTACGCTAAAATACTAGATGACTTTGAAGTTGTAATAGTTCTTGCGGACGGAGACCCAGCAGGTCTTGAGTTTGGTAAAAAGATTAGTAGAGAACTAGGTAATGTAAACATTATCTCTATGCCAGATGGCGAAGATGTAAATAGTATGATGATTAAACAAGGGAGTGAGTGGATTGACCAACGAATCAGAGAGTGCGTTGCCATTTGATGAAACATTTTGGGATCATATAGATCATCAAAAGTTTTCAATCGGTATACCTGTATCAGAAGACAAAGTATTAAACATTATTGATGTGCTTAGGGATGTGTACGACTCCATAGATAGCGAGCCAGAGGTAGCCAAAGAATACTTAATCATGACTGCTGCTATAATATCAGCCATACCTACAAATGGTGCCGAGTTGGTATGGGAAGAAATGGCAGTCAAAGAATCTATGAAAGACCTTGACTCAACACTAAAGGAGATACTAAATGAAAAATCCTGAAGATGTAGAAAAAATCCTTGGTGAACTATGCACCATTATGTTTAGAAAGCATGCTGACTATGGACCAATGAACATAGCAGCAGCCCCAGGTGGCCCTATGAATGGGCTAAGGGTACGCATGTATGACAAGTTGGCTAGGCTTAACAACCTAGTAGATACAGGCGACACGCCGAACTACGAAAGCGTAGAAGATACACTGATTGACCTAGCAAATTATGCCATAATCGGGTTACTAGTCCAACGCGGACAATGGGAAGGTATACCTAATGGTAAGCAAAACAAAGAGGGTAGTGGTTCTCAGCGATCTTCAGATACCCTATCAACATAATAAAACCGTAGATGCCACACTAGAATTTATCCAAGATTATAAACCAGATGAACTCTGGTGTGTTGGAGACGAACTAGATGCACCCGAACCTAGTCGTTGGAACAAAGGTATGGCAGGAGAATACGCAGAAACACTACAAGATGGTATTGATTTAACGCACGACACAATGGCTCGTTACCGCAAAGCACTGGGTAACAAGCCATTTTACATTCAACGCAGTAATCATACTGACCGCATAGATACATACATGCGCAAGTATGCGCCAGCATTTATGTCACTCAAGTCATTAGAGATTGAACAACTACTTGGCTATGAAAAACTAAAAATTAATTACCTACATAAAATGCATGAGTTACTTCCAGGTTGGGTCATGGCACACGGAGATGAAGGTGTACTTAACCGTGCTCCAGGGGCTACTGCATTAAATTTAGCAAAACGTTTAGGCAAGTCAGTAGTATGTGGACATACGCATCGCGTGGGTTTGCAACATGAAACCACTGGTTTTTATGGTAAGACTAATACATTGTATGGTCTTGAAGTTGGACACATGATGGATGTAAAGCAGGCTAGTTACTTAACATCAGGCAGCGCTAACTGGCAGCATGGTATTGGCATCTTAGTAGAACACAATCGTAAAGTTACACCATTTGCTGTTCCAATTGTTAACGGCGAGGTAATCATTCCGTAATGAATTACATTGATGAGTACAATGATTTAGTACAGACACTTGCCACAGAATATGCAAGACGCTATACAATGGTGGAGCGTGATGACATAGGGCAAGAGTTGTGGGTATGGTTTGTAGGACACCCACGTAAGTATAAAGAGTGGTCTGAGTTAAAACAAAAAGATCGAGATAAACTTATTGCTAAATCGCTACGCAATGCAGCACTTAAGTTCTGCGAAAAAGAAAAAGCAAAGAAAATCGGGTACGATATGTCCGATTTATACTACTATGATGTGTCAGTTATAGAAGTTTTTCTTCCCTCGATCATAGGAGAATCCTATGAAATACCTACAAAAATTAAAGACTTGGGTGACACGGTCAAAACAAGTGAGATTTCAGATGGTAACAATTGGTTATCGTTAAGGTCTGACATAGCAGCAGGCTACTACAAATTGTCTGAAACAAAACAAAACATATTACGTTTACGATTTAGTATAGAACAACCTGACTGGACATTGCTTGCAAAAGATATGGACAGCACACCTGATGGTGCACGTATGAAAGTTCAACGTGCAATTGGTTCTCTTATAAAACATTTAGGTGGATGGAGACCGCAAACAGATGAGGACTCTAAGGTTGAATGACTTAAGAGGAGAGCCAGCCTTTGCTTGTATATGTGGCTGTCTTATGTTTGAACTTACTGTGATGTGGGATTGGGAATCAAGAGAGATTTCTTGGTATGATCTTGCACAAAAGTGTAAGGATTGTGGAACTATAACAACAGCACCAACACCAATGGATTGGATGGATTGTGAATAATGCCTGCATACGATTTTAAATGTGAGACTTGCACTACAGTTATAGAAACAAATGAAAACATACCACCAATGTGTACCACTTGTAATGGAACTATGACCCGTGTATGGTCTAGCGTAGCCGTTAAATTTAACGGTCCAGGATTCTATTCAACAGGGGGATAAATGTTTAGACCCAGTGACACACCTAATTGCGAGTCAACAGATACTGAATTGTTTTTTGTACCAGATGGAAGTGGCACTTACAAAGAAATAAAAGCACTTAAAACTATTTGTGGCAATTGTTTAGTAAAAAAAGAATGTCTTGACTATGCACTTAAATATAATGTGTTGGGTTACTGGGGTAACACTACTGAAGGTCAACGATATGGTTTAAGACGACAACTTAATATAACGCCAATACCAATGCACTCTACATACAAATAAAAAAAGACCCCCGCCAGGTAGGTTAAAGTACCTGAGCGGGGGCTTCTATTTCTATAAGTATTACTTCTTGGTAATACCAAACTCTTTTGCTGATGGGTCAAGTGCCTTAAGAACAGGACCTACAAGACCAGCAACAAAGGCTGATGCCAATACCTTAGGGTCGTGAACGCCAGTCATATAAAGTCCTGCGGCTACAGCGGCTGCTGAGCGTAGGTATGTAAGGGCAATTTGCTTTATTTTTTCTTGGTTCATTGGGAAGTTCCTTTACTTTAGTTTCATTTTGATTACACGTGCTTTTACTTGTTCAGGTGTTTCTACTATCTCAAAGTGCATATCATCTTTGCGAGTCTTATAGGTATAGCCAGCGCGTAACCCATACTTCTTGCAAAGAATATCTAATACCTTACGCTGTTCAACAGTAAAGGTATTTTCCTTACCAAGCGGATGCTTGACTGCGTTTAGGTCTATTGCCGTACCAGATGAATGGTTAGATAAGTTATCTGTCTGACCACGAACTTGACGATATGCATATGACCAATCATCAAACTCGCCTTCTTCAAGAGGTTCAACTTTAGTATGAAACTCAGCAGCAAATGCTGCTAATACTGGACCACATATCTCGTTGCACTGTAATTTAATTTTTGTTCCAGCAACAGGAAAATGTTTAATGTTAATTGCTTCTTTATCTTTAGATGCTACCCAACCATTTTGACTGTATTCAATTGTCACTTGTCATCTCCGTTGCGTAGTGGATAAGTAACTGCCCATGCAATTAGTGTTCCAGCAATTGCATAGCCAACTACGGTTTTGGCTGAACCATCAAGGACTACCCAAGCAATAAACATGCCTAGTAAAGTCCATAGTTGTTCAACCATATCTCTGATTACTTTCTTCATGGTTTTCTCCTATAGGCTGCTGCTGCTCCTGCCATACTTGCTGCGTTAACCGCAGCCTGTCCAGCAATAACTGATGCGACAATGATCTTTTCTGATTCTTCTCTTTCTTCATCTGACATATCAGCACCGATGCTTGTAATTGCAAGAAGGGCTTGCTTTGGGTCAGTAAAGATTGCTTCAATAAGGGCGGCTGGACTCTTAAGTATTACCAATGCAGCAGCAACTTCGGCTGTAATTACAACTTCATTACCATTTTCATCTTTACGCACCTCAACTGGTGTCTCAGGTGGTAAGTCTTCATAGGTTAAGCCAGCATCTTGAATTGCTTGGGCTGTTACTGGCTCGCCTTGTGCTGCTTCAATGACCGCTTTTGCTACCACTTCTCGTTCTTCTGGTGTAGAATCTTCCGTAGCCACAACTGGTGGTTCAGGTTCTTCAACAGGAGGTTCAGGTGCAAGTTCAGGAGCAGGTTCAGGAATTACAGGAGCAGGAACTTCCTCAGCGGGAGGTTCTTCTGCCTCCGCAGGAGGCTCTTCTACAGGTACAGGAGGTTCTTCCTCTTCTACGGGTGCAGGAGGCTCCTCAACAAGAGCAGGTGGCTCTTCTACGGGCACTGGAGGGGCTTCTGGCTCTGGCTCAGGAACAGGTTCAGGCTCTACTTCAGGTTCAGGCTGAGGAGTAGGCAATGGTTCAACAATTTCTGGTGGTGGTGGTACCACTACTGGTTGGGGCTGGATTACTACTACTGGTTCTGGTTGAGGTTCGGATGGAACGGGTTCAGAAGGAGCAGTTGAAGTTTCGGAAGGAGCAGTAGGTGTCTCCACTATGGTTACTGTTTGGGTTTCTTCTGGGCTGGGTAATGGCTCAGGTTCAGGAGAAGGCGTTAAAACAGGAGTTGGTGTCTCAACTACAGGAGTCGCAGACTCAACTACGGGTGTTGGAGTCTCGCTTGGAGTTGGAGAAGGTGAGGGTTCGGGAGCAGCACTTGGCTCTGGACTGGGACTTACAGTAGGGGCTGGTGCTATACCGTTATAATATCTACCAATACCTGTGTAGTTATCACTGATGTAGGTTGTCCATTGACCAATAAATCCACCTTCGCAAAACAATCTTGCAATGTCACCCTTGCCATTGAAGTAAGAGTTGTCTGCATCCCACCCAGTAAGTGCGGTATAGGTTTCACCAGCAGGGTTGGCACAAATAATTGTTACATTTCTAGCCATTAACTCTGGTGATACTGCTTCTGCTGTAGGCATAAAGAAAAAAGAAGTTCCTAATACAAGAAACCAAACTGCAAGTAAACGGGGAAGTTTCACTTGTACCTTTCGGGTTAGTTAATCGTCATCCTCATCATCTTCATAAGGAATAGCAGTTGGATCTTTACTTGGTGTCCAATCAGGTTGCGGATATGGTGCAGTGCTCATTATTCTTTCTCACATAACATTCTATAAATATCATCAACACGAGTTTCAACTCGGTTGAGTCGATCAGATACACTGCTACCACCATTAGGCTTAAGTTCTGCTAGGTAATGCTTAACCATCCAGCGAATCATAAGAGCAAATGCTCCTATAAGGGATGTGATTGAGAGAGCAAATGCAGCCCAATCTTGTGGTGTCATGATGTTATACCGTTCTGATAGTAATTTCTACAACCCCACCAAAGCCATCAAAGCGCTTATCAGGTGGTGTCATACGAGTGAATGTAACCTGCTGTATTACTGCTTGCTGTGATTCTCCTGTTGTCAGGTCTTGCCAAGTAAGCACGTCACCTGTCTTTTCAATCTCTTCTAATAATTGTATGCGAGCATATGCTCTGCCATCATAACCAATTACAGTATTAAACCTATCAGTTTCTATATCAAAACAAAAAACAGGGAACTGGATTATACGTTGACGTGGTGTAGCAATAGTTGCTTTAGCCTGATAGCCCTTAAAAATTGGACCAGTAGTAGTATCTGTAGTATCACGATTAAATGTAAACTTATATGCAAGAAACTCTTGTGCTACTTCAGGTTGAGTTGTAGTTACTTCTACTGGGGCTACACCTATATTATAACTAATATGGTCATACTGTGTTTCATTTCCAGATGCTTCTGTAGCAAGAGATGACAAGGTAAAGTCACCAGATGTGAATGTACCACGTGCAATAAGACGCTTATAGTTTTTAGGTTCTAAAGTAGAATATCTAATCTTACCTGTAGTTATAGAACCAGTTGTTGATAAAACAGTAGTTGATTGTATGGCTATGCCATTGCTGCCTGATGTAGTAAAGGCTATCTGGTCTGTATTACCTACAAAATCTACGCTAGTTGCGTAACCAGTAGCACCATTAAAATATGCATCTTTAGCATAAGCAAAGCGTAAAGATTCAATCTCTACGCCTAAATCAATACGATATAAACCAGCGTAACCATTGACTGTGCCTGCAGCCCAAACATATTTATCACGGAAAGCAAAGTCACGGATACCATTAGTGTCTTCAAATATAAGTGGACCATAAGATAGATCACCAGTTGTATCTGAAATGGTAGCCACACGCATACCTTTATTAGTACCAATCATAAGGTAACCAAGGTACGACTCGATCTTATAAACTATTTCGCCAATAGGCAGTTGTGCTGCCACAATTCCTGATGTAAGGGTGGGCATAACACCAACAGTAGATAGAACAAACTTGTAAATGGCAGAGTTACCGCCAAGGTAACCAGCAGCATAGATGGCAGAGCCACCTTCAGAGATAGATGACCATACCCAATCAGTATTAGGGTGTGTGTATGTAGCCGCAGGTAATGCGTGAGACGAACCCTTAGCATTAGTTAGTTCATAAATAGATGCACCAATACCAGCAACAAGACGT
>Ga0114974_10000663_pt1 | contig 28298 bp, 27 predicted proteins | sample S_130206_EF_Meta_FD_87318 | JGI IMG/M metagenome (GOLD analysis project Ga0114974, IMG submission 87318) | Freshwater microbial communities from Lake Simoncouche, Canada to study carbon cycling - S_130206_EF_MetaG | ecosystem: Environmental > Aquatic > Freshwater > Lake | place: Lake... | reverse complement strand
TAGATATCGGCCCAGGTGCTGGTGAGCACGGTGGGCAAGTTGTTGTAAGCGGCACCGTTGACGATCTACTCGCCAACCCCGATTCAATTACCGGGCAATACTTGACTGGCAAGCGCAAGGTTGAAATACCTGAAACTCGCCGCCCTTCGACGGACCGTAAAATCACCGTGCACGGAGCAACCGAACATAATCTGCAAAATGTCACCGTTGATATTCCTCTTGGGCAGTTAGTTGCAGTCACGGGCGTCAGCGGCTCAGGCAAGTCGACGCTGGTTAACGACGTGTTGTATTCGGTTCTGGCTCGTGATCTGAATGGCTCAAGGCATGTGCCTGGCCGGCACAAGAAAGTGACTGGATTAGAAAACGTTGACAAGGTTGTTCACGTGGATCAGTCGCCCATCGGTCGTACACCGCGAAGTAACCCAGCAACGTATACCGGAGTCTTTGATCATGTGCGAAAGTTATTCGCTGATACTCCAGAGGCAAAAGTTCGAGGCTATCTGCAGGGTAGATTCTCATTCAACGTTAAGGGCGGACGATGCGAATCATGCTCAGGTGACGGAACGATCAAGATTGAAATGAATTTCCTCCCGGACGTATACGTGCCATGCGAAGTATGTAATGGAGACCGTTACAACCGGGAAACCCTCGAAGTGTACTTCAAGGGGAAGAGCATCTCTGATGTTTTGGATATGCCAATTGAGCAGGCGAAAGAGTTCTTTGCAGCGGTGCCCGCTATTTCACGACATCTGACTACATTGGTTGAAGTTGGCTTGGGTTATGTGCGCCTTGGACAATCTGCGCCGACGCTTTCGGGCGGGGAGGCTCAACGAGTCAAGCTGGCTGCCGAATTGCAGAAACGTTCAACAGGTCGCACGATTTACGTTCTTGATGAACCGACTACTGGTTTGCATTTTGAGGACATTCGTAAATTGCTCGCCGTGCTCCACTCATTAGTCGACAAGGGAAACTCCGTCATTGTGATTGAACATAATCTTGATGTGATCAAAACAGCCGACTGGGTAATCGATATGGGACCCGAAGGCGGTTCGGGTGGCGGCAGGGTAGTTGCACAGGGAACTCCAGAGGATGTTGCCCTAGTCAAGGCCAGTCACACAGGTTCGTTCTTGGCGCAGATGCTGCCGAGCGCGAGTCTGCCACCCACCAAGCGTCGAAAGACTTAGGCTTTCAGCAAAGGAGATGACATGTCAGAAACAGGATCAGTAAATCGACGTAAGGTCTTGGCAGGCAGCGGAATCGTTGCCGTTGGTGTGGTGGCCGCCGCGTGCTCATCCTCAAGTGAGAGCGTGCAAGTAGCTCCGTCAGAGCCGGCGCCTGGGGCAGCAGCCACGGGCTCGAAGGGCACCCTTCTCGCGGCGGTTGCCGATGTGCCTATTGGCGGCGGCGTGGTTATCAGCGACCCACCGGTGGTCGTGACACAGCCCAAAGCAGGAGAGATCAAGGGTTTCACTGCAATTTGCCCACATGCCGGGTGCCTCGTGGGCGCGGTTGCAAAAGATGAAATCATTTGTCCTTGCCACGGTTCTCGATTCTCTGCGGTGGATGGCTCAGTAATAGCCGGTCCAGCGGAACAAGGCTTGGCGCCCGCAGCGGTTTCGGTACAAGGTACGAACGTCGTCTTGGCCTAATTCCGATGGGAAACGAATCGCCATTACGCCCGCCCACGGGGACGATCCCCACTGAGCCAGGCGTATATCGATTTCGTGATTCAACTGGTCGAATCATTTATGTTGGAAAAGCGCTCAACCTGCGTTCAAGGCTGGCCAATTATTTTCAGGATCCTGCAACGCTGCACCCGCGAACTGCGAGCATGGTCGCCACAGCCCGCGAGGTTGATTGGGTTGTCGTCGGTACTGAGGTTGAGGCACTCACCCTGGAATACGCCTGGATTAAGGAATTTGACCCACGATTTAACGTGAAGTTTCGCGACGATAAAACCTACCCATATTTGTCATTTAATCTTTCCGATCCTTTTCCAAGGGTTGCGATTGTGCGCGAGGCGAAAAAAGTTGGAACTCGTTACTTCGGTCCGTACGCACACGCCTGGGCGCTACGCGAAATGGTTGATGAACTCCTGAAAGTCTTTCCGGTGCGCTCGTGCCGTGACGGGGTTTTTCGGCGCGCAAAGCAGGTTGGTCGCCCATGCCTTCTCGGCTACATCGACAAATGCAGCGCCCCCTGCGTTGGCAAAGTCTCTGAAGAAGAACACAGGGGCATAGTTTTGGATTTTTGCACCTTCATGGCAGGCAATGGTGAAGGATTTGTTAAGCAACTCGAACTGCAAATGAATGAAGCCGCAGTAGGGGAGCGTTACGAGGATGCCGGACGATTGCGAGATCGCATTGGTGCGCTGCGCCGAGCCACAGAGCGCAACGCAGTCGCATTTAATGATGATACGGATGCCGACTTAATTGCAGTGACTGAAGACCCGCTCGAAGCAGGGGTCCAGGTTTTTCACGTTCGCGGCGGTCGCATTCGTGGTGAACGCGGTTTTGTTATTGAAAAAGCGGAAGAACTTACAACGGGTGAGGTTGTGGGGCGAGCGATTCAACGGATTTATTCAGAGCCGGGAATTACCAATATTCCACGTGAAATTCTGGTGTCTTCGTCAGTTGAGGATGCCATTGCGCTTGAAGCTTGGCTCGGTGAAGTGCGACAAGGGCCGGTGCATCTGCGCGTGCCAGCGCGAGGTGACAAGAAGTCGTTGATGGAAACCGCCCTTAAGAATGCATCACACACTTTGCAGTCTCACCGCATGAAACGTTCAAGTGATTTGACGACTCGTTCAATTGCTCTCGAAGAGATACGCGAAGCATTGAATCTCGCCGAAGCCCCGTTACGTATCGAGTGCATCGACATTTCCACATTAATGGGTGAAAACACCGTTGGCTCACTCGTTGTGTTTGAGGATGGATTAGCTAAAAAAAGTGACTACCGAAGTTTCATCATAAAGACACCACATGCGGACGACACCGCATCTGTCGCTGAAGTGGTGAATCGGAGATTCACCAGGGCCGGCGACGACGTCTTAGCCGACTCACATTCAACAGAGCAAATCGGCGAAAAGAAGAGGTTCGCATACCCGCCCGGCTTACTCGTCATTGACGGTGGGCAACCTCAAGTACGCGCAGCGCAAGATGCCCTCATGGCGTTAGGAATAACAGATGTTCCTGTGATTGGTCTAGCAAAACGACTCGAAGAAGTCTGGCTGCCAGATGGTTCGGATCCATTGATCCTGCCGCGTTCAAGTGAGGGCCTTTACCTCTTGCAGCGTGTGCGAGACGAGTCACATCGCTTCGCAATCACTTTTCATCGCAAACGCAGAGGCAAGGCGATGAAAGCCAGTGCGCTGGACAATATTTCCGGGCTTGGCGAAGCGAAAGCCAAGGCGCTACTGAAGCATTTTGGCACCATGAAAGCAGTAAAGGCAGCATCAGAAATTGAGCTCACCCAAGTCACTGGCATTGGACCGGCCCTCGCTGCCAAAATTCACATGGGATTGCATTCAGGAAACGAGGCATCATGACCGATCGGCGATTAGAGGTAGCGCTCGTGACAGGCATGTCTGGAGCGGGTCGTTCGACTGCGGCACGCGCTCTCGAAGATCTCGGTTGGTTTGTTATGGACAACCTTCCTCCTTCGTTACTTGCGCAGGCTGTTGACATTGCCGCGTCCACAAATGATCTTCATCGTGTTGCGGTAGTGGTTGATGTGCGAAGTGGTTCGATGTTCAATGCGCTAGCTGCAGCACTCGATGATCTAGAGGCAAAGAATGTGCTCCTTCGCACCTTGTTTTTAGAGGCTTCGGATGAGTCGCTTGTGCGCCGGTTTGAAAGTTCACGCCGGCCACATCCGCTTCAAGGTGAAAGTCGCATTGTCGACGGCTTGCAAGCTGAAAGAATCCTGCTTGGAGACTTGCGCGCTGAGGCAGATGTCGTTGTTGATACATCACTGCTGAACGTTCACGACTTACGACGCAAAGTTGAGGCCGCCTTCTCGCAAGAAACACCCACAGATTTACGTGCAACAGTGTTGTCATTCGGTTTCAAGTACGGCATTCCTGTTGATGCTGATCTTGTGGCAGACATGCGATTTATTGACAACCCACATTGGGATCCGAAACTGCGTTCTCTTACTGGTTTGGATTCTGCTGTTTCCGAAGTGGTACTTGCCAACCCAGCAGTGCATGAATTTTTACGAATCTACGAGGACCTTGTCAGCGTCATGAGACCTGGATATCTCGCTGAAGGTAAGCGATACGTGACAATTGCAATTGGCTGCACTGGAGGTAAACATCGAAGTGTCGCGACAGCCGTCGAAATTGCTGAGCGCTTACGTTCCATTGGTATTCAAACATTGGTCGTTCATCGGGATTTGGGTAAAGAATGAAACGACTGCCGGTAGCTCTCAATGGGCCAACTGACTCTGGTCCAAAGGTAGTAGCACTTGGTGGCGGACACGGTCTGGCTTCAACATTGACAGCGCTTCGTCGAGTGACTGATCAAATCACCGCGGTGGTGGGCGTGGCTGACGATGGCGGCTCAAGTGGACGGCTACGGGATGAATTTGGAATCCTTCCACCCGGTGACCTTCGGATGGCGCTTGCGGCTTTATGCGGCGACGACACATGGGGTCGGACCTGGCAGCGGGTAATCCAGCATCGATTCGGTGGATCGGGGGAACTCAGCGGACACTCACTAGGAAATCTTCTGATCACAGCCCTCTGGGAGGAAACCGGGGATCCTGTTGCTGGTTTGGAATGGGTTGGCGCCTTACTAGAAGCACAGGGGCGCGTACTGCCCTGTAGTTTGCAACCCTTGGAAATTGTTGCTCAGGTGCGCGGAGTGAACCCACATTCTCAAGATGTCATCACTGAAGTGCGAGGCCAGGTTGAAATTGCCTCGACACCGGGCAGTGTGGTGAGTATCAGCCTTGAACCGTCGCGGCCACAAGCTTGTCCGCAAGCAGTTGATGCTGTGCGAGATGCAGATGTGATCATCCTTGGGCCAGGGTCCTGGTTCACTTCAGTTTTGCCGCATTTACTCATTCCTGATCTTGCCAAGGCAATCATTGAATCTTCGGCTCGGCGTATTTTGGTGATGAACGTGGCTCCACACGAAGACACTGAAACGGCAGGAATACCCGTTGCCGAGCATCTGGATTTCTTGAGAGCTGCCGCACCAGCGTTACGGCTTGACGCAGTGATTGCTGACCCTCGTCATATAGAAAATGCCGGTGCGCTTCGCCATGCCTGTGGCGAATTCGGGGCTCAATTAATCCTCGAACAAGTGGCCTACAGCAGAGGAGAGCGGCCAGGCGCTCATGATCCAGACCGGCTGGCAGTTGCTTTTCGAACTTCACTTTTGGGGTAGCAACACGCCCGAGTACGTTTCATGGCAGGATACCGACCTATGGCGATGACAGCGGCGGTAAAAGACGAGCTCAGCCGAGTAGAAGTCACGAAAATTTGCTGCCGAAAGGCCGAAGTTTCAACGATGCTTCGCTTTGGTGGAGGAATCCATATTGTTTCTGGTCAAATTGTCATCGAGGCTGAGATGGACGCCGGCCAGACTGCCCGGCGTTTGCGCAAAGACATCATGGAGATCTATGGCCATGAAAGCGAGATCGCAGTCGTGCAGGCCAGTGGAATTCGCAAAGGAACTCGATATGTGGTGCGCGTTGTTCAAGGTGGCGAGGCGCTAGCGCGACAAACAGGCATGGTCGATGGAGCCGGGCGTCCAGTTCGCGGTCTGCCACCCGCAATTGTGGCGGGGGCTCTTTGTGATTGTGAAGCAGCGTGGCGGGGGGCTTTCTTGGCGCATGGATCGCTGACTGAACCCGGTCGCTCGTCATCACTTGAAATCACTTGCCCAGGGCCAGAAGCGGCCTTAGCGCTCGTGGGTGCTGCGCGTCGGTTGAATATCGCTGCAAAATCCCGTGAAGTCCGAGGTGTTGATCGAGTCGTGATCCGTGACGGCGATGCTATTGGTGCAATGTTGACCAGGCTCGGTGCGCACGAATCAGTGATGGCTTGGGAAGAGCGACGGATGCGCCGTGAGGTGCGTGCCACGGCCAACCGACTTGCCAACTTCGACGATGCGAACTTGCGTCGCTCGGCTCGGGCTGCAGTCGCCGCTGGAGCTCGAGTTCAACGCGCAATGGAGATTCTTGGCGAAGAGGTTCCAGACCATTTGGTGGTTGCGGGCCGCCTGCGACTTGAGCACAGTCAGGCGAGCCTTGAAGAACTTGGTGCTTTAGCTGAACCGCCAATGACGAAAGATGCAATCGCAGGACGAATACGCCGGCTGCTGGCCTTGGCCGATAAACGCGCTCAAGAATTAGGCATTCCGGACACCGAATCCGCCTTGGGTTCGGAGTTTGGCAGCTAAGGACCACGGGGTCTCATCCGATGGCCCCGTTCGCTAGGGTTTCATCGGAAACGCTTACATTTAGCGACAACTTCTGGGAGATATACGTGACGATCAAGGTTGGCATCAATGGATTTGGCCGTATCGGCCGCAACTTCTTTCGGGCGTTGCTCGAGAGTGATGCGAATATCGAGATTGTTGGGATTAACGATCTCACCGACACCAAGACACTTGCGCACCTCATGAAATACGACAGCATCCTGGGACGCATCGGCATTCCGGTTGAAGCCGGTGACGGACAGATAACCGTCGGCGGCAAGGTCATTCCGATTTTCGCTGAACGCGATCCAGCTGATTTGCCATGGGCAAAGGTCGGCGCAGATATTGTGATCGAATCAACCGGTTTCTTCACCAATGCTGCCGATGCAGGTAAGCACCTCAAGGCAGGCGCGAAAAAAGTAATTATTTCCGCCCCTGCAACGGATGAAGACATCACGATTGTGATGGGTGTTAATGACAAAGAATATGATCCCGCCAAGCACAACATTATTTCCAACGCGTCTTGTACAACCAATTGCCTCGCACCGATGGCCAAAGCGATTGACGATGCCTTCGGCATTGAACGTGGCCTTATGACCACGATTCACGCGTACACCAATGATCAGAAGATTCTTGACTTTCCACACAGCGATCTTCGACGCGCGCGTGCAGCAGCACTGAACATGATCCCAACATCCACCGGCGCTGCCAAAGCTATCGGCCTAGTTATGCCGCACCTGAAAGGCAAGCTCGACGGATTCGCTATGCGCGTACCTGTCCCAACAGGTTCAGCAACTGACCTCACTGTTGAGCTTCGCACAGCGGCAACGAAGGAAGAGATCAACGCTGTGGTTAAAGCGGCAGCCGAGGGTGCACTCAAGGGTTACCTCAAGTACACCGAAGATCCGATCGTCTCGACAGACATCGTCACGGATCCTGCATCGTGCATATTTGACTCAGGTCTGACATACGCGAATGGCAATATGGTCAAGGTTGTGGGCTGGTACGACAACGAGTGGGGTTACTCCAACCGTTTGATCGATATCACTTCACTTGTCGGCTCTAAGCTCTAGGCGATTGCGATGAAGTCACTCGACGACCTAGAGGTCGCCGGGCGGACCGTATTGGTTCGCACCGATTTAAATGTGCCACTGACCGATGGCCCTGATGGCAAGGTGATTACAGATGATGGTCGGATCAGGGCAGCAATCCCAACGCTGACGCATCTGCGTGAACATGGCGCAAAAATCATTGTTGTCGCGCACCTAGGTAGGCCCAGGGGTGAGATAGTCACCGAAATGAGTTTGGCACCAGTAGCGATTCGTCTCGGTGAGCTCCTGGGAACACAGGTCGTTTTAGGCGTTGATATTACGGGACCACAGGCGAAAGCAGCAGCAGCAAAGCTTCAACCAGGTGAAATATTGCTCCTCGAAAATATTCGGTTTGATGCTCGCGAGACGAGCAGGGACAAAGATGAGCGACTGGGGCTCGCGAATGAGTTAGCTTCCCTTGCAGATCTATACGTGTCAGAGGGTTTCGGCGTTGTTCATCGGGCGCAGGCATCAGTCACCGAAGTCGCCACACTTCTACCAAACGCTGCAGGTCGTTTAGTGCACAAGGAAGCATCGGTCTTTGACGTCTTACTATCAGAACCAGCCCGGCCCTATGTTGTGATCCTTGGTGGGTCAAAAGTAAGCGATAAATTAGGTGTCATCGGCAACCTCATTGAACGCGTAGACCGTTTGCTTATTGGCGGAGGAATGGCTTTCACGTTCTTGGCGGCACTGGGGCATGGCGTAGGCGATTCGCTTCTTGAGGTTGACCAAATCCCTACCGTCCAAGGATTCATCGAATTAGCCAAGGCTCGTGGTGTTGAACTATTGATACCAATTGATGTTGTGGTTGCAGATGACTTCTCAGCAACAGCAAACGTTAAAGTCGTTGATGCTGATCAGATTCCGACGGGCTGGAAGGGACTTGACATCGGTCCCAAAACAACAGCGCTGTTCGCAAACCGCATTGCAGATGCTGGAACCGTGGTTTGGAACGGCCCGATGGGTGTCTTTGAGATGCTGCCTTTCGCAGGTGGTACCCGCGGAGTTGCCGAGGCCATGATCGCAAGCAATGCAATGTCGGTAGTGGGCGGGGGGGACTCAGCTGCAGCGATACGATTGCTGCAGCTTGATGAAGCAGCGTTCTCACATATCAGCACCGGTGGTGGTGCAAGTTTAGAATTCCTGGAGGGTAAAGAACTCCCCGGTCTCACCGTCCTGGAAGGGAAATAGCCATGGCAAAGAATGAGCGCAAGCCGCTTATCGCAGGCAACTGGAAGATGAACCTCAACCATTTCGAGGCACTTTCATTAGTGCAGAAATTGGCTTTCACACTTAATGATGTCGATTTTGCAGCAGTTGATGTTGTGGTTCTGCCCCCATTCACAGATATCCGTTCAGTACAAACCCTCATCGAAGGCGATAAGTACGACATCCAATACGGAGCGCAAGACCTATCAGCACAGGTCTCGGGCGCCTACACGGGCGAGATCTCGTCGGCCATGCTTGCCAAATTGGGATGCTCATATGTGACCGTGGGTCACAGTGAACGCCGCGAATATCATTCAGAAACAGACGCGAGCGTTCAAGCCAAAGCTGCTGCCGCTCTACGCGACGACATCACTCCCATTGTCTGCGTTGGCGAGGGCCTTGACGTACGCAAAGCGGGGGAGCAGGTTCCTTATGTTCTGGCTCAACTTGAAGGTTCGCTAGCCGAATTCACGGCAGAGCAGGTTTCTGGCCTCGTCGTTGCCTATGAGCCGGTCTGGGCAATAGGCACCGGAGAAGTAGCTACCCCCGACGATGCCCAGGAGGTCTGCCGGGCCATTCGCGTTCGCCTAGGCGAACTCCATGGAGCCGAAACCGCCGCAGCCACCCGAATTCTCTATGGTGGCTCGGTCAAAAGTTCCAATATCGCGGGAATCATGGCTCAAACTGATATCGATGGGGTGCTCGTTGGCGGGGCAAGCCTGGATCCTGATGATTTTGTGGGAATCGTGCGATACCGGCTCCACCCAGCTGATCTTGCCAACTGAACTGCTTGCCTCATCTATACTTAGCTCTTCACACTGATACGGAGTCTGCCTTGCTCAACATTGTCACGATTGCGCTTGCTGTTGTGCTGATCATTTGCAGCGTGCTGCTCATCGTTCTCATTTTGCTTCACCGAGGCAAAGGCGGTGGACTCTCCAACCTTTTCGGTGGAGGAGTGGGCTCTTCCGTTGGTGGTTCGTCGGTCGCCGAGCGAAACCTGGACCGGATCACTGTGGCAATTGGACTTATCTGGGCTGCGTCAATCGTTGGCGTTGGTCTGCTCATTCGCACTGGCGTTTAACACCGTAGCGAAACTAGTAGGAGGAAAAAATGGCTGGTGGAAGTGCTATCCGTGGCAGTCGCGTCGGGGCTGGCCCAATGGGCGAAGCAGAGCGTGGTGAAGCTGCACCGCGTATTTGGGTTTCTTTCTGGTGTTCGCGCAAGCATGAATCAAAGCCAAGCTTCGCTTCAGATGCTGCAATCCCCGACGAATGGGACTGCCCACGATGTGGCTTGCCCGCAGGCAAGGATAAGGAAAATCCACCTGCGCCACCCAAGGTGGAGCCATACAAGACTCACCTAGCGTATGTAAAAGAACGCCGTTCAGACGTGGATGGCGCAGCCATCCTTGACGAAGCACTCAGCAAACTGCGCGGAAAAGTTATTTAAATATTCCCATGAACACTTAAGCTCCCGGTCGACCAAAGTCGGCCGGGAGTTCTTTTGTGGCAGCGATATCAACGAGAAAGAGCGTGTGCAAGGCTCGGATCCCGCTTGCAGGAATCTGACGAGGACCAGCCATCGGGTCCAATGCCAAACGAAGCGCCTGAGCCTTACTTTCGCCCGATGCAAGTATCCAAGCCTGTCTCGCGTTGTTGAGAGCCGCGAAAGTTAACGTGACTCGAGTAGCGGGAGGTTTTGGGGAATTGTGTACGGCTACGACAAGCCGATCATCATGAGTTTGGGGATATTCAGGAAACAGTGACGCCACATGCGCATCGGGACCGATACCCAGGAGCACGACATCGAAAGTCGGGATTACTCCACTGCCGGCAGTGAGCAAGAGTTGCTCGTAACTCTGCGCCGAAAGTTCAGGAGTTTCGCTGCGATCAGGACCGCTAATGGAGTGCACATGTTCTCGGGGTATGACCACGTGATCAATGAGCATTTGGTGCGCGGAAGTGTCATTGCGGTCAGAGTCTCCAGTTGCGAGATAGCGCTCGTCACCCCACCAGAGGTGAATGCGCTTCCAATCTATGGCGGCTACGGCCGGACTCGTGCCCAATGCTGACAAGACCGCAGTCCCGATACCGCCACCAGTCAAAACCACATGCGCAAATTTTCGCTGCTCTTGTGCCTCAACCACGGCAGCAACGAGTCGTCCAGCCGTTGCCTCAGCGAGCGTGTCTGCATCTAGGTAGCGAACAAGTTCGGGAACCGTCATAGATCCAGTTTCGAAATGACGAGCCCGTACATGTCATCTGGATCAAGGCGACGCAACTCTTCAGCAATTAATGCCGAAGTTGATCGGTGCGGCAAACTTACTTGCTGGTCAGCTAACCCTGGTCGTCTAATCGTGGCGGTCTTTTGATCAACCCTGGTTATCGAAAGCACGCCATCGTCCATGTCTAATTCAACGGCGGAAATAGCGATGGTGTCATCCCAGATCGTCTCCAGACTTGCGCCCAAACTCTGGCTGAGCCAAGCACCCATGAGGATCACACTGGGATTGTTCCTTTCTCCTGACACCCGAATGTTGTACACATTGGACATCGGTGCATCGAAGATGGCTGCGAGAACCGACCGCCATTGCGTACAGCGAGCCCATGCAAGATCACTGTCGCCCGGTATGTAACCAGTCTTTCGGATGCGCAAGGCCTCATAAGGATCAGAAAAATTTGAGGCATCCGTGATTCGGCGTTGAGCATGGCGACCAATCAAACTTTCAGATGGCGCGGCAGGGGAGTCACCGGGCCAATATGCAACTACGGGAGTGTCGGGCAGCAGAAGTGGCACTGCAACAGAGTTTGGATAGTTTGCAAGCTCACCGCGTAGTCGAAGAATGGCAACTTCGCCTGGTCCATCATCGCCACCCACACGGATCTCAGCGTCGAGCTTCGTATGGCGAGCATCCGGTCGCGGAATCAAGGTGATGATGCGCATAGGGTGTTGATGCGCAGTCGCAACTGCAGCATCAGTTGCATCAGCTTGCGTGTCTTCATCTGCCAAAATGAGCAGAGTCAGAACCATTCCGGTAGCCGGCGAACCTATTCGACGACGCTCGGCACTGATCGCAGCTGCTACAGCTCCGCCGCTGGTGTTTTCTAGCCGAATCATGGCCGCCTCCACGTGCGTCCATCGCGAGCTAACATGTCATATTGGCTGTGCGGCCCCCAGCCACCAGATACATATTGCTCGGATTGTCCTTGTGTTGCCCAATATTCCAACACGGGATCAAGAATCTTCCAACCTAATTCGACTTCAACCTGACGTGGAAACAGTGGTGGATCACCAATCAGGACGTCGAGGATTAAGCGCTCGTAGGCTTCGGGGCTAGATTCAACGAAGGTTTCACCGTATTGAAAATCCATGGTGACATCGCGAACTTCAATTTGTGAAGTATCGGGAACTTTAGAGCCGAAGCGAACGGTAATTCCCTCATCGGGCTGAATTCGGAAAACTAGGGCGTTATTGCCGAGTTCTTGCACCGAATCAACACTAAAGGGCAGGTGTGGTGCACGCTTGAAAATCACAGCAACTTCGGTGACTCGACGCCCTAAGCGTTTGCCTGTGCGCAGATAAAAGGGAACTCCAGCCCAGCGTCTGTTGTCGATGTCTACACGCATGGCCGCAAATGTTTCGGTTTTGGAATTCGGATCAATTCCCTCTTCTTGCAGGTAGCCAGGTACTGGAATTCCTCCTTGCCAACCCTGCGAATATTGGCCTCGAGTGGTGTGCAAACTTAAGTCCTTAGGCAAACGAACGGCGGAGAGAACTTTTTCTTTTTCGGCGCGCACTTCGGCAGCGTTAAAGTTCAGCGGCTCTTCCATCGCAGTCAGTGCTAACAATTGCAGTAAATGGTTTTGGATGACATCCCTGGCCGCACCGATGCCGTCGTAATATCCAGCTCTTCCACCAATGCCAATATCTTCGGCCATGGTGATTTGAACATTGTCGACGTAGTTGCCATTCCATAATGGTTCAAACATTGCGTTGGCAAAACGAACAGCCATGATGTTTTGAACTGTCTCTTTTCCAAGGTAGTGATCTATACGAAATACTGAGCCTGTTTCAAAGACCGTTCCAACGAGATCATTCAGTTCTCGGGCGCTCTTAAGATCGTGCCCGAAAGGTTTTTCAACGACTACTCTGCGCCAAGAATCAGGCGTGTCTTGCGCAAGACCTGAACTTTTAAGGTGCTCGAGGACCACTGGAAATAATCCGGGTGGAATGGACAGATAGAAAGCATGATTTCCGCCAGTGCCACGAGTGAGGTCGAGATCTGCAACCACTCGAGACAATTCGCTATACGCGGCAGGATCGTCCAGATCTCCGGTTACGAACCGGATTCCTTCACTGAGTTGTTTCCAGGTTTCTTCTCGAAATGGCGTTCGGGAATGTTCACGAACCGCGTCATGAACGATCTGAGCAAAGTCTTCATCAGCCCAATCGCGTCTGGCAAATCCAACCAGTGAAAATCCCGGAGGGAGGAACCCTCGATTAGCTAGGTCATAAATTGCAGGCATGACTTTTTTACGAGCCAGATCTCCGGTCACGCCAAAAAGCACAAGACCGCATGGCCCGGCAATCCGAGGAAGCCTGTGATCGATTGAGTTGCGAAGGGGATTTGTCATCACTGTCCGGGGTTAAGAGATCTGATCGATTGCTGTTTGTACAGTCGCGCGCAGGTCTTCCCAAGCATCAATAAATTTCTTGACCCCGTCTTGTTCCAGATGCTCACATACTGCGGCTTGTTCAATACCCAATATAGAGAGTGACTGCCACACTTGCGCTGAGGCTGCTCCGGTTCCAGTTACGGTGTCGCCTCGGAAAACCCCATGGTCTGCCACAGCATCAAGGGTCGCCTCAGGCATGGTGTTCACGCAGCCCCGTACGGATAAATCGATCACGTATCTCGTGTCATCGTAAGCTGGGTCTTTCACCCTAGTGGATGCCCAGAGTGGACGCTGGGCATTAGCCCCTAGCGCGAGCAGGGCAGCCCATTCGTCACGATCCAAGCGCGCTTGATACAGGTCCCATGCCATCCGTGCATTCGCTAGTGCGGCTTTGCCGCGCAATGCAGCTGCCTGCTCGGTACTCAAAGCATCGAGCTTATTATCAACTTCGGTATCAACTCGACTGACGAAAAACGAAGCAACGGAATGAATGTGCGACAAATCTAGCCCGCGATGAGCAGCCTTTCGGAGTCCTTCTTCATAAGCTTGAATAACCATGCCGTAACGAACAACTGAAAAAATAAGAGTCACATTGACGCTGATGCCATGACTGATCGTTTCGGTAATAGCTTCAAGCCCAGCAAGAGTCGCCGGAATCTTGATAAGAAGGTTAGGCCGGTCAATCATTGTCCAAAGTTCGCTGGCCTGATCTATTGTGCGCTGGGTTTCATGCGCAAGACGGGGATCAACTTCAATGGAAACTCGGCCATCCAATCCACCTGTGGCCTGATAGACCGGCAACAGCACATCACATGCGTTTCTGACATCGTCAGTAGTGAGACGTTGAATCACGAGATCGACGTCGAGGCCCTGCTCGGCTAAATCTTTGAGGTCAGCTGCGTAATCCATCGCGCCTTGTGAGATTGCCGCTTGAAAGATCGAAGGATTCGATGTGACCCCGCGTATCGATTTCGTAGCAACCAGGTCAGCAAGGTTCCCCGAACGCAGACGTGACCGACTGAGATCATCGAGCCAAATTGAGACGCCCGATTCTGTCAGCACCCGCAGTACTTCTGTTGACATGATGTGTCTCCAAACGAGTGATTCAGGATGGGTCGTTTAGTGAAGCCTTAGCAGCAGACTTAACTGCTTCGATGGTGATACCGAACTCCTGGAACAAGACCTTGTCTGAAGCGCTTGCACCAAAATGATCAAGTCCAATAGTCCGGCCGCGATCGCCAACGTACTTCCACCAGCCTAAGGTGGCACCGGCTTCGACTGATACTCGTGCGCGAACGCTAGGGAGTAGAACGGAGTCGCGATACGCCTGGTCTTGTTCGTCAAACCACTCAAGACATGGCATCGAAATAACTCGACTAGTGACACCTTCGCTCGCAAGCTCTTCGCGGGCCTTCAATGCAAGTTGAACTTCGGAGCCGGTTGCCATCAGCAGGACCTGTGGGGACTCGTGAGTTGCCACAACGTACGCGCCTCGGCGAACACCGTTGAGCGCCTGCGTAGAGGTAGTGATGGTCGGTACGTTTTGACGGGTAAGAACCAGACCAACGGGACGATGTTGAGTCAAAGTTGCGTGCCAAGCAGCAGTAGTTTCGTTTGCATCAGCTGGTCGAACAACGCTGAGCCCCGGCATAGCCCGAAGACTCCACAGATGCTCAATAGGCTGATGAGTGGGCCCATCTTCGCCCAAGCCGATCGAATCGTGCGTCCACACGTAAGTCACAGGAATTTGCATCAAGGCTGCAAGCCGTACAGCGCCGCGCATGTAGTCACTGAACACAAAGAAGGTTCCGCAGAAGGGTCTGGTGAGCCGACTCAGCGACATGCCATTAACTGCAGCTCCCATCGCGTGTTCGCGAATTCCATAGTGGACGATGCGCCCATATGGGGAGGCATCTGGAGCGGTGGTGGTGTCAGGTAGAAAACTCTTGCCACCTTCAATCGTCGTATTATTGGACTCAGCTAGGTCCGCCGATCCACCCCAAAATTCGGGCATCACCTTCGCGATGGCATTGATGACGTCGCCTGAAGCCTTCCGTGTTGCCAGCACGTCGGTATCAGACCACTGTGGCAGAACTTCGTTGAAGCCGTTTGGCAGTTCACCAGAGCTGATTCGATCCAGCAAAGCAGCACGGCTCGGTTCGTTCTTTCGCCACGTTTCGAAAGACTCGTCCCAGCTGCGTCTGTCAGATGTCACTCGGTTCGCCAGCCGATCCCGAACAGCATCGAGAACTTCCTGATCAAATGCGAATGACACGTCAGGGTTTAAATGAAGCTCGAGTTTCGTTGCAGCAATTTCAGCTGCACCCAAGGCAGAGCCATGCGCCTTTGACGTGTCCCGGGCATTGGGTGCCGGCCAAGCAATAGTCGAACGCATTGCAATGAAGGTGGGACGGCGTGTTTCAGTCTTAGATTTTTCAATAGCGTCGTAGACCGCTGGCAAATCGATATTGCCATCATCAAGACGATCTATCTGATGCGTAGCCCAACCGTATGAGGCATAACGGGCAATGACGTCCTCAGTGAAAGAGACGGCAGTATCGCCCTCGATGGAAATGTGATTGTCATCCCAAATAACGGTTAAATTATTGAGCGCCTGAGTGCCTGCGAGCGACGAGGCTTCACCAGAAACACCTTCTTGGAGGTCACCATCAGAAGCGATGACCCAGATGTGGTGATCAAAGGGGCTGCTACCAGCGGGCGCGCCTGGATCGAAGAGGCCTCTCTCGTATCTCGTAGCCATCGCCATACCCACTGCGGTGGCCAGACCATTGCCTAACGGACCTGTGGTGGTCTCCACTCCGGCGGTGTGGCCAAACTCCGGATGCCCAGGAGTTCGAGCCCCTGCAGTGCGAAAGGCTTCCAAGTCACCCATGGTGAGGCCGTATTGGCTGAGAAAAAGCTGGCTGTACAGGGTCAGGCTGGAATGCCCACAGCTGAGCACAAAACGGTCCCGACCGATCCAAGACGGCTGAGATGGATCGTGACGCATGACGCGCTGGAACAACAGATAGGCGAGTGGGGCAAGGGCCATTGCGGTACCGGGATGACCGTTTCCAGCTTTTTGCACCGCATCCATCGCTAAGGCACGAAGCAGTGCTGTTGCTCTATCGTCAGTGCTGGTCCACTCGAGTGCCGTCACGAGGAAAACTCTAGTGCGGTCGACCGGCACTTGGAACCACGGCGCCACGGCTAGACTAAGACCGTGTCGACGAGTTTTCAGGTGCCGCAAACAACGCCACGCCAGCGCCTGGTTGCACATGTTGCTTTGACGAAACCCCGCATAGTCGAACTCTTATTGGTCACGGCCGTCCCGACAATGTTTTTAGCCGCTCAGGGTTTACCCACCCTGCGAGCCACGATCGCTGTCCTGCTTGGCGGGGCTTTAGCCGCGATGGGCGCCAACACGCTTAACAGTGTGTACGACCGAGATATCGACGCCCTGATGCATCGAACTGACAAGCGTCCGGCCGCGATGGGCATTGTCAGTGTTCGCGCTGGCTTGTTCCAAGGTTTCGTGCTCAGTATCGCCAGTGCGTTCTTCTTAGCTTGGTGGACAAATTTCTTGGCGGCTGTTCTGGCGCTCGTCGCTATTGCTGCTTACGCGATCGGCTACACGATTTGGCTCAAACGACGAACTGCCCAAAATATCGTTTGGGGTGGAGCCGCGGGTTGTATGCCAGTACTGATCGCTTGGTCGGCAGTCACGGGGTCATTGACCTGGACGCCAGTAGTGCTTTTCCTCATTGTGTTCTTTTGGACACCGCCGCATTACTGGCCACTATCAATGAAATACAAGGATGACTACGAGCGCGCTGGTGTGCCCATGTTGCCGGTGTTGAAATCCTCAGAGCATGTGTGTGTAGCGATTATTCGGTACAGCTGGGTGATGGTGTTGGTTTCCCTCGCGCTGATTCCCGTGGCACCGATGGGGCCTATTTATTCAGTAGCGGCCGCCATCTTGGGTGCGGTATTTATCTTCGAGGCTTATCGCTTGCTGGGAGCTGCGCGTCGAGAAGACGAGAATTTGCTGAGTCGCGCGATGCGCTTGTTCCACTATTCGATCAGTTACTTGGCGTTGTTGTTTCTCGCTGTTGCTATTGATCCGTTTATCTTTTAGAAAGAGACGGGCCGCGTGTTCTCTCCGTTGATGGCATGAAAAGTATTGTCACCCACAACCCGACTGCCCCTGTTACGTGAATCAGTACTAGGACAATGGGTAGTCCGGTAAAGTATTGCGTGTAACCGACGCTCGCTTGCGCCAGTGTGATTCCAACAAGTGTCCAAGCCAACGTGATCGCTTTACGTGGACCGTTTGTAAGATGAAGAGCGAGCAACAGCGCGATTAAGAGTCCCACGAAAAGCAGAACTACATCTGCGTGCAACCATGAGATCGTTTGTGGGTCTAAAGTGAAACGGTTTTCTGCAGCAGCATCACCGCTGTGCGGCCCGCTTCCAGTGACGATTGTCCCGAGCACCACAACAAGCCCCGTCATAGCAAGGAGAACCCACGTAAGTTTTCTGATCTCGGGACGAACTAGCAATGTAGGGGTTGCATCACCGTCATCGCGAGATCGAACTACCAAGGCTACGCATCCTGCGATGAGGATCATCGAAACGACAAAGTGTGAAGCCACGGTGATTGGACTCAAGCCCGTGAGAACCGTGATTCCACCTAAAACAGCCTGGGCGAAGGTTCCCAAGATCGGAATAGCCGCAAGCACCAGTAAAAACCCGCGGCTTTGCCCGCCATTGGCCACGCGCCGACGCTGGTCGACAACGGCAGCTATGAGAGCGGCTACTGCAAGAAGAACGAGAATAAATGTGAGTGCGCGATTGCCGAACTCCACTTGTTTATGCCAGCCCTGCTCTTGGTGAACTGTTGGTATGTATGAACCGTCAATGCATTGAGGCCAAGTCGGGCAGCCTAGACCTGAACCTGTTACTCGCACTGTGGCACCGGTGATGACGATTGCGGCCTGGGCAACAAGGTTTGCCACGTAGATACCTCGCGCGGTGCGACCTGCGCGCTGGCTTGTCATGTTTACGGTTTCCATAATCTTTAGGGTTCCCATTTGAATGTTCGCTGTGCAACGAACATTCCGACAGCTGCCCAGATTGCGAGCACGATTATTGACAGTGCGGGGAGGGACCCCTGTTCAAGAGTGACACGAAGTCCGTTGGCCAACGCAGCGCTTGGAAGTAAATCAATCACTCTCCCAATTGCGTTTGGCATTTGTGAACTAGCAACGATGACGCCACCGAACATGATGAATACGAGGAACAATCCGTTCGCGATCGCGAGCACTGCCTCTGCTCTAAATAAGCCAGCAATAACCATAGCCCAGGACGTCCAGGCAGCGATCGCCAAGATTGCCACGACCAGGGCTTGGGATATTCCGGAGAGCGCTGGCGACCAGTCCAAAAATATGCCGGTGATCGAAATTGCGGTGATCGACATAAGCGAAAGAACCGCGGTTGCGAGAATTTTCCCAACGAGCAAGTCAAAGCGAGTCAGAGGTGTCGTCCCCAGATAACGAAGGGCACCCGATCGGCGTTCAAAACCGGTACCAATTGCCAATGACGTAAAACACGTGGCCATGATGCTCACGGCAAAAACTGTCGGGACAGCAGAATTGATGTTCTTGGTCGACAAGTTAGTGAAGCCAAGTGCGAGTAGTAGTCCAACGGGCACGATGAACAATAATAGAAGTTGCTCGCCATTTCGTAGCAGGAGTTTGAGCTCCCATAAAGCATGCGCACCAATACGCCGACTAACCGAGGTGTATTGGTTGACCGAAGTGCGTGGAACATGTGCCGGTGTCATTTCGTGACCTCGACTGAAGCGTCTATGAGCAATTGCTCAAGTGATGTATTGCCGACACTAAGTTCGCTTGCCATCACACCTAAATTTGAGCACCAAGTCGTGATGATCAGCATTATTTCAGGAGTCGGCTCACCTGAGACGACGTATTTGCCCGGAGCTGCCTCGTGAGCCACATATCCATCGGGCAAACTCTCTGAGAGATCTGTCAGTGTTAATGCTGCTGGTGCGCCAAACGAGATGGCGCGGCGAGTTCCAGTGAGCTCGGCCAAAGTGCCCCTCATCGCCACCTTGCCTTGTGCCATCACCGTGATCGAGTCCGCGAGGTCTTCAACGTCTGCAAGAAGATGAGTCGTCAAAATGATTGCGACACCGTCGTCACGTTGCTGGCGTAGCAAGTCCAGGAGGTTGCGCCGGGAAAGAGCATCAAGCCCGGCAGTGGGCTCATCAAGGAAGAGCAGGGTTGGCCGGGGAAGCAGCGCAGCGGCCAGTTTCACTCGTTGCTGCTCGCCGCCAGACAAGCGCCGAGTCTGGGTCCGGAGCCCAGGATCGATACCTACTGCCCTCAGCAAGGTTCTTGGATCTTGCGGATGTGGGTAGAGCTTGGCTAGATATGTCAGCCATTCAAGTGGCCGAGCAGTGGGGTACAGGCCACCCGTTTGGAGCATGACACCCATCTGGCCACGAATCTGTGGCGTCTGTGGATCTTGCCCGAATAGTCTGACTGTGCCGCCAGAGGCAGCGCGAAGGCCACAGGCGACTTCGATTGTGCTGGTCTTTCCAGCGCCATTAGGCCCTAAAAGAGCGGTGATCTCGCCTTCGGGCGCTGTGAAATCCAGGCCATCAACGGCAATTTTTTCGCCGTAATTGACCACTAATCGGTTGATTTCTACAGCAGCCATGTAGTCAGCATAAGCAGCGCCGACTAGTCCATAGACCCCCGGGTTTTGATATTCCGACGAATTACGCAACAATGGCGTTGTGAAATTCCCTGGAGATGCTGCCGAGCGTGTCGCTCGTAGTCTGCTTGCCCAAGGACCGGGGACTCCCTCTCAATTAGCCGAACGACTACACCTCACGTCCGCAGCCATCAGGAAGTCGCTCTCAAGCCTGTCGAATCAGGGACTCGTTGAAGGATCTGAGCGATCTCCGTACGGCCCGGCGCCAGTTAAGCGGCGCGGCCGTCCGAGCGTGGTGTTCAGTCTAACGTCGCGTGGGCGTGCTGCGCTCAATCAAGAAAGCGACTCATTAGCTATCGAGGCTCTTCGATTTGTTGCTGAAGTTCAGGGGCAGGCCGGGGTGGTTGCCTTTGCTCAGCGGCGCGCAGCCAAACTCATGCAGCAGTTCAGCGCCCCAGCGCAAAGCACGATAAGCGCGGTCGAACAACTGGCCGAAACTTTGACGGATGCGGGTTACGCCGCTTCTGTTGAACAAACATCCGATGGCGGCTATGCCGTTCAGTTATGCCAGCACCATTGCCCGGTCATTGATGCGGCAACTGAATTTCCCGAACTTTGTGAAGCAGAAACGCAAGCGCTAGGTAACGCATTAGGACTGCACGTCACTCGATTAGCCACATTGGCTCATGGTGATGGCGTGTGCACAACTGTTATTCCACTCGTCCAGAGAAAGGCACTCGCATGAGTACTGAGCAAGCAGCGGCAATTGATGAATTGGGTCGCTACGACTACGGATGGCACGATCCTGATCTGGCCGGTGTCAACGCCCGTCGCGGATTGAGCGAAGAGGTCGTCCGTGATATCAGCGCGCTCAAGAACGAGCCGGACTGGATGTTGGAAATGCGATTGAAGGGCCTTCGGCTGTTCGATCGTAAGCCGATGCCGTCTTGGGGCTCAGATCTCAATGGCATTCATTTCGACAACATCAAATATTTTGTACGCTCCACAGAAAAGCAGGCCACGAGCTGGGAAGATTTACCTGATGACATCAAGAACACCTATGACCGTCTTGGTATCCCAGAAGCCGAAAAGCAGCGGCTGGTCGCTGGTGTAGCTGCACAATACGAATCTGAAGTGGTTTATCACAAGATTCGCGAAGATCTAGAAGAGCAGGGCGTTCTTTTCCTTGACACGGACACCGCTCTTCGCGAGCACGAAGAAATGTTCAAAGAGTATTTCGGAACGGTCATCCCAGTGGGCGACAATAAGTTTGCAGCTTTGAACACCGCAGTCTGGTCCGGTGGTTCGTTCATTTATGTGCCTAAAGGCGTGGACGTTGAAATTCCATTGCAGGCATATTTCCGTATTAATACCGAAAATATGGGCCAATTCGAACGCACGTTGATGATCATCGACGAAGGCGCAAAGGTGCACTACGTCGAAGGTTGTACGGCTCCGATTTATTCATCCGATTCGCTGCATTCCGCTGTCGTGGAAATCATTGTGAAGAAGGGCGCAAGTTGCCGTTACACGACCATTCAGAACTGGTCAACCAATGTGTACAACTTGGTCACTAAGCGCGCAATTTGTTACGAAGACGCCACAATGGAATGGATTGATGGAAACCTAGGTTCCAAGGTGACAATGAAGTACCCAGCGGTGTGGCTGATGGGCGAACGTGCTCATGGTGAAACATTGTCTCTGGCGTTTGCTGGTCCGGGAATGCATCAAGATGCTGGATCAAAGATGATTCACGCAGCCCCCAATACGACTTCAACGATCGTTTCAAAGTCCGTAGCCCGAGGCGGTGGCCGAACCTCCTACCGCGGCTTGGTTCAGATTAATGAAGGCGCCCATGGATCACGCGCAACAGTGAAATGTGACGCGCTTCTTATTGACGACGATTCTCGATCTGACACTTATCCATATATTGATGTACGCGAAGATGACGTGTCTATGGGTCACGAAGCGACAGTGTCAAAAATTAGCGACAGCCAATTGTTCTATCTGATGTCCAGAGGTATGACTGAAGATGAGGCTATGGCCATGATCGTGCGCGGTTTTATCGAACCAATCGCCCGTGAATTGCCGATGGAATACGCTATTGAATTGAATCGTCTCATTGAGCTACAGATGGAAGGCTCTGTCGGATGAGTGCGATCACCATTGCTCCACCAATGGACCTTGCGCCTCGTGTGCATTCATTTGACCCAGCAGCATTTTCAGTACCCACTGCAAGGGATGAGGAATGGCGCTTTTCTCCAGTCGATCGGCTCAAGCAATTCTTTGACGTTGATGCAACTGCCGGATTCGTGACGGCAACGGGTAACGGTGTCAACGTTGTGCCGATGTCTGAAGTGGCGAGTTCGTGGGTCCCGATTGATCTCGCATCAGCGATTGCTCGGGCAAATGTGAAAAATGCGGGGGTTCTTGAGATCCCTGCGCAAGCACAATGGGCCGAACCGGTGATTGTCGATCTCACCACCACTGAATCTAATTCTTATCAGCACTTGGAAATTGTTGCGGGCAAATTCAGTGTTGCAACAGTCGTCATACGTCAGACGCTGACAGGAAATGTGAGCGGCTCAATCGTGATCAACGTCGGCGATGGCGCGCACCTGCGTGTTATCACGTTGGTCGAAGGTGAATTCTCTACGGCGCTTGCCTTACAAATGCCCGTCATCGTTGGCAGGGATGCCACCTTTATTGGGGCGCTAGCAACCTTAGGCGGAGGAGCCGTTCGCATTCAGAGTTCGGTGCAATACACCGCCCCTGGTGGGCGTGCCGAACTATTTGGAGTCTTCCTATCCGACACGGGTCAACATGTTGAGCACCGGATTTTCGTCCATCACGATCAACCACATTGCGTAAGCGAAGTGATGTTTAAGGGTGCCCTTTTGAATCCTGGGGCGCGAAGCGCATGGATTGGTGACGTACTCGTCCGCAAAGATGCGATTGGCACCGAGACTCATCAATCAAATCGCAATCTTTTGTTATCTGAAGGTTCGCGCGCTGATTCAGTGCCCAACCTTGAACTCGAAACAGGAGATATTGTTCGCGCTGGTCACGCAAGTGCCACCGGTCGTTTTGATGATGAGCAACTCTTCTATTTGCAGTCACGTGGGCTCACACTCGACGAGGCGCGTCAACTTGTGGTTCGCGGTTTCTTTGCCGATGTTCTGGGCCGAATTGGCAACGACACCTGGCGAGACTCGCTCTTAGTGACAATCTCAGATCGACTTGGTATTTCGCCGGTGGAAGATACTGATGAGTAATTTCGTTCGAGTTGGTGCTCTCAGTAATGTTCCAATGGGAAGCGCCGTGAAGGTTACCGTCCTTGATCGCCCAATTGCAGTTGTCAATTGCGCTGAAGGCGTGTTTGCTATTTCAGATATTTGCTCTCATGCGGATGTATCCCTCTCCGAGGGTGAAGTCATTGATTGCACCATTGAATGTTGGTTGCACGGCTCGCAGTTCAATCTGCGCACCGGACAGCCCCTATCACCACCAGCATTAGGTCCTGTTGCTACGTATGAAGTCCGACTTGTAGATGACGCGGGCACAACGCACATCGAAGTTTCGGCTTCTCCAAATCCTGTTTCCACCGATGGAAGGTTTCAATCATGAGCGCATTAGTCATCACTGATCTGCACGCGCAGGTCCAAACCGATACCGGCCCCAAGGACATTCTTCGTGGTGTCACGCTGACTATTGATTCAGGACGTACTCACGCAATCATGGGACCCAATGGTTCGGGTAAATCAACCTTGGCCTATGTCATCGCGGGTCACCCTCGCTACACCGTCACGTCAGGATCTATCACTCTTGATGGCGTTGATGTGCTTGCAATGAGTGTCGACGAGCGTGCGCGGGCCGGGCTTTTTTTGGCGATGCAATATCCGGTTGAGGTACCAGGCGTTTCGGTTGCAAACTTCCTGCGCACTGCAGTGACTGCTGCACGCGGTGAAGCACCCAAGCTTCGTCTGTGGATTAAGGAAATGAAGGAAGCCATGGCTGATCTTCAGATGGATCCTTCGTTCGCCGAACGAAATCTCAATGAGGGCTTTTCCGGTGGAGAAAAGAAGCGCCTAGAAATTCTACAACTGGGTTTATTGCGACCAAAGATTGCAATTTTGGATGAAACTGACTCAGGCCTGGACGTCGACGCTCTTCGGGTCGTCTCCGAAGGTGTGAATCGCTACCGTGAAGCAACAGGGGCCGGCACTTTGCTGATCACCCACTACACGCGGATTCTTCGCTACATCACTCCAGACGTGGTGCACGTGTTCTCAGACGGGCGCATTGTCGAAACAGGTGGACCAGAACTTGCTGACGTTCTCGAAGCCGATGGCTACGAGCGCTTCACGACAGTACCGAGCGCCTAGTTCACATGTCTGTTCTCGATGTTGCAGCCATCAAGGCTGACTTTCCGATTCTGTCCACCACGGTGCGTGGGGGACAGCCATTGGTGTACCTCGATAGTGGTGCAACATCGCAGAAACCAGTTGTCGTGCTGGATGCTGAACGTGATTTTTATGAACATGCCAATGCGGCGGTGCATCGTGGAGCTCATGCGCTTGCAGAGGAAGCCACCGATGCCTTTGAAAATGCGCGTCGCACAATTGCAGCTTTTAATGGCGCAAGAAGCGAGGACTTAGTCTTCACTAAAAATGCCACCGAGAGCCTGAATCTTGCGGCCTACGCTTTTTCAAATGCGACAGCACTTGCGCAGTTTGAGCCGCACGCAGCGAACCCACAGTTTGTACTGAGGCCAGGTGATTCCATTGTCGTAACGGAAATGGAGCACCATGCCAATCTGGTCCCGTGGCAAGAAGTTTGCCGCAAAACAGGTGCCACTCTGAGATGGATTCCACTCACCGAAGAAGGTCGTTTGGATCTGACGAATATTGACTCGATCATCGACAAGACCACGAAGGCTGTCAGCGTGGTTCATCAGTCCAATATTTTGGGAACGCTCAATCCAGTGCGCCAACTCATGGAGCTGGCACACGCAGTTCATGCCGTTGGAATTATTGATGCTTGCCAATCGATTCCCCATATGCCAGTCAGCATGGATGAGTTAGGTGCCGATCTCGTGGCCTGGAGTGGTCACAAGATGCTGGGCCCAACGGGAATCGGGTGCCTGTGGGGCACAGAATCCATTCTGAATGCCATGCCACCTTTCTTGTCCGGCGGATCAATGATCGAAATGGTCGCGATGGAGAAAAGCACCTTCGCGTTGCCACCAGCAAAATTTGAAGCGGGCACACCCATGGCTGCGCAAGCGGTGGGACTTGCTGTGGCGGTTCGTTATCTCGAGAACATTGGGATGGAGGCTGTCGCTGCACACGAGGATGCATTGACGCAATACACCCTCGATGCGCTCAACTCACTCGATGGAGTGCGCATTATCGGACCTGCGGATTCAAAAGATCGTGGCAGCGCAATCTCATTTGTGGTTGAGGGGCTGCATCCACACGATGTTGGGCAAGTCCTGGATAGCGTTGGAGTCGCGGTTCGGGTGGGACACCACTGCGCGTGGCCGACCTGCCGTCGGTTTGGCGTTCCGTCCACGACACGGATTTCTCCATATATCTACAACGATTTTAGGGATATCGATAAGGCAGTTCTTGGTATACAAGCCGCTCAAGAATTTTTTGGGGTGAACGCGTGAACCTAGAAGCCCTCTACCAAGACATTATTTTGGATCATTACAAGAACCCGCGGGGTAAGGGTTTACTTGAGCATCCGCTCGCGAGTGCCTTTCATGTGAACCCAACGTGTGGTGATGAGATCACTGTGCAGGTAGGCGCTGATGAAAGCGGAGGCTTGCGTATCGGATATGAAGGCCAAGGCTGCTCTATTTCACAGGCTAGCGCGAGCGTGCTTGTTGAACTTATACAAGGCAAGTCCGTAGAGGACAGCGAACAGGTTCGCCTAGCCTTTATCGAACTCATGCATTCCAAGGGTGTCGGTGAACCTGATGAAGAGGTCCTTGGAGATGCAGTTGCCTTTGCGGGTGTGGCGAAATTCCCAGCGCGAGTGAAGTGCGCATTGTTGGCCTGGATGGCCTTGCAAGATGCTGAAATACAAGCCGGTTTACTAACGACAGGAGAGCCATCATGAGTACCGCAACTGAAGACGAGGTTTTGGAAGCGATGCGTGATGTAGTCGATCCTGAACTCGGTATCAATGTCGTTGACCTTGGTTTGGTCTACGGAGTCACGATTGATGACACCAATATCGCGACCGTAGACATGACGTTGACGTCAGCGGCTTGCCCGCTCACCGATGTGATTGAAGACCAGACGCGGGCAGCGCTGAGTGCGGTTGTAGATGACTTCCGCATTAATTGGGTATGGATGCCACCTTGGGGTCCGGACAAGATCACTGACGATGGACGCGACATGTTGCGATCCTTGGGATTCAATCTCTAAAAAAACAACATCTAGGCCGCTGCTCAGGGTGTTTGGTCATCCGGTCAACGCGTACCCCGTACCCTTAACTCATGCAGACGGTTGCCGATTACGCATGGGGTGCGTCGATTCGCTCTTTGGCCGTGGAGATTCAGCTCCAAATTTAGTGTTGTTTTCACTCCGCTCTGGTCTTTCTGGCCAGTGTGTTTCCGCTGGTCAGAGCCAGCTTCCCTAGTGAAAGATTTATTGATTTCTCAATGATTGTTGCCACAGATCTGGAGTTGCGAGCTGGTGCGCAGCTTTTGTTGTCTCAAGCCAGTTTCAGAATTGCTAAGGGCGATCGCATCGGCCTTGTTGGGCGCAACGGCGCGGGTAAGACCACGCTCACAAGGGCACTCGCTGGGGAATCGCTGCCAACCCTAGGCAAAATCACGTCCACTGGCTCAGTTGGATATCTACCCCAGGATCCAGCTTCGGGTGATCCAGATGAATTGGCTAGGGACCGCATTTTGAGTGCTCGTGGGCTGCAAGATGTCCTCAAGCGCATGCTGGAGGCCTCAATGGCTATGGATACCAAAGATCCAGATGAACGCGATCGCGTCGTGGCCCGCTATACCCGAGCCGAAGCCGAGTTTGAGTCCCTGGGTGGATATGCAGTTGAATCTCAGGCCGCATCTATCGCCGCATCAGTTGGCTTAGATGAACGCATTCTTGGTCAGCCCCTAGGCACGCTTTCAGGTGGGCAGCGCAGGCGTGTTGAACTCGCTCGGATTCTGTTCAGCGGGGCCGAAGTTTTGCTGTTAGACGAACCAACGAACCACCTTGATGCGGACTCGATCCGCTGGCTTCGAAAGTTTCTTGCTTCCTATGAGGGCGGCTTCATCGTCATTAGCCATGACACGGCTTTGCTCCATGACACGGTCAATAAAGTTTGGCATCTTGATGCCAATCGTCGTGAACTCGATATTTATGCGCTTGGCTGGGAGGCCTATCAAACGGCACGCGAAACCGATGAACGTCGCCGTAAGCGTGAACGTCGAAATGCGGAGCAGCAGGCCGAGCAACTGCGCACACAGGCAAACCGCATGCGGGCAAAGGCGTCCAAGGCGACGGCTGCGCAAAATATGTTCAAGCGGGCCGATGCTCTATTAGAAGGATTGGATGCAACGAGAGTTGCTGACAAGGTTGCAAAATTGCGATTCCCTACTCCAAAACCTTGTGGCAAAGTCCCGCTGACTGCGAAGGGACTTTCACGTAGTTACGGCTCACTTGAAGTCTTTACGGACGTTGATCTTGCTATTGATCGCGGTTCCCGCGTTGTGATTTTGGGCCTCAATGGTGCAGGCAAAACAACTTTACTTCGCATTCTTGGACTAGTGGATCCACCTAATTCAGGAGAGGTGCTGCCGGGCTACGGTGCTGTGATCGGCTACTACGCGCAGGAACATGAAACCTTGGATCCAACAGCTACCGTGCTTGAGATGATGAAGCGCAATTCACCGGATCTTGATGACACCAAGCAACGCACAGTACTTGGTTCGTTCTTGTTCAGCGGTGACGACGTTGACAAGCCAACGGCGGTGCTCTCTGGTGGTGAAAAGACACGTTTGGCTTTGGCCTGTTTGGTCGTCTCGGGGGCCAACGTTCTTTTGCTCGATGAACCTACGAACAACCTTGACCCGGCAAGTCGCGAAGAAGTACTTTCAGCTTTACGATCCTATGAAGGCGCGG
>Ga0114974_10000661_pt1 | contig 28356 bp, 23 predicted proteins | sample S_130206_EF_Meta_FD_87318 | JGI IMG/M metagenome (GOLD analysis project Ga0114974, IMG submission 87318) | Freshwater microbial communities from Lake Simoncouche, Canada to study carbon cycling - S_130206_EF_MetaG | ecosystem: Environmental > Aquatic > Freshwater > Lake | place: Lake... | reverse complement strand
TAACAGCAGTAACAAAATCTCTTGAATCGGTAACATCTGATGTTAATGGAATCAAGAACAACTTTAACGAGTTTGGCAAGCGAGTAGATCTTGTAGAACAAGACACCGCTTTCCGCAAGTCTGGCGATCTAGGCGAGATCGTACAGGAATCACCACAAGTGGTTCAAAAATCCCTATGGGGCGGTCGTTTCCTCACAAATACCGACCTATTTAACTAAGGTATATATCACTAGGAGGTGAACAATATGTCGGAACAAAATACAAATATAGAAAAAAACTATCCAGGTTCAGGTGGCTCAGGAGCAGAACTTAACTCCCAAGGCGCATTAGTATCTGGTGATGTTGGTGGTGCAACAGGACGTAATGCTGACGGTAACGTAAGTCCAGCAGCAGCGCTTGGTAACACAGCAACAGCAGCATTTGGTTCTACAACAGGAGCAAATGCCGTAAATCCTACAGGAGTCTCTGGTGGTATTCTAGCACCTGAGCAAGCACGTCGTTTTATTGATTACGTGTGGGATGCAACTGTTCTCGCCAAAGATGGCCGTAAGGTCACTATGCGAGCAAATACAATGGAAATTGACAAAGTCAACGTTGGAGAGCGTGTTATCCGTGCAGCAGCACAGGGTGCACCAGACTACACAAACGTTGGTGCTACATTTTCTAAGGTAGAACTCACAACAAAGAAGATTCGTTTGGACTGGGAAGTTTCTACAGAATCACTAGAAGACAATATTGAAGGTGCAGCACTTGAAGATCATCTAGTTCGCTTGATGACAAATGCTTTCGCTAACGATATTGAAGATCTTGCGATTAATGGAACTGGAACTGGCGCAGACGCATTCCTTTCAATTATGCCTGGCTTCGTTGCTCAGGTAAACCAAGTTGCAGCAAATGATGCTCACGAAGCAGCAGTTACTGTAGCAAACAACGAGTGGACAACAGCCACAATGCAAAGCATTATCTTGGCCATGCCACGTAAGTATCGTGCAATTAAGAGCAATCTTAAGTTCTATGCAGGTACAGATGCATTCCAAGGTATCGTTAAGAATAACGGTACACTTGCAGATGCAGTAGCAGAAGCATTCGCTACTCGTACAGCAGGAACACCAGCAAACCGTCAAGATTACCTTGATGGAAATGCACAAACACTTGGTAACTCACGCACAACTCGTGTACTAGGTGTAGATGTTCTTGAAGTTCCTTACTACCCTGCAGGTTATGTAGATCTCACATTCCCAGCAAACCGTGTATGGGGATTCCAGAGAGACATCACTGTAAACCGTGAATACAAGCCAAAGAAGGACACAATTGAATACACAGTATTCGTCCGTTTTGGTATTCAATGGGAAGAACTAGACGCTGTATCTTATGCAGATGCAGATGCAACTGATTCGTAATCATTGACCACCCAGATTGAGGGAGGATGGATTAATTTCTGTCCTCCCTTAGTCATATTCTGGTATAATTACAAATGAGTATGGGAGATTATATGACAATTGAAGAATTAGCAAAAAAGACCGTAATGGAACTAAAATCTTATGCTAAGAAAAATAACATTGATCTATTTGGGGTATCTACTAAATTAGAAATTTTAGAAGTAATTGCAAGTTTTATTCCAAACGGACAAACAGAAGTCGTTACAGAACAAAAAGCACCAGTTGAAAAGGTAGCACTTTATTCAGATAGAAACATCTATTGGGATGGGGTTGGAGAAGTAAAAGTGGGATATAACATCGTCTCAAAGGAGGCATCGGAAAAGTGGATTACTCGTAAGGCAGTCAGAATTGCACAGCCTGAAGAAGTAGCCTCATACTACGGTAAATAATAATGTCAGTCATTCTTCGCATTCCACCATACCCGCTTTCTGTAACCTATACAGTTCCAGATGAGTCAGCAGATTACATACTTGTTATTGAAGACGTACCAGAGCAAACAGAACTTGAAGTGTTTGTCAGTGGAGAGTCTGGACAAACATCTTCATCAGAAGGAACCATAACATATACCCTGTCTGGGGACTTTGTAAAATATGATAAGTCTTATTCTATAACAGTATATGAAGACATTGATGGTGAACGTGGAGATATTGTTATTGAAGACAATTTACAGATTGAACGTCCATATGTTGATCCAAATACTTTAGGAACAACAGCAACAGAAATAGCAGAATACAAACAACACGAATCTTTGGCTAGGGCAATTATTGATACAATAGTTAATGGATTTTATTATAGACGTAATTACCTAGAAGTTGTAGGACAAGAAACAGACTATATTCCTCTTTGGGATAGAACACATAAAATTTTAAAGGCATATGAAAATGCAGAATTAGTATATGATACAAGTGACGCAGATGGTCCAGCACTTGGAGACTTTAATTATATTATCACAAAAGATAAAACAGCAATTACAAAAGATCCTGTTCAAGCAACAGACTCATTAAATAGAGCAGAAAGACGCCCATCAAGAATTCCTTTAGCAGTATCTGACTCATACGCACTTTTTGATACAGAAGATAGTGGAAACACACAGACAATTACACCTGGTGTAGGCTTTAGGCAAGGAACAGATTATATTTTCTTGCTAGAAACTGGATACAAGGTTGTTCCGATTGATATTCAAGATGCAACCATGCTACTAATTAACGATATTAAATGTGGCAAATTAGATTATTATAAGAGATATGTAAAGAACTACAGCACTGATCAATTTAAGATTGAGTACGATAAGAGAATGATTGAGGGTACTGGAAATATTATTGTAGACAAGATTTTGTCTAAATATGTTAATAATATTGTTCGTCCTGGAGTGTTGTAATGACTGTATGCGAAACTACAGAATTCATGTTTCCAATGAAGGCAGATATATACTTTCCAATCCTTCAACAAGGTGATTATGGACAACCTAAAAAAGACTGGGTATATGATAGAACAATTATATGTAATGCTACACCAGTAGGCGGTTTAGGCAATGAAGATATTAAGCCAGAAGCATTTCTACAATATGAGAATAAACTTATTGTAAGAACAAAAAATGACCCAAGAGTATCATCAAATAATGCAAATAATGCAATTACTAATATTTTAGTTACCAACATTAGGGATGCTGGAGACGTTGTTATATATAGAGAAACTGCTGGCCCAAGGTCTGGTAGAGGAACCATTTATGAAGTAGCAACAGTAGAACCATTTACTGGACCATTTGGCTCAGTAGAATATTACAAAATGTTATGGCGTAGAACTGAGAATCAAACGGTAGGCGACTAATGATAGTCACAATGAACTCTAAAAGTTTTGAAATGCAGATGAACAATATAGTTAACTATTCATTTGGTTTCTTAGATGGCATACAAAAAGGTAAAAGAGTATTTTTGGATAAACTTGGTGTTGGTGTCATTCAAGCACTATCACAATATATAGATGTTCAAGCACGATCAAACCCAAAAGCACTACATCATATATATGAGTGGAATCAAACTGGAAGTCCAAGTTCAAGATTATTTGATTTGAATTACACAGTTAGTAATCTTGGACTGTCTTTAAATTCTAAGTTTAGACAATCAAGAACAATTTCAGAGAACATGACAGTTCCTTTTTATAATAAAGCAAAAATAATGGAAGATGGAATTCCAGTAACGATTTCCCCAACAAAATCACAAGTATTAAAATTTAATGGACCAAACGGAGAAATTTTTACAAGAAAGCCAATAGTAGTTGATAACCCAGGTGGGGATCAAGTTTATGGAAGTTTTGAGTCAACAGTTGATGAATTCATTTTAAGATATTTTAAACAATCATTTATTAAATCTTCTGGACTTTATGAATATATTAAAAAACCAACATTATATAAAAAGAATCTAAAATCTGGATCAAGAATGGGAAGAAGCAAAGGTATTGAAACTGGATTTAAATGGATTGCCAATGCAACAATTGGAGTAGAATAGACCTATGACTATATTAACAGACACTGGATTTCCACCAACATTTTTGAATGGTTATATTCTTTCGGAGTTGGCTCACTATAATTTAATTGCAGATGCAGACTTAGTTAATCCAAGTCCAATGGTTCCAGCCCAGTTTCCAACAAATATTGAAGACCTATATAACGATAGCATTATAATTAGACAGACAGAGAGTCCGCTGCTAGTTGTATATGACAGACTTATGAGGTTTAGACCAACACCATTCTATGCTCGTAAGAGAGAGCAGTTAATCTATTTCTTATATTCTACAGATGTTGGAAAACTCATAGACTCTATTCGTGTAATATCAAATGCCCTGGATCGTGAAGATTCATCTGCTCAAGACATTAACTCATGGGCAGCAAATAACCCCATTTTAAATTCCCAGGAAAGCGTAATTCCATATAACATTTTCTTCCATAATACCAGGGTATATCAGGCAGACGAAAGTAGAGACGTAGCAGAACTTGCTTCGGCTAGAACCCTATTTGTAAACAAGATTATTGTTGAATATGACTATCATATTAAGACTGAGCCAGATTCTAGATATACATAAAAGGTTGTATAATTAGTCTTGAGGAAACACGCCAAACAACTTAATAATACTTTATGAAAGAGGTGAACCAATATGCCATATAGCCGTGGTACGTCAAATAACATTATCGTTGGTGCAGCAGCACTATTCGTTGCAGACACAACACTTACTCCAGGAACACTGGAAGGTTTTGATTCAAGCGAGTCTTTCAAGACTACGCTTTCAGCGGATGCAGCCTATACTAACGTAGGTTACACAATGAACGGTCTTGAACTACAATTCCAACCTGATTTCGGTGAGGTTGCAGTTGATCAGATTCTTGACGTTGCAAAACTATATAAGCAAGGTATGCAAGTTAATCTTGCTACCGCTTTTGCTGAAGCAACATTAGAAAACTTGCTTCTTGCACTAGCATTCAAAGACACACAACTTACAGGAAACAAGGCAGCATCTACAGGTCAGGTTCTTAACCTATCTGCAGGTGAACTTGGAGAATGTCCAGTAGAACGAGGAATCGTTGCTGTTGGTCCAGGAACTGGAGATTGCGATGCATCTGACACCGTTGAGCGTGTTTATACAGCCTACCGTGCTCTATCAATTGAGAACGTAACTGTATCCGCTAAGCGTGATGAGCCATCAATGTTTGAAGTTTCATTCCGTCTTCTTCCTGAAGATGTATCAGGTTCTTACGGTAAGATCGTAGATCGTACTTGGGGCCAGTCATAATCTAGATTTAGATTAACTTAAAGCCCATCTCTAACGAGGTGGGTTTTTTGTTTTGCCTATGGTAGAATAGAAAGATTATGGCAACAACTGTATATCAAAGCAAAATAATAAATCTAATTGATGGTTCAGAATTAGAGATAACTCCATTAAAAATAAAATATTTACGTGAATTTATGGAGGCATTTGAAGATGTTAAATTAACAAAAAATGATGACGAAGCCATAGAAAGTTTAGTTGAATGCGTAAGAATAGCAATGAAACAATACTATCCAGAAATATCAAAAACAAAAGAAGCAGTAGAAGATAGTTTTGATATGCCAACAATTTATAAAATACTAGATGTGTCTGCTGGAATTAAGATTAATCAAAAATCAGAAGAAACTGTAAAAGATCAAGCAACAGATAGTGGAGCAACATGGTCAGACCTGGATCTTGCAAAAATAGAGTCTGAGGCTTTTTTGCTTGGTATCTGGAAGGATTATAAAGAACTTGAAGAATCTTTATCAATGCCAGAATTAATGGCAACCATTTCAAGCCGTAGAGAACTTGACTATGAAGAAAAAAAATTTCTTGCAGCAATACAGGGAGTAGATTTAGATAAACAGTCTGGATCTGAGAAGGGACAAAAAGAATGGGAAGATATGAAGGCAAGAGTATTTAGTCAAGGTGCAACAAATGACAGCAATGATATATTAGCACTTCAAGGTCAGAATGCAAGGCAAGCAGGGTTTGGAATTGGAATGGGTATTGATTATGAAGACCTTAGAAAATAATGTTTTTATGCTATAATTAACTTAGCCTATATAGGAGGAAAATCAATGGCAACAACAGTACATGAGGGGTCAGAACTGACTTTAATGGATGGAACAAAAATCAAAGTGCGCCCACTTAAGATTTCTTTGCTTCGTCCATTTATGAAAAAGTTTGAAGGTGTAGCAGCAGTGGCAGAAGACAATGAAAAATCAATGACATTGCTTCTAGAATGTGTTCAAATTGCTATGGAACAATATAAGCCTGAAATTGCTGAAGACATTAAAAAACTGGAGGAAATTTTAGACCTTCCAACAGTTTATGAAATTATTGAAGCAGCATCTGGAGTTAAACTTACAGATGCAAATGCACTACTAAATACAGTGCTTGCATCAAATAATTAATAACTAAAAAGAGGTGTAAAACTAAATGAGTGATGTTAATGCCAATATTGGCGTACATATTGATACGTCAGCAGCGTTAGCAGAACTTAAAGCCTTACAAAAACAGTTAGCACTTTTTTATTCCAATGTTGCAAAAGGCAGTGCAGCAGCACAACTTGCTCAAAAGGGTTTACAGACTAATCTATTAAACTCAATTAATGCAACAGGTAAATTTACAGCCCAGATGGGCTATGTAAGAACATCAACGGAATCATTTACTCACGCACTTGAAAACAATAAACTTTCAATGCGTGAGTATTTCCGTTATGCAGGTGGTGCAACAAAAACATTTGGAAAAGTATTCAGAACTGAATTTGACACAATTGGCAGGGTAGCCGAAGAACGTGTCAAGAAAATGCAGACACAGTATATCAAGATGGGCAGAGATGCCAACGGAGCAATGCAAGCAATTGCAATAATGCCAAAAGATCTTAATATGAAAGATATGGCTACACAAACGGCCTTAGCAGCACAAAAACAAGCAATGTTTAATCAACTGGTTAAACAAGGATCTACAAATCTTTTAAATTTTGGTAAAAATACACAATGGGCTGGTCGTCAATTAATGGTTGGTTTTAGCGTACCACTTGCATATTTTGGTACTGCTGCAGCCAAAACATTTATGGATCTTGAAGCACAAGCAATTAAGTTTAAACGTGTTTATGGTGACATGTTTACTGCTACTGGAGAAACACAAAAAGCATTAGACGATATTCAAAAACTTGCTGAGTCATTTACTAAGTATGGTGTTGCAGTTGTAGATACCATGAGAATGGCTTCAGAGGCTGCTGCTATGGGTAAAACTGGTGCAGAATTAACGGCACAGGTTGCTGAAGCAACAAGGCTTGCAATTTTAGGTAATGTTGAGCAAAGTCAAGCACTTGAAACTACAACATCTTTAACAAACGCTTTTGGCATTGCAGCAGAAGATCTTGCATCTAAAATTAACTTTCTTAACTCAGTTGAAAACCAAACTGTTTTATCTATTGAAGATTTAACTATTGCCATTCCAAAGGCTGGACCAGTTGTAAAGCAACTAGGTGGATCTGTAGAAGATCTTGCATTTTTTATGACTGCAATGAAGGAAGGTGGAATCAATGCATCAGAAGGTGCTAACGCACTTAAATCTGGTCTTGCATCATTAATTAACCCAACTAAAAAAACATCAGAAATGCTTCAAGGAATGGGTATAAATATAAAAGGAATTGTTGAAGGAAATGCTGGAAACTTAAAAGCAACAGTTGTAGGATTTGCACAAGCATTAGATACATTAGCCCCACTTGAAAGATCAAGAGCAATTGAACAATTATTTGGAAAATTCCAATTTGCTCGTTTATCAACACTTTTTCAAAATATAACAAAAGATGGAACACAGGCTAATCGTGTTTTAGGATTAACACAATCTTCAATTGAAGAACTAGCAATTCTTGCAGAACGAGAACTAAAAACGGTAGAAGATGCTGTTGGAACTAATTTTAAAGCATCTATGCAAGATCTTAAATTATCAATAGCACCAATAGGAAAAACATTTTTACAAGCAGTAACACCAATTATTAAAGGCATTTCAAAAATATTTGAAAGTTTTAATAATCTTGGAGATGGAACTAAAAAATTCCTTGTTATATTAACAACCCTTGCTGGAATTGTTGGACCAGCATTGCTTATGACATTTGGTCTTCTTGCCAATGGCGCAGCAAATATTCTTAAATTATTTTTAACAATGAGAATTGGTTTTTCTAAATTAGGTGGAAGTTCAACAGCACTTGCAGAACAAACAACATATATGAATTCTGCACAAATAGAAGCAGCAACGGTTGCAGCATCTTTAAATCAAGCACATAATAGACTAACACAACAATTTGCATTAGAAACAGAAGCAGTTACATTATTAAGAAATGCATATTTACAAGCAACGGCAGCAGCAGCAAATTTTGCAAGAGTAAATCCTGGAATGATGATGCCAGGAAAAACTGGAAAACCACCTAAAGGACTTGCATCAGGCATTGAATATGTTCCAGGAACAGGAAATAAAGACAGCGTTCCAGCAATGCTTATGCCTGGAGAAGCAGTTATTCCAAAAAAGATTGCACAAAGTACAGAAGGCAGATCACTTCTTTCTGCATTATTCTCAGGTAAACTTAAAAAGTTTGGAACAGGAACTCCAGATGCTGGTGATCAATTTACGCATGTTGGTCAATCAAGCAAAATGGATATTGATAAATTACTTGAAAATCAAAATTTAACTTCTAATGATAGAAACAGACTTGAATTTTATAAGAGGTTTTTAAAGTCTACTGGAAAAGAAACTTCATCAAATACAAGACACTCACTAGGTTTTTCATTTTCTGGCAGTTTAAATAGAGGATTAGCCAATAGAAATGGCATTAGTTTTTCACAGTTTGAAAAAGAGTGGATATCAAGAGGTCCTGGAAAATGGGCTGCAAGTGGTTTTTCTGCAGCAGAAGCAGCAGTTATAGATGATGCAATATTAACAAAACTTCAAAAAAGAACTATCAATGCAGGCGGTAGACCAAGAACTGAATTAAGAATTACAGATTCAATGATAGAAGATGCATTTAAGAATTTACCACCTGAAGTAAAACAAACATCAGCATATCAAAAAATGTTGCAAAAGTATCAAAGTGTATCTGGATATACTATTGGTCCAGGATTAGGAAGCACACCAAAGAGTGCACAGCAACTGTTAGAAAAGGCTATTGCAAATGGTGGTGCTCCAAACTATCCAATTAAAGTTATTAATGGTGATGAAATATTACCAAATGGACAAAAAGTTTCAGAAGCAATTGGAAGAGGAAGTTATCGTTTTCCAGAAAAAGCACACTACATTGTAACAAGAACTGGATCAAATGGTAACACTAAAATAAGTGGTTTACACTATATTGATGACAATGGAAATAGAGTTTCCCTAGGTAAGGGTGCTGGTGGAGCAAGAACAGACATTACTGAAAAACCAACTCAAAGCAAAAAAGCAGAACAAGTTGCAGCACAAAAAGGCGAATATATTAAAGATGCTAATGGAAAATATATCCCAATTACAGATAAAAACAGTAAACCAAAACCTAAAAATGTAAGAACAAAAAGTGCTAAAGATAATAGAGTTGTTACATTAAAGCCAAATGAGTCTATTATTCCTTCAAGATATCGTGGTATTAAATGGATGGCTGGAGCAGATAGTGGTCTTACTATAGGGCCAGATGGGAAAATATCTTCTGGAGTAGGCGTTCCAATGTCTCAAACAACCGCCATTGGTCCAAGAGCATTAATAGAAAAAAATCTCAAATTAGCAGAAGAAGCAAGAAAAGCAAATACTGCAGCACTTGAAAAAGAAACAAAACAGGTTACACAGAGCACAAAAGAACAAAAGGTTTATGGACAAAAAGCAGCACAAGTATCTGGTGCACTTGGAGCACTAGCAATTGGTGCATCCTTTACTGGTGGAAAACTTGGGGAAATTGCTCAAAAAATTTTACCTTTGATTTTTGCAATCCAGGGTATTTCAATGCTTACCCAAAATCTTACAAAATCAAGTATGGCTTTAACTCCTATGAAGAGTACTCTTATTGTTGCAACAGCAATGCTTGGATCATTCTACTTAGCAACTAAATCTATTAGAGACACATTTAATAAAGCAAATTATGAAGCCCTTGATTTAGGTACACAGATATCTTCAACTAAACAAGCACTAGAAGGTCTTGCTAAATTTGCTGGAAAAGTTTCAGCACAAGAACTTGCAGACTATAAGAGAAATAAACAATTTAGTCCATTCTCAGTGCAAGCAGGAAAAACAACTTTTGGATCTGCTTTTGTTCAAGGAGAACAAGGAAAATCAATAGTTTCTGCACTTACAAAAACCATTACAGATAAAAATGCTGGTGGAAGACAGGGTGCACAACAACAACTTCTTTCACAACTATCAACAGGCGTTGCTTCTGGATTATTTTCAGTAGAACAAGCAAGAAGTCTTGCAGTAAATGTTGCACAAGAACTTGGAGATTTACCTCTTGGACTAACAGTGGCTGCACAACTAGATTCATTAATGGGGCCAGATGGAAATAATTTATTAAAAACACCACTTAAGGTTAGACTTCAATTAATTCAAGAATCAACAAAACAAGTTGGAAAGACATCAAAAGCAGCACAAGATGCTGGAGGAATTAAGTTATCAAATATGGGTCTTGGATCAATGAATAAAAATGTTGGAATTGGAGGAATGGTTGCTGCAGGAGCAGGAGTAGGTGCAGCAGCAGGAACTGTTGTTCCAGGTATTGGAAATGCAATTGGAGCAGTTGTGGGCGCTGCAGCAGGCGCTCTTGCAGGAGGTTTTATTGCAGTCAAAGCAATTGCGGGACAAGCAAAAGTTGTTGGTCAATTAACTGGAGCAGCAGTTGCAAGTCAGCAAGCAGCACTTAATCAACAAAATGAATTGAGAGCATCTCTTGATCAATATTATGAAAAATTAATTAAACAGGCAGAGGCTGAAGGAAATATTGTCAGAGTAAAAGAATTGCAAAATAAACTTATTGCTGCTAGAAACATTTTAGATAAACAAAGTTTAAAAACAAATCAAGCAGTATTAACAGCATATAATTCTTCAAAAGGAAATACTCAGGCAGGATTACTTAATGCTGCTAAAGAAAGTGCAAAAGCACAATATAAAGGAACTGGACAAGAACAGTTTGTTGGAGCAGCACAAGAGTTGCTAAAGGGTGTAAGCGGTAAAAATGAATATGTGCTGACTGTTAATATGGGTGCAGGCAACATTGCTCCATCAGATATGATTACTTTAGTTAATGTTTTAGGGAATGATAAAAAATCGTTTGACAAAGTAGTTAATATTATGACTAGGTTTGGTGGTAAAACTGGTGCACAAGTTTCACAAGTCATTGGAGCATTTGTTGATAAAGAAGGAAAACAAAATACAAAGGTTTCTACTGATTTTATTGCTAAACTTGATTTACAAAAAAAAGGACCAGAAGCCCAGCAGTTTATTGATTTTTATGCAGCATTAGGACAAAGCGCTGGAATTCTTGATGTTGGCATTGTTGCCGACTATTACTTAAATGACAAAAATAAAGGTGCTAAAGCAGCCCTTCAAGGAGTTTTTGACGCAATTAAAAAGAATGAAGGAAAACTAGATCTTGCTGTTGCAACTACTTTTTTACCTCCAAAAGCAATGGGTGCAATAGATATAGATTATTTCAATAAATTAAATCAAGCACAGAAGGCTGTTTATCTACAAGAAGTTGCAACTATTATTAATATGGATCAAGCAAAAATTCAGGGCAGTGAAGATTTTAAAAAGTGGCAACAAGAATCTGGACCACTTGGTGGAAGTCAATATAAGAATCTTTCAATGCCACTTCAAATTCAAAAGTATGCAGATGCTCTTGGACAAACAGTAACAAATGCAAGAGTAGACTTAACTATTGCACCACCTGTAGGTGGAGAAAATCCAGGACCAGGACAAAGACCAACATATCTTGATGACTTATTAACTAGACTAAAGCGTGTGCGTGATGCATCTATAAATGCTCAAGGTGGACTTGAAGAGTTGCGACGAGTAATGCTCAAAGCAGGCGGAGACATTAAAATATTCAAAGGCATAGATCAACAACTTGCCAAATTAGGTGCCAGTGGCGAATTGATTGATTTTATTGGAGGCCTTGAACCAGCAATACAAAAGAAATTTATTAAGATTAAAAATGGTATTGTAACATTAACTAAAGATGGTGAAAAATTATTTAAAAGTTTTAACGAAGCAATACTTGGAGATTTTGAAAATAACAATAAACAACTTGCTAAAGAATTTTCTTTACAATCTCAAAAGTTTAGAGAATTAACTGCTGCTGGAATAAGTGCAGCAGACGCTTTAGAATTAATAACAAATGCTGATAATGCTGCTGCCCTTGCTGCTGCTAAAACAACAGAAGAATATAAAAGACTTGTAAATTCTATTAAAGAAAGAAAAAAAGCAGAAGAAGATATGTTGCTTACAACAGATCCATCAAGATATTGGCAAATGCAAACAGATAAGGCCATGGAATATTATGATGTTCTTGAACGTGAAGCACGTAGATCTTTCCAACCACAAATTGATAAATTACAGGAAGTAATTGATTTAAATAATAAATTAATTGATACCAAACAACGTGAAATTGAAATAAAGTATGATCGTCCGATTGCAGCCCTAGAAGCACAATCAACAATCTTAAATCATGATTTATCATTAATGGATAAGTCTGCACAAGGAATTAATGATAAGTATGATGCACAAGAAAAAGCATTAAGTGCTATTCAACAGGTTAACCAACAAATAATTGATCAAGAAAATGGCAGACTAGACATTGCTAGTGCTTTGAGTGTTGGAGATATTTCTGCAGCAGCAAAAGCAATTCAACAAGTTAGAGCAACAAGTGCTGCTGGTGCACAGCAAAGAGCAACAGATTCAATTTCTAGTGCTCGTCAATTTGAAATAGATAATTTAAAAAATGCACAAGGACTTACAAGAAAACAAATTGAAGAACAAATTTATCAAATTGGCGAAAAAACATATGCTCTTGAACAAGCAAAAATTCCATTGATGCAACAAATACAAGCATTGCAAGATGCAAATTATAATATTCAAGTTAATCAATTATTACCACTTCAAGAAGGATTAAATCAAAGATTGCAAAGCCTTGATCTTGAAAGACAGAAATACACAGATATACAACTTGCTATTGATTCAGCAAAAGTAAAATCAATAGAATATCAAAATGAACTTAAAAATGCTCAAGATAAAGCACAAGGGATTTTAAATACAATTAAAAAACTTGATACAACAGTAACTACAACTCATATAATTAATACAGTTTATACTACCAGTGGAAGCCCTACAACAAAGGGTAAAACAAATATGTATGGTGGAAAGATTACGCCAATGTCCATGGGTGGAATGGTTCCTAAATATATGGCTGTTGGTGGAAGAATTGGTTCAGATACCGTACCAGCAATGCTAACTCCTGGCGAATTTGTAATGAATAAAAAAGCAACTCAAGAATTTGGTCCTTTGCTTTCAATGTTAAATGAATCAAAATATCCATCAATGATTGGATCTGGATTATCTGGCCAGGTCCCTATTAATAGCGTTTCAACATCTGTTAGCGACAACTCAACGGCAGTGTATAATTATAGTCTAGGGTTTAATGTTAATGGATCAAATGCAAATCCAAATGAAATTGCAAATGCCGTTATGACAAAAATTAAACAAGTTGATGCACAAAGAATTAGGAGACAAAGAGCATAATGGCTACAAGCGCTTATATCTCTGGAAGAAAAAGATATCAAAGACCACAAGGAATTCTTTGGTCAGAAAATGCTGGAACACTAAGCAATGGATTATATGTTCCAACTGGATTTGAAGTTGGGGCCGATACCAATGAAACAGATCCAAATCTATTAGACCAGTTTATTGTCTTAACAGACCACAATCGCACTGAAATGAATTTTGCTCCACAAAGAATTGAACAAAGAAAAAGAACTATTAATGGTCGCATGCGTTCATATCATATTGCAGATAAACTTAATATGACAGTTTCTTGGGATATGGTTCCATCAAGATCATATGCAGATGATCCAAACTTTAACATCACAACTGGAAAATCTTCAAATTTTAATACAACAAATGAATACACATCAGACGGTGGTGCAGGTGGAGGAGAAATTCTTGAATGGTATGAAAATCATCAAGGACCATTTTGGATGTACCTTGCATATGATAAACATAATAATTTTTCAGGAGTAGATGAATATAATCATCTTGGGCAATACAATCAAATCATTCAAGTATATTTTGCAGACTTTAGTTATTCTGTTGTAAAGCGTGGTGGGAACAATCATGATCTCTGGAATATTTCGGTAAATCTGGAAGAGGTCTAAATTGTTTGTTAGTGAAGCATTAAAAACACATTTAGAAACATCAGCAACAGTACAGGCAGAATCTTTAGTTCTTGCTGAGTGGAATATGAACATGCCAGACAATATTGCAAAACTTGGCAACTATAGATACAGACCTCTTGGATCAGACCTTCAACTTAGAAATCTACCAATATCATTTGATAATGCAGATGCTGGAAACTATTATACTGGTGCAACAGATGCAGACATTGTTGTAGATGGTGGCTATCAAAATAATGGAACGCCAATAAGTTTTACATCAACTAATGAAAAAATAAAAATGATATATTCATTAGAAGATTGCATTAAACCATTTAGGCCAAGGTCTGGAATCAACAAACCATTATATTTTGCTGGAGACTATCTTCCAAATTCTGGGGCAAACTTAGCAAGGCGACCAAGATATTATATGCCTTCTAAGTATGATCAATTTAAATATTGGACATCATATAGAACTGAAGACGGTACTGAGCGAGGTATATCAAATAATATTTCAAACGGTAACTATTATATTGATGACTCTGTACCATTCGTAGTATATAAAGAAGAAGTGCCAACAAACAGACTTATAGTTAAGATGCAGACAAACGTTGGGGATATTGACCTTGGACCCTTTACAAATGCCTCAGAAGCCTTTAATGACCCATTCTATGGCGATGCTAACAGAACAACACCATCTAGATGGAAAATACAATATTTAAAAAATAATCAATGGCAGGATGCTTACTCATTTACAGAAAATGATTTACGTGAAGACGGATCAGTCATAGTTGGCTCTGATGGATACGTTGAACTTCAATACGGTCTTATAGTTCCAGATAAATATAAAGAATCTTTTGTTTTTGCAGAAACATTTTCTTCATCAACACTGTTGCCAAATGTTTCTTTAAATGGATATGCATATCTTGTAATTGAAACAAACAATAGTGTTGGGGTTTTTTACATTTGGGATTCAGCAACTGGAGAATACGAAACCTTTATTCCAAATTATGGCTGGTATCTTGGATCAGAAGAAATTGATAATAAAACAAGTTTTGTTACAGATCTTACATCACCACTTTTATATACCAACACAACAGATGGCACAACAGAGTATAGAGAGTTTGAGTATATTCAGGGAATAAGAATTGTTGTAGAGACAATGAATAAATTTGACTGCACTTTTGATTTAATTGAAATGTCTCCACGATTAATAGTTAATGTATCAGATAAAACAATTGAATACTCTATAAATAAAATTCTTTCAGATTTAGGAAACTCTGCTTTGCCAGTTGGACAGTTACTTGCATCAACTGGTTTAATTACACTTTTTGATGATGATCAAGCATTTAATGATAATAACACAACAAGTATTGTTTCAAAATATATTCGCAAAAACATTAAATTTAACTTTTATGAAAAAATATTAAATGTTGATGGATTTGATTATTGGGTTCCACTAAAAACCCTTTACTCTGAAGGATTTCCACAAGCAGACACTACTGGTGCAACCTTACAAATTCAATTAAGAGATTTTTATTTTTTCTTAGAGTCAATGCCTGCTCCAAGAATGCTTGTTACACAAGTGTCTTTAAGTTACGCAATAAGTTTGCTTCTTGACTATATTGGTTTTAGTAATTATTCATTTAATAGAATTGTATCTGAAAATGATCCAATTATTCCGTATTTTTTTATTGCTCCAGATCAAAATGTTGCAGAAGTTTTAAATCAATTAGCAGTTTCAACACAAACAGCAATGTTTTTTGATGAGTATAATAATTTTATTGTTATGAGTAAAAATTATATACTTCCAACTATTGAAGATAGAAGTACCAATATGGTTTTATCAGGAACAAATAATCAAACACAAGATGGAATTATAGAAAATCAAACTAGCGGAACACTACCAAATATTTTTCAAATAACATCAGAAAATAAAAAAGTTTATAATAATGGAAAAATAAATTATACAACAAGATACATACAAAGATCATATGGATCAGTAAAGCAAGCAAACATGATTGATAAAGAACAAACATGGATTTATAAGCCAGTTCTTTTATGGGAAGTTGCAGGAACTGATAATTTAAAAACAATTAACTCTATAGTTTCAAAACAAGGAAGTTATGTACTTGGCGCAATGCCTTTAAATTCAGACTTAACAGACTCAGAGCCAACGGTTGTAAATAATCAAATAACAAATAACATTATAGATATTGGTGAAAACGTTTATGGTCTAACAAGATATAATGGTTTTCTTTATGCTAATGGTGAAATAGTTAAATATGATGCAGCAGAATATAGCGTAACTGGCATTGGAAATGTTTGGATTTCTAGCAATCAAGAGTATCAAAATTATTTTTCTTCTTTGCCTTTTAATGGAAAAATATATCCAACTGGATTAATAAGAATTTATACTGAGCCATATTATGAAACAGTTGATGGAGTTACTCGTTTAAAAAACGGAAGCGTATATCAACATGGTCGTGCACAATTTGGAACAACAATAGCAAATCATTCTGCTGGACTTTCATCATATTGGTCTAACAATGATTATGTTCGTGGTTGTGATATGAAGGCAGAATATTTATATACAACTACATTGTTAGATGATATTACAAGACCAGCCACAACAACTGGTGCAGCAGGAGTTAATAATACAAAAGCAAGACAAGCATCTAGAAATGGAATTATTAAGAATTTTTCATCATCTGCTTTTTTAACAGAAACAGATGTAAATAAACTAACATCAACACAAAGCGGTACAGTTCAGTCATCAGCATTTATTATGAATGGTCCATCATTTACGAATACAGAAACTCCAATTAACTTTGTTTCTTATGTATATAAAGAATTAAACAATTCATATAAACATTTTGGAACAAGAATGCGTATAGTTGGAAAAATTGAAAACAATGAAAACAGAACACAAACGCCAATTGGCAGCACAACGTTTTATCAAGTAACTGGATCAGCACCAGATAAAAATGTTAGCATTGGTGGTGGCTCTGGTGGAATAGCAATGTTACTCAATCCAACAACCAACAACGGCTATTATTTTGAAATTGCAGCATTAACAGAAAAAAATATAGAGTCTTATTTAAAATTAAATACAAATCGTCAATCTTCAATTGAAATTAACAATGTTGTTTTTTATAAAATTAAAAAAGATTCTTCAAACACAAATGCAGTTCCAGTAAAACTTTGGGGAGGGTTATCAAAAATTGTTGTTGATGATGGTAGATTTACTGGACAGTATCGCATGGTTTCAGAAGAAACTCCAACAGTCTATGACCTTGCTGTTGAGTATGAAGATATTGGAAATATAAGAAGATTCTATCTTTATATAAATAATAAACTAATTAAAACTGTTGATGATACAGATCCACTACCAGTTTATAACAACTCTGCTCTTTTTGTCCGTGGCTCATCAAGATGTATGTTTGAAAACTTTTACGCATTATCAGAAAACTATTCACAAAATACAGTGTTTACAGTTGGCGAAAACCTATCATCGGCATTTGGTGCAACAGAGGTCAATGCTTCTGAGTCATTTAGAAAATATGCAATGAGTGGCATTATAAAGTCAACCTATTTATCTGGCATAAGTTCTCAGCAACCACCAAAGTATAATATGTATTTTGAAGAGTTTGGAACAACCATGAGGGAATGTGCATACTTTGATATTAAATACGATCGTGCATATCCAGCATTATATTCTAAATTAAGCCCAACACTTAATAGATTAAAAGGATACGTAAGTTCTGGATTTTATGCAGACTCATATGGTGCAGAATTTTTAATATTTAATGCAACAGATACATCACTAAACTTAGATGAAACTACTGGAAACTATTTAAGAATTCAAGGTATAACATTTACACAGGATACAACTCACGAATTAACTGTAGATGAATATTTTAGAAAAAGAAGTAATTTATTAAATCAACAGTTAGATAGTTCTTCTGTTGTATATTCTCCCCTTGTTGAACAATCAAAATATGATGAAATTAAACTAAGCAGAATGATATACGGAAACAATGACTTTACACTTGACACTCCATATATACAGACACAAGACGATGCAGATGAATTAATGAATTGGATTGTTAATAAAATAATGAAACCAAAACAACTTATTGGAGTTAATATTTTTCCTAATCCAGCAATACAACTTGGTGATATTGTTACAATTGATTACAAAAATAATGACAACATAAATCTTGTTGCTTCAGATGATTTAAGATTTGTTGTGTATAATATACAATATTCAAGAACCACTTCTGGTCCTGAAATGACATTGTATTTAGTGGAGGTGTAAAATGGGTGCAGATAGTGACTATGATAGAAAAAATTCGTACAATCCGTTAGCGTCAATAAAGGCTTCACCAACTAATTCGGCAGAAAAAGCCTTTGATTCTGCTATGGCAAATATGGATAAAGTTTTAGCAAATCCAGATGCAAACCAAAAAGAAATTTTTAAAGCAATGGATAGGCTTAATAATGCAACAGATAAGTATGCAAAAGATATACTTTCAAAAATAGGTTCTTCTAGTACCACAGAAAAAAATACTGGACCAAGTGAAGGAATTAGTACTGGTAGGGGTGGTGGAGGAAACTTAACAGCAACTCCGATAACACCAGTATCGGCTATAACATATACACCTCCAGCGCCTCCAGTTAAAACAGCAACCCCAGACATTGTATTGTTTAATGATGAAACTGTACCAATAGAAGTTATGGAAGATTTATTATTTGAAAACATTGGTGGACAAGAACTTATTAATATTGCTAGATCTGATACCATTAATGGTCAGCCAATTTCATATCAACCAATTAAAAATATATCAGCAATTCAGCAACAATATAACCCTAATAATATAGTTAGTCTTCAGCAAACATCAAATAGATTTTTTGCGGGATTTTCAATTAAACTAGAAGATAAGATTCCAAACGAGGGTAACGGATCAAATGGAAGCAACATTTATATAGATACAGATAACGGTAATCTAACAATAGAGTTAGTTAAGTTAGAGGCTGACGAACAAGTAGAGATTCAAATTGTTACAAATGGTACAATATATGAAGACACAATAGAGGGATTTACTTCATGATAACCGATATAGGCAAGGGCATTATTGCCAAATACATGCTTGGGCAGGCTCCAGCATATGCATCATACATTGCTATTGGCTGTGGTGGTACCCCGCTATCTTCAGGAGATACACCTGCAGATTACTCAACTAAAACTAATTTAGATTTTGAAATGCTACGTGTGCCAATATCTTCAAGAGGTTTTATAAATGAGGACGGGCTTGATAAAATAGTATTTACTGCAGAACTTCCAACAGAAGAAAGATATGAAATTAGCGAAGTTGGAATATTCTCTGCAGGATCAAACCCATCTGCTGGAGCAAAAGATAGTAAAACAGTATTTGGATTTACATCAACAGAAAACTGGCAATACCATACTGCATCTGCTGCAAGTGCAATACCAGCATATACTGCAGCGCTAGATGCACCAGCGTATGATAATATTATTGCAATTGCTGAACCAGTTTTTCAAACAAACATAGATAACCCTATTTTTTATAAAGAACCAAGAGCATCTAGATATGAAAGAGCAAGGTTTTTAAATAATACAATTTTAATTCAAGGAGATGATTCTAATTTAACATTATCTGCAGGCCATCTTGTTGTTCAGGCTGGATCAAATCATCTTCACCTTACAAGTCCCAATGTTGATTTTTCAAGAAACTCACCAATAGATGAATTAAGGTTAGCATTTTCTTTAGTAAGTTTAGATGGCGACTCAAGTGCAGAACCTGATTCAGTTAGAATTCTTGTTGATTTTGCGTCAACAGATGCTGGATCTGGAGAGTATGCTAGGTTTGAAGTTAACTTAGTTGATGGTGTTGGCGGAATTGATTTTGCAACAAATAGACATTATATTGTAACAAAGCAATTACAAGAATTATATACATCGGCAAACTTTACATGGGACGCTGTTACAGTTGTAAAAATATATGCATGCGTTATTGATGCAGGATCTCCAGTAGACGACTACTATATTGCCCTAGATGCAATAAGATTAGAAAACATTGGAACCTTGAATCCACTTTATGGATTAACAGGATACTCAGTTATACAAACAACAGATGGCTCAACAGTTGTTAAGCCACCCAACACAAGCAACTATATTGAGTTTAGATTTAGTATAGACGTTACTGGCGGAGCGACTTCATAATGGTTGATGCTGGAATTAAAAAGGCTGTTATTAAAAATAAAGACTTGCCAAATGTAAGTTTTAACGACACTGAATTATTTTATGATGTTAGGTATAGAGTTATATCTGACGACAAAAACCGTACATCTCAATACTCTCCAATTACAAGACTCGTTGTTCCACCAACAAGCGTTGCAGAGATGCCATATACAAGTGACGCCAGAATTATTATAAAAGATTTGGGAACTGCTCCAAAATTAATAACATCTATTTGGACATTTCCAACACCAGCAGAATATGACGTAGATCCAGATGTTGCAAAATATGAAGCAATATTTTCTGAGGTTGATACTTTTGATGTTTGGGTAGCCTGGCAAGTCGGCGGAACTTGGGGAAGTTATTCATATTACACAACAACCACATCAAACAGTATTTCAGTGCTTCAACTTGCTAGTAGTCCAACAGGCATTAGAGTTGCAGTTCAAATACCAACAAATAACAAAGTTTACGATACAAGACTTTCACTCTTTCAAAAAGAGAAAAGCATATAAAAGGAGAATAATATGGCAAAGGTACCACTACCAGAAAGAGGGCAGCCACTAGATGTTACATACATCTATCAGTTGGCAGACGCAGTAAATGATTTATCTACACAGGTATCATCTGCTACATATAACTATACAACTATTGATACTGTCTCTGCTGGCAAACAAAACATTAAAACATCTGAGGCAAGAGTCGTTGGTGGCTATGTAGAAGTAGCAAATAACTCTACTGTTACCGCAGCATCTGAAAAAACATTTTCATATGACTTTCCAAGTGATTTTAAATATTCACCAATTGTTTCTGCAACACCAGTAAATATTGGAAATACACCAGCAGGACAAAATGTTAGCGTTATTCTTAAAACAATAACAACATCTAGAATTGAAGGCGTTGTTAGATTTGGTGCATCTGGAGATCTTTCTTTAGCAGTTCACCTAATCATTATTGGCATACCAAATTAGTAATATGATTAATTGTAAAAAATGTAGTGGGCGTTTGTTTATTGATAGGCAGTATAGCGGTGTTCAACATATAGAAACATATTGCATAACATGTGGATCAAGAAATTTTTTTCACCCTCCAACAGAAAGTGAAGAAGGACGATGGTTACTAGCAAAGGAATTATCCAGAGCGAAACATACAATAACGAAACTATAATAAAGGGTAATAAAAAAATATGGTTTCTTAATGGTGACTTAGTTCGTCTTCATCACAGTTCAAGATCTACTGGTTTAGTTTCTGTTTATAATATAACTAAAGATAGACTTGAAACATGCCTTCGTGCAGACTTTAGAAAAAATAGAGAACGAGCCTATACTGTTGCTGAGACTGCTAAGTTAATTAATCGTCATAGAAAATATATGCCTAAGTTAATTAAGACTGGCATGATTCCACCACCAGTGGGTGCAAAAATAGATGGTGAACGTGGATTTAGAATAAGATCTTATTATTCAGAAAGCATGGTACGAGAGATACGTGCTATACTGGCTACTATACATATAGGACAACCAAGAAAAGATGGACTAATAACAAATAATATGACTCCTACAAGCCAAGAATTGACAAGGCGAATGGGAGACGGTATACTTACATATACGAAGACAGAAGATGGCAGGTTCATTCCTGTTTGGGCAGAAAATATTTAATAACAGAAATGGTGGGGTATGGAAGAAAATAACAGCACAAAGGTATCAGCAACACTTGGATACACATTAAACCTTGGTAACTTTCAGTCTTTAAGGGTTGATCTTGGAGTTGTAGACCATGTTCGTCAAGGTGAGACTACAAATGATGCAATGGATCGTGTTTACACGTTTGTTGAAAATCAAGTAATTCAAAAAGTCAAAGACGCAAAAGAATCTCTCATAGAGGACTAATATGGCTGAACGCAAAGACCGTATGGCTTTGCTAAGTAGATATAATAAATTTCATCTACAAAGATACGAAGCCAAGTCTAATATGAATCTCAATGTTGAACAATGGGCAGCAGATGCTCTTGTTGAGTCATATGGTATTTCTGAATGCTATGATTTATTAGATTATTACTTTAAGATAGCAGAAAATCCTACTTGGAATTATTTTGCTTATAATGCAGAAAAAATTCTTAATGGTAAACTAGAAGTAGAGCAAGATATTAAGGAAAGAACAGAGCGCAGAGAACTAGCAAGAAAGTGGATCAATGAATAATACAGAGGCAAAGTTAATCACAGCAGTTTTAAATGATAAGCAAGTGCACGTATTATTGCAAGCCAATGTTGATAATTTATTAAGAACACATAACGATGTGTGGAATTTTATTCGTCAGTATTCTGAGAACAATCAATCAGTTCCACCAACATCTCTTGTTGTAGAAAAGTTTAGAGATTTTGAACCAGTTGATGGAGTTGGTGCTACAAAACATCATCTTGAAGAATTACAAACAGAATATTTAAATGATAGCCTTAAAGATATTCTACGCAATGCAGCAGGTGAAGTACAAAGTGGCAATGGAAATAATGCCCTTGAACATTTAATCACAAAGACATCAGAACTTAAAAAGAACACTGCTGCTATTAGAGATATTGAAGTAACAGATCTTGATTCAGCAGTTGCCTACTTTGAGAATGTAAAAAAAATGCAAGACCTTGGTCAAGTTGGAATTAAAACTGGCCTTCCAGGTTTTGACAACTACCTACCTTCTGGAATCATGCCTGGACAGTTGGGAGTCTTCCTTGCATATCCAGGTATTGGAAAGTCGTGGTTGGCTCTCTATTTCGCTGTACAGGCCTGGAAACAGGGTCGTAGCCCACTTGTTATAAGTCTTGAAATGTCTGAAACAGAAGTTCGTAATCGTGTATTTGCAATTATGGGTGAAGGTCTTTGGTCTCATCGCAAACTCAGTAATGGACAAGTAGAAATTGATATGCTTAAAAAATGGCATGCCGATAAGTTGCAGGGTAAACCAGAGTTTCATATTATTTCCAATGACAGTGGTGGAGAAGTAACCCCTTCCGTTATACGTGGAAAAATTGATCAGTATAAGCCAGACTTTGTTGTTGTTGACTATCTACAACTTATGTCGCCAAACCAAAAATCAGATAACGAAACGGTACGAATGAAGAACCTTTCAAGAGAACTTAAACTTATGTCTATTAGTGAAGAAGTTCCAATTATGGCTATTTCTTCTGCTACACCAGATGATGTTAAAGATTTGTCTAGTCCCCCAACTCTTGGACAGACTGCTTGGTCAAGACAAATTGCATACGATGCTGACTGGGTTATGGCTCTTGGTCGTGCTACCAATAGTGATATTATTGAATGCGTATTTAGAAAAAATAGAAATGGTTTTATGGGTGACTTTTTAGTTCAAGTAGATTTTGATAGAGGCTACTATCGCTATAAGGATTACGAGGATAAAAATGGTTAAGGATATGTATACGGCAGAACAGGTCCGTCGTGTTCTAACTGGCGCTGGAATTGATATTGAAGCAGAGTATGGAACAGACTACATTGTTTTTTGTCCATACCATAATAACAATAGAACACCTGCTGGTGAAGTATCAAAAGATCATGGAACATTTTTTTGTTTTGGATGTCAAACAACTAGAAGTCTTATTGAGTTTATTATGCATACATCTAATAGAACATACTTTGAGTCAATTAGATATATTAAAAGTAAAGAACAAGAAACTAGCATTGAAGACTCAGTTAATAAAGCCTTAATTCAAAAACCAGAGTTTGTTCAGTATGATGAACTATTAATCAAACGATTAACTAATCAGGCTTTAGAATCACCAAGGGCACTTAGATATTTTGAAGGAAGAAATATAACTAAAGAATCTATCAATAAGTTTAATCTTGGCTATTCAGAAAAACAAGATTCAGTTACAATACCAGTACATTCACCAGATGGAATGTGCATAGGGTTTGTTGCTAGAACTGTTGAAGGAAAAGAATTTAAAAACACACCTGGATTGCCAAAAGGTAAGGTATTATTTAATCTTCATAGAATTAAGGCATCAAGCACTGTCTATGTTGTTGAATCATCTTTTGATGCAATTAGATTAGATCAAGTTGGATTCCCTGCGGTTGCTACGCTAGGGGCAAATGTTTCTGCAGCACAGATAAAGTTATTAGAAAAATATTTTAATAACGTTGTACTGATTGCAGATAACGATGATGCAGGCGTAATAATGAGAGATAAGTTAATTGAAAAACTTGGACCTGTTGTTACATCTGTTTATATAGATAAAAAATATAAAGATATAGGCGACATGGATGATGATGCAATTAAAAAACTGGAGTTCCAGTTTGACAATTCTATCATTGGCATGTTAAGATAGATAAAACAGAAAAGGAAAAAACAATATGACTATTGTAAAGGGACTCAAGAACATTAATGCCCTAGTTGATAAGCCAAAATATGATGAAAACTCTCCAAAGGTAAGATGGTTAAAACTTGCCGATGGACAATCTGCAAAGATCAGATTCATTGAAGAACTTGATGAAGACTCTGCAAACTACAATCCAGAACGTGGATTGGCACTAGTTGTTAAAGAACACACAAATCCAAAAGACTATAAGCGCAAGGCTGTAGACACTATGGAATCTGAGGGCCGTGACTGGGCTGAAGAAATGCATCGCAAAGATCCAAAGGCTGGCTGGAGAGCACGTCTTCGTTTTTATTGCAACGTACTTGTAGATGATGGAATTGAAGCACCATATGTGGCTATTTGGTCAATGGGTGTAAGCAAGCAATCTGCATTTAATACTATTCGTGAGTATGCTCTTGAAACAGGAAGCATCTCAAATATTTCATGGAAGTTAAAGCGTAATGGTCAGGGTACTGAAACAAGTTACACATTAATTCCATCTGCACCAGATAAGGAACCATTTGATTGGGCAGCACATAAAGCATACCCTCTTGAATTGGCACTAAAGAAAATTCCTTATGCTGAGCAGGAAGCATTCTATTTGGGGTTTGACACTCCATCTGTAACTTCATCAACCAACACAGATTGGTAAAATGAGTTACGCAGGCTTACATGTTCATACTCACTACTCCCTATTTGACGGCGTAGCGACTCCACAAGAGTACGTTGACCGTGCTAGCAAGTTGGGTATGACTGCTCTTGCAATTACAGATCATGGTTCATTATCTGGTCACAGAGAAATGTATCGTGCTGCAAAAGAAAAGGGTATTAAGCCAATACTTGGTCTAGAAGGCTATATGTGTGCAGACATCTCTGATCGTAGAGATAAGTCTGAAAGAGAAGGTCAACAAGATCTTGTCTATAACCATATAGTCCTTCTAGCCAAGAACCAAGTAGGTTTAGAAAATTTAAATAAAATTAGTGAAATAGCATGGACAGAAGGATTTTTTAAGAAGCCAAGGTTTGACTTTGAAATTCTTAAAAAGTATAGTGAAGGAATTATTGTAACTTCCGCATGTCCAAGTAGTGTTATTGTAAAAGCACTTGAAGAAAATGAATTTGCTATTGCTAAGAAACACATAAAGTGGTTTAAAGATACATTTGGTAGCGACTACTATATTGAAGTTATGCCACACAATACACCAGAAATTAATAAGATGCTTATTGAGTTAGCAGATGAATTTAAAATTGATGTTGTTGTTACTCCAGACTGTCACCACTCAGATACTTCTCAAAGAGAAATTCAAGAGTTTAAGTTGCTTATGAATACTCACGCAAAAGTAAATAAAGAAGCGTCGTATGAAAAGTCTAAAAAGAAAGAAAACATGATGGCTCGCCTTGACTATCTTTATGGAGAAGATCGTCAAATTACTTTTAATAAGTTTGATATCCACTTGCTTTCATATGAAGAAATTAAATCAGCAATGGAAGCACAAGGAATTGATAGACCAGACATTTACGAGAATACATTAAAGTTAGCAGATACAGTACAAGACTATGATATTAAAAATGGATTAAACCTTCTTCCAGTTCAATATAAAAATCCAGATCAAGAGTTGGCAAACCTTGCCTTTGCTGGACTAGAAGAAAAAAAGTTAACATCTAACTGGCTAGGAAATGATGAGTATGAAGTTCGCTTAATGGAAGAACTTGAAATTATTCGTGATAAAAAGTTTGCACCATACTTTCTTGTTGTAAGTAATATGATTAACTGGGCTAAGAAAGAAGATATTATGGTTGGTCCAGGAAGAGGTTCTTCTGCTGGCTCTCTTCTTTGTTATCTATTAGGAATCACTGAGATTGATCCACTTGAGCACGGACTTTTGTTCTTTCGTTTTATTAATCCAGATCGTAATGACTTTCCTGATATTGATACAGATATTCAAGACACAAGACGTGATGATGTAAAAGATTATCTTGTAAGACAATATAGACACGTAGCATCTATTGCCACATTTCTTGAATTTAAAGATAAAGGTGTTGTGCGAGATGTTGCACGAGTTCTTGACATTCCGCTTACAGACGTTAATAAAGTTTTAAAACTTGTTGATACTTGGGATGATTTCTGTACATCTAAAAATACAGTTTGGTTTAGAGAAAAATATCCAGAAGTTGTTATTTATGGAGATCAACTTCGTGGAAGAATTCGTGGTACTGGAATTCACGCAGCAGGAGTTGTAACAAGTAAAGATCCAATATTTAGATATGCCCCATTAGAAACTCGCTCATCTCCAGGATCGGATGAAAGAATTCCTGTTGTTGGAATTGATATGAGTGAAGCAGAAAAAATTGGACTTATTAAAATTGATGCTTTAGGACTTAAAACATTAAGTGTTATTCAAGATGCAGTAAAGATGATTAAAGAAAATCACTATAAAGATATTGATTTATTATCACTTGATATGGCAGACCCAAAAGTGTATGAGATGATTTCTGACGGATACACAAAGGGTGTCTTTCAATGCGAAGCAACACCGTATACAAACCTTCTTGTTAAAATGGGGGTAAAGAATTTAAATGAACTTGCTGCTTCTAATGCTCTTGTTCGTCCAGGTGCAATGAATACTATTGGTAAAGACTATATTGCTCGTAAACATGGAAAACAAAATGTATCTTATATTCACCAAATTATGAAAGAATTTACTGGAGACACATATGGGTGTATCCTATATCAGGAACAAGTTATGCAAGCATGCGTATACCTTGGTGGTATGTCAATGTCTGAAGCAGACAAGGTTCGTAAGATTATTGGAAAGAAAAAAGATGCGAAAGAATTTGATGAATTCCGTGATAGGTTTGTTACTGGTGCCTCTAGGTATATTAGTCCTAATTCCGCTTTGGATCTGTGGCATGATTTTGAAGCACATGCAGGCTACTCGTTTAACAAATCACACGCCGTTGCTTACAGTACTCTCTCGTATTGGACAGCGTGGCTCAAATACTACTATCCGCTAGAGTTTATGTTTGCCCTTCTTAAAAATGAGAAGGATAAAGATGGTCGTACAGAATATCTTATTGAAGCAAAACGTATGGGTATTCCAATTAAACTTCCACACATTAATGATTCTGATTTAGACTTTAAGATTGAAGGAAAAGGAATTCGTTTCGGTCTTACTGGAATTAAATTTATTTCAAATAATATTGCACAAAAATATATTGATGCAAGACCATTTAACAATTACAAAGAACTTGAAGAGTTTACTTTTACCAAAGGTAATGGAGTAAATAGTAGAGCATTAAGTGCTTTAAGACTAACTGGTGCTGCTACATTTTCTGATAACCCACGTAATGATAATGAGATTAAAGAAAACATTTATGAATAC
>Ga0114974_10000659_pt1 | contig 28373 bp, 26 predicted proteins | sample S_130206_EF_Meta_FD_87318 | JGI IMG/M metagenome (GOLD analysis project Ga0114974, IMG submission 87318) | Freshwater microbial communities from Lake Simoncouche, Canada to study carbon cycling - S_130206_EF_MetaG | ecosystem: Environmental > Aquatic > Freshwater > Lake | place: Lake... | reverse complement strand
TTTGGTTCATCTTTTAATTTATTTATTATGGCTCCTAACTTGTACATAAGCGATAAATAATTTCGTAAACATAACCAATAGTGGAAATATATGAGAAGGTTTGTTTCGCGTTATTTTTATTAATATCTAATCTTGATTTGCAACTAAACAACAACGTGTTTTTTTCATTGCATATCCTGCGCATGCGTTGTGAGGGAAGTAATGGCGGCAAAGCGACGTTTACCTTAGTTTTAAAGAAATAAAGGAACCTTATTTCGATGGGAAAAACAATGCTTGTATTTTTGATAAATGTAGTGTAAATTTTATATTAATGAAACTTTGAGGTTGTTTTTTTTAGCCAAAATTTTAATACAAGAAAATGACTGTTCCCATAGCCCCGATGGAGCAGGCATCCTCGCAGCATAGCGAAGAGATGGAGGCGAGAGCGGGAATTGCATTTCCAAACACAAAAGGACCATTCGCTCCAAATTAAAGAAAATTATGAAAATAGATTTCATTTTATTTTGAGGTTAATAAAAGTATTTAGATATTTGTCTAAATATATAAATGAAAATAAATGAATGCTATTTTCAAGGCGTTGAACGATGTAACAAGAAGGGAGATTTTGGAGCTTTTGAAGGAAAAAGATTTGACCGCAGGCGATATTGCGGCCTATTTTGATATTTCAAAACCAAGCATTTCGCACCACTTAGACATTTTGAAGCGCGCCGATTTGATAGCTTCTGAGAAAAAAGGGCAATTTGTAATTTACTCCATAAATACCACCATTATGGAAGACGTTTTGCAATGGATTTTAACTTTTAAAAAATAAAAACGATGAACGAAACATTAAAAAAAGAACTGCCAATCATTGGAATTGTGTTATTGCCTTTTTTGTATTTGGCCTATATATGGAACAGTTTGCCCGAAAATGTGCCTTTGCATTGGAATTTAAACGGCGAAATTGATGATTGGGGAAGTAAATATTCGTTGATTGGAATGGTTTTTTTACTGCCTGTGCTAACGTATGTTTTGATGTTGGTTGTACCCAATATAGATCCCAAAAAACGCATCGAATCCATGGGGGGCAAATACTACCAATTCAAGTTTATCCTTGTAGGTTTTATGTCGGTTTTGGCTCTTGTAATTACGTATATTTCTAACAATCAAAAGTTGTCAAGTCCAAGTATGATTGTTGTTTTGGTTGGAATATTATTTGTGTTTATGGGGAATTATTTCAAAGTGATTAAGCAAAATTATTTCATTGGCATTAAAACTCCGTGGACATTAGAAAGCGAAGAAGTATGGAAATTAACGCATCTTTTAGCAGGGAAAATGTGGGTTATCGGAGGATTATTAATTGTGTTTTTTAGTTTAGTGGTTCCTGAAAATGTCAATTTTTACTTTTTTATTAGCATAACCGCTGTGATTTCGATTGTGCCAATTGTGTATTCTTACGTTATTTATAAGAGACTCAAAAAAAATAATCTATAAATCGAATCCTCAAAATTAAATAAAAACATGAAAAAAATAATCACATTTATTGCTGCATTAGTTACTATTTCCAACGTTTTTGGGCAAGATATTACAGGAAATTGGAACGGATTATTAAAAGTTCAAGGAATGCAATTGAGTTTGGTTTTCCACATCAATAAAACTGAAAATGGGTTTTCAGCTACAATGGATAGTCCTGATCAAAAAGCATTTGGAATTCCCGTTACGACAACCAATTTTGAGAATTCGAAGTTAACTATTGCTGTTGCAAATGCTAGAATTGAATATGAAGGAGTATTAGGTTTTGATGGAAATATCACCGGTACATTTAAACAATCAGGGCAAACTTTCCCAATGAATTTATCGAAAGGAAAAGTTGATAAAGAAATAATTAAACGACCACAGGAACCTCAAAAACCATATTCCTATTATACAGAAGATGTTGTTTTTGAAAATAAATCAGCCCAAATAAATCTAGCAGGTACATTGTCATTGCCAACTAAAGAAGGAGTTTTTCCGGCAGTAATTTTAATAACAGGAAGCGGTGCTCAAAATAGAGACGAAGAATTATTAGGTCACAAACCATTTTTGGTAATTGCTGATTATTTAACCAAAAATGGTATAGCAGTTCTACGTTTCGACGATAGAGGAACGGCAATGTCAAAAGGAAATTTTAAAACGGCAACCACTTTAGATTTTGCAACAGATGTTGAAGCAGCCTTAGAATTTCTAAAATCTAGAAAAGAAATAGACCAAAATAAAATAGGTTTAATAGGACATAGCGAAGGCGGTATAATTGCTCCTATAGTAGCTAGTAAATCTAAAAAGGTGTCGTTTATTATTTTATTAGCAGGAACAGGAATTCCAGGCAACGAACTTTTATTATTACAACAAGAGTTAATTGGAAGAGCTTCAGGAGTTAGTGAAGATGATTTGAAAAAAACAAAAAGCACTAATTCTGAAATTTTTGAAATGGTCAAAAAAGCTAAGGATTCTGACCAATTGAAGGGGGATATTACGGAATATATCACCAAATCCCTTAAGTCAGATTCAAAGGTAAAAATTCCAGATGGTATTACCGAATCGGAATATATAGCAATGCAAATGAGCCAAATAACCAGCCCTTGGATGCAATTTTTTATAAAATACAATCCTGCTTTAGTGTTGGAAAAAGTTAAATGTCCCGTTTTAGCACTTAATGGCGATAAAGACATGCAAGTTCCGTCTAAAGTAAATTTGTACACAATAAATAAAGCGCTTACTAAAGGAGGAAACAAGAAAATAACCATCAAAGAATTACAAAATTTGAACCATTTATTTCAAGAATGTAAAACTGGTGCGCCTCAAGAATATTCAGAAATTGAGCAAACATTTTCACCTTTGGCTCTGGATGAAATATTAAATTGGATTCAAATTCAAACAAAGAAATAAACTAAATATTGCTTGGGGTTGTGACTTTTAAAATTTGATAAATGAGTTCGTTTTATTTTAGTTATTTTTGTGCAAAATAATTTCATTTGGAAACCAACGTTTTTATCATCACGCCCCCTTTCACACAACTGAATACGCCGTATCCGGCCTCTGCGTATATCAAAGGTTTTTTGAATACTCTTGCCGTTCCTACGGTTCAAGCGGATTTGGGTATTGAAGTGATTTTAGAATTGTTTTCGAAAGAAGGTTTGAGGAACTTGTTTAGCCACCCGAAGATAAAAACCCAAGACCTAACACCCAATACCCAAAGAATTGTAGCCTTACAAGACGAGTATATTAAAACGATTGATGCTGTTATTTCCTTTTTGCAAGGGAAAAATCCAACGTTAGCGTTGCAAATATGTCAGGATGATTATTTGCCTGAAGCATCTCGATTTGCACAACTAGAAGAATTAGATTGGGCTTTTGGAACGATGGGAACGCAGGACAAAGCCAAACATCTTGCCACTTTGTACTTAGAGGATATTTCGGATTTTATTGTGGAATGTATCGATGAGAATTTTGGATTCAGTCGCTATGCCGAACGTTTGGGACGAAGTGCAAATTCTTTTGATGAGTTATACGATGCTTTAAATCAAGAAACTACTTATATTGATAATTTGTTGCTTTCGATTTTAAAATCCAAAATTGAAACCATCCAACCGACTTTATTTTTGATTTCTGTTCCCTTTCCAGGAAATTTATATGCGGCTTTTCGATGTGCGCAATGGGTGAAAAAGCACCATCCAACTATTAAAATTGCGATGGGTGGCGGTTTTCCAAACACCGAATTGCGTTCGCTTTCTGATAAACGGGTTTTTGAGTTCTTCGATTATATTACGCTTGACGATGGCGAATTGCCCTTGAAATTACTAATTGAGAATTTGAATTCTGCAACGGATTCCGAATATAAAAGAACCTTTCTTTTAGAAAATGGGGAAGTCGTTTACAAGAATAATTCCACAAAATCCGATTTTAAACAAGCGGAAGTGGGAACTCCAGATTATTCGGATTTGTTATTGGATAAATACATTTCTGTTATAGAAATTGTGAATCCCATGCACCGAATGTGGAGCGACGGACGTTGGAACAAACTCACCATAGCGCACGGTTGCTATTGGGGAAAATGTACATTCTGTGATATTTCATTAGATTATATAAAATTATACGAGCCTGTTGCTGCCAATTTATTGTGCGATAGAATGGAAGAATTAATTGCGCAAACAGGTCAAAACGGATTTCACTTTGTAGATGAAGCCGCACCTCCCGCTTTGATGCGCGCTTTGGCATTGGAAATCTTGCGCAGAAAAATTTCTGTAACGTGGTGGACGAACATTCGATTTGAGAAAAGCTTTACGAAAGAGTTGTGTTTGTTATTGAAAGCGTCAGGCTGCATTGCGGTTTCTGGCGGATTGGAAGTAGCTTCAGACAGGTTATTAAAACTAATTGACAAAGGCGTAACGGTGGAGCAAGTGGCAAAAGTCACTCGGAATTTTACCGAAGCGGGCGTTATGGTTCACGCTTATTTGATGTACGGTTATCCAACTCAAACCGTTCAAGAAACTGTTGACAGCCTAGAAATGGTGCGTCAATTGTTTGAAGTTGGAATTTTGCAATCGGGTTTTTGGCATCAATTTGCAATGACGGCTCACAGTCCTGTGGGAATGTATCCTGAGAAATTTGGTGTCGTTAAAGAAACCGAAGTAATTGGAACCTTTGCCAACAACGATATTAATTTTATTGATTCAACAGGAATTGACCACGAGCAATTTAGTTTCGGATTGAAGAAATCGCTATATAATTTCATGCACGGAATTTGTTTCGATTATTCATTACAGGATTGGTTTGAGTTTAAAATTCCAAAAACCAAAATTCCTGAAGACTTTATATTCAATGCACTTTCTGAGGAAAATGATTTTTCGGTTAAATCCAATTCGAAAGTGGTTTGGCTTGGCGGAACTCCATCTGTTTTGTATTTCACAAAAGCTAAAAAGGGAAATTCTTGGGAAATGATGACCTTGACATTCCACGATAAAAAAGAAACTTTCTCGGTGCAAATCAATAAAGAACAAGGCGATTGGTTGATTGAAATGCTGAAAAGAATAGCAGTTTCACATGCTAAAATTCATACTTTACAGGAAATAAAATTGGATTTTGAAACTATATTTGAAGATTTTGAATTGTTTTGGTTTTCAAAACCGGTCGTTACTTTGAGGGATTATGGGTTGCTAGTAATCTAATTGTTAGGTAATTATTTTTTATTGTTAAAATAATATTATATTTTTGAAACTTGTAATTAATATAAATGAAAAACTTTTTACTATTTGTCATTTCCTTGTTTTTTTGTAGTGCTTTGCAAGCGCAAGATAAATCTGTTTTTGATGTTGCCCGCAAAGGGACATTAATAGAAATGCAAGATATTTATAAACAAAATCCGGAGCTTATTAATGCTATAAATGACAGTAAAGCGACGCCGCTCATTTTGTCTTGCTATAGGAATAACGAAGCAGTAGCTTTGTATTTATCTGATAAAGTTTCCAATATCAATTACAATTCTGGAATGGGAACGGCTTTGATGGCTGCAATTATGTCGAGAAATATTACGATCATTGAAAAATTAATTGCTAAAAAAGCAGATTTAGATCAAAAAGATATACAAGGCAAAACAGCTTTAATCTATGCTGCTTTCAATAATAGTACTGAAATAGTTCAATTATTAATTAAAGCAGGCGCAGACAAAAAACTTGCTGATAAAGAAAATAGAACCGCATTGGATTATGCAAAATTCAATAAGAATACACCATTAATAATTTTACTAGACTTTTAAATTAACCATTCAATAAAAAACAAATTATGAAAAAAATTTACTTTGCTATTGCCTTATTCGTAGGACTTAATGTTTCAAATGCGCAAACAAAATCTTCGGGAATAATAACCTTAAATAGTTTAATGACATTAAAAATTGATAAGAATGCAACAACTTCAGCTGTCACACTTACATTAACAGGACCTTCAGACAAATGGTTTGGAATTGGTTTCAATGCAACATCAATGTCTAATGGAACAGATTGTTTGTATTATTCTAATTCATTGGTAGATTCAAAAATAACGGGTCAAGCATCTCCAACTAATGATGCAACAAATGAATGGGCGATTTCAAGTAATACAACATCAGGCACAACCACAACGCTAGTATTAACAAGAGCTTTTGTGGGGGGTACTGGGGATTATACATTTGTGTACAATGACAATACTTTAAATGTAATTTGGGCTTATGGTACAGGAACTGCTTTAGCATATCATTCAAGTAGAGGTTCTTCATCATTAGGTTTCACACTTGGAACAGAGGATTTTGCTTCATTAGATAAAATTAAGATTGCTCCAAATCCATCGAACGGAATATTTACAATTTCTAAAATTACTATATACGATATCAATGCTAAAGTTTTGAAAGTTATAGATTCTGAATTAAATTTTGATGATATTACTTTTGATTTGTCAAAATTTTCTAAAGGAGTTTATTTTGTTGAAATTAGTAACGATACTGATAAAGTAGTTCAAAAAATTGTAAAGGAGTAAGTTTTCTGTTTTCTATAATTTCAAAAACCTCGATTTGAACAAATAACAAATGTTTCAAATCGAGTTTTTTTTTGGACTTTTTTATGTTTGTGTTGAACCTATCTTATGGTAACTAAGAGTAATTCTATTTAAGTTAATCTTAAGGTTTTTTAGGTTCATAATTTGACATTAATTCATTAAATTTGGTTAACTTAAATTGAAGTTAAATGAGTAAAAAAGTAAAAATTATTGGTATACTGTTTTTAGCAGTTTTGTTAGTTGGTTTTTTTGTTTTCAACTATGTATTCCATGGTGGAGCCAGAGACTTGGCTACCGAAGAAGCTGTATTTACAGTTACATCTAAAGACATCACGGCTGAATTTTCAGCAAATGTTCCTGCTGCTACGAAAAAATATTCTGACAAAGCAATTGCGATTTCAGGGATGGTAACGGCAGTTGCCGACAGTATAGTTACTATTGATAATACCATAATTTGTAATTTTAAAACTCCAGATACAACTATTAAAAACGAACAAAACGTAACTATAAAAGGAAGGTTAGTTGGTTTTGATGACTTAATGGGAGAATTAAAATTAGATCAATGTAGTATAAATAAAAAATAATTTAAAATGAAAATCAAGAATTTATTGTCCCTTGTTTTCGTCTTTTTTGTAGTTGGATTTGCCTCTGCACAAGACGATTTATTGAATCAGTTGGATGCTGGAGCTCCAAAACAAGATAATGTTGAATTGGCCGCATTCAAAGGCGTTCAAATTTGCAACATGCAATCAACTAAATTACCGGCAAAAGGCGAGTGGTATTTCTTGGTTTCTCACCGATTTGGTGATTTAGGAGAAGGAATTAATAACTTTTTCGGATTGGATAATGCCTTAACAAAAATTGGAGGTATTTATGGAGCTACTAATTGGTTGTCGCTTGGAGCTACAAGACAAACCTATCACAAAACCTATGAGTTGGCTGCAAAATACAAACTAGCGAACCAATTAGTAGATGGTTTTCCAGTAACAATTGTTGGATACAATACGATGGATATAAATAGCGAATTGAAAAAAGACGCTTTGACACCAGGTTTGAAATTCAATCACAGATTGGCTTTTACCACTCAATTGTTGATTTCAAGAAAATTTAATGATTCGTTTTCATTAGAAATTGCGCCAATATATGTTCATAAAAACTTATATGATGATAATTTAGATCAAAAATCGACTATTCTATTAGGAACTGGAGCAAGATATAAGTTGACAAAAAGATTGAGTTTAAATCTAGAATATGCAGCACGTTTGAACCTACCCGAAGAATTTGTTTCTCCATACCACAATCCACTTACAGTAGGATTAGACATTGAAACTGGTGGTCACGTATTTCAATTGGTTTTCTCGAACAGCCAGCCTATGAATGATGCAGCAATTTTTACAAATGCTAAAGGTAGATGGGACGGTACAAAACAATTGTATTTTGGGTTTAATATGTACAGAGTATTTTAATAAATAATAAGATGAAAAATTTAAAAATAGTTTTAATAGCAATTAGTGGTTTATTCCTTGTTTCATGCGAATCATCCACAATACAAGATATTTCAGCAGTAGTTACCAATCCAACCTATAGTGCAAACGTTGCTGTGGTAATGAATGCAAAATGCACAGGTTGTCACGGAGGTGGAAATCAATATCCAAATTTAGAAACCTATGCTGAAGTTAAAGACGCGGCTCAAAACGGTAGGTTATTGTGTAAATTAGAAGGCAACTGTGGGGGAGAAATAATGCCTCCAGATGGAGCTTTATCGCAAGCAACGATTACAATGATTAAGAAATGGGCAGAAAATAATTTCCCTGAAAATTAAATAATAAAAAAGATGAAAAAAGTTTTAATTCTTTCGTTGGCATTATTTTTGGCAAATGTAACTTTTGCACAAAGAATGCTTACCCGTTCTGGGGAAATTAAATTTGATGCTTCAATGCCAAATTTAGTTGAGATTGCTGGAAAAAGCAACACCGTTTCTGCAATTCTTGACGAGGCTACGGGTCAATTCGCTACAAGCGCAATTATTAAATCTTTTCGATTTAAATCGCCTTTAATGGAAGAACATTTTAATGAAAATTATATGGAATCCTCTAAATTTCCAAACTCAACTTTCAAAGGGAAAATTGCAGGATTTGATTCTAAAAAAGTAAATACTACAAAAACGGCTTATGATGTTGAAGGAGATTTGACTATACATGGCGTTACCAAGAAAGTAAAAACTAAAATTTACCTTTCATCAAATGGAGGTAAAGTAGCTGCTTCAGGAACTTTTTCAGTTCACGCACAAGATTATAATATTGAAATACCAAGTCTTGTGAAAGAAAAATTTGCTGATCAAATTAAAGTTATTTTCAACTTTGAATTGGATACGAAATAAGTTTTGGCGTAAGGTATAAATTTCACATAAAAAAATCCGAATCAACTGATTCGGATTTTTTTTTCTTTATCGTCCTCTTCTCGAGGATGCTTCTTGCTGGTTTTTCAAATCTTCAGAAAGTTGCTTGTATTTGGCTTTTTGCGTTTTATCCAATAAAATTAGAATATCAAGATCTGTTTTTTCAGCAATGGCCTTCAGTTCGCTTGTTTTACTTTCATTACTATCATCTTCTTTTTTCAAAACGGCATTTTGTTTTTTCATACTTTCAGTAATGATATTTCCAATGGCAATCACCTGAAGTTCGTCCAGTGTCAATTGTACTTTGATTCTATCAATTACCTTTTTCACAGTTTCCTCAATTGGTGGTTCTTTTGGGGCTTGGCTTCTGCTTGGACTCCCCATTTGTTGGTTTTGATTGTTCATTGGATTTCCTCCAAAACCACCCTGGCCATAACCTCCCTGACCATACCCATTCTGTCCAAATTGAGCAGAAAGAGTTTGAATAGAAAATAAAATAATCAGGCTTGCAACTGTTTTTAGTGTTTTCATAAATTTCAGTTTAATTTTTCAATTTAGAATTGACAAAAGTTGTAACTATAGTTAATCAAATTAAACCACAGGTTCTCCATACAAATCAAATTCTGTTGCTTCAGTAATTTTAATCATCACAAATTCACCTGTTTTTACATAGTGTTTTGTTGCATCTATCAAAACTTCATTATCTACATCAGGACTATCAAATTCAGTACGCCCCACAAAATGTCCGCCTTCTTTTCTGTCAATAATACATTTGAAAACTTGACCAACTTTCTCCTGGTTCAAATCCCAAGAAATTTGAGATTGTAATTCCATAATCTCTTCAGCACGTGCTTGTTTTACATCATCAGGTACATTGTCTTCTAATAAATAGGCATGTGTATTTTCCTCATGTGAATAAGCAAAACAACCCATTCTGTCAAATTTCATTTCTTGTACAAAATCTTTTAATATTTCAAAATCCTCTTGTGTTTCTCCAGGATATCCAACGATTAATGTAGTTCGAATGGCCATTCCAGGAACTGCAGCTCTAAAATCTTTCAACAATTTAGTCGTTTTTTCTTGGGTTGTCCCACGACGCATCGATTTCAAAATAGCATCCGAAATATGTTGCAACGGAATATCAATATAATTACAAATTTTAGGCTCGCGCTTCATGATTTCCAAAACATCCATCGGAAAACCAGTTGGAAAAGCATAGTGCAAACGAATCCATTCAATACCTTCCACTTTTACTAAAGCTTCTAATAATTCTCCTAGATTCCGTTTTTTATAAATATCAAGACCATAATAAGTCAAATCCTGAGCAATTAAAATCAGTTCTTTAACACCATTTTTTGCAAGACCTTCTGTTTCTTTAACTAATTTTTCAATGGTTTGTGAAACGTGTTTTCCTCGCATTAACGGAATAGCACAAAAACTACACGGACGGTCGCAACCCTCAGCAATTTTCAAGTAGGCATAATTTTTTGGTGTCGTTGTCAAACGCTCTCCCAATAATTCATGTTTGTAATCTGCACCCAAAGCCTTCAATAAAGCAGGCAATTCTGTAGTTCCAAAAAACTGGTCTACATTTGGAATTTCTTTTTCTAAATCTGGTCTGTAACGCTCCGATAAACATCCAGTTACGAATACTTTATCTACAATGCCACGCTCTTTTTTATCGGCATATTCTAAAATCATATTCACCGATTCTGCCTTAGCATTATCAATAAATCCACAAGTGTTTATAACCACAATATTTCCCTCTTCTTCATGCACAACATCCTTGCCACTAGCGCGCAATTGCCCCATCAATACTTCACTATCGTAAACATTTTTCGAACACCCAAGGGTAATTACGTTTATCTTATTCTTTTTTAAAGACTTCGTTCTCATATATTTTATCTCCCTATAATTTGGGATTTTGCAAAATTACACTATTTATTTTTAGGAGCACAAACGGCAGTAGTTTTTATGATATTTTTTCCCGCTATCCGCTATATCCACGCAAGTGCGTGGGATGCCGCTACTATCGGGGCTATTAAGTTTGTTTTGAATTCTCAAGACCGTTTTTAATCATCGAAACGAAATAATTCTGCCTAAATCAAAAGTAGGATTAGTAAGATTTAAAACAATTATTATTATCGTTTCAAGGTAAAATGCCCCTTCGAAATTCGCCCATCTTCAAAATAAACAGTAAACCAATAATCGTCAGCAGGCATCAAATTTCCATTAAATGTGCCATCCCAACCTGCTCCTAATGCGCCAAGTTGTTTCAACAACTTTCCATATCTATTGAAAATATAGATTTTCGTGTTGTAATTATTTGTTGCTGTTAAACCTTTAACATTCCAAGTATCATTAAAACCATCAGCATTTGGAGTGAAATATTTCGGAATTCCTATCACAGAAATCGTTTGGGTAGAAGTTCCACAGCCATCTAAATCTTTTACAAATACCGTATGAATTCCAGCTGGAACATCAGTAAATATATTGATTGCTTGAAAAGCATTTGGATAATCCATGCTATAAACATAGTTTCCAAGACCAGTCGCATTTATTATTACGGTATTATTATCACTTAAATCTGTAATTGTAGGCATTTGAAAATGCGCCACATCCGAAGCTATAACAGTAATCGTTCTAATTCGGAAACAGCCTAAGGCATTACTAACTTTTACGGTATAAATTCCTTCAACATTTACATTAAAAGTATAGGAAGTTTCTGTTGGAATAATTACCCCATCTTTAGACCAAACATAAGTATAATTAGTAGTTGGAGTAGCATCGGTTATTCCAGCATCTAACAATACGAAAAAAGTGGGGTCATTGCTACATACTAATTCTGTACTTTCTAATTCAATTGTTGGAACTGGATTAACAATAAAAGTAATTGTTTTGGTGATTGCGCAAGAAGGATTTATTGGGTTTTTGATAATGATTTTGATATCTTTCGTCAAAGTCACAGGCAAAGGATTTGGTAACGGTGTTGAAAGTAAAACATTATTTTCATCATAATATTCTATAACCATTCCAGTAGGTTGTCCCAAAGTTACAATATCATGAATTGCTTGTGAACTTGTGAAGTTGTATTGCCCATTTTGCAAAGAAGGTTCGTCTTCGTCATCACATGTAATTGTCAAAGTAGTTGGTATTGTAAAATCTATTGGAGATTTATCAACGATGAATTCGATTGTTGTAGAATACGAACAAGCTTGGGTAGTAGTATTTGTAACAACCGCTTTTATAATTTGCGATGTTGACGAAAAAGTTGCTGGAAAAGGACTTGTAATCAAATTATTATTGTAATCTCGCAAAGGATTATTTGCTGCGTCAAAATAGGTTACCGCTACTCCAGTTTGTCCCAATAACAAATCACGTTCCAAGTTTGCAGTATTAAAATTAAAAACGCCATCTTGATTATCATCACATTGTCTTGGAATTACTACAGGATGTGCAAATGGCAAGGCTTCCACGTTTAAAGTTACAAAAGGTCCTAAACCATAGCAGGCATTTGAGATATCGCTGTCAATCCGAACCCAAATACTTTGAGTCGTTGGGTAACCAATATTTCTGTAATTTACTAAATCAGTAATACCATTTACTTCTGCTAAAGCATCTGCACGGTTTCTGTAATACCTAATATTGTAAACACCTGTAGTTGGTAAAAGTGCCCTGATAGTAGCTTCAGTTGAACTGAAATTGAAAGTAGCAATTCCGTCACGGTCGTTATTATTAGCATTATTATTGCCATTAATATCTAATAAATCATCGCAAACAGGTGGCATTGCGATAGTATAGGTATTTGGGATATTTGGTGCAGGAACTCTTAAAGTTAATTTTGCAACTTTATGACATCCATCGGCATTTACAATTCTTGCCCAAACATACATTAAAGTTGGAGTTGTATTTGTAAAAGTCAATGGGGTTAGAATTTCATCAGATGGAGGAGTTGCATTGGCTCCAGCAAAAGAGGTATGATAGGTGAATATTTCGTTAGCAAAGTTTGTAGAAATTTGAGGGTTATTTACCGTCAAATTAAACGAGGTAATTGCATCTAAATCATCGTCACATTGTACAATTGTTGTGTCATTTACAACTGGCAATGGATGGACAACCAAATTAAAAGAGTTTACTAAGTGACAACCCGAAGCAATAATTGTTAGTCTTACCCATATTATTGCATTCCCAGAATTAATCGTTGTAATTCCATTTTGTCCTAAATCGGCATCATTTTGATTAATATGATAAGTAACATTTACTCCTGTTTGGGTTCCTAAAACTTGACTTGTTTTCGTCGTTAAATCGAATGTTACACTGCCATTAGTTTCATCACCATCTAAATTATCATCACATTTTACAAAATCTGTTAAGGTATTTAATATTGGAACAACAGAATTATTGACAGTTATAGCAGCTGAAACAGCAGCACAAGAACCTACAGCAGGGAATGAATAAGTATAAATGCCACTCACATCCACAGCAGGATTAAAAACACCAGTTCCAGATTGTAATGCTGGTGACCATGTACCTCCAATTTCTGCAGTTGTTCCTAGCAAAGTAAACAAATCATAAGGAGGCGTTGTCACACAAGAAGAAGTTGAGTTACTGATTCCCGCTTTTTTAATTTGCTGAACAGTAACAATTACTTTTACACTTATTGTTGTTAGGGATGTATTACAGTTTTTTGTGAAAGTATAAATATATTCTCCTGGGCTATTTGTGGCAGGGTCAAAAACATTATTATTTAGAGGCGTACCACCGACAGGCACTGTCCAAGTTCCACCAGTTCCAGGATTCCCAGTAATTATATCAAAAAGGTTTTGGGTAGCGTTGGAACAAACAGTAATATTTGTATCTTGAGGTGTGCTCCCAAACCCAGAGTAATACCCTGCAAATCCAGCAGCTGTTCCTAAATATCCAAATACACCTACCGCTAACGGACCGGTAGAAACTACATTTACATTTCCTGATTGATTTCCAATTCGATACGAAACCCAATCTGTGTTTCCTAATACTGCTTGCGCTTGGGTATTTGAAATTGCAGTTCCATTTATAGTTATCGTAGCAGTTGAATAGGTCAATATCATTAAATCTGCAGTGTAATTTGAGCTGCCGATTTGGTTTACCAAAGGTATATTAACTGAATTTTGAAAAAAACAACTTAAGGGTGGAATGAAGTTCAAACCTGAAGTAGCTGTGCTCGATCCACCACCTATAAATTGATAAGCAAATACGGGTTTACTGGTTTTTATATACAAATTGCTATTGGCTGTTCCTTGGTAATAGAAATTAGGAACTACATAATATTCTCCTGCATTAATTGTAATTATTGGAGTAGGAATGTCATTAATAAAAATTGCTGTTCCATCTTGATCGGCAACAATTAAAGGAGTTTCCATGACAGCTGATCCATTCCCTTTAATGAAAACATATTCAGTTCCAATTTGCGAGGACGAAACAATTTGATCTAAGGTTAAATCGGCTCTACTATTTTCGGATCCACCAAGAGCATTTCCAGTATTTACAGCAACGTCTTTATCAGCAGTTATTAGAGCGCCAATTATTCCGGTTAGATTTGCAGTGATATTGCTATAGCCACTAAAAACAACGCTTTGTCCAGCGTTTAAATTAAAAGTTTGAGTATCTGAGGTAATATTTCCCGAACCAGATGCAAAAATCACTCCTGTATTATAATTTGATAATGTGACAGTTGTGTTGTTTTCTGTAGCCATTACACTTGCTACAAACGATTTTCTGTTGTCTTGTGTTTCGTTTATTAAACATCCCAATCTGAAACTTTTTCCAATACCAGGCCTTCCTTTCGATATTAGTGTTTCAGCATGATTGTCTGCCCGCATTCGAAAACTAACATAGAAATCTTTGTTTCCTGACAATATAATTCCTTTGTCTGATACTACCGTATTGACATCACTAAGGTTCAGAAACATTTTTGTAGGTTGTCCAATTCCAATTGAAATGAAAGTTGGAGTAGATGCAGAGATTAAAACAGGAGAATTAGGATATGGATTTCCACTTCCATCAGTTATTGTTACTAAAAATGGAGTTGTTTCAGGTGTTGATAAATAAACATATTGGTCATCAATTTGACTTGCATCCCTAGAATGTAAAGGCGGAATCCAGTGCTTATTACTCAATTGAGAAAAAGTAATTAAGGAGGATAAAAGTAAAAAGAGTAAGGCTAATTTTTTCATATATTTATTTCGCAATGTGTAAAAATAGGTTATTTATCTCAAAAGAGCAAAATGACCTTTTATAATCCGATTATTTTCTAAAATTATGGTAAACCAATAATCCTCTGCAGGAAGAGGGCGGCCGTTATAGGTTCCGTCCCAACCGCTTCCCTTTGGATTTACTTGGGTAATTAATTTTCCATATCTGTCAAAAATATAAAGCAACATATTTGGATATTTTGCCCCGTTTTTGATAGTCCAAAAATCATTATAACTATCTCCGTTTGGAGTAAAAAATATAGGATAATCCAATACGTAAATGGGGATTGGAGTTGGCATTCCACAGCCATTTCTATCTTTTATATAAACCAAATAGGCGCCTTCTGAAACATTTGTAAATAATGGATTATTTTGAAAATGAATGCCGTCAAGCGAAAATTCATAATCCCCATTTCCAGAATAATTAAGCAATACCGAATTTTCATCCCCAGAAAAATCATTAATAGTAACTGAATTTATCGTTGCAATTTCAGACGCTATTGCTATGAATTTTTTAGTAGCAAGACATCCATTTGCATTAGACGCAGTTGCGGTGTAATTTCCTGCAGTAGCAATTGAAGTAAATGATGTAATTGCTCCATTACTCCATGCATAACTTGAAAAGCCATTTGCAATAGCAATTCTCTTTGGATTTCCATCGCACAGATAAACAGTTTCGTCTTCAAAATGAGCTGGATTAAAAACGATTACTTTTATTTTTATGGGTGTAATTCCAAAACAATCAGGGCCATTTACTATTCGGGCATAGATAATCTGTTCATTTGCAGTTGCATTTGTGTAACTATTTGGTAAAGGATTATGTTGTGAAATCGCTTCATTTTGCGTTAAATAATATTCAACTGTTAATCCTGAAGGAAGACCAAATAAGACTTGAGGAGATACATCAACATTTAAATCAAATATTTCAAATCCATCTTTATTTGAATCAGAATCACATTTAATAATAGGGTTTTGGGGAGCGATAGTATTATTTGAAATTCGAAGATTTACCGTAGCAAATCCGGAACATCCAAATTGATTAGAGACTTTTCCATACACTGTATTAGTAGTTAAATTCTGATAATTTGTAGGATTTTGTATTGGATTTACATCGGTTATATTTTCATAAAAAACAACGGGACTCAATTGCGTATTTCCTGCAGTTATCAATGAACTTACTCGGGTTAAATCAAAAGTAGAAATTCCATCATTATTATCATCGCATTGAACTAAAATAGTATTTGTTAAAGTGGGTCTGGCACTGTATTCTATTGTAACTTCCCCAGTTGCAATACATGCGGTTCCATTTAAAGTGATTTCAACTTTGTAAACTCCAGAATCTGTAACGGTATAAATGGGTGTTGTAATTCCAGTTGAAACCCCATTTTTAAACCATAAATAAGTGTTTAATCCAGAAGTTGTAGCATCTAAATCATAAGTTTCTCCTTGACAAATGGGATTGTTTGTGGCAATTAATTTATTTTCACCTAAATCGGCATTAACATTAAAACTACCACCTCCAAGAAATATAGCTGAATCATAACGATAATTTCCTTCGTCTGCGATTACTAATTTAATATGGTAGGTTCTACCAGGAATTACAGTAGCTTTTGCAGTCATTGCAACCGTTTGTCCATTAAAATTAGTAGGATATTCTGTTCCGTTAAAAGCATCAAAGTATTGCTCATTTATTGCTGGACATCCATTTGCACCAGGAATTAATGGATGAACAGAGGTTACTTTTACAGGAGTTGTAGTGTTGGGAACTAATGCTAAATTTTCATAGCGATCCCGAGAATTAGCTTCTTTTAATAAGAAAGCAAACCCATCAGAATAGCGGCAAGAAGCATTGTCATGGTATTCTTCGGATGCAAAAATATAGTTGAAACTAATTTTACTCGAAAGCGGGGTAAAATCGAATTCTAAAGAAGTCGCATTAATACTTCCCGTGATTCCTAGCGCTTGTTCCAAATCCGCATCTCCAGCCCAAGAAGTTGAACCTTCATCAATTAAACTCGAATTTGGACCCTCTGCTTTTTTTGCTCTAGCAGTGCTTAAAACAATTCCATTCGTGAAAGGAAAAACACTTGTATTGTTACTGAAAAAGCCATAGCTGTTTTGGATGCCGCTAAAAGTATCGCCACTAACTGAAATATTAGAAACAGTAGCGCAAGGGCTGTTATTTACTAAGACTTCTTCAACCAAACGTTGTGCTGAATAAGTATCATCAACCTGAATATACTGTGCACGAACTGCAACTGAAAAGCAGATAAATAGAATAAAAATGAGGGCTTTGGGTGTATTCTTCATAACCCCACAAAGATACTACAAATCTCGTTTTTTTAGTAATTTGTAGGACATTAACATAAAAATAACAGTCCACACTAACACGATCAAAATAGAGGTGAAGTGAACGCTATAGTCCTTTCCATTTCCGGCACCACCAATGGCGGTTTGAATGTTTTTTATTACTGATAATCTTGAAAAAGGTTCAACAATTAAATTGCTCATTGATTCTAAAGGTAGAAATTGCATGATATTTTCAGCTGTTTTTCCTTCTGGAAATATTTTAAAATTTAGAATTCCTTTTAAAATTGATTCTAAAATGTTCCAAACAAATAAAAATCCAATTGCAAAAGCCGATCTTTTCACTAATATTCCTAAAAAAAGACAGAAGGAAAAGAAACCAATTAATTTTACGAAATAAGCCAAGAGGTATTCTAAATCTTGGAAAACAATTCCCAATTCGGTATAAGACGAAAAGCTATAACCCAAAATTAATGACATTATAAATACAAAAAGGGTAGATACAAAAGCAAATAAAACAACTGTTAGAAACTTTGACAATATGAATTCTTGCTTACTCATTCCGTCAATCAAATTCTGCTTTAACGTACCGTAACTGTATTCGTTAGCCATCATCGAAACAATTACAATGGCCAGAAAGAACTTTAATATAGCAGCAATATAAGTATTGAAATGCCAGATATATGGAAAATTAAAAATTCCCTGCTCTGCAATATGCAATTGAAAACTCCCAATATTAAATTTTATTGAGGCAATTAACGCAATAAAGGAAAGTAAAAAAAAGTAACTTATGGTCAATATTCTACTGGCTTTGTTGAGCCAAATTTTTTGTAATTCTATAGATAGTAATCGTTTCATATTTTCTTTTGGGTTTGTATGGGTGAAGTTTTTTTGGTAACGAATTATTTACCGCTATTTTTTGTGAGTTCTAAAAACTGGGCTTCTAAGCTGTTTTTACGTTTTACCAAATGATTTAAACAGATATTCTTCTCGAACAAAAATCGGTTCAAAGTTGATGCTTCCAAGGGTGTTTTGAGATAAACGAGTACTTTTCCGTCTTCAAATACTACTTTTTCAATTGCTGGATGTGAACTCAATACTGTTTTCAACGTTTCATTGTCATCCGATTGCAATTCGAAAAAACCTTCATTAGCAGTCATTCCATCAACCGTTCCGGAATAAAGGATTTCTCCTTTTTGCAAAACTAAAACGTGCGAACATACTTTTTCAACTTCATCCAATAAATGCGATGCTAATAAAATAGTAGTTCCTTGCGAAGCAATTAATCGAATAATATCTCGAATTTGATGGATTCCTTGAGGATCTAAACCATTTGTAGGTTCATCTAAAATAAGAATTTCTGGATCATTCAACAAAGCCGAAGCAATTGCCAAACGCTGTTTCATTCCCAATGAAAAAGTACTGAATTTGCTGTCTTCACGCTCCACTAATCCAACCAAAGCTAGTTTTTCTTGTACTTTTGAATAGTCGATGTTTTTGATTTTACAAACCAATTGCAAGTTTTGCTTGGCTGTCATGTAAGGATAAAAGTTAGGTCGTTCAATGATAGCGCCTACTTTTTTTAGCGCTTCGTGGGTTTCAACGTTTCCACCAAACCAACTGTATTCACCAGAAGTTTTGTTTACTACATTGAGTACAATTCCTAAAGTTGTTGATTTTCCGCTTCCATTTGGACCTAAAATCCCGTAGACGTTGCCTTTGTGTATTTCAAGCGAAACATTTTTTACGGCGTGAACATATTTATTGTAAACTTTGTTCAGATTACTTATCGATAATATCGTTTCCAATGGCTTTTTTTTTAGTTATAAAAGTAAGACGTTTATTATGATAAATTGTTACAAAGAATTTAAAAAATGAATTATATTTGGTAAAAGTTCCAATGCAATGAAACAGCCAGACATTCTTAATAAAAAAATGGTATATCCAATTACGGATGAACTGAATGCTTATTTGGAAAAGTATGACCGCATGACAAAAACCCGAATTTTTTACGAAGATTTGCTTCGGTTTCAAGGTTCTGTCGTGGTTTATGATAAAGAAGGTGAAGATACACTTTGGTTGAGTGTCTATTATTCTGAATCGGATAGAACAGAAATTGAAGCTAGTTTGAATAAAATTTACACTCTTTTGCATTCCGATGGAGACGAAAGTACACTTCCTTTTTTAACGGTCGATGCCATCGATTTTTGCACTTTTGGAAATTCAAAACCTTTTCGTGTCAAGGTCAGAAATATTCTCAATGACAATTATACCCATTTTTACATCAAAAAAGCGGATGCATCTAGGATTTATGGATTAGAATTAGAGCATATTTTATCACCAAATAGAATTAATTTTTTGGTTTATAAGGACACGCTTATCGAAGAACATATCATAGGAATTCCAGGAGATATTTTTTTGAAAAAAAATCTTCCAAAATGCACTGAACCCGAAAAAGCACAAATTGCGAAGGAATTCGTTAAGTTTAATGAACGCTGTATGGTTGGATTATTAGGAGACATGCGCTCTTACAATTATGTGGTTATTCCAATTCACGATTTTGATCATGTTGTTTACCGTATTCGAGCAATTGATTTTGACCAACAATCATATGAGGGAAATTTTAAATTCTATAAACCTCAATTTTTTGTTGAAAATATTAAAATGGTGCAATTAGTTTCAAGTAAACTTTTGCCAAATTCGATTGAGCAGTACAAAAAAGAAGAACATTCATTAATGGTAAAAAGATTGGTTGGTTCAGAGAAACGTTTGCTAGATCTACTTCAAGCAATGAAAAGCGACAAAATTGCTCCAAAAGAAAACGTTATTTTACTTAGAAACGAAATATATGAATTCACCCGAGATTTGAAATATAAAAAAGCAGAAACTATGGGTGGAATTATTGAAGTAACGGTAAATTTCTTAAAAAGAAAATACAAATCCCATCTTAACTATTAATCGTATTTCAATTTCAAACCGTTGGATGTCTTTTTTTATAAAAAACCATCAATGTTTCGTTAATGTCTTTAAGTTCAGGAGTCAAGAACATTTTTCGACCTTTGTCATCATTTGTAACTTCCAAATGACAAATGCTGCATTCAAATTCTTTGAAATGGGGTGTCACTTTTCGTTTGGTTTTGAATTTATGTCCAAATAAAACACATAATATTTTTCTGAAAAGAAAATGCTGTTTTGGTTCTATAATTCTCATAATCAGTAATTTAATTTAGACTTGCTTAAAGTTAGAAAGTAATTTCTAGAGAGTCAAAATTAATCGATGAACAGCAATTTTCTGCTTAAATAACAAGCAATACCTTACGTTTTAATTACAAATAAAAAAAATCCCCAACTCTTTTACGAATTGGGGATTGGAATTTATTTTTTGAAATCTAGCTTTTTTGCTCTTTATTGAAATAAACCAAGTAGTAATACATTTGTTTTTCTTCATCCCAGCCTTTTTCAACATATTTTTCGGCACTTTCAGGATTAATGAAATCCATTTTTATCTGAATGTGCGTATCTAAATTAATCACGTTTTTAATTGATTTCCGTGCGTCAGAAACTGCTGCATTCGCAATTGGAAACGTCGTAATGTCTTCAATGCTGTATTTCTCCCCTTTGTCAACTTTATAGTTTTTGAATTCAGGAATCAAATCGGGATTGTCCAATACTTCGTTCAAAAAGTTGGTTTCTTCAAATTGATCATTTTTTGCAAAATAATTTACCGAACGGTTCATGAACATCACTTCCTCTTTCTTGTCTTCAGCAGGAAAAACAACGTCTTTGGCAAAATTCTGACAAAATTTCAAGTATTTCTTAGTGATAAAATTCTCATCTTGAAAAGCATCAACCGAAAGGAAATGTTCCAACCAATATCTAGCATCATACCGATTGCTATCAACAGTCAATATTTTATAACCTTCTTCTTTTTTGTAATTGAAAATCAAACATCCTTTGTCCAATTTGCTGAGGTTAATTCCCTGTTGCAAAATCATTTCCAACGCCGTTCCTTTTTCTTCAAACTGTAAAAAGTCGGATTGTAGCTCGCTTTTGAAAATCCCAATCGCATCAACTACATTATTGTCAATGTTGATATTCGTCAAATATGTCACATAAACTTCCCCATTTTTGATGTGAGGGTGGTTTGATTGCTCAAACAAGTGGGTCGTAATTTTCTTTGAAACGTCGTGCAAATTACTTGGATTGTCAAAAACCTCTGAAGCAAATTTGAACATTTCATTGTAATCCAAATCCACTTCGTGGGCAAATTGAAAATAATTTTCTTCCTTTTCTCTAAAAGGTCTGAAGAAATATTCTTTCATCAAAGGCACAATCTCGTCATTCAAATTAAAGGGTTGCTCCGACAAAAACAAAGCTTCATTTCTGCTTTTATTTCCAACTCTGTGAATAGAAAGCGTGTCAATATGGGTATTGTATAGGTTTATCATTTTTTTTTAGGTTCAAAGTTGTAAAGTTACAAAGGCTCAAAGGTTAGGTTTTTATCGAAAAATTAAACCCTTTCTTTTATTTTTCGAATAAATGAACTTAACATTCTTTCTATTTCTTTACTTTCTTCGTTTGTTTTATTAAATTGTATTTCGTTTATATATTTTAGATTGTAGGCAATTTCTAATTGGGTTTGCATTTCAAAAAGGGAAGAAATTCCAATATTTAAAAATTTTAAATAATCGTTTTTCCCATCTCTACCGTAACCTTCAGCGATATTGCTTGGAATAGAAATGGCACTTCTTCTAATTTGTGATGTTAAACCAAAATTTTCTTCTTTGGGAAATAAACTCGTCAGTTGGTATATTTCAGCTACAATAGTCATTGATTTTTGCCAAATCAACAAATCTCTAAATGTGCTCATAAGTAAATTCATTAATTATAACTCAATGCAAACCTCTGAACCTTTGCTACTGAATGACTTTGAACCTTCAGATTTTACCAATTCTCTTCCGATCCGTAATCCTCAAAGCTATCGTCACCGCTGAACATATCCAAATCATCTTCGTCTAAATCATCTTCAAATTCACCGTAAATATCATCGTGCATGTCCGCTTCAAAGTTTTTTTCCATCGCTTCATCGGGCATTTCCCCATGTGAAAACAAGGTTTCAGGATAAAAATTCCCAGCAATTTGTTCTTCCACAGCAGCCAATTCCACAAGAAAAGTCCACATATTTATAAAATCATAAACATATATAATCTTAGTATTTTGCTGGTCTAGCAAATCCGATAATTTATAATCGCTCATCGTTTTTTGCTCACCTGGAACATCTCCAGCATCAAACATCGGAATCTCATCCTCCTGATTCCAAGTATCGTCACACGTATAAAACGAAGCAACTTCCATACCGTCAAACCCAAAAGAATTGAAAATTGCATTGTGCAAATCCTCCAAAGTATCCTCCGCAAGTATTGCAATATCTCTAAAAATGTCCTCTTCCGCGTCTAGAATTACTCTAAATTTATAAACCATATTCTCTATTTTTGTGAAGTAACAAAGGTAAAATTTAATTTTAGATTTTAGATTTCCCATTTCAGTTTTGTTAATAAGATTTTTTTCAGGAGCTAATCCGGCTATCATTCCAAATCCGCTTTTTTGCTGCTGTCGCGCAACAAAGCGGGATTTTCCCTTCTATCCGGGCTAAAAAGGGTTCAAAAAGAACGATTTAGGCCGGTTTTTACAATTCATCCTGTAAATCCGACAATTCAGTAAATAATAAATCAGTATCTTCAATATCCGAATTACATTTGTATCAAATAATAATAGCTATGAAAAGAGAATGGCAAAATATCGAAAGTTGGAATCCAGAAATGATGCGCCAGTTCATTTGGTTAATCGCTACACTATTCGTTTCATTTTGGATTTATAAATTTATTCTTTCAATTATAAAAAAGCAAGAAAGCAAAGTCAAAGAACAAAAAATTATTGCCGGAACTGCTTCTGCCAAATTTGAAACGCTAAAAAACCAAATCGACCCGCATTTTCTTTTCAATAGTCTGAATGTTTTGAGTTCCTTAATTGAAGAAAATCCCGAAAATGCACAACGGTTTACCACTTCCTTGTCAAAAGTATATCGCTACGTTTTAGAACAAAAAGATAAAGACTTGGTTTCAATTGAAGAAGAATTGGCTTTTGCCAAAACCTATATGAATTTGTTGCAAATGCGTTTTGAAAACAGCTTGACTTACGAAGTCCTAACAGAAAATGTTGATGCTGAAGCTAAAGTAGTGCCGCTTTCCTTACAATTACTATTAGAAAACGCTGTAAAACACAACATTATCAGCGAACAAAAACCATTGCATATTCAAATTTATATCGAAAACGATGCGTTGGTAATTCAAAATAATTTTCAAAAGAAAGCCGTATTGCAAGACGGACAAGGCGTTGGAATTCAAAACATCATTAGCCGCTACGCTATTATTACAGATAGAAAAGTCACAATTGAACAAAACGAACACACATTTACAGTCAAATTACCAATACTAACAAAACAAATTACAATTATGGAAAATTCAAATTACGATGCCGAAAACGCATACTACAAAGCCAAAAGACAAGTGGATGAACTAAGAAAATTTTATACTAGTTTGATCTCCTATTGCGTAGTGATTCCTTTTCTTATTTTTATCAACCTCCGATTTAGTTCACAATTTCAATGGTTTTGGTTTCCTATGTTCGGGTGGGGATTTGGACTAACAATGAAAGCTCTTCGTGCATTTGGTTATAGTTCCAACTGGGAAGAACGTAAAATTCAACAACTTTTAAACAAAGACGAAAACAAACAAAATTGGAAATAATAATAGTAAATAAAGACAAGATGGAAAATCAATTTCAAAAAGACGAGCGTTATTATGCTGCGCAAAAAAGAGTAAAAAGCATTAAAGGATTTTATATTCACTTCACAGTTTATGTTTTTGTAAATATATTTTTGTGTATTCAAATTTACTTGAGTAGTAAAAATGACTTTTGGAGATGGGAAAATTTTGCTACTGCATTATTCTGGGGAATCGGAATTCTAGCTCACGGAACAGCCGTTTTTGGCAGTAATTTGCTATTTGGCAAAAACTGGGAGGATAGAAAAATTAAGGAATTTATGGAAAAAGATAAAAAGGCAAATCTATAATATCTTTTTGAAAATTAAATAGTAGCCACATATGAAAACTATAATCATAGAAGACGAAAAACCTGCTGCTCGATTACTGCAACGCAAACTCGAAAAGTTAAATGTTCGGGTAGAAGTAATGCTCCATTCTGTTCAAGAAGCTATTGAATGGTTTTCTAAAAACGAGCACCCCGATTTGATTTTTCTAGACATACAATTATCAGACGGATTGTCATTTGAACTATTTGAAAAAGTCGAAATAAAAAGCGCTGTAATTTTCACAACTGCGTATGACGAATATGCTTTACGAGCTTTCAAATTAAACTCAATTGACTATCTTTTAAAACCGATTGACGAGGACGAATTAGCAGTTTCAATTTCGAAATTCAATACGCATTTTCAGAAATCAAAAGAGGTGAATTTAACCAGTCAAATGGACTTTGAAAAAATTAAAAAAATGTTTCAAAATTCATTCGACCAAGATTTCAAAAAACGTTTTACGGTGAAAATAGGGCAGCATCTAAAAGTAATTTCAACCGATGAAATTGAATGTTTTTTTAGCGAAAATAAAGGAACCTATATTCATACTTTCGATAATAGAAATTACTTGATAGAATCCACATTAGAAGTTTTGGAGCAAGAATTAGATAGTAAAAATTTTTATAGAATCAGTCGGAAATTTATAATTTCGATGAAAGCAATTAAGGAAATTGTAGTCTACAGCAACTCAAGATTAAGAGTTATTTTACCTACTTTTAAAGACGAAGAAGTGATTGTAAGTCGTGAAAAAGTTTCGGATTTCAAAAATTGGATTGGATAAAATATTATTATATTTTAAATTTAAGTAATTGTATTTAATAAATTGATTAATAATAATTTAATAATACAGTATCGATTTAATCTATGGTGATTTTTAAGCCTTAAAAAGGACTTTTCTAATGCCAATTATTACAAAAATAAAGAAGGTGTAAACAATGAAAAAAGGAATGATGTATTCAATCAAATTCATTGGCAACATAATCGCAATTAATAACAATTGAAAACCCAATCCGTAAATTGAAAGTAACGTCATAAACCAATTTGGAAACGTTTTCACCTTGTAAGCATCTTGATCTAAAGCGTGAATTATTTTGTCGAAAATTCCATAAACTATAGTGTAAATTGAAAACAAAATATCAACTGCTTTTTGCTTTTCTCCAGGTAAAGCTCGAGGCGATTTGTACTCAAAAATTTTACTAGTTGTATCTCCACCCACCGATTTATTTCTTAAAATCACATAGTAATAATTGTATAAAGTGCCTTGTAATTGAATGCCAATAAATGCCAAAATGGTAAACCAAATTGTCGTGTTTGAGACATAACAAATGGTCATTAAAAACATAAAATTTAAGACAATATCAAATACACTATCGAGGTATCTTCCAACGTAGGAAGGGGTGTTTTTTAGACGTGCTAATTCTCCATCAGCAGCATCAATCGCCGATTTTAAAACGATGAAAAATCCCGCTAATAAATACTGTTTTTGCAAAATACAAACAATGGAAATTAACCCAGAAAGTCCGAACAATAGCGTAACGTGAATAGGAGTGAAGCGGGTATTTTTTAGTAAATTGGCGAACCATTTTCCGAAAGGTCTTCCATAATCTGATAAATCTAAAAATTTATCTTTGGCGGCAAGTTTAGACATTTATAAGACTGTAAACTAGAAATGTGACAATATAGTCTGTGATATTATTTTGATAAACGGTGTAAAGTATAAGTCATTGCCGATAGCAAGAAAAAAGCACTTACTTGATGTGTAAGCCCCAACCATACTGGAACACCATACAATAAAGTAAAAACGCCCAAAGCAAATTGAACAAATACTAATACCAAAAGTAGTTTAATTCCATTAGACTGCGCTTTATTTAAAGTGAATCTTTTACTTTTAAAATAAAGATACACAATGCTGGCAACCACAATATAGGCCAACGTTCTATGAATAAACTGAACCCCACTTTTTCCTTCTGTAAAGCTTAAAAACCAGTTTTTCTGTTCTAAAAATACACTGTCGTGGATAAATTGCCCTTCACTCATTAACGGCCAATGATTGTGTATTAATCCTGCATTTAAACCAGCAACAAAGCCGCCGTATATAATTTGCAACAGCAAAAATGCCAATGCAAATCGGGCAATTGTTCGTAATGATTTCTCAATTTTCACTCTTTCAGGATAGATTAAATCTAGTGCTACCCAAAAAGTGTAAGCGAAAGTAATAAATGCAGTGGTAAGGTGTAAAGCCAATCTAAAGTGACTTACATCTGGATTGTTAATTAGTCCACTTCGAACCATAAACCAACCGAAAAAGCCTTGTAATCCGCCTAATCCTAATAGAATTACGCATTTTTTGATGGTGCTTTTATCTAATTTTTTGCGAATCAAAAAGTAAATAAATGGGATGATAAAAACCATTCCAATAGCACGACCTATCAAACGGTGAAACCATTCCCAAAAATAGATGTATTTATAATCTGAAAGTGTAAAATTGTTATGAATGTTAATTTTCTGATACTCAGGAAATTGTTTGTATTGCTCAAATGCTTCTTCCCATTTTGCCTCCGTTAGCGGTGGAAAAGTATCGGTTACTAAGTGCCAATCGGTCATTGAAAGCCCCGAATTAGTTAAGCGAGTAATTCCTCCAACGACAACCATCACAAATACCAAAAAACAACCCGAAAGTAGCCAAACGACAATTGATTTATTCTCTTTTTTCATTATCTGAAATTATTTATTGCTATTTTATTATACATAAATTTGTGCAAATTTATAAATAATATTCACCAACTATGTATCAACAAGCGTTAATCTTGAGACCCAGTTTTGTTGCTTTTTTTAACATAAATTCATAGGCTGCATCATAATCATTGGCGATTTCGCCTTCTAAAATAGCCTCTTTTATGGCTTCTTTTAGAAACCCAATTTCACGAGAAGGCTTTAAATTAAAAAGCACCATGATTTCTTCACCCGTAATTGGGGGTTGAAAATTTCTTACATGATCTCGTTCTTCAACTTCCACAATTTTTTTACGAACAATTTCAAAATTATTGTGATATTTTTTGAATTTATTAGGGTTTTTGGTTGTAATGTCTGCTTCACAAAGCGTCATTAAATTTTCAACATCTTCACCAGCATCAAAAACCAAGCGCCGAACAGCAGAATCGGTCACAATATCTTCGGACAAAACAATTGGACGCGAACTCATCATAACCATTTTTTGAACAAATTTCATCTTGTGATTCAAAGGCATGTGCAAACGTTCAAAGATTTTCTTAGCCATTTTTCCACCCAAAAATTCGTGTCCATGGAACGTCCAACCTTGTTTTTTATTGAAACGCTTTGTTGGTGCTTTTCCAATATCGTGCAACAAAGCCGACCAACGCAACCAAACATCATCGGTATTTGGGCAAATGTTATCTACAACTTCTAAAGTGTGATAAAAGTTATTTTTGTGGGTGTGCCCGTCAATTTCTTCCACTTGATTCAAAGCGGTTAATTCAGGAAGAATAATATCCAAAAGTCCTGTTTTATATAACAATAAAAAACCAATTGAAGGTTTGTCGGTAGAAAGTATTTTATTCAATTCATCGACAACGCGTTCTCCTGAAATTATATTGATTCGGTCTTTATTTTTGCTTATCGATTGCAATGAATTTTCCTCAATTTGAAACCCTAATTGGTTTGCAAACCGAATCGCACGTAGCATTCGCAACGGATCATCAGAAAAAGTAATATCGGGATCAAGAGG
>Ga0114974_10000658_pt1 | contig 28405 bp, 28 predicted proteins | sample S_130206_EF_Meta_FD_87318 | JGI IMG/M metagenome (GOLD analysis project Ga0114974, IMG submission 87318) | Freshwater microbial communities from Lake Simoncouche, Canada to study carbon cycling - S_130206_EF_MetaG | ecosystem: Environmental > Aquatic > Freshwater > Lake | place: Lake... | reverse complement strand
GAAATCAAATATTAAAAGTAGAAATAAACCCTACCGAAACCAAACTTTCTCTGGAAGGGGAAAATGCAATTACAGTTTTTGTAAATGAAAAAGAAGTAACCGTAAAACCAAATAATTTAGTAACCGTCAAATAAAACGTAAAATGAAAAAAACAATCTTATTCCTTTTCGCCATTCTTTTGGGCATCAATTATGTTGAAGCACAAGAATTAAAATCTCCAAACGGAAATTTTACTATGAATTTTTCGCTTTTAAATGATGGAACACCAACGTATAAACTTACTTACAAAAGTAAAGAAGTTATAAAACAAAGTAAGTTAGGTCTTGAACTTAAAAATGACAAACAATCTTTATTAAATGATTTTTCAGTTTCCGATTCAAAAACGGCAACATTTGATGAAAATTGGAAACCTGTTTGGGGCGAAGTAGCTCAAATTCGCAATCATTATAATGAATTGGCAGTAACATTAAATCAAAAATCAACTGACAGAAGAATTGTTGTTCGTTTTCGTTTATTTGATGAAGGATTAGGATTTAGATACGAGTTTCCAACACAGAAAAACCTTGTTTATTTTGTAATTAAAGAAGAACGAACACAATTTGCAATGGCAGGAAACCACACTGCTTATTGGATTTCTGGTGATTATGACACTCAAGAATACGATTACACCACTTCTAAATTATCAGAAATTAGAAGTTTATCAAGCAAAGCAAGAGCTGAAAATGCTTCACAAACTTGGTTTTCTGACACCGGAGTTCAAACAGCTTTGATGATGAAAACGGCTGATGGTTTGTACATTAATTTACACGAAGCCGCTTTAATTGATTATTCTTGTATGAACTTGAATTTAGATGATAAAAACATGGTTTTCGAGTCGTGGTTAACACCCGATGCTAAAGGTGATAAAGGTCATATACAAGCACCAAGCACTTCGCCTTGGAGAACCATCATGGTAAGTGATGATGCACGAGAAATTTTAGCTTCAAAAATGACTTTGAACCTAAATGAGCCTTGCAAAATTGAGGATACATCTTGGATAAAACCAGTTAAATATGTAGGCGTTTGGTGGGAAATGATTACAGGAAAAAGCTCTTGGTCGTATACCAATGACTTTCCTTCTATTCAGTTAGGTGTTACCGATTATACTAAAGCAAAACCAAATGGAACCCATGGAGCAAATACAAAACATGTAAAAGAATATATTGATTTTGCCTCTAAAAATGGATTTGATGGTGTTTTGGTTGAAGGATGGAATGAAGGCTGGGAAGATTGGTTTGGACATGAAAAAGATTATGTTTTTGATTTTTTAACACCTTATCCTGATTTTGATGTGAAAGGAATTCACGAATATGCAAAATCAAAAGGGGTAAAAATGATTATGCACCATGAAACTTCTGGTTCAACAAGAAATTATGAGCGCCATTTGGACAAAGCTTTTCAATTCATGAACGATAATGGTTATGAAGCGGTAAAAAGTGGTTATGTAGGACCAATTCTACCTGTTGGCGAACACCATTATAGTCAATCTATAATCAATCATTACCAATATGTTGTTGAAAAAGCTGCTGATTACAAAATTATGGTCAACGCTCATGAAGCGGTTCGTCCTACTGGAATATGCAGAACTTATCCAAATATGATTGGAAACGAAGCGGCACGCGGAACTGAATTTCAGGCTTTTGGAGGGTCGAAACCAAACCACGTTACAATTTTGCCATTCACAAGATTAATTGGAGGTCCAATGGATTATACTCCCGGAATATTTGAAATGGATGTAAAAAAATTCAGTCCAAATAATAATTCACACGTAAACAGTACATTGGCAAACCAATTGGCTTTATACGTTACAATGTATAGTCCGTTGCAAATGGCTGCCGATTTAATTGAACATTACAATCAATTTCCAGATGCTTTTCAATTTATTAAGGATGTTGCCGTTGATTGGGACAACAGTGTTTATTTAGAAGCTGAACCGGGAAGTTATATTACCGTTGCAAGAAAAGCAAAAGGAACAAATAATTGGTTTGTAGGAAATGTAAACGGTGAAACTCCAAGAACATCAAACATTAAACTTGACTTTTTAGATAAAGGTAAAAAATACACGGCTACAATTTATGCTGACGGAAAAGATGCCAATTACAAAACGAATCCACAATCGTATGCTATTCGTAAAATGACGGTAACAAATACGACAAAATTATCACAATTATCTGCTTCTGGAGGGGGTTATGCAATTAGTATTATTGAAATTAAATAATTAACATACAAATTGAACCAAATGAAAAAATACATTTTAGCCATTACATTACTATTCAATTTTGTTTCAAACGCACAAATTGACCGTGTTGAACCGCCTTTTTGGTGGAGCGACATGAATCTTTCCGAGGTTCAAATTATGTTCTATGGTAAAAATATTGCTCAGAATGAAGTTTCTGTTTCAAATGGATTGGTAATCAAAACCATTCAAAAAACTGAAAATCCAAATTATCTATTTGTAACCATCGATACAAAAAATGTAGTGGCGCAAGAATATGTATTTACATTTAAAAATGGCAAAAAATCATTTACACAAAATTATGCCCTAAAATCAAGAAGAGATAATTCTAAATATCGAAAAAGTTACGATGCTTCGGATGTGATTTATCTTATTATGCCCGACCGTTTTGCCAATGGAAATCCAAACAACGACAGTTCGAAAGACACCAAAGAAAAATCAAATCGTACAATGCCAGGTGGGAGACACGGAGGAGATATTGAAGGAATTATCAATAACTTAGATTACATCAAAGAACTTGGAGCGACAGCACTTTGGCCAACGCCACTTTGCGAAGACAATGACGAAGGTTATTCTTATCACGGTTACGGACAATCTGATGTTTATAAAATGGATCCTAGATATGGAACCAATGAAGATTATGTGCGTTTGAGTGCTGAATTGCATAAACGTGGCATGAAAAATATTATGGATTATGTTACCAATCATTGGGGATGGAAACATTGGATGTACAACGATTTGCCAACGTATAATTGGATTCATCAATTTCCAGGTTACTCGCAATCTAATTATAGAATGACAACGCAATTTGACAATAACGCTTCAAAAATCGACACAAAAAACTGTATGGATGGTTGGTTTGTTCCTTCAATGCCAGATTTAAATCAGTCGAATCCATTGGTTTTAAACTATTTGACACAAAATGCTATTTGGTGGATTGAATATGCCGACTTGGACGGATTTAGAGTAGATACGTATTCGTATAATGACAAAGAAGGAATTTCAAAATGGACCAAAGCAATTACCGATGAATACCCACATTTTAATATTGTAGGGGAAGTTTGGATGCACAATCAAGCGCAAATGGCGTATTGGCAAAAAGACAGTAAAATTGGAGCCATTGAAAGTTATAATTCCAATTTACCAAGTGTCATGGATTTTACCTTACATGATGCTATTGGAAATGTGTTCAATCAAGACAATGCGTCTTGGGACAAAGGCATGATTCAGGTTTATGACAATTTTACCAATGATTTTCTGTATCCTAATCCTAACAATTTATTGGTTTTTGCAGAGAATCATGATACGGGTCGATTTAATGAAATATATAAAAATGACTTTAAAAAATACCAAATGGCAATGACCTTAATTGCAACTATTAGAGGAATTCCACAGTTGTATTATGGTTCAGAAATTGGTATGAATGGCGACAAAGGAAAAGGTGATGCCGATATTAGAAAGGATTTTCCTGGAGGTTGGAAAGGCGATTCAAATAATGCTTTTACAAAACAAGGAAGAACAGCAGAACAACAAAAATTCTTTGATTTTTCATCTAAATTATTCACTTGGAGAAAATCCAAAGACGTAATTCATTCAGGGAAAACAACGCATTATATTCCTGAAAACAATGTTTATGTTTATTTTAGATCAAATGAAAAAGAAACGGTAATGGTGATAATCAATAACAATTCTGAAAAACAAATTCTGAAAACGAATCGATTTAAAGAAAATATTCAAAATTTGAAATCAGGAAAAGAAGTGTTCTCAGGAAAAATAGTTGACCTAAATACTGAAATTGAAATTGAAGGAAAATCAGCTTTAATTTTAGAATTGAAATAACATGCAAAAGTTTCTGTTTCCAATTTTATTTATGACTTTACTATCATTTGCCCAAAGCAAAATGGAGATGAAACAACACATTGATTCAGAAAAATTTCAAGGAACGATAAATAGAATCGACAGTTTTCCAACAAAATTCATTTCTCCAAGAACGGTTGATATTTGGGTTCCATCCAATTATTCAAAAAGCAAAAAATACAGTGTAATTTATATGCACGACGGGCAAATGCTCTTTGACGCTACAACCACTTGGAACAAGCAGGAATGGATGGTAGACGACGTAATTACCAAATTATCAATTGAAAATAAAATTGAAAATGTGATTGTAGTTGCCATTTGGAACATTCCTAATTTACGCCACATGGATTTATTTCCGAAAAAACCACTAAACTATTTAACGAAAGAACAGCACGATTTAGTCTTTGAAAAAGCACAAAAATTTGGTTATTCTTTCAATTTTGATACTGTAAATTCGGATAATTATTTGAAATTTATTGTCGAAGAATTAAAACCGTTTATTGACAAGAATTTTTCAGTTTACACCGATGCAAATCACACTGCCATTATGGGTTCAAGTATGGGAGGATTAATTTCGATGTATGCCATTTGCGAATATCCAAAAGTATTTGGAAAAGCAGCATGTTTATCAACACATTGGATTGGTTTTCGGGAATTTGAAAACAATCCAATTCCGGAAAGCTTTTTTTCTTACATGAAGGAAAAACTACCTAATCCAAAAAATCATACACTCTATTTTGATTATGGAACGGAAACTTTGGATGCCGATTATTTAAAATACGAATACCGAGTTGACGAAATTTTAAAAGAAAAAGGATACGATTCTACGAATTCTAAAAATTTGAAATTTGAAGGGGAAAATCATTCGGAAGCTTCATGGCAAAAAAGAATACCTATTCCCATAGAATTTATGTTTGGAAAATTATAAAATACATAAAATATGAAAAAAATACTTTTATTCGGATTACTACTATCTACTTTTATTAGTTGCAAAAATGAAAGTTCTGAAAATTCAGCTTCTACAGAGAAAGGCGAACAAATTGCATCTTTAACTCCAGAAGTAGAAGAAAATGCAGTGCTTTACGAAGTCAACATTCGACAATATTCTCCCGAAGGAACTTTCAATGCTTTTACAAAAGATATTCCGCAACTGAAAGAATTGGGAATTAAAATAATTTGGGTAATGCCTATTTTTCCAATTTCACAAACCAAAAGAAAAGCAACTGGTGGCGATAGTAGCAAATTTGCTTCAGAAATGCCTAAAGAAGAACAATCAAAATATTTAGGAAGTTATTACGCCGTTTCTGATTTCAAGAAAGTAAATCCTGAATTCGGAAACCTTGAAGATTTTAGAAATATGGTAAAAACAGCACACGAAAATGGTATTTATGTAATTTTAGACTGGGTGCCAAATCATACTGGTTGGGATCATGTTTGGATAAAACAACATCCTGAATATTATACTCACAATGAAAAAGGAGAAATTGTAGACCCCGTTAACCCAGAAACAGGAAAATCTTGGGGTTGGACTGATGTAGCCGATTTGAATTATGATAATAAAGGACTACGCGCAGCTATGACTGGCGACATGCTACACTGGATTAAAAACGAAAACATTGATGGCTTCCGTTGTGATGTAGCTGGAAATGTTCCTATGGATTTTTGGCAAGATGCGATTCCAAAATTACGTAAAGTGAAAAATATTTTTATGCTTGCTGAAGCATGGGAACCCCAACTGATGAAAACAAATCTGTTCGACATGTGTTATGCTTGGGACGGGCACCACACTATGAATGACATCGCAGTAGGGAAAAAATCAACTAAAGATTGGGATAAATACATCGTTGACAAAAATAAAAAATATGAAGCCGATGATATTTTAATGAATTTTGTAGACAATCATGACGAAAATTCTTGGAATGGCACCATGAAAAGTCGTTTAGGAAATGCCGAAGAAACAATGACCGCTTTGTCTTATTTAACGCCAGGTATGCCATTGGTATATAGTGGTGACGAATATGGGTTGGATAAAAGTTTGAAATTCTTTGAAAAAGATTCAATCACTAAAACCAAAGGAAAACAATGGGAATGGCGAGCAAAATTAGGGAAACTTAAAAATGAAAACAGCGCACTAAATGGTGGTAAAAATTCTGCTTCCTATACTAGGATTTCAACAACGGATGATGCTAAAATAATAGCATTTGAAAGAGCAAAAGACAATAAGAAAGTAATTTATATTGGTAATTTATCTAAAGAAAAAGCTGCATTTTCAGCTACATTTAATGGAAAATACACCGATTATATGACGGGTGAAAAAGTGAGTTTTTCAAAAAATCAACAACTGAATTTCAAACCTTGGGAATATAAAATTTTAATTGCCGAATAAGCATTTTATAACACCTAAAAAAGCACAAATCACGACGGTTTGTGCTTTTTTTATTTTCGCTACCTTTGCACTTTATCAAAGTCAAGCACTTTGAAAAATTATAATATGAATCAGAATTACGACCTAATTATTGTTGGTGGAGGTGCAGCAGGATTTTTCACGGCAATCAATATTGTGGAGAAAAACCCCAAGTTTAAAGTTGCCATTTTAGAACGAGGAACCGAAGTACTTAACAAAGTCCGAATTTCTGGCGGAGGTCGATGCAATGTGACTCACGCTTGTTTTGAACCCAACGAATTAGTCAAATTCTACCCTCGTGGCGAAAAAGAATTACGAGGTCCGTTTCATCAATTTTGCTCGGGAGATACTGTTGAATGGTTTGAAAAACACGGAGTTGAACTAAAAATTGAAGCAGACGGACGCATGTTTCCCGTTTCAAATTCTTCGCAAACTATAATTGATTGTTTTCAAGAAGCGACAAAAAAATTGGGAATATCCGTTTTAACGAATCAAAGTGTACAATCTATTTTCAAAAAAGACGCCCTTTGGAAAGTCGAAACACAATCGGAAACCTACATTGCCGAGAAATTAATTTTGGCAACAGGCAGCAATCCAAAAATCTGGGAAATGCTTCAAACCTTTGGCCACGCAATCGTTTCGCCCGTCCCGTCGCTATTTACATTCAACATTAAAGACGCACGAATAAAAGAATTGCCAGGTGTTGCAGCGCAAGTTTCTGTGAAAGTTAAAGACACAAAACTCGAAACTTCCGGGCCTTTATTAATAACACATTGGGGAATGTCGGGACCCGCAATTCTAAAATTATCAGCTTGGGGAGCACGGATTTTGCACGACAAAAACTACCAGTTTACCATTTATGTGAATTGGCTTAACGATTTAGATGCCGAAGATGTCGAAAAAACCCTCAAAGAATTAAAATTAGAACACGCCAAAAAAGCCGTTTCCAAGAAGTCGCCATTTGATTTAACTAACCGGTTATGGGAAAGTTTGGTGCTCGCCTCGGACATTGAAGCCGAAACAAAATGGGCCGATTTGTCGAAAATCCAACTTCAAAATTTAACCCATCAGTTAACAAATAGCTCTTTTCAAGTCAATGGGAAAAGTACCTTTAAAGAAGAATTTGTTACCGCAGGAGGAATTGATTTGAAAGAAATTAATTTTAAAACCATGGAAAGCAAATTACATGAAAACCTTTATTTTGCTGGAGAAATTGTAAATATCGATGCAATTACGGGCGGTTATAATTTCCAAAATGCGTGGACAAGCGGGTTTATTGTTGCCAATGCAATTTAGATTTTTTTATAATAATTAAACTTTATTTAGGAGCGAATTGTTTCCGCATTTCAAGAATTGCAATTCCCGCTTTCGCCTTTATATCTTCACTTCGTTGCGAGGATATCAGCTCCATCGGGGCTATTAAATGATTCATTTTTGTACTTTAAATTTCCCTATTAATATCACCAAAACAAATATAACAACCAAAATCAAACTTGCATTACTATTTCCCAAATTCAGTCCTTCAGGTTTCGTCATATAATCGCCAATAGTTGCCCCAATTGGATGCGTCAAAATAATTGCCAACCAATAAATAAGTGTTTTAGACAATTTTGAAAAATAATCTAAAGCAGCAACAATCATTAATAATGCTAACAAAAATAAGCTGCCAAAATCAAAACCTAAAGGCGTATCGTGAGCTAATAAATCACCAAATGCAGTTCCCAAAGTACTTGAACATAGAATTGCGGTCCAATATAAAAATTCAGTAGTTTTGTTTAAACCGTTATTTAAGGGATCCGCTTTGGAATACCATTTCCAAATAATAAAAGTTAAAGAAAGTACAAATACCAAAAATAAGGTCCCAAAAACATATCCAAAACTTAACGTTCGAGACAAATAATCGGAAATTGTGGTTCCTGCTGTACTTGCTAACGTAATTACCGACCAATATAATAAAGGCTTCTGACTTTTTGAATTAATTGAAAGGGTAATCGCAACAATTAGTAATGCTAATAAAGCAAGTGTACCGCCACCATAACCCAAATTAAAAGTTTGAGAAATTAAGTCGCCAGCGGTTTCACCCATAGTGTTAGCGCTAATAATTAACGCCCAATAAAAAAGATTTATTTTTGGTAAATGCTTCAATTTATTTTTGTTTTGTAAAAATTATTATAGCCATAATTTAGCCGTTTACAACATTTAAAAGTTTGTAATTACGTGAAATATTTTGTTTTTGAAAACAACATCTGATTACTAAAGAACTGAACCCTGAATACTACCCTCGGTTCAACCACCAAATACTAGCGTTCAAAACAGAAGCAAAACTAACCCATAGTAGATAAGGAATAAATAAATAACCCGCAATTTTATCGATTTTTCCAAATTGAACATACGTTTCATAAATCATCAGCCACAAGAGTACAATTTCTATTAAAGCCAACATTGGGTTGTGCAATCCAAAAAACAATATTGACCATAGCGCATTCAAAGCCAACTGAATTGCAAAAAAAACTAAGGCTTTTTTTACCAATTCTCGATTCGTTTCAATTCTATTCCAAACCAAACCAGCGGCAATTCCCATCATAATATAAAGCATGGACCAAACAGGCGCAAAAACCCAACTAGGCGGATTAAAACTTGGCTTTATTAATGTTGGAAACCAAGTGGTAACGCTTGATCTCGTTGCCATTCCAGAAAAATACCCAATAGCAAGACAAGTTGCTACAACAATTAAAATTCGTTTATACTTATTCATGTTGTAAGATTTAGATAACAAATTTAAGGAAACTTTGCGTGCAAAGGTCAAATAAGCATATCATATAAATCAAAAAAAGTATCTTTGTGAAAATTAGTACGATATATGAGTTCAGCAAACGCTTTTATACCTTCAAAATACGAACATTCTGTAGAAAGTGGAAATTTTTCATGGAGCGCTCCAAGTAATATTGCCTTGGTGAAATATTGGGGAAAAAAAGACAATCAGAATAATCAAATTCCCGCAAATCCTTCCATTAGTTTTACATTAAATTCTTGTAAAACAGAAACTAAATTGGCTTTTTCCAAAAAGAATAACGATGGGAATTTCTCGTTTGACTTACTTTTTGAAGGAAAACCAAAAGAAGATTTTAAGCCTAAAATTCAGAAATTTTTAGAAAGAATTGAAATTTATTTGCCTTTTTTGAAAGACTATCATTTTACAATTGACACTCAAAACACTTTTCCACACAGCTCAGGAATTGCCTCATCAGCTTCAGGAATGGCAGCTTTAGCAGTAAATTTTATGAGTTTAGAAAAAATGCTAAACCATGAAATGACATCCGATTATTTCTATAATAAAGCCTCATTTTTGGCTCGATTGGGCTCAGGAAGTGCTTGCAGAAGTATTAAAGGAAGTGTTGTGGTATGGGGAAATCATAAGAACATTTCAGGAAGTTCCGATTTATTTGGAGTGGAGTTTCCAAACGCAATTCACGATAATTTCAAGAATTATCAAGATACAATATTGCTCGTTGACAAAGGTGAAAAGCAAGTTTCCAGCACTGTTGGTCATGATTTAATGCACGGTCATCCATTTGCAGAAAGGCGATTCACACAAGCGCATGAAAATTTAGACGCCTTAATTTCAATTTTTGAAAGTGGGAATTTAACGGAATTTATCAAAATAGTTGAAAGTGAAGCCTTGACTTTACACGCTATGATGATGACTTCTATCCCCTATTTTATTCTGATGAAACCCAATACTTTGGAGATTATAAACGCCATTTGGAAATTTAGAAATAAAACCCAAATTCCAGTTTGTTTTACGCTAGATGCTGGTGCTAACGTACATGTTTTGTACCCAGAAAATACAAAAGAAAAAGTTTTACAATTTATTAAGGACGAATTAGTTGGCTATTGTCAAAATGGTCAGTACATTTGTGATGAAATTGGATTTGGAAGTCAATTGATAATTGATAATTGATAATGTAAAATTAAAGAATGGAGAAACGTAACGTTATCAAAGAAAAATCATTTTTATTTGCAATTGAAATCGTTAGTCTTTATAAAGTTTTAGCCGAAAGGAAAGAGTTTGTTTTATCAAAACAAGTGTTACGTTCTGGGACATCAATTGGAGCAAATGTCAGAGAATCAGAACATGCACAAAGTAAAGCTGATTTTATACATAAGTTATCGATTTCACTAAAAGAAGCTAACGAAACAGAATATTGGTTAGATTTATTGTATGAAACGAAATATATAAATCAAATTGAATTTGAAAATATAAAACCTAAAATAATAGAATTATTAAAATTGTTAACCAGCATTATTAACACTTCTAAATCAAAATAATTATTAATTATCCATTGTTAATTATCAATTAAAAAAATGAAAGGACCGTTATTTTATTCGAAAATATTACTCTTTGGAGAATACGGAATTATCCGCGATTCAAAAGGATTGTCAATTCCTTATAACTTTTATAATGGCGCACTAAAAAGAGACAAAAATTCTTCTGAAGAAGCGCTAAAATCAAATGGTAATTTAAAACGTTTTGTAACGTATTTAGAAACCTTGCAAAAAGAGCAACCTGAATTAGTGACTTTTGATTTAACAACTTTAAAAATGGATGTCGAATCAGGAATGTATTTTGATTCTAGCATTCCACAAGGATACGGCGTAGGTAGTAGTGGCGCATTAGTAGCGGCAATCTATGACAAATATGCCCAAAATAAAATTACCGTTTTAGAAAACCTTACAAGAGAAAAATTGTTAATCTTAAAAATGATTTTCTCTCAAATGGAATCTTTCTTTCACGGAAAAAGCTCTGGATTAGATCCTTTAAACAGCTATTTGAGCATTCCAATTTTAATCAATTCCAAAGACAATATTGAAGCAACTGGAATTCCAACACAAAGTCTAGACGGAAAAGGGGCTGTGTTTTTGTTGGATTCAGGCATCATTGGCGAAACAGCACCAATGGTAAATATTTTTATGGAAAACCTCAAAGACAAAGGATTTCGCACCATGTTAAAATCACAATTTATCAAACATACTGACGCTTGCGTTGAGAATTTCCTTGGAGGCGACATGAAATCACTATTTGAAAATACCAAAAAATTATCAAAAGTAGTTTTGAACAACTTCAAACCAATGATTCCAGAACAATTTCACGGAATTTGGCAAAAAGGAATTGATACTAACGATTACTACTTAAAACTTTGTGGTTCTGGTGGTGGTGGTTATATTCTGGGTTTTACTGAAGATTTAGAAAAAGCAAAACTTTCACTTAAAGACTATAAACTAGAAGTAGTTTATCAATTTTAGATTTTCTTAAATTCAAAAATTGAAACCATGTTAGGCAGAAAAAACAAACTTGTAATAATGAAAATTGTCAGTTTGTTCTCTGTGGTTCGAGGGTATAATATTCCCATAATCATTCTAGCGCAATACCTATCTGCTTTATTTATTCTTGCTCCCGAAAAAAAACCAACGGCAGTACTTTTAGATACAAACTTATTTCTAATCGTCTTCGCATCAGCATTAACCATTGCTTCGGGATACATAATCAATAGTTTTTACGACAGTAAAAAAGATTTAATTAACCGTCCTAACAAATCAACACTCGACCGATTAGTAAGCCAACAAACCAAACTAAAAGTCTATTTCTCCCTTAATTTCGCAGTTGCCTTCATCGCATTTTTAATCTCTTGGCGCGCTTTTTTATTCTTTTCAGTTTATATTTTCCTCATTTGGTTCTACTCCCATAAAGTTAAAAAATTTGTCGTTATTGGTAATTTGATGGCAACATTCATGGCCGTTCTGCCCTTTTTCGCAATCCTTTTATACTATAAAAATTTCTATGAGGTAATTCTCGCACATGCCTCTTTCTTATTTCTACTGCTTTTAATCCGAGAAATGATAAAAGATTTAGAAAACATCAAAGGCGATTTGGCAAACGATTACAAAACAATCCCAATCCTATACGGCGAAGAAATTTCCAAGAAAATAATAACCGCACTAACCCTTCTAACAATACTTCCCGTATACATTTTAATAGAAAAATTCAATGTAGGCTACATGGACCTCTACTTCTATTCCTGCCTCATTATTCTTATTTTCTTTCTTTTATACCTCTGGAAATCAACCACAAAAGAACAGTTTTTACTGCTTCACAACGTTTTGAAATTCCTAATCGTGGCAGGTGTTTTTTGTATTGTACTCATAAATCCTGCTTTAATATGGGATTTTGGAAATCTATTTTAATATTTTTTTGAAGCTATTTCCTGCTTTCATTCCAATCCACATTATTGCTTCGTGCCTCACAATAAAGTGGGATTTTCCCTTCAATCCGGGCTAGGGATTTAGGAAGGATTAAATTTTTATTATCTAATTTGATTTATAGTAAAATACTTTTTTTCTAAATGAAATCCATTACTAATTAGCACTTTATGGTTTTATAATTTGCAATTATCAATTTCCAAACTTATAAATAGTATCTTTGCAAAAATTATAGAATATTATGAATAACAAGGAAGGCAATAATAAAAGAGGCGGTTCACGAACAACAAGTTCAAGACCAAGTTCTAACAAGCCAAAACCTGCGATGCAAAAACGGGCACAAGGGCCTAAAAAAGTAAAAATAAATACTAAAGTTGCAGAAGTTGCATCGGATAAAGTAGAGAAAAAACCAAATCAAGCGCCTAAAAGACCGAAAGTAAAAGACGAAATTCGTTTGAATAAATACATTGCAAATTCAGGAGCTTGCTCTCGTCGTGATGCTGATATTTACATACAATCAGGGAATGTGAAAGTGAATGGAATTCCTGTTGTAGAAATGGGATACATGGTAAAACCTGGCGATGTAGTAAACTTTGACGGAAATGTTCTAACTCCCGAAAAGAAAGAATACATCCTTTTGAATAAACCTAAAAACTTTACAACTGCTCTAGACGAAGGTCAAGAATTTAGAAACGTTTTAGAATTAATAAAAGGTTCTACTACTTCAAAAGTAGGAGCCGTAGGAAGAATGGATAAAAATACAACGGGTTTATTGTTGTTTACAAATGACACCGATATGATTCGTAAATTTACGTTGCCAACGAACAAATCATCAAAAATTTACCAAGTTTCATTAGATAAAAACTTGAAATTTGAGGATTTAGAAAAAATAAACAAAGGATTAGTTCTTGACGGACACCGCGTTTATGTGGAAGATGTAAGTTACATTGAAGGAGAATCAAAAAGTGAAATCGGATTGAAATTGCGTTCTTCAAATGTGAAAGTGGTTCGTTCTATTTTTGAGCACTTCAGTTATGATGTTTTAAGAATTGACAGAGTTGCCTTTGCAGGATTAACAAAGAAAAATTTACCAAGAGGAAATTGGAGAATGTTGACTGAACAAGAAATTATCAATTTGAAAAATTCTTAAGTATTGAAATTCATTTCTTGAAAGAGAAAAAAAACATTAAATTCCTGCCCAAAAAGCGGGAATTTTCATTTTAAAATAAAAAAATGACACCAGAAAACCTACAATCTATCGCCTTCAAATGGTTTGATGCCTTTAACAATCATAATTTGGAGCAACTTTTGTCTTTATACGATGACGAAGCGGAACATTTTAGCCCAAAATTAAAAATCCACAAACCAGAAACGAAAGGATTGGTGACTGGAAAACAAGCACTTCGGGAATGGTGGCAAGATGCATTCAACCGATTGCCAAGTTTGAATTACAAAGTAACTTCACTTACCGCAAATGGAGACCGTGTTTTCATGGAATATATCCGAACCGTTGATGGCGAAGAAAATATGCTTGTGGCAGAAGTTCTTGTCGTTCGAGATGGAAAAATTATTGCTTCTAGGGTGTATCACGGTTAGGTTTATATTAAATCCTCCTTTGTCCAATATTTTCTGAATAAAAGGATAACCCTTAAATAGTTTTTCGCTTTTTTATAATACTAATTCATTCGATTTGATATAAATTATATTCCTGCCCATGCATTTATTTTAAGTCTTGTTCCATCGGTTTTTGTAAACAACTTATTATGAAAATTAGAAACAAAATCACTTGGTTTTATTCCTTCTGAGGAATACCCTTTATTGTGTAAAGCTACATTTAAAAGAGAGAGATAGTAATGTCCTACACAACACCATTGTCTTTTATTAAAATAACTCACTGCGTTTTTTAACTCCATTAATGGAAAATCAATGGAATTTGCTTTTATATAGTATTCATTCGCTGTAAGTACATCCTCTAAATGCTTGATTATTAATTCCTCTTTATACAAAAGACTGAACGGAATAATTGTTATATTCTTTGGGAACATAGTTCCAGTTTGACCTATGCTTCCATCATTGTTGACCGCATCATAACAAATATTCCCATATTTAATAAGTTCTAAGTCATCAACACTACCATCTAAACCAATTATCTGATTTTGTTTATAATAAAAATCTGTACTACTGTAAAAGTAAATCAAGTGATTTCTCATATTTATTTTTATTTTTTATTAAGTTTTATATTTGTTATTAGGCAAAGTCCAAGGTTTTTTTTTCATTTAAAGAGTTTCATTTTTAATGATACTTATTTTCATGATTAAAATATTTTAAATAATTGTTGCAAAAGATAAAGCTATATTTTTTTTTAAAGTGCTGTTTTTAAAAAACATCTTATTCATTAAGACTTGTACATATAAAAAAATGGTATTGGATTGCCATTTATGTCGTTTGTAACTTTTGTGAGATTTCCAGAATTTTTAGTCGGTATTATTAACCAAGGGTGTTTATTTCCTTCGTTATTTAAAAACTCTTGAACACCTACTCTTCTAGAATCCGCATTAATTTGATATGAATCATTATCAATTTTTATCCTAATCCAAGGCTCTGGATTACTTTTTTTACCTTTCAAATCTCCAATAGTATTTTCATTAGTTCCTAACCAATTTTTCAATAATTTTACAAGATCATCTTTCGTATTGCAAGTTTTTCCTTTAACAATAGGCATTGCAACGACACTAAATTGCTGAGCTTTCTTAGGGGTTTTCTTGTAATTATAATCAGGACCTGTATTATATGTTTCAGAATTAATTACATTATTAAAAGTATTATAAATTTGTTTTTTTGTCATTTTAAATCTACCATTGTTATCCTCGTTTTGAGCTTCTTCAACATTAATAATTAAAATGTCATTATCTTGCATTTCATCTATTATGGTTTTTTTGAATGTTAATCTTGTTTTAGTATATTCAAAAATTTGTGGTTCCATTGATTTTGATTTATTTGTTGATTTTTCTTCTTCAGTTAGATTTTCTAAACCGTTAGTTTTTTCCGAATTATCTTTTGTAAAGAATTCTATTTCTTCCTCTGTAAACAAGGTATTGTTAACTTTTAGTACTTCAACATAAATGTCTTTTTCATCTATCTCGTTTTCTTTATATTTTATTATGTCTCCCGTTTCTTTGTCAAATAGAGCAACTGCTAAAGGATTATCGAAATAAATTCTTTTAATATTTGGACGTGGTATTATATATTTTTTGGATTTGTTTTCTGTGAAATCGCATGTTACAACCTTTCCAGTTAAAATGTACTTTAACGTAACAATACTATGGCTTTCTATCTTACGGTCTAATATTTCAAAATTATCTTCATTGTCTTCATTTTTGCTATTCATTTTATCAATATTTCGAATTCTATTCTTTATCGATAAAATGTAAAATCCCAAAACAATTACTACTATTGCTAAAACTGTCAAATGATTTGATTCATAAAAATCTACTATTCTATTCATAATTTTAAGATTTAAAATTAATTTTCACATTATTTTTTTTAGAAATCAACTTCTTCCAAAACCCAACTTTTATTACTTTATTATTTTCAAATTTAGAATAAAAATCATTATTTACAAGTTCTCCATCTCTAATACCTAAACTAAATTTTACTCTTGATTTTGACTCACTTACAAACATTCGCTTGATATCTTGGTCATTTTTTTCAAAAGACATCGTATTGTCAATACTTAATCTAAATGCCATTCCTTCCACATCATGATCTGCACCAATATAAGTAAATGTCCAATTTTTTTGTTTCAAATCCTCTACTAAATTCTTAATTAATGAACGAGTATATTCTTTTGAAGCATTTTCTTCACCATCGGTGAGAATGGTAACTAAAACGCTGTAATTGTCTTTTCCTTCCAAATATTGTTTTAATTTTGAAATACTATAACCCATTGCATCATACAACGGTGTCATTGAAGCAGGATTATAAGTGCTGTCTTTAATGGAATCCAGTTTAATAACAGGTTCAACAAAATGCAGTACTTTATTATCTAAATCATTGAACGAAACCATCGAAATTATATGTTCTTGTTCCGGAAATTGCTTTTCAATTCCTTTTATAGATTGAACTAATTCGTTAAACCCATTAATAATTAGCGATTTAATAGAACTCATCGAACCGCTTTCATCTAAGATAATTAAATTGTGAACTTGATGTTTGTTTTGCATTTTTATTTTATTTTAGAATAAATTAAAGTTCCTGTCCAATCGCCCGTGACTTCACATTTAAGTGTCTTATTATCAATTAATGTAAAATAGTTTTTTGTATTATAATTTGTTGCTGGCAATAATAATTTAACATAAATTGATTCTTCGTTAATTCTAAAATCCCTAACAATAAATGGCTCCCCATCGGTTCCAGAAATTTCCTGAACTTGTAGAACGCCATTTACATCTTTCCAAAAAAATAATTGTCCTGCTTTTTGGTCTGGCTTCCAGTAACCAATTAATTCATCGGTATTAATGCTTTGCTGACCGAAAGCAATTGTTGATGTTCCAAAAACGCATACTAAAAATAAAAATAAATTTTTCATAAGTTTAAAAATTAGATTAATAAAAGAATTGTTAATTTGATATTAAACACAATACAAATGATTTGAACTGTGGTATTCTAATGTGAAATGGATTTGTTTATTTGGCTTTCCTATAAATAATAGTCCCAGTTCCCGCTCCAGTAGTTACACATTGTAAAGTTTCCTTATCAATCAAAGTAAAAGTGTTTTCTGTAACCCAATTTAATTTGGAATAAGTTGTTTTTGCATAAACCGAATTACTATTTACACGTAAGTCCAATAAATCTATTGATTCCCCATTGGTACCGCTAATTTCTTGCATCTGCAATTTCCCGTTGACATCTTTCCAAAAGAACAGTTGTGTAGATTCTTCGTCTGGCATCCAGTAACCAATTAAATCATCGGTATTAATTTTTTCTTGACTGTAAGTGTTTGTCAAATTCAGAGCAACAAGTAATAGAATAATTTTGATTCTGTTTTTCATAATTAAAAAAGTTAGTTAGTAAAAAAATTAAGTGTTATTATATTATCTGCTGAAATTTGTCAAAACTCCGGAAGGTTTTGAAAAAAAACGCTTTTTTAACGTAAAAAAAGAAATTTAATAATGCGAAAAAATAGTATTTATGATTATAAATTTAATTATTTTTTTATAATAACGTATTTATATAAATTAATTGTAATTTTTTAACTATAAATGTTATTATTTAATAAATAATACAAAAATGTCATAAATTTGAATATTTAGTGTTTTTTAATGTAATTTTCTTACAGAATAAGTTAAATATTTTACCTCAAATAATTTAAATTATCAATTTTTGTGGTTTAATCTTAGTATTTTTGAAACGATTTTTAAATTCTTAAATTGGTTTTTATAAGAAATGTATTTAAGATAAACGATAGTAAGTAAATAAAAATGTTTTAAAAAAACACTTTCTAAAACCAATTCGTTTCTCAATTATTTATATCTTTCGTTGTTTAAATTTTACAAACTATGAAAAAAATTGCTGCATTATTTTTAACTACTGTCTTAGCCCTACTTTTGATCAATTGTAAATCCGAAGAAAAAACAGTTTCTTTTTCGGAAATAACAAAAAGCTATTTTGATGGCAAAAATGAGTTAAGTCCATTGGATGCAACGCTTAACGGTCAAAACGAATACAACGACCAACTGCAATTTGAAATGACCGACAGTTACCGTGCAAAACAAAAAGCATTTTTTGATAAATATGAAACCGAATTGTCAAAAGTTGACGAAACAAAACTCAATTCAGAAGAAAAAATCAGCTACGAAATCATAAAATGGGAAGTTAGCATTGGAAAAGATTTGCTAAAACAACCTTCTAATTTAATTCCAGTTCATCAGTTTTGGGGAACACATTTAACGATGGGGCAATACGCTGGGGGTACTTCTGCGCAACCTTTTAAAACTGAAAAAGACTATAGAAATTTCTTGAAAAGAATGGATTTGTTCGCCGTTTGGATGGACTCAGCGATGGTTTACATGAAAAAAGGAATGGATAAAGGAATTGTTCTCCCTAGAGCTTTGACCTTAAAATTAATTCCACAGTTTGCTGAAATGACAACGCCTTCAATAACGGACAACTTGTATTTTTCTTCAATAAAAATTATGCCAGCTACTTTTTCAGAAGCTGTAAAAAAAGATTTGACCGCAAAATATACGGCTGTAATAAGTGATAAATTAGTACCACGCTTTAATAAAATGGCACAATTTTTAAAAGACGACTATTTACCCGCTTCAAGAACAACTAGCGGAATTGGAAGTTTGCCTTTTGGTAAAGATTTATATGCTACTTATGTGAAAATGTGGACAACAACCAATTTAACACCTGATGAAATTCATGAATTAGGATTAAAAGAAGTCGCCCGTTTGCATGCTGAAATGGAAAAAATAAAAACCCAAGTCGGTTTCAAAGGAAACTTAATGGCATTTTTTGAAGAAGTTCGAAACAAAAAAGAATTGAAACCTTTCAAAAAACCAGAAGAGGTAATAGCAAATTTCAATGCCATTTATTCCAAAATAAAACCCAATGTAGACAAACTATTCTCGTTACAGCCCAAAACAAAATTTGAAATTAGAAGAACCGAAGCTTTTAGAGAAAAAACAGCAAGTGCCGAATACAGTCAAGGAACGGCTGATGGAACAAGACCTGGGATTTTTTATGTCCCCATTCCAGATGTAGCAAATTATAACCTTTATGGCGACGAGGATTTATTTTTGCATGAAGCAATTCCAGGACATCATTTTCAAGTTTCATTACAACAAGAAAACCAAAAACTACCTGATTTTAGAAAATTCAATTGGTTTGGTGCCTATGGTGAAGGTTGGGCGTTGTATACCGAAAGTTTAGGTTCCGAATTAGGATTGTACAAAGACCCGTATCAGTATTTTGGAATGTTAGGCAACGAAATGCACCGCGCTATAAGACTGGTTGTTGACACTGGAATGCACTCAAAAGGCTGGACAAGAGAACAAGCAATTCAATATTCATTAGAAAATGAAGCAGAAAGCGAAGCCAGTATTATCGCAGAAATTGAACGTTACATGGCAATTCCAGGACAAGCTTTATCCTATAAAATTGGGCAATTAAAAATTATAGAATTACGCAAAAAAGCCGAAGCCAAAATGGGTTCTAAATTCGATATCCGAAAATTTCACCAAAAAGTATTAGAATCTGGAGTCTTGCCATTGGCATTATTAGAAAAGAAAATCAATGATTGGATTGAGGCAGAATAGTTTGTTTAAAGTTTGAATATTTAAGGAGCTACTAAACAAACTTTTCTCATTTCTAATTTTACTTTCAAACTTTTCAAGCTATCTTTGTATTCTAAATTTTCAGATTAATTTAGATCAATACAACAGATATGAAATTAGATAAAAAGGACATTCTTAAAGCATTAGAAACAATAACTATTGCTGGAGAAGGAAAAAATATGGTTGAAAGTGGCGCTGTTGCAAATGTTGTAACTTTTGGTGATGAAATAATTGTAGATTTAGTGTTGCACACACCTGCAATGCACATCAAAAAAAGAGCCGAAGACGACATCAAAAAAACCATCCACGAATTGGTTTCACCAGAAGCTAAAGTAAAAGTAAATATAAAAGTTGAAACCCCAGAAGCTACCAATATCAAAGGGAAAGCCATTCCAGGAATGAAAAATATCATTGCAATTGCTTCTGGAAAAGGAGGCGTTGGAAAATCAACTGTTACAGCAAATTTAGCAGTAACATTAGCAAAAATGGGCTTCAAGGTTGGAATTTTAGATGCCGATATTTACGGTCCGTCTATGCCAATTATGTTCGATGTAGAATCTGAAAAACCTATTTCAGTTACTATTGACGGAAAATCAAAAATGAAACCTGTAGAAAGCTACGAAGTAAAAATCTTATCCATAGGATTTTTCACCGCTCCAAGTCAAGCCGTTATTTGGCGGGGACCAATGGCTTCTAAAGCATTAAACCAAATGATTTTTGATGCCGATTGGGGTGAATTAGATTTCATGTTAATAGATTTGCCACCAGGAACAGGCGATATCCACCTTTCCATTGTTCAATCCTTGCCAATCACTGGCGTGGTTGTAGTAAGTACGCCACAAGCCGTAGCTCTTGCCGATGCGAAAAAAGGAGTTTCAATGTTCACATCAGAAAGTATCAACGTGCCGGTTTTGGGAATTATCGAAAATATGGCCTACTTCACACCCGAAGAATTGCCTGAAAATAAATACTATATCTTTGGAAAAGAAGGCGCAAAAAACCTTGCCGAAGATTTAAATGTGCCCTTCCTTGGCGAAGTTCCAATCGTTCAATCCATTCGCGAAGCGGGAGATTATGGTCGTCCAGCTGCCTTACAAACAGGTTCAGTAATCGAAAAAGTATTCGAGGACATTACACGAAAAGTGGTTCAGGAAGTAGTGAGCAGAAATGAAAATTTACCTGCTACCGAAGCAGTAAAAATTACAACAATGGCAGGTTGTTCAGCCGTAAAAAATAAATAATTAGATAGTTTAAACCATCTAATTAACACTTAAAAAGTTATGACAATAGAAGAATTAACAACAAACGTAGAAAAAGCCCTCGAAGAAATCAGACCTTTTTTGAATTCAGACGGTGGTGATATCTCACTCATTTCCATCGAGGACGGAAAACACGTCAAAGTGCGCCTCGAAGGAGCTTGCGTAGGTTGCAGCGTGAATCAAATGACACTAAAAATAGGCGTGGAAACAACCATTAAAAAGTTTGCTCCACAAATTGAAACTGTTGTTAATATCAATTAGAAGGATTTGGGCGTGACCCTATTTGCAAAGACTATTTGATATAAATTCATATTCAGTTTTTGCAAATACGGTCGGGCTTTCCGTTGCAAGTCCTCGCCACGCAAAAACGCGCGACTGTGGGCTTTCCGCTACAATCCCTCACGCACTCCCGATTGAGTAATACAATTATTTATAACTGACAATTATCATATACTAAACTCGTTCTATTTTTAATCTTTGCATTTTTGTAACTTTTAAATTCTTTTATCTTTAAAAAATGATTGAAACAGATATACTCATTATAGGCGCAGGACCAACAGGACTTTTCGCAGTATTTGAAGCAGGCCTTTTAAAATTAAAATGTCACATTATTGATGGTTTGCCACAACCCGGCGGACAATTATCAGAACTATACCCTAAAAAACCCATTTTCGACATTCCTGGTTACCCGTCTATTTTAGCAGGCGATTTGGTAACCAATCTAATGGAACAAATAAAACAATTTCAACCTGGTTTTACCTTAAATGAAGTTGCCGAAACCATCGACAAATTAGAAGACGGAACCTTTATCGTTACCACCAATAAAGGAACTAAACACCATGCCAATGCTGTTGCAATTGCAGGTGGATTAGGCAGTTTTGAACCTCGAAAACCACTTCTTGAAAATATCGAATTCTACGAACAAAATGACCGAGGTGTAGAATATTTTGTCAAAGACCCTGAGAAATTTAGAGATAAAAAAGTAGTCATTTCTGGAGGAGGGGATTCAGCGTTAGATTGGAGTATTTTTCTTTCAAATGTAGCGTCAAGTGTAACATTAGTGCACCGAAGAAACGAATTCCGTGGCGCTTTAGATTCTGTTGAAAATGTACAAGAACTAAAAGCATCAGGTAAAATAAAATTAATCACACCCGGAGAAATTGTAAGTTTTAAAGGCGCAGATCACATCGAGTCGGTGAATATCGAAACCAATGGCGAAACTATAAACATTGAAACCGACTATTTTATTCCGCTTTTTGGGTTAACTCCAAAATTAGGTCCGATTGCCAATTGGGGATTAGACATTGAAAAAAATGCTATCAAAGTAGACAATGCCTTAGATTATCAAACCAATATTCCTGGAATTTACGCTATTGGCGATGTAAATAGTTATCCTGGGAAATTAAAACTAATTTTGTGCGGATTCCATGAAGCAACTTTAATGTGTCAAAGTGTATATCAAAGAATGAATCCAGGTAAAAAATACGTTTTGAAATACACAACCGTTTCTGGAGTTGATGGATTTGATGGCACAAGAAAAGAAGCAGAAAAACAAATTGTAAAAGCAATAGAATAAAAGTATGGCTGAAGATATTTTAATTAAAATAACAGATCGAGAAGGAACTGTTCACGAAGTGCAAGCACCAACAGACATGAATTTAAACATTATGGAATTGGTTCGGATGTATGAATTAGCTCCCGAAGGAACAATCGGAATTTGTGGTGGAATGGCTATGTGTGCCTCTTGCCAATGTTATGTTTTAAACGACATTGAAATCCCAGAAAAAGGCGACGATGAAGAAGCAATGCTTTCCGAAGCTTTCAATGTAAAGCACAACAGTCGCTTGGGTTGTCAAATACATATAACAGAAAAATTAGAAGGACTTGAGCTAGAATTAGCTCCTGAAGCATAAAAAAAAGCGAGACTAATATCTCGCTTTTTTATTAATGTTAAACCAACTGGGGCTGTTTTTCCATAATTTTTTCTTCAATTGCATCCCAAAGACCAATGCGTTTTTCTAAAGCTAGGTTTGAAATTTCTTCAACTTCTTTCCATTTTACTTCATCATTTCCGCAAAGTTCTGTAACCATCTGTAGGGCTTTTGGTCCATGATCATCGGCATCTAGTTCAATATGTCTTTCAAAATAATAAATTAGCAGCCTCAAATCTGTTTCTGGAAAATTGGACTGAAAGTTTCTTAATATTTCAGTAAACATTGACGGAATCAAGTCTTCTCTTCCAAAAGTGAATGCTGCAGCAATTTCATGCGGTTTACCCACTTCAATTACTCTAAAAGTAAAATCTAAAAACGCTTTAATATTAGGATGAATACTGCTTTGTTTTATTGAAACAAATATATTTTGTGTAGCAACTACATGTTCAATAAAACTTTCAATATCGGAAGTATTTGCTCCAAATGATTTCATGGCGTCAAGATACATTTCAAAATGACTTTGTCTAGTTCCGTCTAATGTCAAATCAGATTCTTCTGCTAAAACAATTTCGTTAATCAAATACCGAGTTTCAGGGTTTTTGCTAGCAATCCAAGGCGTCGTGGTGCAAGTAAGTTTTGACTGTAAAGCTTTTAATAAGGACATGAAATCCCAAACTGCATAAACATGATTTTCAACAAAACAGTGCAAGTCTTCAATAGTTTGTACTTTATTGTATAAAGAATGATGTAACAAAGCTGTTTTTTGATTTTGAATACTCTTATTTATAGTTTCAATATTCATGGTGCTAATTTTTATACAAAAGTAAAAAAGCTTCTTGTTTCCAAGAAGCTTTTACTATCAATTTTAGCAATACTTTAATAAATGTTTTCTTTAGGTCTCAAACCTGATTTCCTATTTTTTTGAAACCGTAATCATGAAGTCTTTCAAATAATACGGTTCGAAATAAGCAACATTTACAAAATCGTTTTTTTTAAATTTATCAAAACTCCAAACGCTCATTTCTTTTGCGGATGGATAAACAATTTCATCATGAAAAATAAAATTTGCCTTAGTTAAAACCGTTTTCGCCTTCTCCGAACAATCTCCAACAAAATGAATCGTTTCGTTACTTTCTTCAAAGGAATTCTCTGTAATTATTTCAGCTTGAACGTCTCGAATTTTTTCTAAATTACAATTAAAAATGGCCGAATACACTTCCATTCTTCTTGCGTCAATCATTGGAATTATTACACCTTCAGAAGCTGTTAATTGAGAAGCTAAAACCTGTAATGTATCAATCGCAATTAAAGGAATATTCAAGGCAAAACACAATCCCTTGGCTGTTGAAACCCCAATTCGCAAACCCGTATAAGAACCTGGACCTTGACTAACAGCAACTGCCGATAAATCTTTTGGAATAAGTTGCAATTCCTGTAAACATTCTTCAATAAAAACATGCAATTTCTCGGCATGAGAATAACCCGCTTCAGCCATTTCTTTACATAAAATCGTCTTTCCGTCTTTTGCAATAGCAACAGAACAGTTTTTTGTAGCGGTTTCTAAATTAAGAATGTAAGACACTTTTGGGTTATGGGTTATAATGAATAAATTATTTCTTCTTGAGTTTGTCGATTGCTGAACTCACGACAATTTTATCACCTGAATTCAACTCCTTTGTAACGGTAGTGTAGGGCCCTATAATTATAATGTCTCCTTTTTTGAGACCAGTCGTTACTTCGATATTGGTGTCGTCTTGGATTCCGGTTTTAACAATTCTGATTTTTGCTTTATCACCAACTTTCACAAATACACACTCGAATTTTTTGTCACTTTTTGGAGCAATTTTATTTTCTTTGGCTTCCGGATCTTCAACAACTATTTTAGTAGTTGCAGTTGTATCTGATTTAACAACAATAGAACTAATTGGTACCCCAATAACATTTTCTTTTCTGGTAGTAATAATATCAACTGTCGCAGTCATTCCTGGTCTAAATGGAGAATAACTTGCTGGTTTCCCTTCTAATAAATCCATATAAGATTCTTTTAGAATTCTAATTTTTACTTTAAAATTCGTAACTTGATCTGCTGTTAAAGCGGTACTTGCTGAGTTGGAAATACTCGTTACAATTCCTTTGAATTCTTTTTTCAAATAGGCATCAACCTCCACTTTTGCAGAATCGCCAACGTTTATTTTTACAATATCATTTTCGTTTACATCTACTTCAACTTCCATGTTGTTCAAATTGGCAACACGAAGAATTTCAGTTCCAGTCATTTGTTGCGTTCCTAAAACACGTTCTCCTAATTCAACATTTAACATCGAAATAGTTCCGTCTGCGGGCGCATAAATTGTAGTTCTTCCTAAGTTGTCTTTAGCTTCATTTACTGTTGCTGAAGCACTTTGCACGTTATAATATGCTGATTCTTTAGTGGCTTTGGCTACTTCAAATGACGCAATGGCTTTGTCCCAATCCGATTTTGAAATAATCCCTTTATCAAATAAAGTTTTACTTCTATCATAGTTCGATTTTGCTTCTTTAAAGGATGCATCTGCTTGACTCAAACCCGCTTTTGTTCCCGATAAATTAGAAATCGTACGTTTGTATCCTGAAGTATATAAATCAGGATTTATCTTTACTAACAAATCACCTTTTTTAACTACTTGTCCTTCTTTTACAGGCAAAGCGATGATTTCGCCCGAAACTTCTGATGATATTTTAACTTCAATTTCAGGTTGTATTTTCCCCGTTGCCGAAACCGTTTCTACCACCGTAATTTCATTTACAGTTGCGATTTCAACTTCAGTTCCTTTGTCTTTCTTCCCAATAACTCCTGTTTTTGAAAGCACTAATAATACTACAATAAGCGCTACTGCTGAACCTAATAAAATATAAATTGTTTTTTTTGACATGATACTTACTGTTTTTTAATGATTGGAATTCCAAAATAGAATTCGATTACTTTTACTCGGAATATATAATCGTATTTTGTTCTAACGACTTCTGATTGAGCATTTACAAATAACGTTTGTGATTGGTTTAAATCGAAAGCATTCAACATTCCAACGGCAAATTTTTCTTTGGCATAGGTGTACGCTTCTTGTCTCGCTTCCAAAGTGATTATTGCTGATTCATTCGCTTTCATCGCTCCTTTTGCATCGGTAAATGCCGTATAAACATTTCTTTCTAAGTCTAATTCTTGTTGACTAAATGCAATTTTTGAACGGTCTAAAGCAATCTTAGAACGGTCTACATTGTTGCGAACAGAAAAACCATTCAATACTGGAATATTCATTTGAAGTCCAAAAGAATGTCCTTTATTGTTATCAAATTGTTTGAAAACTGGAAGAGCTGGCGCTAGAATTGGGGTTCCAGTTCCATCAACACCAATCACTCTGTCAGAATAGCCTGCTCTAGTGCTTAAACTATAAAATCCTTGTAAACTTGGTTGGTAGGCTCCTTTGGCAATTTTCAAATCGCGTTCTGCCACTTCCAAATTGGTTTTTGCTATTTTCAATTCTACGCGTTCTTCTTTTGCTTTTGCAAATATTGTAGCAGGAGTTTGAAGTAATGTTGTGCTTTCTTTAGCATCATAATTCGTTTCAGCTACATCAAAATCCTGAAAATTATCTAATTGTAATAACTGGGCCAAACTCAATTTTGAAATTAACAAAGCATTCTCAGCAGTTACAATCGCCTGATTATTGGTGGCAAACGTCGCTTTAATATCTAATAAATCGCCTCTGGGAACCACACCTGCATTCACTAATTCTTGTGAACGAAGCAATTGTTTTTCAGTATTTGACAATTGTTCCTTTTGAACTTTTAGATTTTCTTTATTGAAAAGGATTTGCAGAAATGCATTGGCAATGTTCAAGGAAACATCGTCTTTCATTTTTGAAAGTTGGTATTGCGAGGCTACTATTGCAAGATTGGCTCTTCGCAAACGGTTTTGATTTTGCATTCCGTTATAAATCGCAACGCTAGAATTTATTCCCGCAGAAGTAAATTGCGTCGTTTGATTTTCTAATAATCCCGTTGTAATGTTTTGGTTTAAACCAATATTCCAGGAATGGGAACCATTGATGTTAAAGGTTGGGAGAAAATTTCCTATCGCTGCCGATTTCTCAATTGAGGCCGACTTGGTATCCAACTCAGATTGTTTGATAGAAATATTGTTCTTGATGGCATAATCAACACATTCTTCTAAAGTCCACTTTTTGGATTGCGCTTGAGAAAGCAAACCTAAAAAAAGCACTAAAACCAATGTGATTTTACTAATAATCGTTTGTTTCATAGGATACTAAATTCTAAATCGGTTGATACAATTGCAAATTTAACTTTTTTTGGCAATTTAAACTAAATTTAACTTAATCTTATAAGACGATTCTAAGAAAATTATATTACTTGAAATTTAGTATTTGAGTGAAATTAAAATTAATTTTGTATTTAAAATAAAATTATAAAAATCGTATTGAAAACTCTTTCTAAAATTGCGTTTCTTGTAGTGCTAACTCTTTTTTCTAGTTGTGCTACTACTTCCAAAATTACTGCTTTGAAACCTGAACCAGACGATGCTTCGCCATTGGTTTATGAAAATATACCTTCGTTTATTAGTATTCCAATTACTATTAAGTTGAAAGATATTGAAAATCAGACTAATAAATTCATGAATGGGTTGATTTATGAGGACAATACAATTGAAGACGATGATATTGAAATGAAGATTTGGAAGTTGGCACCCATTTCAATTGAAAATCAAAATGGTAAAATTAAAACGGTTTTACCTTTGAAAGCGGCAATTAAATACCGAATTGGAACTGACAAATTAGGAATTGCTTTATATAGCACGCAAGAATTTAATTTGAATGGAAACATTACCTTGATGAGTGATGTAAATCTGTCGAATTGGAAATTGAATACCAAAACCGAGTTTAAATCATTAGATTGGAATGAAAGTCCAACAACGATAGTGATGGGAAAATCTATTCCGATTACCTATTTGATTAATCCAACGGTAAAACTTTTTAAGTCGAAAATTGAACGAAAGATTGACGAAGCTATTGAAAAATCGATGG